>Ga0131853_10004520_pt1 | contig 24927 bp, 25 predicted proteins | sample TergutLab28metaG_FD_92764 | JGI IMG/M metagenome (GOLD analysis project Ga0131853, IMG submission 92764) | Labiotermes labralis P1 segment gut microbial communities from Petit-Saut dam, French Guiana - Lab288 P1 (version 2) (version 2) | ecosystem: Host-associated > Arthropoda: Insects >...
GCATGCTCAAGTGCCGTTGCCCTCGCAATGACGGGCGAGCGGGGACGCTCCGCCCCTACATCGTCATTGCGAGGGCTGGTACGATTCTGATAGCGATACAGTACGCGCCCGAAGCAATCCAGTTATGTTATTATCAGCGTTGTTTAGCTACACCCCTCGCCCGATAGCTGGCAGTATTTTTAAATTAGTTTGCCGTGAAGTCGCTACCCGCTAGGTCTTGCAAATCTCCCGCAAACAATATATAATAAGACATGCTAAACAACATAATTTTCAGCTTAAACATAGTGCTGCCTTTGGTGCTTCTGGCCGCCATTGGCTATGGCGCAAAGCGCGTAGGGCTTGTTTCTGACGGGTTCTTAAAAGGCGGCAACAAGGTCATATTCTATCTGGCCATTCCTGCCACATTGTTCAACAGCCTCTATGCCACCAACCTGGGCGAGATTTTCGACCCCGGCTTTGTAGGCTTTGTGGCCATTTGGACTATCACCTCCTTTGCCATAATTTGGCTGCTAACATGGCTCGCCCTGCGCAAGCACCACCCCACCATTATTTCGGCCTGGGTAAACGGCGCGCATCGCGGCAATTTGGCCATGCTGGGCCTGCCCTTGCTAATCAGCATCCTGGGCGAAGGTGATTACGCCGCCAAAGTCGCCATGGCCGCCGCCATCATAATACCCCTATACAATATCCAAACCATACTCCTGCTTACAGTAACAAATAGCGACGGGCAGGCAAAGCTTGGCAATGACGTTGCCGGAGACTATGTCTTACCAGGGAAGTCGCGTCGCACCAAGAACGTCATTGCGAGGGTGACGACAATACAAAAACCACGAGCCATCAGGCCCGAAGCAATCCAGCGATGCAAGTTCCCCATCAACGCAAATATCCACTTCCTAGGCAACCTGGCACTTGGCATCATCAAAAACCCGCCCATCATAGGGGTGGCACTAGGTCTGGCCGCCGCAACCCTGGGCATCAGCCTGCCCACCATAGCAGAGCAAACCATAGGTAGCCTAGCCGCCCTAACAATCCCCCTGGCCCTGTTATGCCTAGGTGGCGCAATGACCTTTAAAGGCTTCGACACCAATTTTAAATTCGCCCTAACATCCGGCCTAATAAAAGTGGTGGCCCTACCCATAGTTACCATAGCCCTGGCCGCGGCCCTGGGGTTTCGCGGCAACGACCTAACCATCCTAATGATACTGCACGGTGTGCCTACCGCCGTCGGCTCTTATGTAATGCTGGCCGAAATGGGCGGAAACACCTATGTGGCCGGCACAAATATCATGCTAACAACGGTTCTTTCGGCATTTACATTGTCCCTGCTGATTTTTGTGTTTAGAACAGCGGGGATCATCTTGTAAAACTGCTGGCTATGATGGTATAATAACTCGTAGGGAATGGATTTATCCATTCCGCACTAACATAAGAATGGATAAATCCATTCCCTACAGCACATCATCAAACACGAAAGGAAATGATACCATGAAATTCATCGACCTACGCTCGGACACAGTAACAATGCCCACAACCCAAATGCGCGAGGCCATGGCCAATGCCATTGTTGGCGACGACGTTTACGAGGACGACCCAACCGTAAAGGAACTGGAGGAGCTGGCCGCCACAATGACAGGCAAAGAAGCGGCACTATTTTGCCCCAGCGGCACAATGGCAAATCAGCTGGCCGTAATGGTCTTTACAAAGCGCGGCGACGAGGTGATTTTAGGCAAAAACAGCCATATAGTGGTACACGAGGTGGGGGGTGCTGCCGTGCTTTCTGGCGTGTCCTACAATATGGTGGACAACCCCGATGACACCATTAGCGGCGCGGATGTGGCGGCGCGGGTGCGTGTGCCCGATGTACACCATCCCGATACAGGGCTGGTTTGCCTGGAAAATGCCTTGGCAAATGGTACTGTTGTGACGCTGGAGACCATGCGCGATGCCTATGATGCCGCCAAAAAGCACAATCTCCCTGTGCATCTGGATGGCGCACGTATTTTTAATGCATCGACCCATCTGGGTTGCACCGCCGCAGATATCGCACAATACTGCGATTCTCTAATGTTTTGCATTTCAAAAGGGCTGGCAGCACCTGTTGGCTCGCTGCTTTGCGGGTCAGCGGACTTTATTAACAAGGCCAAACGTTATCGCAAGCTACTGGGCGGCGGCATGCGCCAAGCCGGGGTTTTAGCAGCAGCAGGGCTTATAGCCCTTAATGACATGACAAAGCGACTGCATATAGACCACGAAAACGCCCAATACCTGGGGCGGGAGCTGGCCAAAATACCCAATATCTCCATAGACCAAAGCCGCATACATATCAACCTGGTGTTTTTTGCTGTGGATACCCCCGGCTTTGACCACGACGGCTTTGTGGCCGATATGCTGGCTAGGGGCATAAAAATTAACGGCATAGAGGCCGGGCTGTATCGCTTTGTGCCACATAATGATGTGTCCAGAGAGGATTTGGACTACGCGCTAACAGTTGTAAAGGAACTATTGGGGTCATAAAATGGAAATCATAACATCTACATCAAACCAAATAGCTAGGTACGTGAGGTCTCTTGGCGCAAAAAAAGCCCGGGATGCCAGCCGCACCTTCATTGTAGAGGGCCAAAAATTCGTAGACGAAATTGGAGACCCCTCGCAGATAGAGCTTGTAGTGGCTTCCCAGAGCTTTGTCGTGGCTAACGACCTAGCCAAATACAGCGGGATACAGCTGCACATAGCCAGCGACCGTGTTTTCGCCTCTATATCCGATGTGCAGCAGCCCCAGGGTGTGCTTGCGGTTGTGCAGCAGAGGGAATATGCCATTAATGACATGCTAAGGGCCAAGACCCCCCTGGTGCTACTGCTGGAGGATATACAGGACCCCGGCAACCTGGGGACTATCCTGCGCATAGCCCATGGGCTGGGTGCATGCGGCATTGTGCTATCTCCCGGCTGTGCAGATATTTACAACCCCAAGGTTGTGCGCAGCTCTGCTGGGTCTATTTTTCATGTGCCCTTTGCGGTTTCCTCATTACATAACGCCGTAGCAAAGCTAAAAAGCCATGGCCTGCGCATTTTTGCGGCAAAGGCCGAAGCCGAGCACGCCCTGCATCAGCTGGACTTCCAGCCGCCTACGGCCTTTATCATCGGCAACGAAGCCCGAGGTCTAAGCGATGAGATTGCTGTTTTGGCGGATGATGGTGTTTGTATCCCCATAAAATCCGAATCCCTAAACGCCTCTGTGGCCTGCGGAATATTGGTCTACGAGGCCGCCAGGCAACGTAATTTCCTTGGCTAAAACTGCTTTTTTTGGCAATAATCTCCATCAAGGAGGTTTTGCCATGATGATCATACGAAAAATCGCCAAAGAGCTACTGATTTGGGCGGTTTGGCTGGCCCTAGGCATAGCGGCATCCGTATTCCTAAACAACCATGTGCTGGTAAATGCCCAGGTGCTAACAGGCTCTATGGAAGGCACAATAATGACCCACAACCGCGTATTTGGCCTGCGCGCAGGCTTTGTGGACACATTGCAGCGCGGCGATATCATCGTCTTTTCCTCGCCCCTACCGGATGAATTCGAAGAGCCCTTTATAAAGCGCATCATAGCTCTGCCCGGCGAAGAAATAGCCATTATAGGCGGCATAGTGCATATAAATGGCCAGCCTTTGGAAGAAAGCTATGTTACACAACCCATGCGACAGGATTTTGCACCCATCACCGTACCCTATGGCGCGCTTTTTGTAATGGGAGACAACCGCAACTATTCCCGGGATTCCAGGGATTGGGGTACAATCCCGATGGACAGCATCATCGGCAGAATATATCTGGATTTTTCGCCGCTGCCAGCGATGATAGGGAATTATAGCTACAGGTAGGGAATGGATTTATCCATTCCGAGAATCAAGGGGGGATATGCATGAGCAATCCATTTGATTACAAGTTAAGACACTTAGGCAAATACAGATGGGGCATAGGTACGTATGAAGGCGATTTTGTAGACGGCAAGCAGACGGGCAAGGGTAAATTTACCTGGGCAGATGGCGATGTGTATGAAGGCGATTTTGTAGACGGCAAGAGAACAGGCAGGGGTAAGTTGACTTTCTCAAATGGCAATGTGTATGAAGGGGATTTTGCTGAGGGCATACCGCACGGCAAGGGCGAATACACCCGATCAAGAGGCTATGTGTATGAAGGGGATCTTGCGGTAGGCGTAAAGCACGGATGGGGCAAACAAACCTGGCCAAGCGGCGATGCATATGAGGGTGAATATGTAGATGGCCAGCGGACGGGCAAAGGGAAATATACCTGGGCAGATGGCAAGGTATATGAAGGGGATTTTGTTAATGGTGATCTCATAGGTAAGGGCAAGATTATTCTTCTAAACGGCAATACATATGAGGGAGATTTTGTTAACGACCAACGCACAGTTAAGGGCAGGTATATTTGGGCAGACGGAGCTGTGTATGAGGGAGATTTTGTTGAGGGCACTATGCACGGAAAGGGCAAACTAGTTTGGGCAAACGGAGATACATACGAGGGCGATTATGCAGATGGCAAACGCACAGGTAAGGGAAAATATCAAATCCCAAGCGGCATGGTATACGAAGGGGATTTTCTAGAAGGCGCAAGGCATGGAAAAGGCAAGATTAAAATACCGGGCGTTAGGGTATACGAAGGGGATTTTGAGAAAAGTTCTGAACACGGAAAAGGCAAACAGACCTATCCGAATGGCAATACATACGAAGGGGATTTTGCTCATGGCGAGCGTCATGGCAAGGGTAAATTCACCTGGGCAAATGGCGATGTTTATATTGGTGACTACGCAGAGGATATGAGGCACGGCAAAGGCAAGCTTATCCGTGCCAATGGCAATATGTACGAAGGAGATTTTGTGGAGGACAAACGCACGGGCACAGGCCGCGCAACCCTAAGCGGCGGCCGGGTGTACGAAGGCGATTTTATAGACAACAAACCCCATGGCAATGGCAAACTGGCCTACCCAGACGGCAGGACAGATGAAGGCATATGGCTTTTAGGGGCATTTGTGGGCAAAGACCCAGAAAAAGGAGATAAAATAATTATGAGCACAAATCCAAAAGTAACAATCCAAATGGAAAATGGTGGCAAGATAGTGGTAGAGCTTTATCCCGATATTGCACCAAAAACAGTAGAAAACTTTGTAGAGCTGGTGGGCAAAGGCTTTTATGACGGCCTGATTTTCCACCGTGTCATCCGCGGTTTTATGATACAGGGCGGCTGCCCCGATGGCAGCGGCATGGGCGGCCCTGGCCACAGCATCGAGGGCGAATTTGCCACAAATGGCCACCAAAACGACCTGGCACACACCAAAGGCACTATCTCTATGGCGCGCAGCGGCGACCCGAATTCTGCCGGCAGCCAGTTTTTCATAATGCACGAAGACTCGCCCCATCTGGACGGCAACTATGCAGCCTTTGGCCGCGTGCTGGAAGGCCAGGATGTGGTAGATGCCATAGCCACAACCCAAACAGACTATGGCGACAGGCCAGTAGAGGAGCAGAAAATCGCGAAAATTGAATTATCGTAGAGGCCCGGAATCCCCTTATTATCAAAACCAAAAATTAACCACCAAAAACACAGAAAAACACGGATAAAGAGCATGGACTGCTCTTTTTAGGTTTTTTTCCGTGCCTTTTCGTGTTTTTGGTGGTTAAATCTTTTGACTTCAACATTATCCCTCGTAAGACCACGGGTCGTCAGTCTGCGGAGCGCATTAATGCGCTCCCTACAAATGTCATCCTAAGCCCACACGCAAACCGCCATTCCGGGCTTGGCCCGGAATCCCCTACTCCTTATCCATCAACAGCGCGATTTCTGCCATCTTCTTAGGTATATCAATTTTCTGCGGACAAACCTCTACGCAAACACCACAGCTGGTGCAGGCAGAGGCATTGTGCGCCTTCCCTATTGGGTTATAGGCCTGTCTAAATGCATAATGCGACCTGCTTTCCAGGAATTTATTGTAATGCCCAAAAATATCAAAGATGGGGATGTTCTCCGGGCATTTGTCGCAATATTTGCAGTCCGTGCAGTCCACCCGCGGTATATCTATCATAGCCTTTGCGACTTTTTCAGTAAGTGCCAGCTCATCCGCCGTCAGCCGCTTGTCCTGTGCAATAATGGCAATATTATCCTGCATTTGCTCCATATTCGACATACCACTTAACACATTAATAACCTCCGGTCTATCCGCACACCAGCGCATAGCCCACGAAGCATGGCTGGCAGCAGGATCGACGGCTGTAAGCATCGCGCCAATATCCTCCGGCAGGCGCGCCAAAATACCACCGCGCACGGGTTCCATGCAAACCACAGGCTTGTTGTATGATGCCACAATCTCGAACTGCTCGCGATAGTCGCCGCGATGCCAGTCGAAGTAATTTAGCATCAGCTGCACCACATCAAATTTTTCGTGATGTTTGGCCATAATATTGCGCATATCCTCTGTTGTACCATGGAAAGAAAAACCAAAAAGCTTGATTTTGCCTTGTTCTTGCATCTTTTTGCAAAACTCATAAGAGCCCATTTTCTCGTGCTTGTCGTTAACATCATGGCTTAGCGCGTGCAGCAAGTACATGTCAAAATATTCCACGCCGCAACGCTCCAGCTGCTCATTAAAAATCCGCTCAATATCCTCCGGCTTTTCCATAAACCAGGCCGGCAGCTTCGTCACTAGCGTGTAGCTATCCCGGGGATAACGCTTTACCAAAGCCTCGCGGGTGGCCTCCTCGCTTTTGCCGCCGTGGTAGCCATAGGCCGTATCAAAATAATTGTGCCCGGCCTGCATATAGGCATCCACCATAGCCTTTGTGGCCTCAATATCAATCTTGTCGTCCGCCCCCAGGGTTGGCAGGCGCATAAGCCCAAAGCCTAGCTTAGAAATATTATGCTGCTTTGCAAAATCTTGGAAATTGCTCATTGAAATTTCCTCCTCTATGTAATATTTTAAATTCCCAATGTATCCCGTCATTTCAATTCCGGAATGGATAAATCCATTCCCTGCACACCCTCGTCATTCCGGGCTTGACCCGGAATCCCATATGCAATTGACATTAAGCCAGAGCGGCGATAGCACCGTAGGGAACGCATTTATGCGTTCCGTTAACATGTCACCCCGCGATAATCGGAATGGATAAATCCATTCCCTACGAAGTTTCCGGGATTGCCGGTGTTTCCAGCGTAATCCGCCCCAGCCGCCCCTCGCGAAACTCATCAATAAAGATAATGGCCGCCCGCTGCAAATCCACCGCACCGTCTTTGGCCTTAAAGCTTCGGGCAATCCCAATTTTCTCCAAAAGCACATGGGCCGCATCGTCATCGGTAAAATCTATGTTATAGCGGCTCTTCAAACCCTCCGGCGCGATGCTGCGCAAGGTGTCCGCAAGCTGTGCCGCCAAATCCTGTATGTCCAAAATATTATCATTAATAGACCCTATAAATGCCAGATTGCGCCCCACATTGTCGCCCTCAAATTTTGGCCACAATATCCCCGGCGTGTCCAGCAGTTCAAAATCCGCCGCAATCTTAATCCATTGTTTGCCCCGCGTAACCCCCGGCCTATCAGCCACTTTGGCCGCATTTTTACCGGCATAGCGGTTTATCATCGTAGATTTGCCAACATTTGGTATACCCACAATCATGGCGCGTATGGGCACCATCAACCTACCCCGCGCCTTTTGCCGCGCGATTTTTTCGGCCATATGCGCCCGCGCGGCCTCTGCCACAGCCGTCAGACCCTTGCCCGCCGCAGAATTTGTCAGAGCCACCTGATACCCCAACCCTTCATAATGCCGCTTCCAGGCCATATTCTGCGCCTCGTCGGCCAAATCCGCCTTGTTTAGCACAGCTATGCGCTTTTTGTGCCGTGCCAGCTCGTCAATATCAGGATTTTTAGAGGACATGGGTATCCTGGCATCCAGCAGCTCTATCACAATGTCCACCAGCTGCAAATTCTCTTTCATCATGCGCATTGCGCTGGTCATATGCCCAGGATACCAATGGATATTGCTCATACCAGCACTTCCTTTTTCCAGGCCTGGGCAATAAGCCCGTGGCCAGCACCCGTTGGATGCACACCATCGTAAAGCCAATATGTATCGGAGGCTTGGGCACAGGCCGCATCAAAAGCGGCTTGCAGCGGCACAAAAATGGCATCATGCTTCTGCGCCAAATCTTTAACAATGCCCTGTCGCACGGCCAACTCCTTCTGCCAAGCCCTATAGTCCCCAACTTCCGGCACGCCCCTAAGGGAAAACGGCTCTAACAGCACAAAGCGTACATCAGGCAACCTCTCCCGCGCTTCGGTCAGCATCAAATCGTATATCTTGCGATATTTCTCGGCCTCCACACCCGTGCCGCGCTTATATTCCGCCCAAAGATCGTTAACACCAATCAAAATAGAAACCACGCTAGGCCGCAGATTATAGCAATCCTCCTTGGCCCGGGCATACAAATCCACAATCCGGTTGCCGGATATTCCCCGGTTGTATATCGTCAGCCCCAGCTGTGGATAGTCGTGCAAAAACGCCGCCGTAAGCAGGTTTGCATAGCCCCAGCCCGCCGCGTTTTCCTGCATATTCTCCTCGGTGCGGTTGCGGCCACAGTCCGTAATGCTATCGCCAGTAAAAAGTATTGTGTCGCCTTTTGTAAACATATTTACCCCCTTAGCAGCCTTATGGGCAGGTGTTTTACGAACAAATCAAACGTAGAGCTGTCGTTAAAACAGGCGAGCGCAGCTCGCCCCTACGGAGAAGCGTCGCAGGTCGTAGGGGCGAGCTGCGCTCGCCTGTATCCTACAGATAATGTTTCTATAAGCAAATGACCATACGGTTGTGTCCACTAAAGTCCTCAAAGCTTGCTACCTCGCCTTCTTGTGGTCATAATCCTCATCATAGTCTATCGTACCAAAAAGGTCGATAATGCCTTGAGCTTTGCGTTTCCAAATAAACTCCTCCAAAGCCAAATTCACCGTTTCCTCTTCTGTCACAAGGCCTCCAATTTCATGCGCACCTTTCAACAAGTCAGTATTAATTGCCAAATTCGTCATGCCTACCTCTCCCTTCTAATTCATACTAAACTCAAAATACTCATTCGCCTCCACCCAAGAGTTTATGCGCCACATGTCATTTTCGTCCATCTCCAAATGATACACCCGGTATAGATTTTCGTGGGCCATAAAGGGGTGGATAACGTAGGCCAGCGCGGTACGATGCCCCTGGTGGTCGTATCGTATGTTTTCCACGGCAGACGGACGCAGCACCGCATCTGCCTGGCGGAAGGTCTCTAAATTCATTAAATGATTGGCAAGCTGATAATGCGCCGGGTTTCGGTCGCACAGCTCCTGTGTAAATAGCTCCCGCTGAAATTCAATAACCTCCATAAAGATGCCTTCATCAATAATAAAGTTGCCATGCAGCAGGAAAAAGGCCGTGGCATACAGCTCCATCAGCTGCCAAGGTGTTTGTGGGTAGTTTTCGACCAAATCCGTCCCCACTATTTCGCGATACAACCGGTCGGCCGTGTGCCGCCGCTCGTGTACAAAATGTTGGGGCATATTCGCGCTAACATGTGCGCCATAGGCCAAAATAGAGCCAATAGCACCAATGCCCAGCAACAATATAATAAAGAACAACAGGCCGTTTTTTCTCTTTTTTCTTACGTTTCTCATAGTATCACTTCTTTCGTTAGGTCTGCAAAAGGACTGCAAAAATTGTCTGTATTGATTATATTATACCAATACATAATAGATAAATCAAGGCAAAAGGAAGGGGTTTTTATTTTGCGCCAGATAAGGCTTATTATAACTGTATTTTTAGCGACACTAGCGGCTTTTTATGCGGGGCAGCCATTGGATGTCTTTGCCAGCACTTTTTCCGTACACAAAAAGATTATAGTAATAGACGCAGGACACGGCGGCTGGGATCCCGGCAAAGTGGGCAAAAACGATATATTGGAAGCGAATATAAATCTGGCCATAGCAGAAGATTTGCAGGTTTTGCTTGATTTGGCCGGCGCAACGGTATTTATGACACGGGCACAAGATGTGGCTTTGGGCGACACAAAAAACACAGACCTAGCCGCAAGAACCGCCATGCCAACCGACATGCAGGCCGACATCTTTGTGTCCATACACCAAAACGCCTACCACACCAGCAATGTCAGCGGCGCACAGACCTTTTACTACGGCGATTCGCAACAATCCAAGCTACTTGCAGAATCCATCCAAGCCCGCCTGCGCAGCTTTTTGGATACAGAAAATCGCAAAGAAGCAAAATCAAATGAAGATTACTACCTGCTAAAAAAGACCCAAACCCCCGCCGTCATAGTGGAATGTGGCTTCCTAACAAATGAAGAGGAATCACAAAAACTATCCCGCCAGGACTACCAAGAAAAAGTGGCCTGGGGCATATACATGGGGATTTTGGATTACTATACAATAGAATAAAAAAGGGGCGATGTCCTGCATCGCCCCTTTTTCTTTATTTGCTATTCCCAATCAATTATTCTGCCATTGGGCACAATTACTGCTTCATCTGCCCACTCTGCCAGCCTTGCACGGAAAAACTCATTGCGCAGCCCATGTTCAAAGTCAGCCCTAAAGCCATCTTTAAATCCATCAAGATCTTCTATAACACTCTCAATATCTACAACCTGGAAAAAACCAAAGTTCTCGCTCATCAGCTCCAAAACCTCAGAAACATCGCCAATTTCCATAGCATATGCCAGCGCACGCTGCTCTTCATCCCAGCCCAATATTGTAAAATCCACATTCATAGCCGTTATAAGCTGGCCATCGTCATCCACATCCAGAAATTCTTCATGGAATGCTAAGGAATATTCTACCATAAGAAACTCTACGCTGTCGCCTTCCACAAAAAGCCGCCTATGCAACGCCTCTGCTTGCTCCTGGGTTTCCACCTCAACCAAATGCACTAGCACATTTGTAAAATTCATATGGTTTTCTACCATAAAGTCTTCCAAGGCATCTTCTACCTCTTGCAGATCTATGGTCGCTTGTGCCGCAACATGGTTATATACCAGCTCGTGCAATGCTTGTAGCTCTACAAACCGTCTAAAACCGGCATTGTTGAAACCCATATTGGCAAAAATATCCATATCCGGTCTTTCGTGTATCATGCGTAGCATTGCCATACGCGCTTCCACTTCTTCAGAATCCACATTGGCCATCGTAATACCAAACCCGGCCGCACGCGCTGTTGTTATATGCAGCTCCAGCAGGCTTTCGTAGGCAAGAGCCATAGACCATGCCTGCGTATCTGCTCCAGGCGGCCAGCCCTCGTTCCATATCAAATGATCCCATGCCTGATTTTGATAGAAATTAAGATGCGCAACCGGCATCCTTTCGCCATTAACCGTGCCTGCATAGCTAAGCGACTGGTTGTTCCAAACAAGTGCCGCCGCAACAATTGCAACAATTACACAAAAACCAATTATCAAATTTCTAACGGTGTTGTCGTGGCTATTCGCCTTTGGTCTTCTTGCCATTTTTTACACACTTCCTATCCTTTGTAAATATTTTGTAAATGCCTATCTGCAATCCATAACCTACTCACTTTATCACAATCCATCAGCCCTGTCAAGATGATTTTGCTATTGCATCGACATATTTTTCATGATACACTTTAATGAAAGAGGAGGTGCAATACATGAAAAGATTGATAACAAGGGTAGACAAATACAGCATAGCAGCTGATTTTGGTATAGAGGTGGGCGACAAGCTTGTTGCCAAAAACGGTACAGCCGATTTTGATATTTTCGACTACTACATGGCAATTGCAGGCTCTCATATGAACTTGCTAATAGAAAAGCCTGATGGAACCCAGTTTCTCTTCGATTTTGAAAAGGACGAAGACGAGGATGTGGGCCTTGGTTTTGAAACCAAGCTAATGGACCAAGAGCGCGTATGCGAAAACAAATGTGTTTTTTGCCATGTAGAGCAACAACCCAAGGATATACTACACAAATCCGAATATCGCAAAATAGACGACTATCGTACGTCTTTTATAGACGACGGCTACACCACAATGACCAATATGAGCAAACACGATGTGGCACGTATCATCGAACATCGCATATCCCCCACCAATATATCTGTACACACCACAGACCCGGATTTGCGCATTAAAATGCTGGGCAACCGCAATGCCGGCAAGAGCCTTAAACACATGAAGAGACTGGCCGATGGCGGCATTAAATTAGGAATGAGAGTTGTGCTATGCAAAGGCGTAAATGACGGCAAGCATCTGGACAAAACCATTTCTGACCTGGGCAAGCTAGTGCCAAAAGGTGTAAATGGCGGCGGTTTTTCCCTGGGCATAGTGCCCGGGCGCATAACCCAATTTCGCAAAAAAAATGATATGCCCGTTATGGAGCAATTTACCGAAGAAGACTGCATACAAATAGTGCGACAGATAGAGGAATGGCAGATGTACTTCCTTAAAGAGCTGGGCACGCATTTTGTATATCCATCCGACGAATTTTACGCCATAGCCGGCATAAAAGTGCCGCGGGTCGAGGTATATGAAGAATTTTTGCAATTCAGAAACGGCGTAGGCAGCATGGCATTATTTGCAGACGAATTTGCATATGCCACAAGAGACGGCCTGCTATCGCCCAAAATGAAGATAACCGTAGTAACAGGCATGGCCACAGCAAACTTTATGCGCGAAATAACAGATCCCTACGAAAATGTAAGCATCGCGGCCATAGAAAATAACTTCTACGGCAAAAATGTCCTACACACCAGCCACCTTGCTGGCCGGGACATCATAGACCAGCTAAAAGGCAAGCCCCTGGGCGATGTGCTGCTGCTTTCCGCACGCTGCCTGCGCTACGGCAAAAATGTGCTGGTAGATGGGGTTACAGTGCTAGAGATCTCCCAAGAACTAGGCGTGGAGGTTATGACCATAGTGCCAACCGGAGGAAGCTTTGCCAAAGCACTACGAAGCCTGTGATTGTAGGGAATGGATTTATCCATTCCTTGGGATTTAGATTGACGCGAGCCCGGAATGACGGTTTGCCATGGATTAGGTTTGTGCGTTGCGTCATAAAACGGCAATTTGTGCCTTCGTAGGGGCGACCTGTGGTCGCCCGTTTCGTCTGGAGGAGTCATGCCAACATACAATCAAAAACCACCCGCGCAATCACAGCCCGGGTGGTTCTAAGGTGTGCCATGTGAAGGGCGTAATAACGCCACTCAGATACTTGCATAACTCTATAAAGCACAAAGTTGTGATGAAATGCTTTACTGTCCGGGCAGGTTGTCAGCCTGTTTGTTTAACTAAGATTGAGGGCGTACTTATGTGCCATAGTGAATATGGTACATGCGGAAATTTTATATTATCGGAGGCTAAGAAATTGATAGAACTTAAACCAATATCCATACTAAGCGACAATGTTAAAGAGTGTATCGAACTTGAGGTAGCACCAGAACAAACGGGACTTGTGTCGCACAACGCCGAAAGTTTAGCGCACGCATACATCGCAAACAGCCCAAGGGGGCTTGGTAGCCGTGCCGTTGCTTATGCAATTTATGCAGACGATAAGATGGTTGGCTTTGTGATGTATGCTTACTTTATGCCTGAATACGATGATGATTGTAGCTTAGGCAAACCCCACTATCATTTCTGGCGTTTCATGGTGGACAAAAACCATCAAGGCAAGGGATATGGCAGGGCAGCTCTTACAAAAATCATTGAAGAAGTGAAAACAAAACCCTGTGGCGAAGCAGAGGTTTTCTACACCTCTTACGAGCCTGACAATCCTTATCAAAAACTTTACCACAGTCTTGGTTTTGAAGAAACAGGGCAAGTGTCTCCTTATGGCGAAAAAATCGCAATAGTGAAGATTTAAATTTGTTGACTAACTTTGCAGTATAAGCATTATCTACGTTATTCCCGCCCTTCACAGCGCATCTCATATTTTACTACACATTCATCCATATCCACCCGCCCATCATCCAAAAACACCACACCCTCATCCGCCAACAGTTGTCTGCGCAACGCGGCATATTCCCCGCCCGTTATAGACCCATTGGCCATAACAACCCGCTGCCAGGGCAACCCTTCCGGGCAATAGCGCATAGCCCAGCCCACCTCGCGGGCGGCCCGGGGGCGGCCAAGGGCATGGGCAATCTGGCCGTAGGACATCACGCGGCCCTCGGGGATTTGCGCCACGATGGCGTATACTTGTTGGAAGAAGGGGTTCATGGTCGCGATCTCCCCTTCCCCATGTCTTTGCCCAAGAAATCTAGTAGTCCATCTATGTCGGCATCCGATAGTCTGCCTACAGGATTTTTGCCATCAAATATTGATTTCGGTAGCTCGAAACGTGTTCCAGTATCAATATAGGATGGTCTGTCAAGGCCAGAATATTGCCAGTCCACTATCCTAAAGTAGTTCGCTTTGACAACTTCACTCTTGCTATCATAGCGCGAAGTAATACAATGAATCGACACATCATCGCCACCTTGCGAGTACACCAAAACAGGACGTGATTTTCCACCACCGCCCCACGATATATAAGCAATGAATATTTCAAAAGGCTTCATCAGTCATTCACCACCCAGTCATACAAGTCCGGGTGCAAGTCTCTGTCAATGACTATATGTCCGTTTTCATCAGCTTTGAGCTCAACTGCTATCGGGGTCTTCTTCACAAGAGCTTCTATTAGCTGTTCTTCTCGCTCTTTGCGCGTAGACTTTGTTTCATCAGCTAAAAACTCCGCAAATCTAAGCACGGAAATCTGTGCAGATTCACTTAATCGCTCGAGGATATCCACCGTCTCTTGTACATATGTTTTCGTAATCATTTCTCATCACCTCTCCACCAGTATACCACAATCCCCCACCCCACGCAACATAGGCATCAGTCGCGACAAATTCAGGCGATGGCGCATGTAAGGGTGGTATTTTAGCGAAGCAGCGGCCAGGTCGGGGTCTATGTCTATATCATCAATGGTGATCGCGCCGCCTGCCCTTATCATCAGGTTTTTCAGGGCTTCGGGCGTTGGCAGCTGGTTTTTGACTATATCCCGAATTTTTGGCCAATTGGCCGCCAGGGTTTGTGGCGCGATTTGCGCGGTAATTGTAGGGTTGTTAAGGTCATAAATATCCTGCCTAAAGGCCTCGCCATAGGCGGCGTAGACCGCATCCCAATTTGTGGCATCCTCGCCAAAAGCCGGGTTGCTGTTCACAATATCGTGATACATCCGCGATATCAGCAATGTAGCCACAGCAATCTTTCGGCCATGAAAATCCGATAACTTGCCCTGTTGCAGCTTCATTATCTCCCAAAAATGCGACACAATATGCTCTGCGCCCGATGCCGGGCGGGTGACGTTTACCAGCGTCATGGCCAGACCGGAAAGCACAAGGCCTTCCATCAGGGCCGCGGCGGCGGCAGGGCTGTCGGTGTTTACATCATCAACCAGCACGACCACGGAATCCAGCGCGCGGCGGGTGATTGCGGCCACGGGGGGGCAATGGTATTCGCCAATCATCATATGGGCTATCTGCCAGTCCACAAGGGCAATGTATTTTGCCAGCATGTCGCCAAAGCCCGCAGACTTCAGTATCGCAGGGGCTTTGGCCAGCACATCTGTGTCACCGATTATGACTACAGGTGCATGGCATAATATGGATGTTTTGAAATTATTCTCGGTGATAGGCGCAGAATTGGCCGCAAAGCCGTCCATAGAGGGCGCGGTGGCAAAAATGCCAAAGGGCACAGCCGCCTTAAACGAAGCCAGCCGACAAATATCGTTAAGCGAGCCGCTGCCAACGGATAGCACGCCCTGGGCCCCGGTTTCGCGGCATATCGCAGCAATGTCGTCCACATCCCGCATATCCGCCACGCGCAGGTCATCAAAAAGCTTTAGCCGCACGTCAAAACCGCCAGCCGCCAAAATATCCATTATGCCATCGCAAGCCGCCAGCGTGTTTTTATCAGCTACCACAAGCAGGCCGCGCTCAAAACCGGCCTGCGCCAAGATGTCCGCAGTCCCAACCAAAAGCCCTGCGCCAATCTCTACGCGCATATCCCCGGCATCATGGGGCCGCCCACATTCGCAATTTTTCAAACTATCTACAATACTTTGTATATTCATCTTTTGTTAACCCAAACCGCCATCTCGCCCGCGCCGCGATTTGCCCAGGCAAAATATGGTATCATTGTAAAATCAACCGATACATATTGCGGCTTTGCATCAAAAGCGTACAGCTCGCCCTGCCAGCTGTCAGAAATCTCCAGCCGCTGCCCCTTTGCTGTCAACACAGGCGGTATAAGCCAATCTACGGACTTCGCCGCAAACACAGTCTCCTCCGTAATATTGATAAGATGCAGATTCGCGCCATTGTCGGCCTCTTCCAAGCAATACACAAAAGGCCCGCGCTGCACAGCCACTTTGCCGGTATTTGCCCGCACCTTGGGATGCGCAGTAATCTGCAAAACAGGCATGGTAAAAGTAATTTCGATTGTCTCTTTGCCCTGCCAGTTTTTGCTAATGCGTATATATCCGTTATGCACCTCATGCTCGGCCTTTTCGCCGCCAATGCTCAGAACATAGCCGCCAGACCAGTTTGGTACGCGGAAATTAAAGGCCGCATTGGCCTCCTGAGCCCCAGACACCTCAAAGTTAACACTACAAGTATCACCAAAATTCACAGTCTGCTTGATAGCAAAATCCGCGCCACCCAGCCTATAATCAGTTTCGTGGCCAATATAAAGATGTGTGTACAACTCGTCATCCGCTACTGTTGTTATGTATTTTTCAATAGAGCTTATTGTCCGCGCCAAATTCGGCGGGCAGCAGGCACAGCCAAACCAGTCCGGCCGCGTAGACTTTACATGCCCACGGTTTGGGGACTTCTCATTAGCCTCTGGCTGGCTCTCCAGCGGGTTTACATAAAAATATTTCTTGCCGTCACTAGCCATGCCCGCAATTGCGTTGTTATATAGCGCGCGCTCCATCACATCGGCGTATTTGCTGTGTCTTTCATGGGCCAGCATCGCCCTGGCAAAATATACCAACCCGATAGAAGCGCAGGTTTCGCAATACATAATGTCATTTGGCAGGTCGTAGTCAAATGTAAAGGCCTCGCCATGGTGCGTAGAGCCTATACCGCCTATAACATACATGCGCTTGGTTGTAATATTTTCCCAGATACGTTTGCATGCCCCCAGTAGCTCGTCATCGCCCGAGGCAAGAGCCACATCGGCCATGCCCACGCACATGTACGCAAGCCGCACAGCATGTCCCACGGCTTCGTCCTGATGCTTGGGCTGCTTATGCGCCTGCATGTACGTACCAGTATAAAACGATTCAAATGTAAAGAAGTTTGGCTCTTGTCCGCGCACATCCAGCAAATACTGCGCCAGCCGCAGATACCTGGCCTCGCCGGTAGTTTGATACAACTTCACCAACGCCAGCTCTATCTCCTGATGCCCGTCCGCGCCATGCAATTTGCCCTCTTCCGGCCCAAAATTGGCATCTATACAGTCTGCAAATTTGCAGGCCAGCTTCAAAATCTTATCCTTGCCCGTTGCGTTAAAATAAGCCACCGCGGCTTCTATCATATGGCCGCAACAATACATTTCGTGGCTCATATGCAATTCTTTAAATTTGCGTTCGGGCATACGTAGCTGGTAATATGTATTAAGATAGCCATCATCTTCCATGGCGGCCTCTATCAGGTCAATAGCACCATCCGCTAACACCTCTAAATCCTCATCCGGAAAATGGTTTAAGATATAACCCACAGCCTCCAGCCATTTGTAAATGTCCGTATCCTGAAACCAATATCCATGATGCTCGCCCTCTGCCAGCCCCGCCGCTATTTTCAAGTTCTCAATTGCATGACTTTTTTCAGTAGGAATGGGCGCGGCGGTGCTTTCCACCACCACATTCACGCTCGCATCATCATTAAGAGCCGCCCACTGAAAGGGCACAACGGTGTCCTTAACCAATTGCAGATAGCTCGCCCAAAACTTGTCAGTAATCTTTGTCATTATTTTACCTCCACGCGCAACACATTCCAAGAAAGTGGTGCAAGTTGTACTTTCAACTTATCAAGATCAATGGCTGCGCCCTTTCCAGCCTTCGGCACAACCCCTTCATTGCCCTTTGTATTGGCCTGCTTCACATCATGGCCGCTCATTTCTATAAATTCGGCAATGTCGATAGGCTTGTAGCCCTGCAAATCCACAGAAAAGTCCACAACGCTATCCCGCGACCTATTGACTGCAAACACCACAATCTCGCTCTTTTCGGCATTATGCACAGCAATGGATTCTACAAAGGGAACATTCTTATATTCCTCGCTGTCGTAAGTCGGGCAGTCCAAAAGCGGCGTCAAAGCCGTGCCACGGCCATACTTGGCGGCATGCATAAAGGGATAGAAGGTGGTTTGCCGCCAAACCTCGCCGCCGGTTTCTGTCATAATAGGTGCAATAACATTGACCAGTTGCGCCAAACATGCGATTTTCACCCTATCGCTGTTTTTTAGCAGCGTAATGAGCAAGCAGCCCATCAATAGCGCGTCCTCAAAATTGTAAACATCTTCCAAAAGCGGCGGGGCGTACTGCCAAGGCGGATTTTTCTTGTCGCTTTCCAACGTATGATACCATATGTTGTATTCATCAAAGGCAAGATGCATGGTTTTGTCGCTGCGTTTTTTGGCCTTCATGTAGTCGCAGATAGCTGCCACAGCCTTTATGTACTGATTCATATTTTCTGACATAGCCAGATAGTTTGCTAGGTCATTTTTTTGATTCCCATAGTAGCGATGCAGAGAAAGATAGTCCGCGTGGTCGTATGTATGCTCCAGCACCTCGGCCTCCCAGGATGCAAAGGTGGGAATCTCCATATACGAGCTGCCACAAACCACCAGTTCTATGCTGTCATCTACCCATTTCATCACCTTTGCGGCCTCTGCGGCGGTACGGCCATATTCTGTGGCCGTCTTCGCGCCAATCTGCCAAAACCCGTCCATCTCGTTGCCAAGACACCATGTTTTAATACCAAAGGGCTTGTCCGTACCATTTTTGGCACGCAAATCAGAAAGCTCCGTGCCGCCGGGATGATTACAGTATTCCACAATGCGCCGCGCCTCGTCCGCGCCTCGCGTACCAAGGTTTACAGCCATGTTGACCTCTGCACCAACCTCCCGCGCCCATTCCACAAATTCATGTATACCAACCTCATTGGTCTCTATGGACTTCCACGCCAGTTCCAGCCGCTTTGGCCGCGCCTCACGAGGCCCTATGCCATCCTCCCAATTGTATCCGGACACAAAGTTGCCGCCAGGATAGCGTATAAAACTTGTACCAAGCTCCATTACAAGTGCCTTCACATCCTCGCGAAAGCCCTTGGCATCAGCCTTTGCATGGGTTGGCTCGTAAATGCCATTATATACGCATCGCCCCAGATGCTCCACAAAAGAGCCGTAAATGCGCGGGTCGATGTCGCTGACCACAAAGTCCTTGTTGACTGTAAGTTTCGCCTTCATCGCAATACCCCCATCGAAATTTTATTGGCCATAATACGCCCCATCGCCATGCTTGCGGCAGAAATGCTTGTTTAACAGCACTTTCGGCATTTCAGGCGTTGTGGCCAGCGCGTTTTGTGTATAGTACGCCATTTTGGCGACTTCTTCTAATACAAAGGCATTTTCTACCGCCTTTTTGGCATCTTTGCCCCATGCGAAGGGCCCGTGGTTTTTCACCAACACGGCGGGTATGTCCATGGGTTTGATGCCTAGGCTCGCAAAGGCCTCTACGATGACTTTGCCGGTCTCCAGCTCGTATTCGCCTGCAATCTCGGCCTCTGTCATATCCCGCGTGCATGGTATATTTCCGGCGAAATAGTCAGCATGTGTCGTGCCAAAAGCCGGCAGCGGCTTGCCAATTTGTGACAATATGGTCGCCCATGTGGAATGTGTATGTACAACCGCACCAATATCGGCAAATTGTCTGTACAACTCCAGATGCGTCGATGTGTCCGATGATGGTTTGAAATTTCCACAAGCCACATTGCCCTCCATATCCACAACCACCATATCTTTGGGCTTCATCGCATCATATTCCACACCGGAGGGCTTGATGACTATGTGACCGGCCTCGCGGTCTATAGCGGACACATTGCCCCAGGTCAACCGTACAAGCCCAAGCTTTGGCAGAGCCATATTAGCCTCAAAGACCTCCTGTTTTAGCTTTTCCAGCGACATAGCCTCACTCTCCTTTAATGGATTTGCGAATTTCCTTCAAGAATTTAAGCACATCATTTTCTCCGCGACCAAAATAGTCATGAAGCCTGGCATATTCGCCATATAGCGCGTCATAGACCTCGGCCTCGCCGCGCCTTGGCATATAGACCACATCCAGCAGCTTGCCCATAGCATCAGCTGCTGCCGCCACGCTATCGTGGCCACCGGCCGCACTTCCCGCAGCCACCGCGCCAAAAATAGCAGAGCCAAGGGCGGGGGTCTGCGGCGAACCCGCGATTTTAATGGGCTTCTTAATAACATCGGCATAAATCTGCATCATCACAGGATTGCGCGAAATGCCCCCCGCCGCATAGAACTCATCAACAGGAATCCCGCTGTTTTCAAAGGTTTCGATAATTTTGCGCGTGCCATAGGCCGTTGCCTCCACCAACGCACGATATATTTCTTCGGGCCTCGTAGCCAGGGTCATACCAAGCATAACCCCCGTTAAATCAACATCTACAAGCACAGAACGGTTGCCGTTCCACCAATCCAGGGCCAGCAGGCCGCTTTCTCCGGCCGATATTTCCGCGATCTTTTCAGACATATATTCATGTACAGACAAGTCTTTGGACTTTGCCGCCTCGTGATATTTCGCGGGCAGGCAATTGTCCACAAACCATGCAAAATGGTCGCCTACACAAGACTGTCCGGCCTCATATCCATACAACTTGGGCAAAATTCCCTCATAGACCACGCCGCACATGCCGGGCACGACCTTTTCATCATCCCCAAGCAGCATATGGCAGGTAGAAGTGCCCATAATAGCCAGCATTTTGCCTGTTCCCGTAATTTTCGCGGCAGGCACAGCCACATGGGCATCCACATTGGCTATAGCCACGGCACAGCCCGGGTTAAGTCCCGTCAGCTCAGCCGCCGCAGGGCTTATGCCACCTGCCTTTTGACCAATCGGCGTAATAGGGCAGCTCAACTTGTCTGCAACCACATTCTCCAGTCGTGGGTCAAGGGCGGCAAAAAAGTCGCTACTGGGAAAACCCGCCGCACCCTGCCAAATAGCCTTGTAGCCCGCCGTACAGGAATTGCGTGTTTGCACTCCTGTCAACTGCCAAACCACCCAGTCCGCGGCCTCCACAAAATGCGCCATTGCATTGTATATTTCTTCATCTTCATCCAAAACTTGCCATATCTTTGGAAAAAGCCATTCGGAAGATATCTTGCCGCCATAGCGTGCAAGCCAGTCCTCGCTGCGTTCTTCGGCTGTCTCGTTCAACTTGTTAGCATGACTTTGTGCGGCGTGATGTTTCCACAATTTTACATATGCATGTGGGCGGCTCTTGTACTCATCCAAAAAACACAGCGGCGTGCCGTCATCCCGCACAGGAAGCACGGTGCAGGCCGTAAAATCGATACCCACGCCAATAACATCATCCGCAGAAATACCGCTTTGCCGCAGCACATCAGGAATTGTATGCGCAAAAACATCCAAATAGTCCTGGGGGTGCTGCAGCGCCCAGTCCACGCCCAGGGTTGTGCCGCAAGGCAAAGATTCCTCCATAACCGCATGAGGATAGGCAAAGACGCTCTCGGCCACTTCTTCGCCTGTATGTACATCTACCAAAACCGCACGGCCACTCAAAGTGCCAAAGTCCACACCAATGGAAAATTTTCTCATATCAAGCATCTCCTCCTCGCAAAGGCAATATTGTGCATTATATCACAAAATTATTATACAATGCTACCAAACATTATGCAATACCTTTTTGCTATTTTTCAAAAATTACATTTGCCTCTTCCCTTTTTGACAAAAAAGTTGTATAATTGATACATGCAAGTTGAGACGAAGGGGGCGCGTATAATGGACAGGCAAACACCAAAATATGTATTTGTAGCCGACTGGCTAAGACAAAATATCAAAAACAATACCTTTAAAGTGGGCGACAAGCTCATTTCCGAAAACCAAATTTGCGATAAATTCGACGTTTCTCGCCAAACCGCCCGCCAGGCTGTGGCCACCCTAGAGCGCGAGGGCCTTGTGTTAAAGCGGCAGGGCAGCGGCACATACGTAAATGGGCCGGTCCAGCCGCGCCATAAAAACATAGGCATCCTAACCACCTATATCGGCGACTATATCTTCCCCAGCCTTATTTCCGGCATACAGGATGTGCTTTCCCACCACAATTATCAAATGACCCTGCGCTTAAGCCAAAACAAAATAGAAAACGAGCGCAAACAGCTAATTTCCTTACTTTCGCTAGACATAGACGGCCTTATTGTAGAAGCTGCAAAATCTGCCCTGCCCAGCCCCAACCTAGGCCTATACCAAGAATTTTCACGCCGCAACATACCCATTGTCTTCGTTCACGCCTTCCCTCACGAACTAAGTTGTAATTACATCATTAAAAACGATGAGGAGGCAGGCCGCCTAGCCGCCCATCACCTTATCGAAAATGGTCACAAAAAAATCGGTGGCATCTTTAAATTTGACGATATGCAGGGCAGCCTACGCTACAAAGGGGTGGTCTCAGAGTTGTACGCACATGACATATCCCTCGACGAAAATGCTATTATCTGGTATTCTACCGAAACCCACGACCAGCTTTTCTCCGAAGCCTACCTGCCCCACAACATGGCGCGTCTGGCGGGCTGCACCGCCCTAATCTGCTACAACGACGAAATCGCCATATCGGCTTTGCAAGCCTTTGGGCGCGCCGGCCTGTGCATCCCCGATGACCTCTCCCTTGTCAGCTTCGACAACTCCAACCTGGCCAAAATCGCCCAGCCCGCCCTCACCAGCATCACCTACCCCGGCGCAGAACTGGGCCGCCTGGCCACAGAATCCCTGCTGGCCATCATCCAAAATCCACATTACGAAATACAGCATGTCTTTGAGCCGCAACTGGTTACTAGAAACTCGGTCAAACAGCTGTAATAGTAGCAAAAGCCGCCAAATGGCGGCTTTTGCTACTCATAATGAGTCCACATCCTATAAATCTTAACTTGCATTTCTTCCTCCAGCACTTTATAAACCATCCTATGCTGGATATTCAACCTTCGAGATATAAAGCCCTGCATATTTCCAACCAGTTTTTCGTGAGGCGGAGGATTTTCATAAGGATTCTTTTTGATGACTTCAACCAACCTCTTGGCCTTTGTGCCCAACCCGACCTGCTTCAGATTTTTTATGTCTTTGATTGCTTGCTTAGAAAATTCCACCCCATACATCACCAATCCACCTCGTCTTCAGCGACCCATTCGCCTTCATCCGCCTCTTTCAAGCTCTCTTCAAAGCCTTTGACAGATGATAAATACAAGGTTTCCTGCACAGCGTTCCAATCCTCCATAGAAATCAAAACCGCTCCGCCCCGCTTGCCTAATATTTGTATAGGCGCGCTGCTTGACGGCTGTTTTGCAGTTCCTTTTAATGTGAATCTAATCAAGCAATTTTCTGTTTTCCAATAAAGTTATACTTCCTCCCAAAAATTAACACAGCCGCCGTAGACATGATAAACGCAAGTCCAACCGCTATCGGCAATGCCATCCAAACACCATCCATATCAAACCACCGTGGCAGCAAAATAATGAGCGGCATATTAAACGCAAGTATATGTGTGAGTGATAAAACGGTTGAGATTTGCCCTTTGGCAAGAGTAGTGAATATCCCAGTGAACAGCGAATGAAAACCCATCACAACAAAGCCAATCGATACGATGCGCAACCCTCGAACAGCAAGCTCACGCATGAAGATTTCTCCCGGGTCTGTAAGCGACGGCAGATATATGCGCATCAGAGGTTCTGCTAATAAAACAGCTATAACTATAAGCACAAACGACATCACAGCAATTATAACAAGGCTTTTCTTAAATAATTGCTTTAGCCTGTCATAGTTTTTCTTGCCGTTATTAAAGGAAAGCAAGCCGCCTATGCCTTGCAAGTAACCAAAAAATACCTGCCCCAGCATACCCTGCAAACCCATAACCATCCCTGCTATTGCAATACCCATTGCGCCTACACCGGGCAGACCCACAAGCACATTATTTTGAACAGTCATCATAATTGAGCCAGCCGCCACAGGTGCGCCTACGGAGAAACCATTTATGAGGAGCGAGCCAAAAGTTCTGCTGTCAATTGATGGCTTTGTAAAACGGAAGTTACCTGTCTTGTTACGCAAGAACACCATGAAATACAATATGGTTGTGATGCCTGTGCCAAGAAGTGTTGTCCATGCAAGAGCATAAATACCCATGTTAAAAACAAAGAGAACTACTGCATTACCCGCCGCACCAATAATCGTACCAAAAACGCTGATACCCATGCCAAGCCCCGGCTTGCCGTCTGCAATCAAGAAAGCGTTAAATACTTGTCCTACCGCCATGAATGGGAACGCCCACACTGCAATACGCAAATAGGTTGTTGCAAGGTCATATATCTCATAGTTAGCTCCCAAAATCCCAAGTACGGTGCTTGGAAATATTGCTATCAAAGCTGATAAAGCTAACATGATAATGGTGGATAAAATACTTATAAACGTATAGTTTTGCCTTGCTTCATTCGGCTTGCCTTCCCCCAATTTTTTTACGATAACAGCACTGCCGCCTGCGGCAAAAAACATCCCAACCGCCATAACAATTGTAAACAATGGCGTGAATATA
>Ga0131853_10004523_pt1 | contig 24921 bp, 18 predicted proteins | sample TergutLab28metaG_FD_92764 | JGI IMG/M metagenome (GOLD analysis project Ga0131853, IMG submission 92764) | Labiotermes labralis P1 segment gut microbial communities from Petit-Saut dam, French Guiana - Lab288 P1 (version 2) (version 2) | ecosystem: Host-associated > Arthropoda: Insects >...
CGCCGTAAGGGAACCCGCCCTAAAAAAACCCCTAACGCTCCAAGGGCCCAATTTCATTTCCTTTTTTTTTTTGCGCGAGGCTTCCCCGAGAAACCCCCCCCCCCCCCGGAGATCCGAGTGGGGGAGTAGAGTACCTCCGGATTGTTTTGTCTCCAGAGGAAGCATCATGCCTGCAAGTATTTCTTAACATGAATGTTTTACAGGGAGGGGTTGTTAGCACTTCGCCCAACCCCCAAGCTGGAGGACCACCCCTTGTCGGCTGTACGCGACTGCTTATTCAATTTATTCGCAGCTACCCTCCATAAACGAGGCCGTTCCTCTATCCGCAACCTGAGGACGCGCCATGCCGTGGTGACAGGGACCCACTGCACATGGTTATGGTCTCCACAGCCGCGGTAATTCTGTTCTTCAAATAAGTTATGCTCACGGGTTATGGTGGCACAAACACTTTGTCCTTCACATAACCCCAAAGGAAGTAGTCACAAGGGGTTAAATTGGGGGACCGTGCAGGCCACGGACAAAGCATCAAGTCCTCATGAGCACCCCGCCCGATCCATCGATGCGGAAGAACGTCGTTCAACCAGCGACGAACGTCTAGACGAAAATGCGGGGGAGCCCCAACCTGCTGCATAATGAAGTCCTCCGGTTCATCTTCCTGCAGTCTAGGGTAGGGCCATGTCTGTAGCATTTCCAGATAACTTGTTCCCGTCACAGTGTCTTCACGGAAAAAGAAAGGCCCCAAAAGCTTTCGCGTGGACATTGAGCAAAAAACATTGATCTCTGGGGAAGTCTTTCTTGTTGCAGCATCTCGTGAGGATTTTCAGTACCCCATAAACGCACATTATGTCTGGGCACTTTCCCACTGATATGAAATGTAGATTCATCACTAAACACAACACGATCAAGAAACCCTTCCTCCGTCATTGCATCTTGCATCTTAATGCAAAAGTTACTTCGGTCGATGTGGTCTGTCGGTTTCAAAAACTGCAACAAGTGAAGACGCTTCACTTGTTGCAGTCTCGTTCGCAGCACCCTCCACACAGTCATACTCGACATCTTCAATTCACGACCCCCACGGCGCACAGATTTCTTCGGACTGTGTAGAAATGACTGTCTCACTCGTTCCATGCTTTCTTCTGACACACGCGGCCGTCCTGCACTTTTTCCTTTGCAAAGGCACTCCTTATCTGAAACTTGAATGCCCGCTGAACAGAAACAAATGATTCATGCTTCACAAATTGCAGAACACAAAACGCTCTCTGCTCCGAAGCCGCCATTATCGCTTTGCTACGTCACAGACCGAGAGTGAAGAGGGGAGTGGGTTTACGCATGCGCACAGAACTTGAACACCTGCTGTTTCGTTCCATGTGGGAAACTTTCTTCTGCGTGCGTTTTGAAAGCCGCAGTGGCAGATTCAAACAGCTCCAATCATTTTGATACACGCGGTTTTTTGTGGTAGCTGGTTGAATATTTTAACAGATGAACACTAGACATAGCCACCTTCTGGGAGTAACGCCTATGTATGCCCCCCCAACTTGCATGAATACACATTAGTGTGATTTCGCAAGTTTTTACATTGAATTCATTCAACAAATTTTAAAAATACAAAACAATTTCTCTATTTTGAACAAGGATATTTGGATTCCAGAATCGGCAGAATGAATGGTATTCAAGTTACATGAACTGGATCACATATTTTTCAACAGAAATTAACTGTAGACCAGTCACCTTACTTACCAGTTTTTTTTTTTTTAACATTTGGAATTTCCATCCATCAGAGGCTAGTTCAGTATGTCAGTAACCATAATCTAATTTCTCCAGAACAGTTTGGTTGTAGAAAAGGATTTTCAGCTGCTCATGCAACATATAGGCTTACAGAATTAATTTGTAAGGCTTGGAATAAAAAAAAAACATGTAGCTGGAGTTTTCTGTGACCTAACAAAAGCTTTAGAAAGAGTGAATCACACAGTATTGATTTTTAAATTATAGTTTTATGGTACATAGAATATCCTGTTAAGAGTGGTGCAGATCTTGTCTGATTGGTAGGTAAAAGGGGGTTCATTGAAAGTCTTCTACCCCCATCTAACAAATTTTCCAATTTGAGAATCATTATAAATGGAGTTCCCCAAGGATCAGTCTTGGGTCCTCTTCTTATTAGTTTATGTATCAAGATCTCCCACTATGCTTAAAAAAGATATCTGACATAATGTTTGCAGTCAATATACATTTTCTTCTCAGAGTACAACCAACAAGACGCAACGTTTCACAATTTATTTATTTCTGTAAGACGCTCTACATGTTTCAGACGGTTTTTCTGTCCATCACCAGGAGCTCAAAACTACACATACAGCGTCAGGAATTTGTCAGACCAAGTTGCATCTTGTTGGTTGTACTCTGACAATATATTAGCGATGCACGGATATATGAACATTAAATAATTTTCTTATTTAATCTGATAAATATGAGGATCTTATTCGAAGCTTTAATCTTATCCTAGACGATATTCACAAATGGTTCCAGGAATATCAAATTATACTAAATCCTAAAAAAACAGAAACTTTAATTTTCAAGCCCATTAAACCTGACATATAAAGGTCATACAGTACCAGAGGCTGAAAGCATACATATCTCAGATGACAATTAGATCCTCATCTCTCTTGGAAAAGTCACAATCTAATGTTAGTAATTTGAGCTCAGTGTGCTTAATAATGAGACAGCTGTGTTACACCCTAAATACTGATTCCTTAAAATTGCTTTATTTTGTCCATTTTCATGCAAGGGTTAATTCTGGTATAATTTTATGGAGTTTCCTGCCAATTTACACAAGCTGTTTTTAATACAAAAGAAGTTTATTAGAATAATGTTAGGATTGGGTTACAGATCTTCAAGTAGAAATCAATTCAAACAACTTAACCTATTCTGTCATCAGTAATCCTGACAAGTTTCTGTGCATTATTTGAACTCAAGACAGAAGAATCACCTTCAGAGACCAACAATTTGTTTTTACTCCATTCAAAAAGAGTGTCATATTCAGCAATAAAAGTCTTTAATAGCTCATCACCTCACATTATAAAATTCCTGAACAACAAGCAACAATTTAATCATGCATTGAAAGACTATCTTATTACACACGCATTCTTTTCTCTGGAAGAATTGTTGTCCGAGTTTCATACAATATATAAATAAGTAAATTATCAATCCTGGGTATCACATTAGTTATTATACTAGTCATTACATTAGCTATGTGATTAATTTTAGTTTGAATTTAATGTCAATACATCTAATTTTATCTTATTACATATTCTGTGTGAATTTTAATATTATTTTGATAAATTTTGTATCCTTCTGTCACTCGACAATTCTTGGATTTATAAATACTCTTGTGTAATGTAAATGTAAATGTAAACTGAAATTAAAGAGAGTTCATGAACACAGATGAAATAAGAAAGACAAAGGAACACTCTAAGTTACATGGTGACTCAATGGAATGGTATTGTCACAGAAGCTGGTGAATACTTGTATGAATATTCTTAAACATTTCACCTTCTGAATGTTGTAACAAGGTTCATAGCACAGAGTGTTCAAGAAGTAAGAAGAAATATAATTATGGCTACTGTTATGGATAAGTCATGGATATGGTAGTGTTGGAGATAATGGGATCAGTGGTGGATGTAAGGTGCCTACGGTGATGGAGGCAGCTGCAGCCACCTTATTGGTGCTGGTAGCAATAACAGTGAGAACTTGCATACTTTACTAACTTTCTGACTGCTCTCTTGCGGAGGCACTGGCCGCTTTCGAGGGCTGTTGGGGTTAGAACCTGCTTGCAGTGCTGTCTCCTCTACGTTGGAAGCTGCATAACCAGAGTCATTATTGCCATTTGGGTCAGGCACAGGTGCAGGTGGGGACGCTAACCTGGCGACAACACTGTGAAAGAGATAAGCTGCATTTACCTCAACTTGACATGTCTTTGCTAATTTAATTTCCTTAACTTTCCCTTCCATTTGCCTCCCATATGTTCAACACCAGTATAAATAATGCACTTGATATGATGTATTTAAATATATATAAACAGCCTCAGTTCGTTCTGCAGGAACCTTTCATACGAAAGTTCTGTCTGTCATCTACACACATCAGTCACGTCTTCCTCAACATAACACACAGTTACAAATGTACAATAACATTTTGTATGTACGTCAGAATAAAGCTACAATTGTTACAGACGTTTTAGACAGCAGATTAAGAACCCAGCAAGAGACATGCTGTGTTATGCTACATAGTGCACTGATTCTTCTTGAACAATAATTTATTTTTTAATAAAATGTCCTTGCAAGTTTGAAATTGGATATATGATTACTTGAACTATAAAATGTAATACATGACTGCAGAGTTTTATATTAATATATTTAATATATCTCAATATTCATCACAATATTATAATTGACTGACTGACTAAACTACCTAACTAACTAATTAATTAGCTAAGTTCATGAGGTATAGTCCAGTCTCTCTGCAGGAGCCACCACTTCCTCAGCCAGTCAGGCAATTCCCTGCATTGTACAGAACATGCACATTCATTACTGCTGTTCACAAGAGTGCACCAACTGTCCCAACCCAGAGCCAGATGAAACCAGTCCACAACCTCCCATTCCATATTTTGCAATGTATTTTAACATTAGCAGGCCATCTATGTCTAGCTTATCCAATTGGTTCTTCCCTTCAGGTTCTCCCACCAAAATCCTTTATGCATTTTTCTTCTCTCCCACACATGCCACAAGCCTCACCTATCTCATCCTCCTGTACTTAAATGATGATGATAATGATGATGATGATGATGATAATAATAATAATAATTTAAGTACAGGAGGATGATGACGAGACAATGGTGGTGGTGGTGATGATGCATGTCCACTATGGAAACATTACTAACATGAGCTGGGTTTGCATCAAATAATCTTCATCAGAAGGGTTTCAAAGACAAGATAAGAAGAAAACCCTCTGACTTAAGAACAATGTAAGACTCACGCAGATTCTTGCACCACAGTGGCCAGTATGAATTCTGTGGATTTGTCGTTTGGAATGATGTGACAGTCGTCCGACCCTGGTGATCGCTCGCCATCCTTCTCCACTTCTTCTTCTTCTTCCTGTAACACATAATCTAGTTACTTCTGGTCTCTTAGTATAATCTACAGGATTTAATCCACAAATATTTACGCAGTTGAACTGCAGACACTGTGTATCTCTAACACAGATGTGCTGTCCACTGCAGTTAGTGTTAAGGTGTAAGTGCATGTACATGGTATCTGTGACAGCAGGTCAATGGGCATGCACTGACATCATATCGGTGGTAGCTTATAATGCTGCTGTTTATATGTGTGGCAGCTACAATCACATGACAGCAGCTGGAGTAGTATAGTCAGTACAGTGACTCAGCTAGCAGCTAGATGGTCTGGGGTTCTAATTGTGGTAGAGGTTTTCTTTCCTGCAAACCGTCCAGACAGGCTCTGGTGCCCACACAGCTCCTTATTCAATGGGTATAGGGGTTGTTTCCGCGGGGTAAAGCGGCCGGAGCCTGAAGTTAACCCTCACCTCCATCTAGTGTCGAGGTTAAGAATGAGTGAAGCTGTGCCTTAAATATGTTCATGACGTTGTGATTACTAAGGTGAAGGTAAAGGTCACCTTAGGACAGGCCATGAAGGCCCAAGGGGGGAGTAGAGGTACAGCTCTACTCTTTCCTTAACCTCGGCACTGCATAGGAGTGGGTGGTCAACGCCACGCCCCGGACGCTTTACCCCCGGGAAGGAGACCCAGTACCCATTGCATAGGAGGCTGGGTGTGCCTCAGGGCCGGTGTGGACGGGTAAGGAAAATCTCGCCCACACCGGGATTCGATCCCCGAACCGTCCAGCCCGTAGCAAGTCGCCGTACCGACTGCACTATCCCGGCCCTTTGTTGTGGTTACGTGAACAAATATAAAGAAAGAAGCCATCAAACACAACTAGGGGATTTTTATTATTATACAGGGGGGATTTTTACTTGTTTCGGTCCAAATGGACCATCTTGGGGTAAAGCATATATCGAAAATTACTAAGAAGAGACACTTGGTTGTGGGTTTTTATTGAAGGGTAATTGTGGTGTGTAGAGATTAATTGCACAAAAGAGATCTCATTTATGTACAAGCCGCCCTTAACCCAGTACCTCTGCGTAGCAATTTGGTTATTTGTATTACGCGAAGATGGTACTTTTGGACCGAAACATGCTGTAAATAATCCGCCATCAACTTATCACTTAAAAGGTCACTTACATTAACTCTCAACATGCTATTGTAAAGGGAAATCCGCATCTTTATATAATATGTATAGTTAAATTCGTATACAACCACGTGACTGTTACAAGATTGTAAGGCAAGGTTACACTGCTAAGGATGTGAAGAGCTAATGTCACTCGGTACAGTGTGAACTGCTGTTGCTGATTTTGTAATGTGTCATCGGTACTTGTCTGGGCCGTTGGTAAGATTCACAATGAAGACACGTCATGTAAAATCACAGGGAATTGACGGAAATATTCCTTATATAATTGAAAACCACGGAAGAGTTCTCTAAATCCAATCTGAATACTACTGAGTTTGAAATTCTATGAAAAGGACAAAACCGGGATTTCCAACTCAGAAATCTAATCTTAGTTTCTCCCTGTCTTCTGTGTTCTCTCAACAGTAACACCGTGAAGCACAGCTGATGATGGGAAGCTATATGAATATCATGTAGGATGTATCCACTGCTGAGGAATTGTGATACGATATGATATGATATGATATGATGCTTCAAATGTTGTCTCTGCTGATACCTTCAGATGACAGAGTGTCATTACACCAACATGTTCCTTATAATTTTTGGTGTGCAATTTCACAATGCCGACAGTTGCTAAGATTACATCGTGTCGGTGATAGGTGCAAGAAATATGAGTACGCAGAATGGGTGGAATGATAATGACAGGAGAACATGGAAGTGCTCGGAGAAAAACCTGTACCATTGCCACTTTGTTCACCACAAATCCCACATAGACTGGCCCGGGAATGAAACCAAGTTTCTGCGGTGAGAGACCGGCAAAACCAGTGCTGTAAGTGCAATGCCTTAACATCTGCAGGGGTTCTAGGTCACACAGCTGTTGGCACTCGCTGTTGACTGCAGATCGACGCCGCCTGGTGCCACGGACGGTTCTGTTTGTCATACACTCTAATTACGAAGCACGATCAACCTGTGAGGCTCCCCAGTCTGAACACTTGTGTCAACTAAGCACTTTGTTTTTCTGTAGGAGGTGGGTGCACTTGCAACAGGGCGCTAAATATGCAACAGATCCTTTGTTTTGGCCACTAGAGCACCCAGCAGCAGGTGGGTGATTCCACAGTAATGAGGAAGCAGAAATGGCTCTTCGTGAGTGGTTACGAACATAAAAGCTGGATTCCTAAAGCGACGGAATTTTGAAACTCGTGCCTAGGTGTGGTAAATGTATCAATGTGCTCTCTGATTATGTCAGGAAATAACGACACTTCAATGCAACACGCGAGCTACTCTCGGTGCTGTACGGACCTGCATCATGTCAATGACTGAAGGAGCCTCACTGAATGAACAGCCTTCGAGTTACCCACTGAAGAAGCAGCTTCTCCTGGACTACCTGACTTCCGCTCCCCGTGTTCGTGGGCCGTTCCTCCTCCATTCCTGATGAAGGTGCCACCAGCGATGGTCCAAGCGTCGTTTCTGCCAGCCGTCGGGTCTGCGCGATGTTCTCTATCACCGACCCTGGCTTTATGTCTGCCAAATTCGGCTTCCTAGCCGCTTTCGCCTTTCGTGCCCGATTCCTTAGCGCCTGCAATCATAATCATCATCATCATCATCATCATCATCACTGCCGTCTTTCACCGTCAAGATAAAAAACATGAAAAAGTCCCCAAGAAATAAAAACCATAAGTAAATAAACCACGAAACAGAAGCTAACATTCACTCAGGCTCTTCGGAAACCTCAAGCTGCAGGACCAACACATCAGCCTGCCACCTGTTGCTGTTCTGAGCCTAATATTCCAGCCTATGCCATTCCTTTCTGCTCTTCAGGCACTACATTAGTATTAGCCTGACACCAAAGACCGGAGCTCCCAAGTGGTGTTTTCGTGTCATATGTGACTGAAGTGTTGCATGTATGTACTTTTCGCCCTTCCCAACTACAAGAATGCAGCTGGATATATAGTGCAAAGTAATAAAGAGGGTGTTGTGGGATTGGGTGAATGTTGAGGTCAAGGTCTTCTGGAATGTAACGCCGTGCAGTTTGGTAGGTGCATACCAATACTTTTGGTGGAACCTGACTGTCTTTATCTTAGAGCATAAAGACTTGGTGCCCCGTGGGACTGCAAAACAGTACTTAAGTAAATGGGGCGAATGCGTGTGTCAGTGTCAGAGACAGGCACATAGAGCGGGGGGGGGACAAAGAGAAGAAGAAACTGTGTGTGCAGAATGATTAATTACGCTCTTGCGAGTACCGACATTTAAGAACGACGATAAGTAGACGCGTGTAGATTAAGGAAGGAACATCGGCTGAGAATGTTCGAGAACAGGATGCCGAGGGAGACGTTTGGGTCGAAGGCGGAGTCAGTAAGAGGGTAATAGAAGAAACTGCATAACGGGGAGCTTCATGATTTGTGTTCCTCACCCAACATGATTAGGATGGTCAAATGAAGGAGGATGAGATGGGCAGATCATGTGGCATGTAGGGGGGAGAAATGTTAAACAGTGTTTTGGTGGAGAAACCAGAATAAATGAGACCACTTGAAACACCTAGACGTAGGTTTGAGAATAATATTAAAATGGTTCTTAAATAAATAATACGGCAGGACGCAGACCGGACTGATGTGGCTCAGGACAGATGACGGACTTTTGCAGATAAGGTAATGAACATCCGGAATAGACGAAACGTGAGGAATTTTGTGACTACCCGAAAGAAAAAGAGCTTTTCAAGAGGGGTTCTGCTCTTTGCATTTACTATTAGTTTTTTTCCTGTGGGATGCGGTCCAAACTTGGCCATGACATCCTCATTCTTGAGGTTTCTAGATCACACACAACGACGCACCACAGTCGGTAGGACTCCTCTGGACGGATGATCAGTTCGTCACAGAGACTTCTACATATAACACACAATACTCACAACAGACATCCATGCCCCCGGTGGGATTCGAACCCACAATCCCAGCAGGCGAGCGGCCGCAGACCTACGCCTTAGACCGGGTGGCAACTGGGACCGGCTGCTATTAGTTTTGGTTCCCATCAAACACCTGTATGAAGGCACCGAGTGCTTTTGTTTCGCCAATAAAAACTCATTTGTTGAAATCAAAGCATAGCCAGACACTGGCAGTTCATACGTGTGCATGTGACAGACAGCGTGATTCTGTTTGCAGCAGTAGTGTCGGGGAACAAGGGAATCAATCGTCTGGCACTTTGTGGGTTGCTGCGGCTGAAGACGTGGCTACAAAACAGCACAAGAGGTCTCATTCAGCACTGCGCGTGACTTCCGTGTCAGGCGCAAACATTCCAGAGTCACAACCTTGAGACATTTCTTATGTTTGTCATAAATATGCAACAGAGGCGTTTAGACATTCAACAAACTGTCACTGCTGTCATCGTAAAATACTCATACGAACTGCCTGACAGTACTGTCAATGCACTGGCAACGTCTGAAATATATACTCATACAATAAATACCGTATAATACGCACAGTACGCATGTACGTACGCACTTTGCGTTCCAAGCAGTTCGTTTCTTTACATTATTCTGTTTACAGCTTTTCACACAGCTAAGACAAGCTGCACTCACAGTCCCGAGTGTGCTGCACTATCTGACTGACACACCACGTCTGACCGCACACCTGTCACTAGATCTGTCAAACATGGAGACAGTCGCCATTGGAGGCATGACGTCACAACACCGGACCGGACCAATCCCGTCCCAGTATTCACGTCGTCAAGTAATCTATGGTAAACTGGTTTCTGTGCTTCACCATTCAAACCCAGTGGTTCCTATATTTACCACCAGGCTAAACATGTAACAAGGCAGGTACTGAATGCACAACGCAATATTTAGGAGCATTCATGCAACAACTGTAGCAGTGGAAAGCAGTAAGTACTGCATATTCTGAGTGTGTGTTTGTAGCCTTCGGTATCCAGTATGTGATGCACGTGCGCCATATTTGTCATCCGTGGCCTGTCCGGTTCTGCCATACTTCTCAACATTATCTCACAAACGGCACGAATTTCTTTCAAAAATGTTACTGAGCACAAAATGCATTTTGATTTTCTCTACAACTTCTGTCTGCAACATTTCTCATTCTAAGAAGTATTGAGGGAAATACGAACATAATGTACACATATCGGTGTTCAGGTACAGTACCGCTATTCTTGGCAGATTTTAATGAAACTTGATTTTTCTCGAAAGATTTTCGAAAAAAAATTAAGTATCGAATCTCACGAAAATTTTTACAGTGGGAGGCGAAATGTTCCATGCGCACGGACGGACGGACAGATATGACGAAGTTAACAGTCGCTTTTCGCAATTTTGCAAATGCGCCTAAAAATTCTACGTTCTGCCCACACAGTGTATTTATGTGTTTTGTGAGGATCTCAGAACAAACAGCGATTATTTCCCTATACAGCATTAACTGACTGGTTTGTATAACCGTAACGTAGAGTGTTAACCCTCTACAGCCCACTGGTCACTAACAGATGTAACATTCAGTAATTCAACGTTCTGCCCACACAGTATATTTGTGAATTTTGTGTGGGTCTCAGAACAAACAGCGATTATTTCCCTATACAGCATTAACTGACTGGTTTGTATAACCGGCCTGGAGCTTTATCTATATAATTCAGGTTTACTTTCGCCTTCAAACCGTAAAGCTAGCACCACGACTTACAGAAGCAGGTGCAGTGAAGGTATAATTCTTAAAGTCGACACTAACGAAGGTCTCTGGACAGCTTCACATAGCATCTGCGGTACGCGCTGCATGGTGGAAGGCTGGGTAGGTTCCTGGGGAGGTCTTGACTTCGTGAAGAAGTGAAGCATCTCTTCCCTTATGCCGAGGGTCAACCCGCCAGTTCCTCCAAGGTCCTAACCGGTGGCATATTGACTGTGTAGGCTGCACACATTAACAGCGCCGTAATTTTGAACTCAACACTCCCCCCCTCCCCAGGACACACACACACACACACACACACACACCAGCAGTTTACTGCAGTTCCAAAGTTGCCAACAGCACCGCCCAGTACAATGCCACCACAATGTACAGGCCAGTTGAAATGTGATGGCACACGCGCAGAAAACAGATTTCGTCTTTCGGCGAAACGGACGAGTCCATTTAAATCGGTGGGGGCGTAAGTTCAGTCGACTACTGGCAGCAGCGGTGTGCGCATCAGATTTTATTGTTGGTAGTAATGCTGGATACACCACGTTCCGAGGTAGTGTGAATGGTACTGGCTACCCACTCCATTCGCCAGTTTCCCCTTCACTTCCCCTCCCGTGCTTCACATTTCAACTCGCACCGCCGTGCTACACTGTAGCCAGCTCTCAAGTCTGCAGCACTCCCAGAACGCTTTGCGGTTTAATTAGACGGCAGTTTATTCTTTCGCTGTATTTGTTTTTGTCGCCAGTATTTATACGTGTATTCTCTACTCCATGTAGGCAGACGTGTAAGAAGCCTTTCCTGTGTCAGATGGAGAATTAATTAGCCTCACTCCCTACGGTTCTTCTTCTTCTTCTTCTTTTGCGTTTGCCCCCCTACGCGCTCCCACCCGCCATGATGACATTTCAGTGTTGCTCAGTTTCACAAATTCCCATAATTTGTGTTAAGAATTTTTCCTTCTGCAGTTCAACGCACACGTTTTCATTTTGCAACGCACATTATTAATGGCTGCATTAAATTACTAACTTTTCTTGTTACTCCCTCTGCATTAGCAAACTTCCGATTTCGTAGTAAGAACTTTGCTGAACTACACAAGTTTTATCTTAACCCTTTAAGGAAGAAGCATCCGTTTTATACATAAGGACAGTCCGTACCGCGCAGTAAACACTCTCTACTTCGGTTACGAAAATCAATCTGTTAATGATGTATAAGGCAGGAGGTACTGTTTCTTCTGAGAGCCACACAAAACACATAAATGCAATGTAATCAGCATGCATAATTTTTGAATGCTAAACCTGGTGGTATGTATAGTAACCGGTAGGCTTTAAAAGGTTAAAGTGTGATCCGGTTTTACAGGCTCATAAAACGCTTATGACGGATGACGATAAATTGTATGCGGGCACGAAGGGAAGGCCAGTCGCATTTTGTGGTTTCGGTAAAGCCAGGCTTAAGTTCAACAGCGGAACGTTTCGACGCCCAATACAAATAACTTTCATAATTTAATCTCATAATATTTGAACAATGCATGTCACATTCATAGTAATCACCCTTCGGTAATTTTTGGAGCTGGTCGGAAAGAATCGTTGGGGCTTGAAGAAGGCAGTATTGTTGTAGTGACAGACATGTGGCTGGCCTGTCGACATGATTACTGACCGACTGCATGCAGTGCAACCTTTGTGACATGCTAACAGTTGCACAGCTGCTCAATCAGTCGAAAAATTGCCCATGTGATACTGAATCTGAGAGTTCTTAACCGCCACCCATTCGTTTCCGCCCTAAGCAAAAGCATTTTTGAACACAATCCACTTCTTCAAAAGGGGAAATGACGACAGCTGTGAGAAATCTGCAAACCCGAGGCGGTCGTTTCAGATAAACAACTTTTATCTATGTAGAAACTAGTTAGCGCAGACCCATTCCCTGTTATCCAGCGACTATTTTCACAACTGAAATGAACGGTGCAGCTGGAAGACTGGTGTCAAACAGCCACAGGTCTCACTGCAGCTGTGGGTCCTCTCATTTCCTAGAGTTCACTGTGGGGCCAGTAAAGCTATTTTGGCGAAGCTGTCTACATGCATACATTTCAGCAGACATGCTATGCTCCCAGCGACGCTGGACCCTGAGGGTGCAGTCAGTCTGCAGTGGACGGAGCTGCTGGCCGGACAGACTTCCCTCTCTCTCTCTCTCTCTTCCAGTTCATCGTCAAAGCTTCCAGACGCATACAACAGTTAAGGTCCCAGTACGCTTATGTTGGCGTAACAAATAATTTATTATATCACACGCTCTTCACCACAATGTGCAGACTTACCCCTAAACGTAAATTGCCCAACAATTGGGGAATTGCGCGCAAACTTACAATGCTTTTTTCAAAAATTTATTTCCCGTTGTTGACATATTCAAGACTGGACAAAGCAGTGTTTAGTTAGTGTAAGGAAATCAACAAAGAACAAACGATTCAAACTCAGAACACTCAAATGCTATGGCCTACAGCAGCTGCCCGCAAAGAACTGTCTCGCCTGCCGCCACGTATTTTAAGCTGAAAATCTGACGGAGTCGAGCGATTAAACGAAATTTTGAGAAACAAAGGTTACGAGGTTTGTTTAGAGTGATAAATCTGGAGAGAAATAATTAATTTTGAGTGCAGGGTGCCCCCCGTGACTGTTGTCGTTCACCAGCCGCCACTACTTGCAGTGTTGAGCACTGTGCATGTGCATCACGTGGTGAGCATGAATAAACATGAAGGAAGGGATTCATGCACAACTGTTGTTACCCATAATTAAAGCCAATAACTACGGTCTCTTGGAGGAGCTGTGAGATGTGTGCACAGGGTGTGTCGAAAACACATTCACTACACCTGCCACCGAAGCTTTTTCTCGCAGGACAGCCACTCTGTAGTTTTAGAAGTGCATGCGTGTGGCAAGTATCAGTAAGGAACAGCATACTTGCAGCATACGTACAGCACACTCACAGCACATTCACAGCATACTTAGAGCAAAACTTCACAAATTATTTAAAACGTAAAGAGGCAGTAGTTCTAATGGCTGGCCGTCTAGCATGCATCACGTACATGACGTATTAACCCTCTAAAGCCCAGTGGTCACTATATGTACTGCCAGTTCAACATTCAGAAACTCTACGTTCTGCCCACACAGTGTATTTGTGTGTTTTGTGTGGATCTGAGAACAAACAGCGATCATTTCCCTATTCAACATTAACTGACTGGTTTTTATAACCGAGACGGAGTGTGTTTACTGCGTGGTTCGGACTGGCTCTTTATATATAATTCATGTTAATTTTATTTTAGCCTTTCAAACAGCAGTCTGACACAGGGACAATAGCAAAAAACACAACCAATGTATTATTGTTTTGCCATGCAATGGGAATTATCAAAGAATTTCATGACATGCAATTTAAATTACCAATAAATTAGAATCTCAGATTTTAGGGAACAGTTAGAGGATTCCCACACTTTCTTTGCTAGACTGCTCCCTAACTGAAAGCATGCAAACGGAAGGTCCTGTAACCAGCCGACTCGATACACTTTTTATTTTTTTTGTTTTCCTCCGTCTTCAAGCAAATTCTGACGGTTCTCAAGTTCCAAATTGACACCGTATTTTTGGTGATGCCACATGCACTGTACCCCTCGACCAAACTTGTAACTCCTGAAGATGGCCAGGATATAGGCCGAAACATGTAGCAGCTGTGTGCTACACACATACATGAAATCCCCCCCCCCCTCGGTTTAAATTCCCAGAAATGATCCTTGTCCAGATAATGGCCCGAAGCTCAACTACAAATTCACTATCACACGTTCCTTACTTCAAGCCACCACTGTCACAATTCCAACACGTTTGTCGGCATACTATTTCTGTCAGAAGGACGGGCGGGCGCGGCCTCGACACCTTTTAACAATATGATGCTTTTTTTATCCCCCAAATTAAAGCATCTCTCACTTCTCCTCTTTTTCCCCTTTAGCCAAATCTCCTATAAAAAATCACGGCTTTTCTCCGTTAATTTTGAAAGTGTCAAATTACCTTCGTCTAGCAGTGATATGGCTCTTTGTAACAGAATGGCAGTCTTCCTAGCACTTTCGCACTCGTTATGCCAGCAGTTCCATCTGACTGCACAGGCCATCGCGATCACAGTGGCGATCAGTCAGTCCAAGCTGTCGCACTGTTCGGACTGACCAACAGCAGCAGCACGCAACATGCCAGTAACCACGTATGGTCCAGCAGGTGGCGAGAAACGTTTCATAGAAACATGCTGCATCCATTTTACACCCTGAAGATGGCAGCAGTACAGTTTAAAAACTAACTTTGTAGCCACCCACAATACAACGCAGCATGAACCTGTACCGCCGTGTTAACCTACATTTGTCACTCGCGCTGTTTCAGTGTTCGGAAGCACTTCCGTGTGCCGTGCGCAGATCACGCCTCTGTGAAACCAGTCACACATACAGGACGTTTTTTAAAACTGGCCCCTGTGAAGGTGTGTCCTGGCAGAGGCAGCATTTTAATGTGAAGCTTCCGTGCCCAGAAATAAGGTGAAAGGACCTCCCTGTAGGCCCACTCTGTATGATCGCCCAGACGGCGTGTCTCTAGCTGATGGATCGTAAACAGAAATTGCCAATTACAGAAAAACAAGAACTGCCTGACTGCATGGGGCAGAGATCTTCCTGAGAAGCTGACAGGTCCTCAGCTGGTCAAGAATATAATTATGTAAATAAGTAGGCTTAATACAGTACAATTCAATTCAATTCAATTCATGTTTATTAACGTGCCCAGTCAACAGCCATAAAACCAATTATAGCAACGGCACATCAAACAAACAAAAATGAAGGACAAAAATCAGGGCATGTATGGAACACACACATACAAAACAAACGGCAGGAAACGTAAATAATTAATTGGCATACCGTATAACATTGAACTAATAACCCAAACAGGCACAGTGTGATAATTTGCCTCTAAGTCCCTACAGACTGACACAAACAGCTTAAACTAAAACTCGGGTTAGCTAAATAATTAAAGCCATATTTCATATGACAGGTGCTTCTGCATTAAAATATGGTTTAAAATATAGTTCGGTGACTAATACAGCTATATCTGTGCGTGCGTGCCTACAGCAGCTGGCAGTAATGATGATAATTCAATCTCGAACTCGCACAAAAAACAGAAAGTAATATATATATATATATATATATATATATATATATATATATACACACACACACACACACGCACACATATAACACAATTACAGATTAGATTTACTACCAGGTCAAATAACGAAATAACTAGAAGAGGAATCAGGGATAAAAGAAGAAACATCATAAATTGAGGATGGAAAGCAAAAGACACGTACGTCGAGGAAAATGTGAGCACAGCCAATAATGGTGTCGCGGATCGCTCCAAAGCTTGCTCAAGCGTCATGTCAAGAGCATAAATTTCGGCTGAGTGTCGTCGCAAACGAAAAGCGCCTTCTAATTTTCTCCACAGCCCTTTCCGAAACACCTGAGTTCCTCAGAAGAGTGTTGCTGAAGATTCAAATCATACGGGATATGATGCTTTGTCAACGGGCCGGTACTGACCGAACTTACGAACGATCGTTACTTCCTTCATCTTCAGGATGAGGCAGTCCAAGAAGAACCACTGCTTGACCATGAACGCGAAAGAATAAGGATCGTTCGAAACGTCGGGAAGAACTAACCGTAAAGACTTGAAACTTCGTTTACGGTTGTGGCGAATACCGACCGAGTTACACAAGAGAAGTGACGACAAAGGGTTTTATGTGTTCCTGTGAATGCTGGCACTTCTGTGGAACTCGTCGATGGATAATTAAGTTTGGCTGAACTTCTGAACGCCAAGTTTCATGTAAATCCGTTCTGCGATTCTCCGTCTCTTCCACGCATACGGACGGACGGACAGGCGCACATGTGTGGCAAGGCACTCACCTTGAAGATGTTGTAGTAGAGGAAAACCATGATGATGCAGGGGATATAGAACGAGGACAGGGATGAATATATGATGAAGTCGCTGTTGTAGAAGAGGCAGAGATCCTGGCGGCGGTCGGGGGTGTTGTTCAGGCCGAGGACGATGGGGCTGCCTATAGCAGCGGAAATGACCCAGACGAGGGCGATGGTCAGCCACACGCGGCGGTTATTCTTGTGTTTGGCGTACTTTATGGGCTGCGTCACTGCGATGTACCTGTAAGTACACAGACAAACTGGTAGTCGCTCAACGCCTGCAAAACAGCCCTCCACTACTATAAAACAGTCGTGAGCTACATGACTCCAATCCACAGTACCATTCAGACCCATTTAAATATTGTTCTCCCGCCTACACACACGTTCCCAAAATGACTATTTCCTTCAGAGTTTTCCATTACAAATTATCCCTTCGTACGTGCTACGTCCCGCGCCCCTCCCAGTTTATTTTATTTGATAATTCAAATCATATTTACCAAACAGCTATAAAGTTCTCGTTACGCTTAATTAACCCCCACGCGATGAAGATGCAAGGTGGAGCGGGAGTATTGTTCCACGAATTCTTAATCTCGGCATCAGATGCAGGTGTGTGTTGAGCCTCACAATCCGGTACCCAGTCCGGTCCCAGAACCCATGTGACCCTCTGTAGAAGAGAATTCTTTTTTGGTCCCTCCGCACGATCGAACACAGACTGCCAGTCCCCAACCGGTCGCCCAGTCACTACGGCGACATCGAACTCTCGTGGCTCTGACGAACAGCACCAATCACGAAGTTCTTCCCCCTTCCTGTCACTCCCCCCTCAGTCTGTGTTCTTTCCCGAACGCTAAGAAGGATTAATAATGTCATTAACAACTGAATGTCCGTAAATATTAGTTTCTCCGTCTGGCCTATTCTGCCTGCCTGTTACAGGCGTACAGGGTTACTGATGCACCCGAGCACACTCTCAACGACACACACACACACACACACACAGTAGAACTCCTCAGCCCGTTACAGATAAATCTACCTGACAACACACAACACTCACAACAGACAGACATCAACGCCTCCGGCGGGATCCGAACCCACGACCTCAGCAGGCAAGCGGCCACAGACCTACGCCTTGGACCGTGCGGCCACTGGGTTTGAGATCTCTATAATTAACCATTTCAATAATATTTCGTACGAATCTAAATTAGTGCCACGTTCCATGGACTGAAACATGCTTGTTGAATCTACAGCAAAGAAAATTCGAAAGAAGAGTTAGTCGAGGGTTACTGAATAAAATCAAGTTTTGCTAAACAGTTCGTACATGTTAGAGCATCTGCTGGCTAAATTAACAAATATGACATGTTTGTCGCCGATGTAAATGTTGAATGTCTGAAGTTAAGAACACGACATCGCAACGTTCAATGTCTGTACCGCCAACCGGTTCAAACAGCATCAACAAGAGGCTAAGCTGTGCCGACAGAACTGACGAGGAACTCAACGAGTTTGTTTGTTTGTTTGCTCAAACAAGCTGTTATTCTCACAGTGCACATTAGAACAAGCTGCCTTCTGTCTCACAGTTTCATACACGCACTAGCTGCTTTCTATGAAAACACTTTTATTTTGCGCTGGATCGACTAAACCTTCCCTATTTCATAATCCGTCCGATATAACAAGACTATTAGTGGCAGAACATGCAGCGCGAACCCGGAACTTGACCTCACAGTGTCTTGGACAAAGTCGTCAATATTTTTATTAAATGAGGGTTTCTCAGGGCGGAGAGCGTTAATTATTGCCTCTCGCATATTGAAGGCACGTAGTTTGTTAGAAAATTACCGGAATTTCGGAACGAGATGCTGCTTCCGTCTTCAGAATAAACCCTGATCATTGAGCTGTCACGTCACCCCCCAAAAGAGGTATGCACCTGACACGCTGCATGCTGTCTGGCACATCCCACAACACACAACCGTACACTTTCGTATGCACGTGTAACCCACGTGTCTTCCTGCTATCCCTTCCACACGTGCAGTGACCAACCTACGAGCTGAACAATCTAGGGTTCTATTCCCGGCAAGGGTAAAGCATACAGACGTGTCCTGTTGTCCTTCCAGCCTCTTATTCAATGCGTACCGGGAGGGGGAGGGGGAGGGGGGCGTAGTTTCCCCGAAGCAAGGCGGCCGAGGCATGAAGCTGACCTTCCACCTCGATGTGGTGCCGCAGTACGTCTGCTCCCCCACATGCGCAGGGACTTCTCTATAATATGACCTGTATTCCGTTGTTACATCAGCACACAGCAGTACCTTATCATACTTGTGCAATTTGTATACTCTCTGACTGCCTTCACATCTGCTGTATCACAGTCACTATTCTTAGCAGTCTTGTCCATTCGCCTTATATTGCACCATTGTTGTGACGTCAGCAAGTCTGTCGGTACTTGCAGGGTGCGAATTATCAAAAGTCCTTGTGTTTTTGACAGCTGTTCCTGCACGCTGCACTGCACAGTACAATGCCACATTGTTGTCAACTTGCGTACGTATGTTCAGGCGCGTTCGCAACATTGCGAAAAGCCACTATTAGCTTCGCCATGTCTGTCCGTCTGTCCGTCCGCATGGAACAACTCGACTCCCACTGGACGGATTTCATGAAATTTGATATTAGAGCATTTTTCGAAAACCTGTCGAGAAAATTCAGGTTCCATTAAAATCGCACAATAATACCGGCACTGTACCTGCAGACCGACATACATTTTGTTATCACATCTCGCTCAGTTCTTCTTAGAATGAGAAATTTTGCAGACAAAAGTTGTAGAGAAAATCACAACACACATTTTGTGTTCAGTAACTTTTTTCCCCTCGAAAATCGTGTAATTTATGAGATAATGTGGAAAAATTCTGCAGAGCGGAGCAGGCCACAGATGACAATACGGCGCAAGCGCATTGCGTGCGGGGTACCTACGGCTACAAATACACACTAACATTATGTAATTCTTATTGTTTTTCCACTGCAACAATGGTTCCACGAACGCACGGCGGTGTTAGGTTACAAGCACTGTAGAGTGCCTGTCTGTCTGTCTTGTTGACTTGAAGACAATCCATCACATTACTTTCTCTTCTTGTATCGTTGATCTTCAGCTTCCTATGTAGATTGCTAAGCCCATACGGCACAACGGTAATGAAATGTACCAGCGGCACGAGCATTAGAAAATTCTGTGTTCTGCCCACACAGTGTATTTGTGTGGATCTGAGAACAAACAGTAATTATTTCCCTACACATCGTAACCGAGACCAACCTTCCGCCATCCACTCCATGAAGGTAATGGGCACAGTGGAGGTACAGCTCCACCCATTCTTAACCTCTGCACAATATGGAGATGAGTAGTCAATTTCACGCGCCGGCCGCCTTACCCCCGCGAAAGAATGCGGGTGCCCACTTAATAGAAGGCTACGTGGTCCCAGAGTTTGTCTGGACGTTACGCAACCAACAGAAGACACTTTGCACTGGCTGAAGCGAAGGCCGACTCGTCCAACCCGCAGACTCTACCCTACTGACAGAGCTATCTCGGCTTCAAGAACTGAGTTTCAATATTATTTGGCTGAACTCGTTGAACCGCTGGCTAGCAGTCACTATGCATTCGCAAGGCCGTCTGTCAAGTGTTTCCGTCGGTTTCTTCAGTTCTAGAACGACTCGATCTCAACTTTGCATGCTATACACGCTGCCCACCGAATGCCAATAATCCTCCCACACACTGCAACCGCTAATCCTGTCTTCTGCTGAACGTCCACAACAGCCCAATTAACCTCACATAACTTTCTTTATTTTCCAATGTTCTACCCTGCTTCCAAATAACCTTCACAAGAAGGACGAGCGGACACTGTCTGGGAAAATACAGTGTCGTGCAAATTGCTTTCACTTTCCATGTACCTCACAATCTCTCTCTCTCCGCTTTCTCCCTTCTCTCACACAATCTGGTTTTACGGCATTAACACAGTTCGTACACACAAATATAGCTTTAACACAGTTCATACACACAAACAGCGCTTTAACACAGTTTGCATACAAAAGCAGCTTTAACACAGTTCGCGCGCGCGCGCGCGCGCGCGCACACTGCTTTAACACTTTTCGTACACACAAACACTGCTTTAACACAGTTCGTACACACAAACATAGCTTTAACACAGTTCGAACACACAAACACTGCTTTAACACAGTTCGTACACACAAACACCGCTTTAACACAGTTCGTACACAAACGCAGCTTTAACACAGTTCACACACACTCACACATGGCTTTAACACAGTTCGCACACACAAACATCGCTTTAACACAGTTCGTACACAAACGCAGCTTTAACACAGTTCACACACACACTCACACATGGCTTTAACACAGTTCGTACACACAAACATAACTTTAACACAGTTCGTACATACAAACACTGCTTTAACACAGTTCACGCACTCACACATGGCTTTAACACAGTTCACACACACAAAACACCGCTTTAACACAGTTCGTACATACAAACACAGCTTTAACACAGTTCGTACACACAAACACTGCTTTAACACAGTTCACACACTCACACATGGCTTTAACACAGTTCGCACACACAAACATCACTTTAACACAGTTCGTACACCCAAACATAGCTTTAACACGGTTCGTACACGCATACACTGCTTTAACACAGTTCGCACACACATAAACTTCTTTAACACAGTTCGTACACAATACTATTTTCACATACAATCACCGCGTACCCCTTCCGCAGTATGATCAATTACCATAATTTAACGGCTCCAACTCAGTATAAATCCATAAGAACTTTCGACGAGATCTGAAAATGACTTGACAACGTGGATTTGTTTTTTGAAAGAAAAAGTTTTGTCTCTTTTAGGGTGTGGAGCTATACCTCCACTTCCCTATACATCTTAATGTCGTACTTTACCGATCCTTTGCATTAAATCCGCCCTTCCCCCTGCTGCCTGCCACTCAAGCTCCCTGCGACCGTCTGCCGTGATTGAGCAGTGAGCATTTGTGAAAATGTCGATCGCATCTACACTTGGCCCAACCACTCACGTGTGCTTACTGCATGAGCGATCTATGTGTCCGGCTTGTAACACCTCTCCAGAGATTCCTTCTGAGAAAGAAAATTCACTGGGTTAGATGGTTCCTACTGGGCTAGACATTTCCACGCATGGAGGTTTGCTAAATGTTCATAACACTTAACAAACTGAGTACCTAGCTCACAGGAAACACACTGAGAGTCTATATTACAAAGACGACTCGGTGAGCGTTGCTTCAGGAAAAAAGGCTGTTTCAAGTCTTCTGGAACGTGACGCCGTGTCGAATGAGTGCGGACGTTTCAGGAATGTCTTTGGGGTCATCTTCTTGGACGCATTTTCTTGGAATCATTGACCCTGAAGATGAAGGCACTACGTCCTTCGAAACGTCCGCAGCAGTCACCCGACGTCAAATGCCGCGTCAGACAGCCTCCAATATGGCAGTCATCACCATGTCAGTACCTACACACATCTGCAGCCCACAGTATAATGCAACTCCTCCGCACCGCACCCTCCCAAGGCTCAGCGCCCTCTCCTCTTGCCTCCTGGCACTAACTGCACACAGTTCAAATCTCCGGCCGGCAACAGACCGCCTAACTGAGGTCTGACCAAATTCTTGTTATGAACGTAGGTAATACTTCAAATTATGTCACGAGATCTTCCTTCCACATCTTTCTGTATCGAATTCATCATTCAATAATAATCCGAGCATTCCATGCTGCATTTCGGAGCTAATGACAAGGTCATTACATAAGGTGAGGCTAGTTAGTAAACATCTCGTGTGTCTGACATCTTGTCCAGGCGTGACTGGTCGATTTATTACGTAGCTAACTAACTGACCGACTGACTCCATGAAGCAAAGTACTGCTTCAGATGCTGAAACGCAACCAGTCAAAAATTCCCCTTTTTGCAAATATACAATTCTGCCAGGGACTGTTTAGGTTTTGGAAACATTCGTGGCAGCCATTTTGTGAAAACCTTTTCAGCTCTTACGTCGCATTTTAATGATGTCAGTAGCATCACAGAAGCACCGTACCTTCAATGTTAATTTCAGTCGAGTGAACAGGCAAAATTCAGCTGCAGCCAGGTCAGAAGAGTAAGGTGGATGCTCCAGTGTTGTCATATTATTCTTTGCTAGGAAATCCTTGACAAAAACCGACCGGTGTGCTGGAGCATTGTCATGAAGGAAAAAAACAACTTTTTATTCTCCATTCTACATGGCGTTTCCTTCTGACTGCATCCCTAAGTCGACGACGGATGTTAATTTAGATTTATTTATTCACAGCAGCTATTCCTTTAAATTATACCAGCGAATGCCGGGAACGTTTTGAAGCTACTACGTAATTCATACTTATTCACTTCTCCAACATTCTCACTTAGCAGCTCATCGCTTACAATTTTATATTCCACTCTCTCTCACACACCTGCTCCCAATGTATCATCGTCACGCAGTCTCCCTGACGACAGGTCCACAGCCTTTTCCAAAGCCAGTTCCCCACACAGTGCGATCTAGTGCCAAATGTTTAAATTTCCAGTATCCTTTCGTTTCCTGAAGGTCATTCAGTAGCTGCTTATGCCTTCTTCCTACCTATAAAGGTGCATGCGTCCCTGTCCAGGCTACTAAAGCCTAAGGGGGGTCGTAAGGTTACTACTCCACTCATTCTCAACCTCGCCAAGAGATGGGGTGAATGGTCAGCCTGAAGTCCAAGCCGCTTTACTGCAGGACAATATTACCGCGGTACGCACTGACAAGATGGTCAGAACGCCCCAGCACAAGTGACAACATTTTGAAGAGGAAGTATGTATCAGTGGTGGCAACAGAACAACATTGCCTTGAACTGTCGGCCCGTAGTCTTGTAGCAATACCGAGTGAGATATTGTGGCTCATCCTAACTTTCATAAAGAGGGTAAAATGCTTGTACTAGTATAAAACGTTCTACATGCGCCACTGTGGTGTCGTCTGAGTACTGCCTACTGGCCACTGTGGTGCCGTCTGAGTACTGCCTACTGGCCACTGTGGTGCCGACTGAGTATTGACTACTGGCCACTGTGGTGCCGTCTGATACTGCCTACTGGTCACTGTGGTGCCGTCTGAGTAATGCCTATTGACTTTGACGAAAAAAGTAATATTTCAATAACGCCTAGTGTCTACATGGTAATGGATTTGGTAACAACGGGCTCTTTTACATCGGTTAAGGAGATGTCCAGACACTGTGATGTGCAGAACAAAAATGGATCTGTAGAAACGTGGAGGTCAGCGCTTACAGAATGAAATAATTTCACCATATTGTTCTGAATTAGTTGAATAAAATTATAAGTATGTGTCTTTAATACCGGGTCCTCATGCAATCTGACAGCTATCCTTCTTCAGTTCCGCCGCTACCCTGCCATGCGCGAGTGGGCTAAGTCTGTACGACAAAGTGGCAGCCAACATACCTCAGGTACCTGAACTGAAACTTTCAAGGTACCAGGAAGTACGTCGACAGACTAACTATAAAACTTCATAAATGACTTTTTAACTCCATTGACATTAAGCAGACACGTGAATTGCTGGAAATAAAAACCGGGACCGGCAGTAGAAGTTGGTGCTTCGCGGCGGGGATGTGGCCTAGGGCGGGCACCAACTTTTCGGAGAGACCTGATGTCCCAACCCAAGGCAACCTGACGACGGAGGCAGTTGGTTTTCCCTGAAGACTGGTGCTTATCTACCGAACTACACTCTCACGTATCCTAGAAGACCGCACGGTTGGTGCAGCAGAGGGAGCAGACAACATGCATGGTTGGTAAATCACGACCGACTGTCCACGGCGTCGTGCAGACGAAAGGAGACGAACAGTGGAACAGGGGACTTGGTACTTACTTACTTACTCCATGGTGCAGAGTCCTTCTTGAGAAGCTAACTGGTTTGCAGCTAGTCAAGAAATTCCCCGCATTTCATGGAACCCGAAGGTTCATTACCGTACTCACAAGCGTCC
>Ga0131853_10004524_pt1 | contig 24919 bp, 24 predicted proteins | sample TergutLab28metaG_FD_92764 | JGI IMG/M metagenome (GOLD analysis project Ga0131853, IMG submission 92764) | Labiotermes labralis P1 segment gut microbial communities from Petit-Saut dam, French Guiana - Lab288 P1 (version 2) (version 2) | ecosystem: Host-associated > Arthropoda: Insects >...
ACGCCGCCGCGGGTCGACTACTGCCTGTAACGTTTCTTTTAATTTCCTTAGCTCCATTCCGCATCACCAAGGGTAGTTTACCATATTCCTCGCTCGGTGAATAGTAAATGCTGTTGCCCTGGCTCAACCCAGTCCTTCTTGACAGCCTTTGTCCGATCACAACCACGCTTTCGTTTGTTGGACAGGCACTTGTAATAATTATACTTTCTCAAAGTTTTGCTGGTGCCGCTTTCTCCGACCATAAAGGTTTCGCACTTGCCGCAGTAGAGCTTTGTTGTGAGCAGGTAATCCACCTTGGCTTTTGCCGCCGCTGGGGTGCGTTTGTTCCGCTCAAGCCGATCCTGCGCCCGGTCAAACAAGTTCTGCGTAACAACAGCGGGGAACGCATCGGGGATAACCATTTCGCCGTAACGATATTCGCCCAAATATTTGCGGTTTTGAAGCATATTGCGAATGCTGTTGAAGTTCAGTTGATTGCCACCAGTTTTGGTTTTAATCCCCCGTGCGGACAGTTCTTCCCGGATAGCAGCCACACTATCACCATCAGCATAACGTTCGAATATTTCCCGTACTACAGGCGCGGTAAATGGGTCTGGCTGATACTTTTGCTCATCATCCACCATCAAGCCGTAGGGGATAGTGCCGCCGTTATGACGCGCCTTAAAGGCGTTCTCGGTCAAGCCCCTCTTTACCTTGACTCCCAACTCAACCGAATAGTATTCCGCGAGTCCTTCGAGCATGGATTCTAGGAGAATACCCTCCGCGCCATCGGAGATTGCTTCCGTTGCCGATATGACCTTAACACCGTTCTTGCGGAGAATGGATTTGTAATGGGCGCTGTCGTATCTGTTGCGCGAGAACCGATCTAATTTCCAGACGATAATTACATCAAAAATCTGCTTCGCTGAATCCTTTATCATGCGCTTGAAGTCTGGTCTATCATCCGTCTTGGCGCTTAGAGCTCGGTCGATATATGTACCAACGACTGTTATGCCCCTGTTTTCGGCAAAGGCTTTGCATTCACGGAGTTGACCTTCGATGCTATTTTCTGTTTGGGAATCGCTAGAATAGCGGCAGTAGAGGACTGCTCTCAAGGCTATTCACCTCCTGCCATTTGCATCATGACTTCCTTCAGTTTTTTGTTCATCGGTGAGCGCGGATCAAAGCAAGCTTCGATAAACTCTGACCACTCATCATCACGGATAATCTTACGTTTCAACAGCTCTGGTTCATTGCTGAATATTGCGCCCTCCGGCTTGTCAGTTCGTCCGAGGATATAGTCGGCGGACACGTCAAAGAAGTCTGCATATTTCAACAGAACATGATCCGGCACCGACACGCTACTATGCTCATATCGGTTGACTGCTGCTTGTGAAATACCGAGTGCTTTTGCAAGCTTTGCCTGTGTAATATCTATGCTTGTCCGAAGTTCAAGCATTCGCTTTGAAGTCACTTCCATGCGCTACCTCCGTAGTAAAAATGTCTACGACAATGCTACTACAATTTTCGGAAATTGTCAAGTTGAAATTATAGTGCAAAAAATTCTATATAGAGTTTTGATGTTGACTTTGGAACGCAAATCTGCTATCATATTTTTGGCGGGCGCGGTCTGGAGCATTTTCTCTTGACAGGTGCCCGCTAAATTATTCTTACAGAAGGGTTAACGCTAATGATTGAACGTGACGAGTACCAAGTACCCGCCGACGCAATCGAAGCGTTGGCCCGGTGCCTGTACCCGGTGATCCGCTCTTACTTCGAGAGCGAGGAGGGCAAGGCGGCTTTCGCAGAATGGAAGTCGCAACAGGATGCCGAAGCACAGTCAGCCTCTGCGGAACAAAAACAGGCAAGCTGACAAAAGTGGCGTGGGCGAGAGCGATCTCGTCCACGCCACTGCAATCAACTGAGAGGGGGCGGATATATGCAACAGAATTTGCAAAGAAATTATGCCATGACATTCAGAGTGACAGAAAAAGAGCGCGATATGATACGTCGAAGAATGGAACAGTCTTTCATCATAAGCCTGCGGGGATACCTGCTCAAGATGGCTGTGGATGGACGTGTGATTCGTGTTGAGCTTGAGAGTGTGAAGGAAATGAATCGGCTTCTGTCAAACGCTACGAGTGCCATCAATCAGATAGCCGAGCGAATCAACGAGACAGGCAGAGCTTATGCTGCCGACCTTGACGATATTAAAGCTCGGCAAGAGGAGATTTGGGTGCAACAGAAAGAAATTCTCCATCGGCTGAACAAGGTGCTGGAGGCAACCAAATGACACGAGTCATGCCCTTTATAGCCCGCCGAAAGGCGGGCGCAGCAGACGGCGAAGTCGGCTTAACGGAGAGTGCAATTTTGCGCGCTCCGAATCGGGGTTTGGGGGCGATTAGCCACCAACAAGCCGGAAGATGACTGACATTTCGGAACGAAATGCAGTCATCTTCCATTGCTTGCCAATCGGTTATCGAACGATATGGGCATTTTGGTTACAATGCAACTTTTTGTGGCGAGTAGCTAGTTTACTGCGCAGAAACTGTGTCATGCTCGCTATTAGCATATTGGTCTGTCATCCCACAAATATTGTCCAGTGCTAACAATATTTTATGATATTTTGTAAGCGCATCATTGCCTGTAAATTCGGAGCGTTGCTCATCATAAACTTTTTTATAATTTTCTGAAAAAACAATTTGTACCTTGCTATGTAATGCAGGTGATTCTTGATCATCAATGGATAGTGCCGCAGGTATAAATGAATCAAGTAGTCCATTAATTATTTTAGATGCTTTTATTGCTAAACGTGCTATGCCTATGCAATCATATACATGATCTTCTAAAATTTTGCGGATGGCAGAATTTATGTTTCTGCTTTTCTCCTGACATAGAATAAGTTCCTGCTGAAAATCGCCTTTCATTATTTTTGTATAATTCTCTTCAAAAGATGCTGCAACATCTTTTATAAGTATTGACTGCAGATAATTCCTGAGGCTATAAATGGCTCGAGCACTATCTTCTTTTTCAATATCATAATATTTAACATCACAATATTCGTCTATTTTCTCAACAATATCTTTACAATTGTGAGAGGCAAATGCTTCTTTAATTTGAGTAACAGAAACTAGCCCCCTTTTATACGAATCTTCTAAATCGGCTGTTAAATATGAAATGTCATCTGCTGCTTCCAACATAAAGGTTAGGGGGTGGCGGCCTTTCAAATTCATTTCATTTCGTAATTTCTCGAAATATCCTTTTTCAGAGAAAAAATATCCTGGTTTTTTTCTCTCTAGTACATCTCTGTCGATGGCTACAGAAGATGTGGGATATTTCATGGCCACTGCTAATACAGCATAAGTTAAGTTGAGTTTTTGATCTATACTGTCTAGTGTTGTCAATAATCTAAATAATTGAGCATTACCTTCGTAATGAATGAAGTCATTTTTTTGTTCACTAAGCTGGTCGCCCACACGAGACAAGTTATATGGGTCTGCTCTGTGTTGTTCATGTGAAAACATCTTTGTAAACCAATCTCTTATACATTTTTCTCCGAAATGCCCAAACGGCGGATTGCCCATATCATGTAATAATGCTGCCGTTCTTAGTAAAACTGGAATTTTCTCACAGAGGGGATTATCTGGTATATCAGAGTGATTTAACTTATACCGCTTTATTGTTTCAACGACATATTCTCCCAGCTCTTCTGCAATAGTAGAGCACTCACCGGAGTGTGTCAGCCTTGTTCTTGGATAGTCATGCTTTTCTAATGGAAAGACTTGTGCCTTATCTTGCAATCTACGATAAGGAGAAGAGCTAAGAACTCTTTTATAGTCAATGGTAAATGCGACTTTGTCATTAACATCATTGTCTTCGCCAAAGAATCTCTTTGTATTTAGTAGTGAACCCCACCAATAATATTTAGCATTTTTTGACACTACCGGATTTAATGCCGCCCATGTGAGCTCAACAAGTTTTTCGTAAGTTGGATCATCGTCATTTAGCACTTGGATTCTTTGATATTTTAAATTGCTATAATTACTACCTCGCTCTACGCGAAGTTTTTCTAACTCGATTCCAAGTATGGAAATTTTGTTATGCCGTCCGTCAGTATCTACATCGTTATATTTATTACATAGCATCAACAAAGCTGGAAGTAAGCTTTGAAATTTTAAATCTAATAAAAGAAACTCTGTATCCTTATAGTCAGTTAAAATTTTTTCAATTACTTCGGTACTATGGCAAATAATAAAATGATCAATCCCATGTTCAGCACAGTGTGCAAGTTGTTCCTCGTTAATGCCAAATTTATCTGTTTGCTGTACTCTTCTATCAGTCGTTGGCTCTACATAAACATATTTCTTAAATTTAGCTTCAAATTTAGCTCTTTCAGTTGGTTCTGAAAAAAATTCTAGATCTATTCTAGAATCGTAAGCTTTCTCAGAGCGAGTAGAACCTTTGCGGTTAAACAGATGTTCATGGATATGATTGTTATTTCCGCGTTTTAATGCGTCAATAAACAAAGGCTTAATCGGCCCTGATACTCCATATAAAATGTAAATCATTTGTGTGTTCCCTTCAACCCATTATTATTCTATTTATTGTTATCAAGGATTTTCTTTACTTCTTCTAAAAACATGGATGTGTGTATCGATTTCGCTGTACAAGCGTCAGAGACATACCCCTCACTTTTTGCCAGACGATATTCTACATCTAAAAGCCTTTCATAATTTTCATCGATACGTTCGTTTATTTCTTTAATAGAATGTCCCTTTTCTGTAAGATACCTTTTCATTTCAGCTATTGAAAGATTACTTTGGACATATATTGTTACTAAATCAGGATACCATACCTTTAATTGCCTAAGTGTCTCCAACCGACGTACGACAGTAATAGGCGACTTGCCTTTTTGTAATATAGCATCAATGTCTGATTTATTAAAACCATACCAGTGTCCGCGAAATTGATAGTGTATATCCATTTCTTGAATTTCTGTCTCTTTGATCTCATCATCAAAAAGGAGCTCTTTTCTACTTTTGTTTTCCTCTTTTCTTTCTAGACGCGTAGTATGCTTTTTTACAACCTCATAATCCGTGCCAAAGAAGTCCAGACTGTCAATTATAAACGATTTACCAGATCCAGATTTTCCTATTATTAAGAACAGCCGTGGCATTCTTATCCTCCTTCTTTATTGTAAAGCCTAAACAGAGTGAACATTTGTTCAATGAGTGTTTCTTTTAGACCATTAGATTTATTCGTTGATTCGGATTCCGTGTATATAAGTACATGGTCAAATTCGGCAATGTTTTTGGCATAGCGGCGCAAATCATCATATACATTTTTTTTAGCCTTCTGGTTCGGATTATTTGCTATTGATTCAAATTTTGATTTCGAGACCTGTGAGTAGGCAAAGACTGTAACGACTCTCCCGCCAAGTATTTCTTTGCAAGTTGCAAATGTGGATGCATGACTTGCAACCAAAAGAGCATGAAAACCAGCTAATGCTTCTTCCAGTTGGGAAACCGTAAACCCATATTGATCTTTGCTTCCATCCTCTCTTGGATTGTTTTCATATATAACATATTCTTGACCATCATGCATTATTCTATAAGTTTCTTCGTTGACTCTAACTACATTATTTATAGTCAAAAAATGATCAATATCAGCGTACTTGTCATTAACCTCATAGAATTTTTTTAATGCTGTTGCAAAATCATTTGCATTATAATAAGAATCAAATGCCTTGAAAAAAAGTTGCATAGGTGTCTTTATGGCCCTCAATTTTGAAATCCGTGCAACTTCCCAACGATTCGCCAAAACGTCATCTTGCCCTTCTTTTGTCATGGTGCTTTTCTTTTTTATGTTTTTTTGAACAAAGCTGTCAGGGTACATCTTCGTCTTACCCACACTTTTATAATGCTCATCTATTCTTTTTCTTTTTTCATCATACTGTCTTCGGAGTTTTGTGACAATGTCGCTTTTGGGAATAAGCTTGCAAACCATTTCAACGTCATCTGCGTCATCTTGCGGACGAGAAGTATATTTAGGCACAAACCCCGATAATTTTGCCCCCATCTTCAAAACACCTTGAATAACATCATCTTTTCCAGATTGAGCATTTCCTGAAATGATGAAGAGTTTATGTTCCTTTTCTATTGACTTTCCAGGCACAATGGTGCCATTCAGAATAGCAGATAGAGTGTTTTTAATTTGTAATTTTGTTAAATCTTCGACCGTATACTCTTTGTTATTAATAATAACTCGATCGAATAGCTCTCTATTCGTCAGAAAATTAGTATGTACATCGGTGGCTTTTTCATATCTGTCCCGCACTTCTTTATGACTAACATTTCCCCGTTCTTCTTTGGCTTCTGCTAACATCATTTTATATGATTGCAATGACTGGAACACATAAAGAGACAATACTTGTTCTTTATACTGGTTTCTTAAATTGTATAAAGCGGTAATGTCGTTTATAACGATTATGGGGCAAACATTCTGCTTACGCAATTTATCTATATCTTCCGAGTTAAATCCATAATATTTACCATACGACAAATAGACAAAATCACACTCAGGTGGAATGCTTTCAACTGAAATAACATCCACAAATTTTCCATCGCGTTGCGCTTTTATCTCTTTTTCACGATATTCACGAGTTGAATATTTGGCAAATTGTTGAACTTCAAACTGTGAATTTATTCCTCTCAGTTCATTTTGTAGTTCAACAATCTTTTCAGCCACGTACGATTTGCCGCATCCGGATGTTCCTGTTAAAGTAATGATAAAAGGGTACATAATTTATCTCCTTGTAACAGTGACTATTTTTTTGATAAATTTTCTTTTACATATTCCGCAAAGGGCGCAATTTCAGTAGACCATAATTCCGAAGTAAGAATATTTTCTAAATCAGGTGTCACCTTAAACTCTTCTGTGATGCCTTCTCTATTCACATATTCACCTTCATTAAAAAACGCTTTTAGTTGATGTGGCTCTATTAACATATATTTTGAATTTTTTAATTCACCTATATCAAAGTTCTCTTCAGCTATACAAACATATAAATCTGCAAATGCCTTTACTCGTTGCACCTTTCCATTGGGAAGGTGCCTAGGTGAATTATGATGCTTTCTGCTTAAATCATAATCCATACGAAAATAATAGTATTCATTTCTTTTGTTTTTTACATTTTCAAACGGCATTGTGTCGCGGTATTCTGGTCGCCACTCCCCAAGATAAATCATTTTATCCTCATTGACCGTGAAAAAATCCTGATTGCCATGACTGCCTTGCTCTGCTTCCTCAATTGTTCTTAGCTCTTCTATAATCTCACGAGCTGCCGCTTTAACAGTATCAATGTCTTCAAGGGCAACATGACCACCAACCGATTTGTCCCACATGCCTTGATTGTCTTTTGCGTTCTTGCTCCTTTGATGAATTAACATTCTTCCATCACGGGTAAACATTAATGCCCAAATAACAACTTTTACGCAAGGTGCCTCTAAAAAAGAGTCTCTCGGCAATTGCCCCAATGGGGCTCTTTTCTCTGTGTACATTTGAATAACTTCGGCTAAATTCCCTTTTTTTGTCATTTCTGTTGCATATTTTTTTGCCCCCCTTGGTGCATCAAAATATGCAGTAAAATACTTACTGAATTCCTCTGCCCAAACGTGCTGAGAAGTTATTCTTTCAAATTTTTCTAAATGATTAAATTTAGTTAGCGCAAAGCCAATATAATATTCATCATCAATGTTTATTGTAGGTATAGGAATTGGTTTATAGTATGTTTTGATAAATAAGCATTGCTCGAACTGAGAAAGATCATATTCCCCGTTTTTTATTTGCTCCTTAATTGTTTCGTATTCCTCTTTAGAAACCGCTCCTTGTTCATTTTTAGATTTTTCTTCCAAATCGTCCAAAAAAGATTTTACAACATCTTTTTCAGGCTCAAGGTGCCTGCAACCCTTGTGTTCTAAATATGTTTTAAGCTTTTGTCCACACGCGGCAATCTTAATAAAAGAACCCACTTCATAAATACGTGATTCACCACTAGCTCTTATATCGGAAGAAATAAGAGCGTCGTAATTAAACGTAGATTCCGACTCACTTATTATTTCAACAGTTAAGGTGCCAGCGTTTATTTTTTCATACCAGAGGTCTTGCAAGTCTGATATTGGCAAATCGAAAGCCACAGCTCCCAATACCCTAACCCTTGTTTTCGCCGAGCGAATAAGATCAATCAATTCGCCCCTATCAATTATGTTGTTTTTCATTTTATACCTCCAAAAATGAACCTCTAATGGCTTCAAAATACAAGTCACATTTTATCATAAAAGCGTTGAAAAATCAATGTGCCTATTCTCGAAAAATTTCGATTGGTCTTTGTTTGTTGATTGTGTGACCTTAGAAGGCTAGGAACCTGCTGTTCTAGGGGAAACCAATCTAGTGTTCTTATGGTCTTGTTGTTGCTCCATTACTGGCTTAGAGGAGGTTACCGATACCGTGCATCTATCATACCAAACAGAAGCTTTTTGTTGCTCTTACATATAGTCTTTAGTTCTACGGGCAGAGCCCGTAATCTTCCTTGCGGGAACGAGTAATCAACTTACTGATTTTCCTCAATTTTAATCTCACGATTGGCATGAAAATGATACCGCGCAGAATCACCTTCGCTTGACTTCACGTAAAACACTCTATAATCGTCCAAACGGAGTGCTACCAATGCACCGCCGAAGACACAGCCGGAGTCGATGCAGATTTTGTCTTGGTGCTCCTCGTCGAACCATATAGAGCAATCACAGTTATCTCGTATAGCCATCGTCGGCGTGTGCCCGAATATACAGATGTGACGCGGCAAGGCTTTGTGTTCATAGAAGTTTTTGCGGCTCCAGACCAGATCACGTGTACTCTGCTGATTGAAGGGCACTTGCGGGTTCAAGCCCGCATGAGACAAGAAATATCGCTTCCCATTTACGCCAACGGTTTTATATAGCGGACGCTTCCGAAGATATTGGAGAATTGCATCACGCTCTTCTTCTGTTGCCTCGTAGGTGAACTGTATGTGCGTTGACCCGCTCCCGTTGCGTTGCCAATTCGATGGTTTTGCATCTATGAAGTCAAACATCATGTCCTCATGATTCCCTCTTAGCAGATGGACACTTTTGGTTCGCATGATGAAACGCAGACAATCGAGAGGCCTAGGGCCTCTGTCAATTACATCTCCCAGAATGTAGAGCACATCTTGATCGGGATTAAATTGTATTTGTTCAAGCAATGCTTGAAGCTCGTCGAAACACCCGTGGATATCCGAGATAATATATGTGCTCATATCGTTTGTGCCTTTTCTTTGAGGTTGTAGGGGAAGAGTTTTATTATACTAGAAACCTTGAAGATTCTCAATGCTAGAGAGGACAAAGTTTCAGCTTTACTTTGCATTTGAAAAGACGAGGAGAACGCAATTTTGCGCGCTCCATGTTACATTGATTCAATCCTCACAGAGAAAAATGCGGACGCCCCAATTTTGGGGCGTCCAAATCATTGTAACTGCTACATTTGCAATAGCTAAGTGATTACATAAAATGATGTAATCATCACCATCGCACCCAACGAACAAATCCGAACCCGTCGCCTATTGGCATGAGTTCGGATTTATCACAATCTGGCGGGGCGACCTTTCCCAAATAAGAACTTAATTCTTCACTTGCGGGTTCGCCCTCTAACTCGCTAAGTAACAGGGTTTTTGTACCCTCTTTGTAGTTAATCCCAATAACGATCTTCTTATCATCAAGATATACGAAATTCAAAAAAATGTCAATAACTTCTCTGCGGTAGGTGATATTGTTCACATCGCCGTCTTTGAATTTGCTTAACCAGAACATGATTTGCTCTTTATCAAGCGGGGTCTTTTCGATCTTCTCTTTGGCGATGGAAATCTCCAAATCTTCCTTTTTGGCCTCTAATCCGTCAAGCCGCTCTTTCGCCGAGATATTCACCATGCCATCTTCCATAAAGTCAAGTAAATTGCTGATTTTCTTCTCGACCTCGCCGAGTTGCTTTTGCAGAAATGGTAATACGGTGTTTTCCCGCTTTTGATACTCTACTACTAAATCGGCAAGTCTTTCAATCGCACCATCTTCTGCTAAGAAGTCTCGAATTAGCATGGTGACGATTCGCTCAATCCAATCCTTTTTGACGGCCTTTTTTGAGCAAGACCGCTTGTACAAAGCATTGCCGCACTTGTAGTAATGGTGGACTTTTCCCGTCTTGCTCGTACCGCCTGTTCCCACCATCATGGTCTTGTCCTTTCCACAAAACAGCTTAGTCGTGAGGACATATTCCACGATGGCTTTTTGTGCGGCGGGTTTGTGCCTATTCTTCTCCATGCGCTCTGCCACTTGTTTGAAAACGTCCTCCGGCACGATGGCAGGCATACCGTTTGGGGTGATGGTATCGCCATAGCGATACTCGCCGATATAGCGGCGGTTTTTCAGAAGATTGTGCATACTGGCTTTGTTGGTGTACTTGTACTTTGAGTTAGCAAATACGCCACGGGCGTTGAGGTCGGCACTGATTTCTTTCACGGTTTGTCCATCTGCATATCGGGTGAAAATCTCAAGTACAATCGGAGCGGTGAGTGGGTCAATTTCATAATATCGCTCGGCATTTACTTTGTAGCCGAACGGAATATGTCCACCATTCGCCTTGCATTTCAAGGCGTTTTCTTTTTGTCCACGCTTGACCTTGACCGATAATTCTGCCGAATAATACTCTGCCATTCCCTCTAACATGGATTCGAGAATTATCCCCTCTGGCCCGTCTGAAATATTCTCTTTTGCGGACACAACCTTGACACCGTTTCGCTTTAAGATTGCCCGATAAGTGGCGGAATCCACACGGTTTCTGGCGAAGCGATCTAATTTCCAGACGAGGATAATCTCAAATTGCCGTTTGCCACTATCGCTAATCATTTTCAGAAATTCGGGGCGGTCATCGGTCTTGGCAGATAAAGCACGGTCAATGTAGGTATTGACTATCGTCATGTTGTGCCGCTCGGCGTATTCTTTACATTCCCGCAGTTGCCCCACGATGGATTCTTCTCGCTGACCGTCTGAGGAATATCTGGTGTAGATTACGGCTTTCACGGTGCATCACCTCGCTTTCTGGTTTGGTAGGCTGGTTGTGTATTTTCTATCAAAATGGCATCTCTTCGTCCTCTGTGTTCGTATCATCACCCACAGGCAAATACTGTACACCCAATGCGATTAACGCTAGGCAACGGTTAAAGAAATAATCATAGTGCCGCATATCTGTAATATCTGTTGTATTCGTTTCGTGATGTCTGATTCTGTAGTCATTCCCTATAGAAGTTAATTCCATAAATTCTTTTCTGAATTGCTTTTGGAATATTTCATTTCCGCCACTCATATCTGCGATAATCTTTTCTGCTGACACTTTTTTATCCCGATCTGTATGATAGGTTTTCAGCCGTTCAAAAGCATCCCACAGCTTTTCAACCGCAGTTTTCCTCATTGCAGGATTATGATGCTTAAATAATGCAAGAGCTTCTTCTAATAAATGTTTTGTTCCAATTTCAGGCACAGATTGAACGACTGTTTCAATTTCACCTGTGACTACACCATGTTCAATTTTTCGCTCAACAACCCTATCGGAATTCAGAGTATATAGTAATCCTGTCATATCGAAAATGCCATTTATTTCAGTTTGAAATTCGTCAAATATATCTGACGAGTCTGCAAAGGAAAGATCGTCATGACGATAGTAACTATGATAATTGCGCCTAAAGATGTCACGCATTTCTTGTGCAATGAACTCAATAAAATCCAACAAAGAAAATTGATCAAATTCTCCAAAAGAATCTTTGTGTAAGTTAGGAATCCTAAATTTCAAAGTCGTATGTAATTTTTGTAGGCTTATGCCGCAACAGCCGTATCCGTCAGGACAATCCTCGGGATACTTCCATGCAACATTATCAAAATATTTTTCACAGCAACCAAAGAGCAGGTCATACATTTCGCTGGATATTACCTCTGTTTTCTCGATTGGAGTTCGCATCCCATGCCGTTCGGTGTATAACTTCATAGCTTCATCCGCCCTCAGTCCCTTTCATTACTTCAAACATCGTTTCTTTCATCCTTGTGCTCACAGGAGAGTTCGGGTCAAAGCACATTTCAATAAATTGCCGCATCTGCGGATTGTCGATTGTAGGCGTTGGCTTGTACTCATACAGTTTGCCCTCTGGCTTTTTTGTCCGTCCAAAAATGTAATCCAAAGACACATCAAAGTAATCCGCATAGGCAATGAACAATTCCACAGGCGGGGTAGACTGCCCGTGTTCATAGCGGTTAATTCCAGATTGAGTAGAGCCTAAGATTTCTCCCATTTTTGCTTGAGTTATAAAAACACTTTCTCGCAAAGCCTTTAAGCGTTTACCTATTTCTTTCATTCAAAAAACCTCCAACATGAGTTCAATTAATCATAACGCAAATCGAAATTGTTGTCAACTCTTTTTTTGACTTTTTTATCTGGATGGAGTTCGGCTCCACTCAGATCACAGCGCAGTAGCAAGGCACAAAACGAGAATCGTTTTGTCGGCGGCGGGTGCGCTGATGGCAAGCTGAAAAATGGGTACTCCCCGAAGCAGGGAGTACCCATTTTTCAGCTTGCGGGGGTTTCCAAAGGGGGAGAATCTCCCCCTTTGGCACACGATTTTGCGTAGCAAAGTCTAGTGTGTTATGCCTACCCGCCGACTGACGGGCAATGAGCGCACCGCCGCCGATAGGCGGTGCGCTCATTGCGTGGCAGGAAAACAGGCTGGGATTTTCAAGCGATAGCGAGAAAATCTCCGGCCTGTTTTCATTAGGCGGGTGGGCATATGCCCTTGACCTTTGGGATGCGTGGCGAGAGAAATAATGCAATCATTTTTTTGAAAAACCTCCGTCACAGTTTCCAATCATCATCGAACGTATGTAAATGAATTGGAAGTTGGAGGCCGTCATCTGCTTCACTATGAGCAACATGTTCTTCAATTCTAACCGCAAAAACAAGATAGATTATGGCTTCCCGAACAAGCTTTAGCAATTGTAAAGTGTGCCTTTCTAGCCCTGCTTCGGAGATATTTATTGAGAACTCCTTATTCTCAAGCTCTGGGCAATCAGAAATTATTTCTGAGATAACTTTCACATGACGATGCTCTAATGCGTTTCTCAATTCATACAAATGGTCTGCCTTTGGCTTTGTCGCATCAGATAGCGTTTCTCGCAAGTCTTTATAAATCCATCTCAAAGCATTTAACGCATAGTTTTGCTTAGAACACAGAGCTTGGTTTGTCCATAATTTCTTAAAATCAATTTGTCTTTCAGCGATTCCAAGCTCAAAATAAATGTTAATGAAATAAGCTATTTTATCAAAAAGAGAGTATGCTATCCTAAACGAGCTTTTTAATTGCTCAATGCGTATGGAGTGCTGTGTGTAGTCAAGAGTGTTTGTCAAGTTGGTTTCTTTATCTGCATAATGAACTTCATCAATCGCTTGTATACTGCAATAATATTGGTATCTAGCAAAAATATACTCTTGTTTCAGTTGATTAAAAATCCCATGAAAAACAGGTTTAGAGTAGTCAAATCCGTCCTTGATTGTAATTGAAGGCAACTGCATAGTATCTGCCGCAAATGCGAATTCAACAAAGGACAAATCGTTCATTGGGTTGAGAAATAAGCCATTGTGAAGCACCCACTCTCGATAGAGCAATTCCTCTTCTGGATATTCATATTGAGGATAATTGTATGGCACACTCAAAAACTTTTCAACATATTCCTCTGGATATATCGCAAGATTGTCTTCAAAGATTTTTCGTGCTCCACAATGCACATTGGGATCATCTAATTCCAGCGCTTCCTTCAATAGAGGATAAGCACAATGGTGAAAATGATGATGGTGGCCAATATCTGATACAAGCATAGCATAATGTTGATAAACTCTGCCGAGATTTCCCAGAGCCATTCCGAATGTTGGATGAAAAAGCAGTGCACTTTTATAGCTCTCAATAGCGGCAATTTTTCTTCCAATGCTATCGAGTAAATTTGCATGATTTGCATATACACTACATACAAAAGGAACAACATAGGGGAAATTCTCTTCTTCGAGAAAATTTTCTTTCTCTATAAGGTCAATGCTTTCCCTCAACAAGTATAGTTGCCGTCCAAGAGATTGTTCTTCATTTGGCTTGTTTTCAAGTCGCGCACTTTCGGCTAAAGCATTAGCCGCACAAAAATAGGCCATTGCTCTTGAGGTAGTACAGGCAATTTCAAAAAAATTTTCTGCTTCTGTTGCCAACTTTTTAAGTTCATCAATGTTTCTATTATCCGCTGCGGCATCTATTTGTTGTCCTAGTGCCACAATGTTGTCCGAGAAGGGGTTAACATACTCCCTGTCCGGTGCTACTCCCATAGAATCCTCCATCTTTTAATTCGCTTTCCAGAGGTGAGAATTATTATAAAATTCTCTATTTATTCTACCACAAATCTTCTCCAAATTCTATCCTTTTTGCTTGACCATATATCATCTAAAAACCAGCACCAGTAAAGATCGGAGATTCTCTGAGTGGCAAGAAAACAGGCCGGGATTTTCAAGCGTTAGCGAGAAAATCTCAACCTGTTTTCGTTAGGCGGGTGACCGACCTTTGCCCTGCGGTGCATGTCGAACAAGGTAGAATCAGAACATTCTATCAGCTAAAATCATTCGGGATTCGATGTCCTAATTGCGCCATTAGCCAGTGCAGTTCTGCCAAAGTAGAAACCGCTATAATCTCAAGGTCTGACAATGTGAAGTCAATATGATTATCTTCATCACGATTTGTAAAGCGCAATACATGGTCATAATCGACATCCATTCGCTCGAACAACCTAGCTACAGTGCTATGACCCACTAGGCTCCAGTCTTTTGGACCTACTTCTCTAATTGTGCCACCACGGATAACATCGCGATTTGTCTCAAAGGCACCAAAGTTGTTGTCCCAGATGCTATCATCGCTCATTCTCAGACTAGCTCTATCAAAGAATAACCACCCCCTGCGATAAAATCCGAAATCTAAATGGAAGTTTGCCGATGCACGAGGGCGAGTTGGGCTTATGCGCCCCGTCCCCGGACGAATATAGGGCAAGATGTTAATGTCAGAGCTAATTGCACGGACACCGGGATAATATACTGTTATACGCCCATCAAAGCTATCCACATACACATAGGTCTCTTCTAAAAGTTCCGCCGCCCGTACTGCAAGTTTGCGCACTTCATGGGCAATATCCTCTTCAGTTGCATTTACCTCTGCAAAATAGGCATCTACCATTGCTACAATCTCTGTAAACTCTAAGCTTGTGACGTATTGTGCCAAACGGAGAAGCAGCTCTGAATTTTCAAGCATATCTGTCGGGAATATGATGGAGTCAAGGTCTTCGCCTAGCCAGACAAAGTTCCATTCCCCATCGGATTGTCTCGCTGAAAGCGTAAGATATTCGCCATCAATTTGATAGCCGAGTACAAGCGTAAGTGTCTCGTGTGATGGCATATCCAATACTAAGCCATCATGGCCAATCGTCCACCATGTATGCGGATCCGCAGCAGATCCATTTACCCCGCCGCCGCCCGCTTCAAACACAAATAAATCATCACTATTGTCTACGTTCTGCCATACGCCAATGATTGCATGTGAGTTTAGAAATGCAGGTTCTGCACCATATTGAATGTAATAAAATGTAGAACCAGTTATATTTGTGAACGCCAGCATATTTCCATCTTTAACATAACTCCACACTTCTTCGGTTTCGTCATAACGAATTAGGGTTAATGTGCCATCCTCAACCGACCAGTTAATTTCTTCACCATCTCGCGTACCTGTCCCATCGCTTTCAAAAACGTATTTCCATTCCGTATTATTGGCCCAACGCCATGTTCCAACCAACACTTCGTCAATAGGAGAAGTGTTCGCTCCACTCCCAGCCCCTCCTTCTTCAATGGGCGAAGCATCCGATCCACACCCACCCAAAGCAAAGATTATGAGTACCCCTAGCAAAAATAGTAGTGCTTTCTTCATTTCAATTCCATCCCTCTCTTTAAATGTTTTTCGATTTTCCATGTGCCCAGACGTTTTTTTCCGCTTTCTGGCAGGGTGGAGTGACACCCAAGAGCAGTTTATCAAAAATCCAACAAATACGCAAGTGCGTATACGATTTTGCGTATAAATTGTTATGATTGCTTTACCTAGCTGAAAGGTGGTGAGGGCAATCATAAAAGAGGCTATTGTAAAGCGTTTCCAGCAGTTGTGCAAAGAACGTTCCATCTCATATACACAGCTTGCACGGCTGGCGGGTTTATCGCCCTCCACCGTATACAGCATGTTACAGCCGGAGCGTCGGGATGTGAGTGCCGTTACTGTAAAGAAATTGTGTGATGGTCTGGATTTGTGTATTACTGATTTTTACGATTGTGCGATATTCCGCAATTTGCCGCCAGAAATGGAATAGATCGGCACTCTGCCCACACCTAGCCTTTTCCCGCTTGTCAACCTATCATCCAAAAACCAGAATCCGTCAAGGCCGGGCGCACTTTGCCCGTTCATTTTAGCCTTGACGGATTCTGGTTTTTGGATATACTCTCGGCGGCGGGAAAGGGGGTGGTCTTTTACCTCCCCCTTGTTTCTTTCGAGTAGTTTTGATATAATTTTTTGCAACGAGGAACAATTCGTATATACTTGTGTCGATTATAAATAGATGGTTCAAATCTTGAAGAAAGGAGGACAACCCCATGAACCAGTACAGCATCCCCCGCAACAGTCCGCTCCGCTTTCTTCCGCTGGTGTACTTCCTGCCAGCGGAACTACTCGCAGGCTCTCCCACACTCCGCACCCTGCCCCGCTGTTTTAGCGAGGTGGCAAAATCTGAAACCCACATTGTCACCATTGAGAGCGACCAATTTCTCAACGAGATTATGATGGCTACGGCAAGGCTCGTATTCCCGCACTTCGGCTTGCGTGGCTGGGTGGAACACTACACCGGCTACTGTCCAGCGTGGGCATTGGCGTATGTCACACCTGCATGGGCAAAAGCCCTAGAGGACGAAATCGGCTGGGGCTTGCAAGCCCTGTTCGACCTGCGGAAAGACGAATATATCTTATTCTTCGAGCCGGAGTACGCCAAGGAAGTAATGGGCAGAGCCGTACAGCGAGGCATCACCGAGCAGGGCTGGCAGGGCATTTTGGACACCGTACGAGAGATACCCTGCCATGAGGACTTTGAGCCTTACGGCAGCCGAGTGTATCTGGATTTTCGCCGCAAATGGTATCACACACGCTCCAAAAAGGTGAAGATGGTATCACTCGACCAGTGCCTTGCGGACGAAACCCACAGCATCCACGACCTCGCCGCCGATTTGGTGGACATTGCCGGGGCGGTGGAGGCCGAGGACTTCGCCGAGCGGTTCAAGGAGCGACTATCCGAGAAAGATTTGCAAATCTTAGAATTACGGGCGGAGGGGCACACCTTTGAGCGGATTGCCGCCAAGATGGGCTACAAAACGCACAGTGGGGTTATGAAACGCATTTGGGCTATCAGAGATGAGTTCATCAAATACGAAAACGAGCAACCGTAAAAACCACGCCGAGAGCGTGGTTTTTTACTGCTCAAATGAAAGGAGAATCGCCATACCACAGTACGCAATAATGAGATTTGCCAAGCACAAGGGCGGCGGGGCGGCACTCGAAGCCCACCACGAACGCAAGAAAGAGAAGTACGCCAGCAACCCCGACATTGACCCCAACCGCAAGAGCCGGAACTTCCACATCATCCAGCCGGAGCGAACCTACTGGCGAGAGGTGGACAACCGCATCAAGGCGGCGGGGTGCAAAACCCGCAAGGATAGCATCCGCTTTGTGGACACGCTCATCACCGCCAGCCCGGAGTTCTTCAAGGGCAAGAAACGGGTGGAAGTCCAAGCCTTTTTCAAGACTGCGGTTGACTTCCTCGCCCAGCGGATCGGCAGGGATAATATCTTCGCCGCCACCGTCCACATGGACGAGAAAACGCCCCATCTCCACCTCTGCTTTACGCCCATCACACAGGACGGGCGTTTGTCGGCCAAGGAGATAATCGGCAACCGCACGAGGCTTACCAAATGGCAAGATGATTTCTTCGCCCACATGGTCAAGAAATTCCCCGACCTAGAGCGGGGCGAATCCGCCAGCAAGACAGGGCGGCGGCATATCCCGACTAGGGTGCTGAAAGAGAGTATTTCCCTTTCAAAGCAAGCCGAGAAGATTCAAGAGGTGCTAGACAGCATCAACCCCATCAACGCCAAGAAAAAGAAGGAAGAACTCGCCCCAATGCTCCACAAGTTCATTCCGCAAGCGGAGAGTTACTTCACGCACATGAAGCGGTACAAGCAGGAGTTTGAGCGGCAGGAGCGAGAGAACGCCGCACTCGAAAAAGAAATTGCGGACGGCAAACTTGGATTGAGTGAACGCTTGCAAATGTACAACCTACAGCGTGACTACGAACAGCTAAAGCGTGTCTACAGCGCCGTGCCGGAGGAAGAACGCAAAAAGGCCGCAAGAGCGGTATTCCGACCGCAACGGCAAGCACGAGATTACCACGAAAGAGGGTGATAACCACACAACCGCACCACCAAAATTTAATATTCGGAGGGCTGCTCACTGCATGGCGAAAAAGAAAAAGCAAGATGATTTTCAGATTCCAAATGAAGCACTAGAGCGGCTTGCTCGGCGTTTACTGCCAGAGATTCAGAAGTTTTTTGAATCGGACGAGGGCAAGCGGGAATTTGAAGAATGGAAAAAGAATCAAGAACAGAAAGGCAAATAAAGCCCAAGAGGGGGGTAGCGAAACGCTACCCCCCTCTTGGCATTTACATAGAACTACAGTCTGGACACAAACACGATGACACCCCCAATAATGACGGGGTTCGTATTTGTTCCATTTGGCGGAGAGAGGGGGATTTGAACCCCCGGTGCGCTTGTGGCGCACACAGCATTTCCAATGCTGCACCTTAAGCCGCTCGGACATCTCTCCAAAGCTTTGTTATTATACAATGAGAGCGCGGGTAAAGTCAATAGGTGCAACTATATCGGTCGTGTTCTATTTTAGTTGAAGCTACTTGCGTGTCCCCCCCCCCCGCCTACGGCAGGGGACACACGTTTAAACAACTATACTAGAACATAACCAAATTATATCCGTGTCGACTTGTATTGCCCTCTTTGCAAGGAGAAGTAATCGTGGTATACTAAAAAACAAAAAACATAGCAGGAGGCATTTGTGATGGCTTTTTACTTTGATTCCCCATCCCATACCTTTAGCGAATATCTACTTGTCCCAGGATATTCATCAGCAGAATGTATCCCGGACAATGTTACACTAAAGACAGCGGTTACACGTTATAGAGCAGGGGAAGTGCCTGCGGTTACGATGAATATCCCCCTTGTTTCGGCTGTGATGCAGTCTGTTTCAGACGACAAGATGGCTGTCGCTCTTGCGAAAGAGGGTGGGGTTGCCTTCCTCTTCGGCTCCCAGTCCATCGAAAGTCAGGCAGAGATGGTGCGCCGTGTGAAGAGTCACAAGGCGGGTTTTGTGTCTTCAGAGTCAAATGTGCGCCCGGATCAGACCATGGCGGACATTTTGGCGCTCAAAGAGAAAACCGGTCATTCCACTGTAGCAGTGACACATGATGGTACCGCTTCAGGAAAATTTTTAGGACTCGTCACCAGTTGGGACTATCGCCCCAGCCGTATGGATCCGAAAACACTGGTATCTGAATTTATGACACCCCTTGAAAGCTTGATCCATGCGAAAGAAGGAGTGACCCTCAAAGAGGCAAATGATATTATCTGGGATAACAAACTAAATACCCTCCCAGTCTTGGACAAAAAAGGGCGGCTTGTGTCTTTCGTATTTCGCAAAGACTATGACAGGCACAAAGCGAACCCGCAAGAGCTGCTTGATACAGACAAAAGCTACGTGGTCGGTGCCGGAATCAATACCATCGACTACAAAGAACGCATCCCGGCACTAGTCGATGCGGGTGTGGATATTCTATGCATTGACTCATCAGAAGGTTATACCGAATGGCAAAAAACCGTGTTTGATTTTGTTCGCGCGGAATACGGCGACGATGTGAAAATCGGTGCGGGTAACGTGGTTGATCGAGATGGCTTCCGCTTTCTGGCGGAAGCCGGAGCGGACTTCATCAAAGTTGGCATCGGCGGCGGCGCGATTTGTATTACCAGAGAAGCAAAGGGCATCGGACGCGGACAGGCGACAGCGGTTATCGAAGTCGCCAAGGCGCGGGATCAATACTTCAAAGAGACCGGCATTTACGTTCCCATCTGCTCGGACGGGGGCATTGTCCACGATCACCACGTGACCTTGGCCTTGGCCATGGGAGCCGATTTCTGTATGCTCGGCCGCTATTTTGCCCGTTTTGACGAGAGCCCGGGCAGAAGAGTCATGGTAAACGGCAGCTACATGAAAGAGTATTGGGGCGAGGGCTCTAACCGCGCTCGCAACTGGCAGCGCTATGATTCCGGAGGGGACAAAAAACTGAGCTTTGAAGAGGGTGTTGACTCTTACGTTCCATACGCCGGAAGTCTTGCGGATAATGTAGCTCTCACACTTGCCAAAATGCGCTCCACTATGTGCAACTGCGGCGCACTCACCATCACAGAGCTGCAAGAAAAAGCACGCCTAACACTTGTGTCCTCTGTTAGTATCGTAGAAGGCGGTGCGCACGACGTGGTGCTCAAAGACCAAACCGGACAAAACTAAAAAGGTGTTAATTTTAAAATGAGTTTCATTGTTCTCCCCCCCGCTTACAGCGGAGGGAGAACAATGAAACGAGGAAAAGAGATATTTGAGAGGGGCTGATTTAGATGAATCCGGAGGCGCTCAGAGACAAAACCTGCTTTTTCACAGGACATCGGGATATTCCTCTTGACGCGTATCCGGCAGTCCAAGCCAAGTTAAAGCGCGAGGTGGAATCGCTCATTGCACAAGGCATACAATACTTCGGCGTAGGCGGAGCTCTAGGATTCGATACCATTGCCGCGCTGACGGTCTTACAACTCAAGAAAGAGCATCCGCAAATTCGGCTCATTTTAATCCTGCCCTGCAAAGATCATGACTTTAGCTGGCAGGGAAAGGATAAGCAAGTGTTTGAAACAATCCGAAAGCGTGCTGACCGTGTGGTTTACACTACCGAGCGTTACTATGACGGCTGTATGTACAAACGCAACCGCCACATGGCAGACTCTGCTGGCTGGGGCATTGTCTACCTAGACCGAGCTACAGGCGGCACCGCCTATACCGTGAGCTATGCCCACAGCGTGGGTGTGAAGATTATAAATCTAGCCGATGACGAATGATAGACGAAAGCAAACACACACAAATTGCAGTGCTCTGGAATGTACGGACTAACCCAAAACTGGCACCGCACCTCAAGCGGTGTCAGTTTTGTTTTAAGCTGGATTCGTTGATGGCTCATGAAGCTGTTATGAAGAAGTTGCAACGATTGAGAGGAACTAATGTCTGGCAAGCGAAAGAAGTTTGACAACTAGGAGGTCAAAAAGCCATGAGCATTATAGTTAGAACGCCCACAGAGGCTGAAAGAACGGCCATATTGAGCAAGCCAACTTGGGAATGCGAAATCTCAGAATTTGACTGGTATTACGACAGTGAAGAAACGTGCCTTTTGGTTGAAGGAGAGGTGACGGTCTCTTATGACGGCGGCGGTATCTTTATCGGTGCCGGAGACTATGTCGTGTTCCCGAAAGGCCTATCTTGTGTGTGGAAGGTCTCAAAGCCTGTCAAAAAGCACTACATTTTTAAGTGATTGGAGGCATTAACATGAATTCATACCGCAAAGAATTAACATTAAATACGAAGACCCGCCGTGCTTACGTCAATATTACACCTCAGGTAGATGCAGCACTTGCCGAAAGCAAAATCCGTGAAGGCCTGTGCCTTGTCAATGCGATGAATATTACAGCGAGTGTGTTCATCAACGACAATGAGAGCGGTCTGCACCGCGACTTAGAGCGCTGGCTAGAAAGCTTAGCACCTGAAAAGCCGCACAACCAATATGACCACAATGGCTACGAAGACAATGCTGACGCTCATTTAAAGCGTAGCGTCATGGGACGTGAAGTTGTTGTCGCAATCACGGCTGGCAAACTCGATTTTGGTACATGGGAGCAAATATTTTACGGCGAGTTTGACGGTATGCGTGATAAACGTGTGCTGATCAAGATTATAGGTGAATGAAATGACTTTCAAAGATAAACATGCCGTTATCACCAGAGGAGCAAACGGGATTGGGCGCTGTATTACTGAACGCTTTTTGGTAGGAAGGAATGAGTGATTCTTCCGTTAATCTCTGGAGAGACGGTAGTTTTTCCCCCGCGAATGTGATATAATTAATTGAGGTGGAAGCGTATTTGTCTGCCGGTTTCCAGGAGGGAGTTACTCTTGCAGAACCCCGAAGAACCCTTGCAACCGCAAGGTTTTTTCCTGTTTGAAAGCAGGTGTGCAAGATTCTTGTACGATACTATGCATCTTAGACCGCTTAAATCAGAAAGGACTAGATATACATTGAATACCTTACGCAATATCGCTATTATCGCCCACGTAGATCACGGCAAAACCACATTGGTTGATGCCATGCTCCGTCAGGGGGGCGTGTTCCGAGAAAATCAAGCTGTCAACGAGCGGGTCATGGATTCCGGTGACCTAGAACGGGAACGCGGCATCACCATTTTAGCAAAAAACGCTGCCATTCAGTATGGCGACTGCAAAATCAACATTGTAGACACCCCAGGTCACGCCGATTTCGGCGGCGAGGTGGAGCGGGTGCTGAAAATGGTTGACGGCGTGCTCCTTGTAGTCGATGCCGCCGAGGGACCCATGCCCCAGACTCGCTTTGTTTTATCCCGCGCACTAGAGCTGGGACATCGGGTGATTGTAGTAGTCAACAAAGTAGACCGCCCAGATCAGCGGATTTACGCAGTGATAGATGAAGTGCTGGAACTGCTCCTGGATCTCAATGCCACGGATGACCAGCTGGATTCTCCCATGCTCTTTTGCAGCGCCCGCCAAGGGGTCTGTTCCTATAGCCCGGATGTGGCGGGGGAAAATCTGAAGCCGCTGTTCGAGACCATTGTGAACTATATTCCCGCACCGGAGCGGGATGTAGACGCGCCGCTACAGATGCTGGTCAGTTCGATTGATTACAATGAATATGTGGGTCGAATTGCCATCGGGAAAATTTCCACCGGTACCCTCCGCCAGAATCAAGAAATCACCGTCTGTGACTATCACAGTGAGCGCCCTACGCGGAAAGCGAAGGCTGTGACTTTGTATGAATACGATGGCATGGCACGCAAAGAGGTGACAGAGGCTCTCGCCGGAGACGTGATCGCCTTGTCCGGCATTGGGGACGTGTCCATTGGCGACACCATCTGTGCAGCCGGTAGTGTGAACCCCATTCCTTTTGTCAAGATCTCTGAGCCCACCATGGAGATGACCTTCTCCGTCAACGACAGCCCCTTTGCCGGACGTGAGGGCAAATATGTCACCACCCGCAATATTCGGGACAGGCTATTTCGTGAAACCCTCAAGGATGTAAGTCTCCGCGTCACACCGGTGGAAAACAGTGACAGCTTCCTTGTGGCGGGTCGGGGGGAGATGCACTTCTCTATCCTCATCGAAACCATGCGGCGCGAGGGTTACGAACTCCAAGTCTCGCCGCCTCGCGTTCTGTATAAGGAGATTGACGGCAAGCGCTGTGAGCCGCTAGAGCAGCTGGTTGTGGACGTACCGGAATCCGCTGTGGGCTCCGTCATGGAAAAGTTGGGTGCGCGAAAAGGAGAACTTGTGGAGATGGTTCCTGTAGGAAACCGGATGAAGCTGACATTCCTCGTTCCCAGCCGAGGTCTCTTTGGCTATCGCAGTGAGTTTCTCTCCGATACCAGAGGGGAGGGGATTATGAGCAGCGTCTTCTACGAATACACCCCATTCAAGGGCGAACTCTCCCGCCGGACTGCGGGCGTTCTTGTGGTGCATGAAGCGGGGGAAGCTACACCATATGGTCTTTACGGCGCGCAAGAGCGGGGCAGTCTGTTTATCGCACCGGGTACACCTGTCTATGGTGGTATGATTGTGGGACAGGCGAGCAAGTCAGAGGATGTGACTGTCAATGTCTGCAAAAAGAAGCAGCTCACCAATGTCCGCGCTTCTGGCAGTGACGATGCCCTTCGCCTCACGCCTCCTAAGATTTTGAGTTTGGAGCAATGCATCGAGTTTCTCGGTGATGACGAGCTGTTAGAAGCAACGCCGGAGAGCCTACGGCTGCGGAAGCGTATTTTGGATCACAGTCTTCGCCTCCGCGCTGCGAAGAAGGGTGAGTAAAAGCCAGGTTGCTCGACAATAGGTGTAGTTAACGAATTTATAATAGGAGTGCTGATGAGAAAATGACGATAGAGCAATTGTTGCGTGACCCAAATACAGAATTAACCGATGAATTTTTGACTATGGCTTTGGGTGACAGTTTTGCACTATGGCAAGCATTTAATGAAAAACTTCTGGATTTCGATATTTCGCTTGAATGGCGGCATTATAAGGACGGTGGTTGGCTTGCCAAAGCTACAAACAAGAAAAAAACTATATTTTGGGGTTCTGCTTCAGATGGATTTTTTTCGGCAAGTTTCAACTTCCCCGAAAAACCACATTTGCGGACAGGGTTTCTTGAACTTGATATATCGGACGACATAAAGAATGCCCTTACAAGTACACCGAAAGGAACATATTTCGGCGTTACAGTTGCAGTGCATAGCGAAAATCAGCTTTCTGATTTATACAAGCTGATTGCC
>Ga0131853_10004525_pt1 | contig 24917 bp, 14 predicted proteins | sample TergutLab28metaG_FD_92764 | JGI IMG/M metagenome (GOLD analysis project Ga0131853, IMG submission 92764) | Labiotermes labralis P1 segment gut microbial communities from Petit-Saut dam, French Guiana - Lab288 P1 (version 2) (version 2) | ecosystem: Host-associated > Arthropoda: Insects >...
AAAAAAGTAGCGGCTCCAGGTCTAGAAAACAGAGATTAACGGCTGTGGGGACCCGTTGCGCTGACCACGTGACACCCCTCTATCCGAAAAAGTTGGCACTAACTTCGCCGACCGGCGGCGGCCACTCTGTCGGTATAGTTCGCGTGCGGACTAAGGCCACGGAGTTTAGTTTTTAGTTTTTATGCCACTTGATAATAATGCTAAGTCGGCAACTGAGCTTTGCTCAAGAAACCTACTGTTGTGTGCGTTTTGTTGTCACATTACGTACCCGCGCACTTATAGCCAAATAGAGACCGTAATTTTATAGAAAGGGAAAAGCAAATTGTTACCACTTTTAGGTACGTTCGTAAAATTGCGAAAAGCGACTATTAGCCTTGTCATGTCTGTCCGTCTGTTCGTCCGTCCGCATAGAACAATTCGGCCCCCACTATACAGATTTTTGTGAAATTTGATAGTTTAGGATTTTTCGAAAATCTGTCGAGAAAATTCAAGTTTCATTAAAATAAGACAAGAATAAAGAGTACTTTACATGAAGACCAATAAACGGTTTTATCGTATCTCGCTCAGTTCTTCTTAGAATGAGAAATGTTGTAGACAAAAGGTGTAGAGAAAATCAAAACGCACATTAAGCGTTCGGTAACTTTTTTTTAAAAAAATCGTGCCATTTATGAGATAACGTGGAAAAATATTTTAGAGTCGGGCAGGTGACAGACGAAAATATGGCGCACATACATTGCATGCTGGATACCTAAGGCTACAAATACATACACACAGGTTGTGTAATACTCATTACTTTTCCACTGCAACAATAGTTGCACGAATGCACGTCAATTTTAAGTTATATGTACAGTGCCGGTCTTGTTTACGGTTGCACAGACTATAATTCAATGATTGAAGAATAAAAGACCAACTTGATGTCACTAGCTATTTTATTTCACTTCTTATGTACTCAGCATGTTTCGGGCATTAATATATCCATCATCAGGAGCTTGCGACTGTGCTATTGAATTACCACAACGGTCGTTTTGTTCTCGGTTCGTTGTGTGTTGGAAATTTGGTGCGGCTGGGTTTGAGTGGTGTCCGTGTTGCAGGCTGCAGCTTGCAACACGGACATGTTTGGAGTTTGGAGTCTGGAGTTTACGACCCTTCAAAGGCTACGTTCTCGCGACCCAGACTGGGGCCACGACACCGGGCTTCAGAAACCTTGATGTAAAGGGATATGGCCTACCGCTTCTAAATAAAAGTACATACTAAGTAATATTGAAGCCAGGTTCTTTATGGCTGACTGGAAATTAATCATGTAGAGATGTAAAAATATATAAGATGGGGGAGGAGAGGGGGGCGTATAGGGTCTTGGTGGGGAAACCGGTGGGAAAGAGACCACTGGGGAGACCTAGGCGTAGATGGGTGGATTATTATTAGGATGGATCTCCAGGAGGTGGGATGTGGGTATGTGGACTGGGTTTGGTTGGCCCAGGATAGGGACAGGTGGCAGACGCTTGTCAGTACGGTAATGAACCTTCGGGTTCCATAAAATGCGGGGAATTTCTTGACTAGCTGCAAACCAGTTAGCTTCTCAAGAAGAACTCTGCACCATGGAGTACGTAAGTAAGTAATTTACTTAAAACTTAATCTACAGCGATTCACGCTGTCTGTAGTCTCTCTGCGTTGACGCGTTGAAGAGCGTGTACACTGACAGATTGAAATGTGCATGTAGAATGCATATTTGTAGAAGAACTGATATCGGATGAGTGAGACTTTATGATGTATTACGTCATTCCTAGACATCACAGCAGCATTCCTGAACACACGTGCTCTAAAAAAAGTGTTCGTATTTCTTGTTACTGTGTTAAACAGTAAACATTACGTCACAGAATCTTCTGGGGAATCAAGTAAATCTCCACGCTTTCTTTACCATCTACACTAGAAAGAGGTGAAACGTCATCTTTATGCACCTCTGGTTCCCACTGAATATCAGCCGCCCTCATATTCCTAATAACGACGAGGAAAACTCTAGTAAATACGTGGTAGTATTCAGTATCGCTTGGATTCCTGTAGATTTCTCCATAGGTCTGAAGTTATATGAGGTCAACAGCCTTGATAGTAACGGACAGAAACTCCGTTCATCAGAATAGCGCTTCTGATACTGGGAATTTGCTGCCAGTAGTTCATATTTCATGTAGTGGAAGTAAGTTAACAGCAGAGAAACCGATAAACGGAAATACAGTTCAAAATGCCTTGAAAAGATAAATCGTGACTAGAAACCACAGAAAATTTCAGTTTTCCTCCACAAGAAGAGTTGAGAAAAGAACTGCTCTTATAGTCTTTCTCCAGAAGAAAGCATTATTTTGCTCATCTCCTGCTTCTATCTTCTGAGCCTTCTTTTACTCTAAAACTCTCGCTATTTCCTGCTTTTTCACGCTTTCTTGCATCTCAATTAATAAAAGAAGCCACTGGCTTTCGAGATGGGTCTGGTCCAACTCCCTTCGCAACTACCCACAGTCTGTTTCTACAGACGTACATTATTAAACCGTGGAAGATACGAACAGTCCAAAAACATCAAACTGACGGGATATTTTAATTTCTGTACGAAAATAGTTCAACAGGGAGTCGTTCTGGGACAGGGGGGTCGTTAAGAGCTTCATGTTTGTCTCTAGCGTTTAATGGGAGGGGAATAAAAAAGATTACCTAATTTTTGAGGGGCGAATACAGGTTTCTTTCAGTTATGGAGAACTTTGTATTATCCGGCTACAAATCATAATATTCTTTACTGGCAAGCGTCGTCCCTGGTAGAAGATGAGGTTGCAGAGTCATAAGGATCAAATGAAATGGCACTAAAGTCCTGCTCTGGATACGAGACCGGCCTAGAAGAATGTATTTCGCGACGCAGCTAAACAGTATCCCAAGATGTATCTTAATATTATCCCGCTATCACTTCATTTTATTTAAAAATATCAACAGTAACAATGGAATACAAACTTGACCATTTCATTCCAAGCTATTGTACACAAAATATATTTTATTCGAGGTTCTGTAATTTTTTGTGGCTTAATCGTTACTTATTTAAATATGCCTGAGATATACTTTCAATTGAAGTGATAATTCGTTTGAATATTTTTTTTGTGTAATTCGGTTTGTTAGGTAAGAACTCTTTCCCTGTCCGGGATCCGTTCATCTTACTCTCTCTAGTTATCACGAGACACGTTCATCCTACTCTCTTTAGTTCTCACGGTGCCACATCACACAAAGAGTGTCAATCGTACCGCACAAACTCTTACACACCACTTTCTAAATGCTTCGGGGAAACGAGAACCTCCATCGCTTGGTATCAATTATTTTTGGAACACACCCTCTCTATTTGAGACAGCGTTACCTGTAAACAAGCTAAATTCAACAGAAATATTTTTGACGAAATTCTTAATTTGTATTGCAGCCTGATACAACTTAGGAGTTAGGTAAGCATTCGTGAAGTGAGCAGGCACAAATATGGAGATGTGTTGCAGGAAAATATCTTCGTGCTCAAATAACATTTTTGGTTACATTTCCCAGTTATGTTAAAGTGCCAGTTTAATATTTTGTTTTAAAGTGAAAACTACTGATTGCATTACGGGTCCCTCAAAATCAACATTTCAAAGCAGTAATAATTTTACACAACGGGCTCCTCCAAATTTACTAGGCAGATTTCATTAGTTTCATCAAGTTACGTTACAAAATATACCCGAGAACTGTGCTCTTCTGGGTTATTACACAGCGAGTAGTGGTAATTTCTTACCGACGATTCGGGACAACCTATCCTTCCCATCTTCAGGTGTCGAGAACCTCAACTCCTCAAGATGGGACCGATAGGTTGTCCCGAAACGTCGGGAAGAAATTACCACTACTCGACGCGTAATAATCCAGAAGAGTGCAGTTCTGATCTCCTTCGCGGCAGAGGCCTGAAATTATGTTTGTCAGTTCAGTTCAGCACATATCAAAGTGTATTTGTTATTCTGGGTTAACTTGTATTATTGGAATTGGGTTTATGAGTCCAGCCCGTGCTACAGGCTACACGTTTCCTATTATTTCTGGATATCGACGCCGAAGATTTCACATTTATTCCTGCTTAATGGCTTCTTTTAATTTTTCTCTGTAATTTTTACAAGGGAATATAAAATGTGATACATATAAAATTGGGAGGACATATGAAAATATAATGGTTTTTCTAACAGTACTTTTACTTGCGATACCATGGCCTCTGGATACGGAGAAATAAGCTCTTCACCGACGATAAAAATATTTATCTCTGGTTAATATTCAGGTAAAAATCGTCAAACCACAGCCGAAGAACTTCGTTTCCACAGAATATGACATAACTGAACAAGTACACGATTACACTGATCGGGATAATTTATTTTTAAACAACTGGAAGAATTACATCTTGTATTCTTTGAAAGTTTATATTCAAAACCCCATCTCAGACCATCGCTACGAAGCCTTGAACTTCCAAAACATAACCAAAATTCCGAGTCCGAGACAACATTTGTAATGTTCACGTACAGACGAAAGGCCAACTCCAAATATGTCTCCTAATTCAGCCTTTCTCGTAAGTGACATAAAATAAATTAACTTCAGTATCTCGAGCTTATGTACACAACATTGGAAGCACTGTCCCAGGATTGAACTGTGGACCATCGCCCATCACATTACGTGTCAAGTGTACAAATCCGTAAGCAACAAAAACCAGTTTAATTAGGGCCTTACTTTCATCACGTTGTCCTTCTTTGCTTTCGTTATTGTGAGTTACCACGGACACGCTGCAAAATCATGCCCCGAATTTACAACAGATGGATGGGCAGATTATTCCAGCGGTTCGGTAAATAAAATGAAAGGTCACAAGAAACTCCATGTACCTGCAACTATTATGAGCCATGCTCAATTTCTGGGTGATGTATACAGTCTAAAATTTAAAAATACCGAAAAAGTAAAAGATGGAACACGAAGTTCCTGGGGTAAATGTCCTGAAGTAAAAAGGTGGGAGAAAACCCAAATAGATGGGCCCTATAGATAAAGCCGTTATCAACCCCTGACCCTGGGCTGTAAATACAAGAAAACTGTAACAGGATTACCAAAGTCATAGGACCTGTGCAGTTCAAGTGAATAAATGCATATCAGTCGTGTGTTACGACACATCATTAAGGCAGAATATTTAGAGGTTCCTATTTGTAGAACACTTCTTACCCAACCTTATCAATTTCTACCTGAAAATATTACACGAACTATTACTAATAATGTCTACTGCTCATTATTCGTAACTATGTTGTAATTCATGTGACGTCAATCTGCTTACCACACACAGGTTTTACGGAAATACCAAAACGTCTCCACACCGATGACGAAACGTCACAGGTTACTTACCTAAAACAGAGATGAAACAACAAATCACCATGTGAACAGCAACCAACGTATACACAAGACAAGTTTATTCAGCCTCACATTACGTGCACTTTTTACAGTGTCAGTTTACCCTAACAAAATTCAAGACAGGCAATGTACGTATAAAAGCAATACTGAGGCATATTCGCTTAATCACTGTGGCAGTAGAAAATAAATAATATTACCCACTGTGTTATTGAGTGTGTCTGTAGCCTTAGATATCTAACATGCAACACGCATGCGCTCTATTATGTCATGTGGTCTGTCCGGCTCTACATTACCTCATAAGGAGCACGATTTTTTTTTGGAGGGAGGGGGGGGGCGTTATTGAACATGAGATGCGTGTTTTGATTTTCTCTACAACTTTGTCTAAAAACATTTTTAAATCTAAAAATAATTAGGCAAAATATTATCATAAGTCTAATTTGTTCTTCATGGAAAGTACCCATAATGCTTGCCAGATTTTAATAAACCTTTAATTTTCTCAGTGATTTTCGAAAAGTGCTCAAATATTAAACTTCATGAGGATCCTACCAGTAGGAGCCGAGTTGTTCCATGCGGACGGAAAGACACAACAAAGCTAATAGTCGCTTTTTACGATTTTGCGAACGCGCCTAAAATCTTCTAGCTTGTATTTATAAGGAAAAATTCGCGTAATACATCGGCATGTTTATGTCTTCCACCTGAACTTTGAACCAATTAATGGATTTCTGACAAAACGTATATGACTTTATCGCTTCCAGCAGTCATCCCATTTCTTTCAATTTTCAATTTTTCTGCCAATAATAATACCAAAATGGCAGCCGTCTTAAAGTCCGAGGTACTGACAACAATATTGCCACTTACTATAAAATTCTTACTTTATTGCTCGAATATTCCTTGATATATGAAGATTACTGTTTAGCATTACTATGAAGACCCAACAGCTAATACGTATTGGGTGGCTGAGATAGAGAGCGAATATATATACGGCTGTGTTAAGAGCTGCCTGCACCGAAGTTGCTGGCCTAGACAGCAATATGAGAGGAATCAGACGGGGTGTGAGAAACCAATTAAGATAACCCCTCTGCAAAGACATCCAGTCCTTTATTACATCTTATCTGGGCAGCGGGTAACTACCACACTATTCCCATGAGTTCTCAAAATAGCCGAGTATATGCGAAATAGCTTTGTGATAGAAGCTGGTAAGAAGCGCAAGGAGACATTGAAGAGGAGCATCATTTCAGACTGCCAGATCCCATAAGAAGAGAGCAAGAACTGAATAAAGGGACGCTAAAAGTTTGATTGGCTATTCGTACAGCTCATTCCCTTTCCACCTCGTTTTTCAAGACAAGAAGTACGTGCAGTCAGTTATTTTCAATCTTTAACAACTGGACTTGGCTGTCAGGCGGACCGTGCGAGGCCTCTGGTACTGCTTCTGTTCTCCACCTTTACAAGCAGACTTGGCTGCAGACACACACTGCGGGGCATCTAGCTGATCTGACAAGTCTAGACTAGTTGGTATCTCTCTACTAACTTCGTCGCCTCCCTCTCTTTTCTCTCCAAAAGAAGAGAAGGACTAGTGAAATGCTTGATCTCCTCTCAGCTGGAGAATAGAAAGAAAGTACATTCGTTTCTTTCACATAAAACTCGTACTTGCGGGTCATCTTTACACGTCATCCGACTTCCTAGCAATGGCAAATAACGAAATATTGTGGCAGTAAACCAGTAAGAGAAGAATGACTGCATTACGTCACGCAGTCTGATATCAGACAGTCCGGTGCATAGACAGACAGACAGACAGACCAGACTAGTGTCCTTGTGATCAATCAGCAAGTACAAGGATGTGGTACAGTATGGGTGTTTAACTTGAACACTTCCATAATAACATGTTGGATTATTAGATCTATACATAAAGAAACAACAGGAAGAAATAAATATAATAAAAAAACAAATAAGAAATACCATAAGAGAATAATTCGTAACTACACAGGCGAAAGAAGTAACCAATAAAATAAAGCAAGAAGGGCCAGATATGGATACACGTGCATACAGATTTGCAGAAACCCATTACAAAAGAATGGTGCGTAGCGACTGCATGGGAAAAACGATGTGATAATAGTGATATGCACAGGAGATATAAATTGTTAAGACCGAATATTCTGAATATATTATTCATCAGTGCGCGCGTTCTAAACCCGAAAGAAATAACGTGGCGTTCTGAGCTAACTCTACAGAAGACACTGTAAGCAAGTAATTTTGTCGAAAATATTAATTTCTACGGGGAGATGTCTATTGCAGTGGTGCTGCTTAGGAACGATCTACAAAGCCAGTATCTTAAAATCGAAGTTTTAAAGCCCTCCGTTAATGACATTTACCTACCACCTACTGTACAATTAGTAAACCCCACGTTTTGTCATGCTGTGCTTTAATGTCTTTCGTATGACTCGCAGATTAAACATCAGTTATTTGACGAACAGAATTAATTGACAATTTTACAAAGAGAGAAACTGTGTTCTCCTTATGTTAGAACTAAATTTTGATATTAATTTACAGAAACTTTATTCTTAGGAGGGTTCACTGTCTACACAATAGATTTTACTAATAGATCTGAGAATAAGGCAAGCCCTATCTATTGTCGCCAAAGACATATCATATCACACTAAATATATAGATTATTGTGGCAGTCATCACATAAGTTTCTCCTTTCTGACACGTTAGAAAAACTTCCCTACACCATGCACGATTTCAGACTTAGGCCGCGAAGTAGGTGAGAACTGCGCACTTCTGGCCTATTACGCAGCGGGTATTGGTAATTCCTTACCGACTTTTAGGGACAACTTATCTTTCCTTCTTCTTGGATTTTGACCCTTGAAACTGGAACTGAAACGTGGTCCCCAAATGTCACTGCGTTATAGCCCAGCAGAGCGGCGCTCTCATCTGCCTGCACTTAAAGACCTAGTCGTATTACCAGTTCTGTGAACTGTCGTGAGACAGGAAGCTCCAACGTAATTACTCCGAACTGCGGAGAGGTGACTCTGATCTGCTTCTCGAAGTACCACAAGTTGGGCTTGTGACGTCAATCTGCTGAACAAGCCTATCCGAGACTTTCGAGAATCTGCACGTTTCTGCATAACACTGGGGCAAGAGAATCCGCAGGTTCAACATAAACACTAAAGACTACCATCGAATACGGACCTTATCCAGTTTCGACAACACTCCGATCTCATACCGCACCCCCCCGTAATGTCCTTCTTCCATATCCTTCTCGCACGAATTACCTCATAGGTTTCCCCACCAAAATCCTGCTTGCATTCGCTTTCTCCCCAGTTCTGGCCATATGTTAGGTCCACTGAAATTTCCTAGATGTCACTATCCTCACAACGTGATGTGTGCAAGTCGCCATGCTTGTGTTTACGTAATATTCTGCTTAATCCTTGGCACTTGTAATAAAACTCCAGTACTGAGCGATACAAGTTTATGAAACTCGACGAAATTTAAAGCCAGGTTAGCGTATCTGCTATGTTACGACGAGCTAGAGATCTCGGACTTCAAGAATAATTTTGATATATACATATTTTTAAAAGAACTGGTTCCAGATTAGCAATTTCTTCAAACATCCTGCTATTTATGGAGTTATTATTGCTTATACTATTACCCAACCCTTTACGGAATTACTATGCGACTTCCCTAGGGGTCAAGAATTTTTAAAATCTGTCCATAATTATAGGTTTTAAAAATTATCAACAATTACTTTCATATAATCAAACTTTGCGCGGATGTCACAAGCAGTTCGTTAACATTCCCTTTATATTTTCTGTTTTGGAAGCTATATACAGGCCATAATTAAAATTAACCTTCATTTAATGGAAGTTGATATTATTTTTCAGCACCTTAAACTCAATTGAGTTTGCAAAAGGGTCCGCCAAAGTTAACAGCTTTTAACAGGTGGCATAGTTCTGTTGGCATGCCTGGTTACCATTAAGAGTGCTGCAACCTGTGGATGAAAATTTTCCTGCTACATCAACATAGCACTACGTGAGCCATTCCGATGTGTTTCTTCACTCGGCTGTTGCTGAGTTTAACCTCACATTTCAGTTTTCAGATTATGAATAGCATTAAAAAGTTACCTAAGTTGCTTTCGTTTGAAAACTGCGGCCTTTTGTGCTATTACGCAGCGAGTAGTGGTCATTCTTTACCGACGTTTCGGGACCACCTATCGGTCCCATCTTCAACGGTAGAGAATACTTCACTAGTATTAGATTATGTAGATTACATGAAATATCACACTTCCTGTTTTTGTGTAGCCTCCAGTTCCGTTTTTATAGAGGTCTCTGTTTCACAGTCGCAGAAACCTGCCCTAACAAAGACAGAGTCAATAACATTAACTTTTATCCTTATCATTAACAGCAGCAACAGCTTGAAGGGCATGTAATATGCCAGTTCCGACAAGATACATCCGTATTAACCCTATGAACTCGTTCACATAAGCACTGGGCTTACACACGAAATGGAGGACTGACCACTACTTGCGATAGGAGTGAGCACATCCCCACGAGTTAGACTTTAAATCGGTAAACTGCACACCAAAAAATAATGCGTTTCAGCGGTCAGGTCCAGCTCAATCCTTATTAACGCCGTAATGAGAGAATAGGCAGAGTAAAGTATCCAGTAAATCAGTATATATACTGATATTTTTTGGATTTGCAGTTTGCCACAGGCAATACATTAATTATACGACGTACAACGTTTATAAAAGATATATTACGCGGGAAGTTAATCGTATCCATTTAGCTTCCGACTTGCTTGTAATAAATCACCTGATTTCATAAAACTGCTGGACATGTTTATTTCCCACCAAAGGATGAACTAGCCAGTCCACAGGAATCTGCTTTCCTGAACTCTGAAAAACGTAGTTAGATTTTGCGAATTAACGTCTACTACATGAGTAAGTGCAGAGGTCCATGTTGAAATGACACATGTATTATTTTTGTCACTCATTCGCTCAGAAATGAAGAGAATGGCTGTAGCGAGTTGTGACATATTTGATGTAGAGCTAACAGAAACTGACATCAAATCAAAACAGAGGAAGGGGTGGGTTAGCCTGTTTGTTTCAGCAAATGAATGCCTGGTAGCCATCACCCAAATATTTTAATATTTATTGTAAGTAAATATTCATTACGAAAGGTACGAATGTAGGGAACGGAGACAGGACTTCAATGTGATTCTCCTCCTCTCAGCCCGTTCATCATCATACTCATAAACGAGTACTGTTTGCTGAAAAGGCTCGGTAATTGTCCACGTCTGATTAATATTCTGTTTGCTAAACAAATAATATTAAAAAATAAACTGAAATTATTAGGCGCTTGTGTCGAAATTAACTACGCCTTCCATTCCATCTGCACGGTCAGCCTCGTCGAAGATCAGAATTACTCATGTGAACGAAATAATATATATTGAAATCCTATAGGGAATATATATTAAATTTTTACGAATAAAAAATTAGCTACCTAAATAGTAACAATCTTCGAATAAACAAGTCAAAATTACAAGTTCAGTCATGGAGTATTCATAGGCTCTTAATATAATGTTAATAATCGGTGGTGTGTCTACTGTGAAAACAACAAAGACACCTTGTGCAGTCTCCGACGTAAGCATATTGTTAACTGGGCATACTTTGTTGTGTAGTGCGTGTGTCATGTTTGTTGGAAACGTTTTCCGATTTGGTAAATTTCCCATATTTATTGGTGTAAATACAAACTATAATTCAGGTCTCTGAATAAGTAAAAAATTTCACCGTATGACTACAATCTAAATTCACTTTTACGCCTTTAAAATACAGATATCACTACACGTAACATCTACTTGAAAGGTGAAAAAACTCTTCATTTTCCCACTCACTCTACGTATGCGTTTCATATAAACCTAACAATAAAATTTATTTCCCTAAACAGAATTCATAAGCAGACATTGTAATGAGAGAGCGGGCGTTTAATGAGAGGTCGAAATATATAACTAGTCTAGTTTCTTTCCAGAAGAGGAAATAAGTAAGCTTTATATATCAACATGTCTTTTGTGAAATTTTACATTCATTGTTCCGTGCATCATTGTAATTGTTTAAAAATAACCAACACGATGTCACTTGTGGACTATCCTTTTATTTTCATGGGTAGTCGTCATTCACTCTCTAAATGTTTCGAGCTTTCGGGAAGCTCATCATCAGGAGATCATTTCCCTGTACAGTCAGCCTCTGGTATAGTGTGTACAGGGAAATGATCTCCTGATGATGAGCTTCCCGAAAGCTCGAAACATGTAGAGAGTGAATGACTACTACCCATGAAAATAAAAGGATAGTCCACAAGTGACATCGTGTTGGTTATTTTTAAACAATGTCTTTTGTGATTTCCCATAAAATTTCTGAACCAAGAAACCTGTTTTCTCGAAATCAGGTATGAATGCTACGCCGCTGAAGTACATCTGAAAGCCGCATATTTAAATGCCTTTACAGCCAAAAATACCAAAATCTAGAGGCGCAGTTTGGTCAAACCGAAGACATATTAACACCAAATACATTGCGGTCCTCATACGATGAAAGAAAGGTGACTTGAAAACTGTAAAACTTTTCAATATAATGTTCCTATAATGTAAAACAGCAACATGGCTAAAATGTCAAAATTTTTTTGTAGCGTTCATTTTGACAGTAATAACAAATGCGAGGCTTTTGAAGTCCCGCATCACAACCGTATGTACGCACTGAACGTGAGTCACTCTTGGTATGACTGCAAATGTGAATACGGCAAACATGCAGAACTTTGAGAACACGCACAAAAATGTATTATTTGAATAAAGTGAAGGAACGATAATAATATTAATAGATAATTATAACTCGATATCAATATGGAAGGAAGGTAGGTTTGAGTTGGACTCGGAAATGCGTGTTATATATTTCTTAGACACATGTCACACTTCATATTGTTAAGACCTGTTTCCATGCTAACCTAACTGATTCGGCTGTCTGCAGACATGACGTCATTACACGCAGCCTGACAACTCACAAGACGTGAACCAGAAATTAGGTTACATAGCTTCATTTCACCACAACGAATTATCAGTATAAAATATCTTCAGTGAGAAGTTTACAGAAATGCATACCGTTCAAAACACTTTTGACGCCTCTGTTATACATCATTATTTAAAAGCAGTATTATTTGCATTAGTTCTCCATTCAATACGTAAGCCAGCAGCTTCAAAGGGGGCAGGGTCAGCAGAATTTTCCGCTAACTTGACGTCTGATTAATACATCCACTTAAAATTGCGTCGGTACTACTAAACAATCGAATATGTGATGTAACGTACCTAGCCTCACATTAACCAACCAAACATCTGAAAGGACATCTGTAAAATTGCGAACAATTATTCAGGTCTATCCTCTTCAAATAATAACATCGGAGGAACATGTGACGATGATCAGACATTAGATTCATGAGAGAGTTTTTCTTACGTGTTGGATGTCACGCGCAGGAGTGAGCATGTACACACAGCCAAAAGTATTTTACCTGCCCAGGCTCGATCTCTGTAACAAATTCAAGTTCCCTAATATTGCGCTTAGTACCCGGTAGTTTTGCCTTATTACTTACGTATTTATGATTGGATTTTCCAAAGAACGACTAAATTAAAAGGTAAAACAAAATTATAATTGTCTCTTACATTATTGTAATTAAAATTAAATTAAAATTATTTTAAAAACGTAGTATATTTGTGTAATTATATTCCGTCAGATGCGTAACTATCGACTTTCAATTAGCCACAGCTCATTCAAAGTCAAAAGTTAACCCAGGGAGGTTTGCATATCCGATAAGGGAAAGTCCGGACTTCCCAGCAAAGGGAACATAAAGTTGTATTCCTGGGCTCAAATTACAGTCATTTCATTTCCCCACCCATTATAGTTCAAGCAAACATGAGTACAGAATTACGCCAAAATTACAATAAATTTTTGATTCACTTTCCGTGCTTATAGAGGGCAGTCGTCATGCACATCTCATGTCCGACTGAAATTACCTGATTTCTCCACTAAAGACAACGTTTGCCTTTTTTACAAGATACACAAAGACTGATGTTTCAAAACGTGATGGGATGGGGGGGACCAGAGTTAGGATCGCGTGGATAAAGTCTTGACTGAGAATTCAAAGAGCGAGGTTCGTAGGCCACGCGATTCCTTGTACCCTATAAGGGATAAGGACCATGGGAAAACGAAATACAAAGGGAACAAAACGAGAAAAAAACTAGGAAAGGCGTGACTTCAGGCTTCCACAGCGAAGTAAATAAAATATGTGCCCTTCTGGGATTTTACGCGGCGTAGAGTGGTAACTAAACACCGACGTTTCGGGACAAACTATCGGGCCCGTCTTCAAGGATCAGACTAGTACAAGCTTTTAATCTACAAGAAAATAAGATCTAAACATGAAGGTAATGTAAAAGAAAATTATGCCTAATGACGAAGAAAACTAGCCTAAAGTGTTACGACAATATTAAGAATTAACACAGCAAGAAAATTAAAGCAACAGCTTACAAAAGATCTGTGCTGGAGGGCAAGTACCGTAGAGTGAGACGAAAGAAGAAACAAAGAGGGAAATAAAGTCGGCATTATAATTCATGGTGGTGGCCTCATTGGACGATTCTCTCTACAATCTTAGTTACCTAGATGGGGTCGTATCGCTTATCAAGTGTACCCTAACTCGTGCCACGTGTGTTACAAAGATCTTCAACAGCATTAGAAATAATTTTCTTCTAGATGACGGATTAGTCTTCTCACACAGCGAACCTAACTGCTAACCAACAGCCCGATATCTAACATGCAGAACAGGGTGTGAGCTGAAGCACTTTCATTTCTGTCCATTAGAGGTTTTGATAACCACAATAATTATACACACATCCATAAAATAAACACAAGTTAACTATGAAAATAATTTAAACCAATCCTCCCACAAACGACTGCTTCTTGAACCCGGTGTAATAAGACACAAGAGTTCTATAACGGTGTTTCGTGCAGCCAATGCGCTCATCGGAATTTGAAAAGGGTTCTGCCGATACCTACTCGAATGACGAATTTTAAATGCACAGCTTTCCAACCTGTGTCGTATTATTAAAATAATTAGGAAGCTGTTTTAACTGTACTATACACTGAATTGGCACGGCCGCTAGCCAACAATTTTTGTTACATCAACTGCAGGATAATGATCCAAGAAGAAAAACGGAACAAATTACGGGCATTATGGGTAAGCAAATTGAAAATCCAAGTAAATTTAATTTCTAACTAATGAATTCAGTTCTTTTACGCCATGCGCCAATGTTCTGGATTAGACTTTCCTCTCATTACAGGTTAACATGAAGCTACTCTACCGTATTTAATTTGTAATAGAGCCTAGAGTTCTATTGGTTTGGGTATCCGCCAATTTTATTAAAAACCAAAGGCGCTCCAACGAGCACAATTTAACACAGAAGCTAAACACAGGTAACTACAATGAATTAACACACTAACTAATTCACACATATATTATTTAAAATTCTAAAAATGTTACATTAAAACGCTCCTACATGTTTCGATCATAAGATCATCCTCAGGGAGCATACACTGTTCCTCGCCAAAGTTAAACTTTAAAAACACTTAACGATTAACTTCGTTACGTTAACTTGGTGTTGTGGCAGCATGTCGTATACTGTTGAAAATGAGCCTGGCTATGGATGTGCGTCGCACATCCATAGCCAGGCTCATTTTCAACAGCGTACGACCCACACACAACACAAGACATGCTGCCACATCACCAAGTTAACATAACGAAGTTAATCAATAACTGTTTTAAAACTTTAACTTTAGCAAGAAACTGTGTGTGCTCTCTGAGGATGATCTTATGATCGAAACATGTAGGAGCATTTTAATGTAAAAGTTTTAGAATTTTAAATAATATATGTGTGCATTAGTTGGTGTGTTAATTAAATGAATCTACAAAATGCACGGTGCAACGATAAAGACATGTACCTAATTAAGCTTGTGTATCAGAGTCCTTCTTCAAAGTCTGTTAATACAGCAGTCAAGACATCTCATTCCTGTAATGGAACCTGAAGGTTTAGTACCGTATTCGTGTTAGCCTGCCATTATATCTTACCTTCAGCCAGACAAATCCAATCCACACATTCGCAGTGTGTGTGTGTGTGTGTGTGTGTGTGTGTGTGTACTAATGTTCCATCTACAGCGAAACCTCTCAAGCGGCATCTTCTCCTCAGGCTGTTGTTACAAGCGTGCATAGCCCACTAAAGTACTGTAGGTCTGCATAATATCCCACGTGAACATGCTGGTTAAAGAGGCAAGAAATGCTACTGTACTGGAAGAGAGGATTTTTTATGCGAAACACGAATCCAGAACAATTACAAAATGTTCAACATTCCAGTTGCCAATTGAATATGCTACAAGGCACATTCAATTCGGCACCCATGAAAACATCAGATGATACCGGAACTACCGGCAACCACCTCTCTCACGTAACGAATACACAGTCTATACGCACATTTCTCTTACAATCCGTCTATCGGCAGGCTGATATCCCTTCATTGCAACAAAATATAAACTGGCCGTCACGCACCGATCTCGGTGGCCGCGCTAACTAAGACGTAAGTCTACAGCCGCTTGATGCTGACATTGCGGATTCGAATCCCACTGAGAGCATGGATGTTCGTCTCTTGTGTTTGGTGTGTGTTGTGTAGCCAGCATTCCGTATGACCGGCTGATCACACTTACAAAGTAGTCTTACTGTGTGTGTGTGTGTGTGCGTGTGTGTGTGTGTGTGTGTGTGTGTAATTGTGTGTGATCTAGAAACCTCAACAATGAGGCGGCCTTGGTCTGTTTGGGCATATGCGACAAAAAATGTGTTGTAAAATACTTAAGTTTTTTTTTAAGATCGATATGTTTTAAGGTTATCTCATGGTATTACCTAAAGTGCACACTCCGATGAGGATTTTGCCTTTTCAGCATTGCTTAAGTTATCTACGCGTGTGTTACCTCCATCGGCAGCACAACTTCATATGGAACTATAAATCCAGGCATACATCACACATTCTTGAATCTGTTACTTTTTCCTTAATACAATGCCAAGACGGAGAGTCGACTACAAATTTCATATAAAAAATGATGTGCAGCGTTAAGAAGCGCAACGATGGAACAGTTAGGCCTACCATACAAGCTTCGTATTTTGCATGTTTCTCGTTCTAACGCCTCCGGCTGTCGCTTACTCCGGTTTGATGTCGCTACTCTCTGTAACTTCTCACGAAGGAAGGTGTTTTCCACTACAAAGGCCACTAAAAATCCCGTTCAAATTCTGAAGATACTGTTTTCATATTTTTTTAATAACTGACCAAAAAGATGCGACTGCATTCAGTTTATTACATTTCTGTAGGCAACTCTACATGTTTCGGGTGTTGACACCCATCATCAGGAGCTCGTACAACTGTAATTACAGCTTCTGGCACTGGTCAACCGGGTCTACTGCCATATGCTCTCGTTGTTGAGTTGGAATGGATGGTAGTAGACCCGGTTGACCAATGCCAGAAGCTGTAATTACAGTTGTACAAGCTCCTGATGATGGGTGTCAACACCCGAAACATGAAGAGTTGCGTGCAGAAATATAATAAACTGAATACAGTTGCATCTTTTTGGACAGTTATTAAAGTTGATTCACGATGCACGGACCCATGAATTTGAAAACAAAGTTTTCATATACATCCTCCAAATTCGGGTTCTTATATGCAAAGCAGTGGACGACACAGCTACCTCAGACAAAATATAAGCAAAGGACTTCATATCGCATGGCTCAGAACTACAAAACGAGACATGTGGTGTTAATGGGAAACATAGTCAATTTAACAGCCACTTCGGTTTCACTGTTGTGGTTCTTTTTAAAATGACCTTAAGCCTAGGCTTATGCAAGACACTATTCGTCACTCCGCGCTTCGTCGCACAATCGCCTGCCTAGCTCCGAGACTGCTGAATGCTTCTGTTTGACGCGGCCCTGGGAGTGCCACAAATGTAGATATCGCTTGTAATTTTACATATCTCCAACTCAATGTCATGCAATTTACGTCATAGCGGTCGTTAAGTTGCTAAAGTTGTAACAATGCTTACAGTGTGGCCAGTCGCTGAATATATCTGTATGCAAATTAGTGCGTGAGATTTTGTCAGTTGCATGAATTCACGTTTCGCTATACATATCTGCGTACATGGATACGATAATGATCATGAAATAAACTGCAGTCTCATTGGTGGGTCGCTAAGAGTTTACTTGCATATTTTGAAGCAATGTATTTGTCACACATGTTTAGCTTTCAAGATTTCAATTTAGTTTATGGATGGAGCTTGTAAGAGTACGTTTAGGCCATTACCGTGAGTCAACAGTTAGACATGGAAAGATGGTTTTTGTTTAAGGACGCGAGGTATTTACCAAGACTGATAGAGGATGCTTTTTGCTGTCTAACGGTATCTCTCTGGTGTTTCCGCAGTTGGGGGACCCGATGTAAGGAATTTAGTTAATTATTTCCGGGAGAGAGTGCAGCACGGACTGAAGGAGACTGTTTGCAGTGCCGAGTGCAGAAAGTGTGAGATCAGTCCACAACAATAAAGTTCAATGAAAGTCATTTTGCCTTATCTCGTACGCATCACTTAGAACTACGGAGAGGGGTTTGGTTCCGTTAAGTGGCCAACGCCAGAATATTCCCAGAGGTTAGGATTATAAAGCCACCGAACTGGTCTAGCTTTCCGTGTCCGAGAAACGAACAACGAACGGTACAAAACGCACATCCATAAAGAAACACAAACAGGTGATAATAAAAACTTCCTTAACGTTCTACTGAATAAATATAGTTCATATTAACGTGGCACAGAATAACCTTTCTTTGTTTGAAGATTCCTGGCCTCAACTGTGTTAGTTATCAACCCCAGCGTTGGTGGAAAAAGGTAGCACCATTTTACATCGCTGTGGAAACCAGACTGCGATACGTGAGGGCCTAAGCTCAAGCGGAAAGATTACAACCAGCAAGATCGCGGTCTAACAGAATTCAAAAAGACTCTTTCATTTGGTAATGCGCCTGGCCAGCACGTGATTGTCCACCAATACCATTTCGATACGAACAGCTCTGACAAACAATACAGAGGATCATTCAATTTTGGTAGGCCTGAAGTTGCTAGAAAATGCACAGCCGGTAAAGTAGTTCTCAGAACACAGAGACAGCCGTAAGATATTTACCGTCTTCGCCAAACTAAACACGAAGGGATCTCCATGTCGCCTCAGAACTACTCCTCGACAATCAGTTCATGGAGAGCGAGGTCCTTCCTCAGGAGCTGAAATTCGCTCAGGAGGTCGTTAAAACTCTGCGCTTTATGCAACCCGAAGACGGAGTCCGAGTCCGTCGATGCAGGCAAAAATGTACGGCCGGTATAAAGTACACACCCTCATACATATTTTATTTAAGGGCATTATTGTTATTACTATTATTACTACTATTTGGGTTTTGTTCCCAGTTCCCATGTCCCTCAAAGCTGTCTCTTCCCTTCAGATTTTAGCCAAGGTAATTTCTAAAACCTCTTTAAACACACGTATCAATTAACAGGATTTGTAATACCTGCGATAAACACATGCACATATGCGTTTACTTATATCTGCGAAATTTTAAATCCTACTTTGCAAAATAAAACTAAACTACGAATTGAATTTTGCAAACGTCAATATAATTAAAGTTTTATTTATCGACGGAAAATGTATTTCAACTCGCTTTCGGATTATTACATAAACAGAACATCTTTAATTTTGAAACGCTGACATTACAGTTTCTACTACTGCCTCCTGAATGCCAATGAACTCCATTAGACTCATATCACAGAGAAATATTCGGGCAAATTGCTTCATAGGAATCCACCAGCCTCACTAGAAATTTCGTAGCTACCTCTATTTCCACAAGACTCTCCTATCCGGCTCTCTGATTCTCCAGCTCTTTATCACATTCTCTCATTCTCCCCTCCCATTCATGTCCCTCTGGCGATCCATTAGGAGCAACGCTAAGCGAGAAGATGGTTTCTAGCGTTAGCTGTCTGTCTGTCTATCTGTGGTCCAGTGCAGAGCGAGACATCTCCCCTCTTCTCTTGGCTGCCACATATACTTAGCGGTCAGAGGGAAAATATGGCGGATGCCACTTTCATATCCCGCAGTAGACGAGGGGGTGGTTCTAAAGCATTTCACTGCTGCTCGTCCAACCCCTGTCACACCCGTTGACAGTATTTTCCAACACTCACTCATGTCCTAGACACCTTAAATTCCTGATACCGGTCATGAAGTGCTCTAAATTTTGAAGGAGTGAAAGGTGTGCAGAAATGCGTGAGTGTCGGCTCTATCATCACGCATCTCACACCCAGTATAATGTGCAATTTAAATTTAAAGGGCACCACACAAACGCACTCAACAGTCGAAGTCTTCTACAACGCTCCATGTAGGATTCTGATCCGAAGCCTGTTCATTCACTGTCAAACAATTTCATAGCCGTTTGATTTTATTCAGAAATACAGGGAATTTTCGTATGTATGATTACAACCTAGAATAAGCAAGACTAAACTCTCTCGCGTTTATTTAGCTCAGTCTCTACAGCCGAAAGCTACTGTTTTAGACTTCTTTGTTGTCGAGCAATGAGATATCACATATCTCGGATTACAAAGGGTTACCTAGAACATTTATAACATTTACAACTCTGCTGTTTCAGGCGTTGCGATGCAAGCCGGAAGGTCTAGGGTTCAATTTCCGGTGAAGCCACTAGAATTTTTGTTGACTTAAACCTTCCGATCGCATTATGACCCTGGGGTCAACTCAACCTCTAAGAGAAATGAGTACCAGGAATACTCCCTGGGGGGAGGGGGGTATAAGCGGCAAGTTCGTAGGACTGAGAACCTTACCACCTTCATGTGCAGATCGTCTGGAAATCTGGGATCCTCAACGTTTTGGAACCCTAGGGACTCAGACCCGTATATGGATAGCTTCATGTTCACCTTTTACCACAACAACGTTCCTTTGAAGCTGGTGTTTAAGAGTTACAAGGTACGTATATTGTAGAGTTACTGAGATGGTTCCCAAGATTCCAAGTTACTACTACATGCTTCTCATGTAGCCCTCCTGACTTAAATTCAGTAGTAACCGATTTCATGTTTTGTATACATGTAAAATAACCACTGCCGCCTGGTAACAACCCAATTGCAGTTAATAAATATTACTATTATTATTATTATTATTATATTGTAGTGCCAATTCAAGTGCCTAAAAGAGGTTCGAGTCAGTAAGTTCGGCAAGCCGCTTTCTTGTGACTCTCGGGCATGTGAATTCACATTTATTGTTATCATCATAATTATCATTATATTTTTGTTTTCTCTCGAATTTCATGCTGGTTACTTCACAAACTCAAGTTTCACGGAAGTAACTGCAGTCGCCAACCTCTATAATTACAAAGTGACAGATTGTGGGCAGTGCGGTAGGTTTAAAAGAATCGCTGCCCTTTGAGAGTTGTTGGATCTTGATCTCTCTCACTTCTGAAAGTTTCAAACTCTTGTGTAGGATCTTCGGTAGCACACCAACTTTTAAACTAAATTTACAAATTTATTAGCCAATCTGTCTACAACGATAACGTTGTATCAGATATTAAGCCCATACACACAAAACCTTTGTTTTCATTTTCGTATGCCATATAGCCTTGTTGGTATTCAGGCCTACCAGAAATGTAAAAAAAAAATTGACATATGTAAAGTTTCTCCATAAAATTATCCATCATGCATGAAAGAATTTGTAAGCGCATTGATCGAACAACACGCATTTTCTAAGCCAGGGTAGCCTGGTAGCCGGGAGGGGCTAAATTTTGTATCGTGGCGCCCAATATTTGTGGGTTCTAAGCGCGCAACTTGCTTCGTATCACATTCCTAGCTCAGAATTTTAATCTTACCATTAGATATTTGAACAACTTGTGATTCCCTGGCTTAATTGGTAACACTTCTGACTTGCATTGGAATCTCAGCCGGGATACCGACTGTTCGAAATTTCTGCATAGATTTCCACAGTCTGTCCAGACGAATTATGTAGAAGTAAATTACAGCGGAACAACAGCACATCCTTCGGCGTTCTTCCCAATCCATTATCACAAAGTCATTCTATTCCATACATTCTGAGTTATGAAGAGTGTCTGTCAATAAATCACTAAGATTAAAAGCGCAAAGATCTACTGAATGAGGACCTCAAATTCCCCAGAACATGTCGTTTAGAATAAAATATATTCATTCAATTCGGATGAAGGTTGTCTCCGGGTAATTACATTTGACGCTCAAGAAAATAAGAGCATGACTAATATTTGCAGACCTCTGAAAAAAAACCGGTATATATGCTTCAAAAACACAGCCAGGCGGTTGAGGAGAGCTGAACTAGTGTAGTTATGCTCGTCAGACCTAGGTAACAGTGTAATTAAGGCTGAACATTCCTAATTTTAAACAAAGTGACGCTACATCTCCTGCAAAAGTGCTACACAGGTGTATGCCTCCACTCGTTGCATGTCTAACAGATTAATTTGCTGGACATCTCACTAAACTGCTGTGAGTCTAAGTGAGGAACTTTATACCAGAGAGCGAGAGAGAGAGAGAGCGAGAGAGAGCCTGATAAGCTACGAATGGAGAGTTCTCGGAAGGTTAGGGTACTTATTCACAGTGAGTCTACCGAAAATATATTTTTCGTTCGCAATGCTCGATTGTGTTACGGAGCGAAAAAAGTCTTCGAATTTAAATATAGTTTGAATTAAGCTTATTCCATTGGCTTTGCAAATCTTTGATTGTACTTCCGACTTTGAAAGATTGTTATAAATGTCTTAGGTGTTCCTGGCAGTTTTCCATACCTTTGCTTTATGTCTATTATAATGGGATCTGCTTCCTGCTAATATAGAATTCCATTTTCTTAAGTATCCTAAAGTTTCGTATATCACACTGGTCTCTTAGTTATAGCAACCCTTTAGGCTTATCTTTCAACAATGACTTTCTTTTAATTAAACTCTAAGATTATAGCCCGAAGAAAGCAGCAACACTTTCTCAAAAAAAAGTCGATAATCTGCTATAAGCCCACACAGCCCCACAACATATAAGGCCACACTTTAAAAATGCAGCAAAACCTAACATGAAACTGAGTGAAGGTGGACGACGGATCCCCCCCCCCCCCCCCCAGGGACTAGAATTCGTCAAAAACAAAACAATACATTTTGCAAATTTAACAGCTCAGGTTCGTAAATATAACCTCGTAAACGCCTTGGAGTCATGCTTAATTAGTAGATAAAGTAGAGATATAGCTTCTCCTAATCTTAACCTTGGCACTAGGTGGAAGTGAGTGCTCAGATTGTGGACCCAGCTGCCTTATCCCTTGGGAAAACTACTGGCATCTTTCGAATGGGAGGCTGGCCAGGCCCCAAACCTGTCAGGACCCTTTGTACAAGAGTAAACCCCTTTAAACTGCAGTGAATCGATCCATGATTATTCGACTGTCCAAATGCAGCATAGTCACTATTCTCATCCACTCTACCTAAAATTAAAAATCTGGTAAGTACTTTTTTTAATGAAGTGTAGTCTGATCTTTGACCCATTCCAAGTCCATGCAGATGCACCAGGTATGTAAAAGACTCGAGACTTCTCAATGAATTCTGAACTGGGGGAGGCCATAGGGCCTAACGCGTGCCAGCTGAGGAATCTGAAGCCTGAACTGGCTTCTTACTCTTCAACTGTTTTTTCCTGCTCCTGTAGTTTCACGCCCTTCAGAAAACCACCCCATGCCACGTGCAACAGTATTCACTCATTTCCCCTTCCCTTCCAGCTCCGCTAGGCATCCCCATCTTAGTCTTTGCAACATTCCCTTGCGGACCACTTTCTCTTCCACCCTTCCATTTTCTTTCTTTCCACTACTATCCTTCGCATATCGACTGCTTATAGCGAGGGGTGGACATTAGCAGGAAAACATCACGTTTCTTAGCTCAATAACTCGGCAACTGGGGCGTAAATAATGTAGAGGGATCAGTACAAATAAAGAAACTTTCGTCTACACAGTGACTAACCAGTAAATAGACTCTTCTTCGGAAATACTTAAACAAATAGAGCTAAAGTATATGACTTCCATCGAGAAAATGACAGTCACCTGTCGAAGAAATGCCACTTTGGTGTGGCTATACGCCATTTAAATGTAGGCAGTCATTAAAACTCAGTACAAGCCCTTTCATGACTTAAGTTTCTCGTAACCATTCAGTTCATACCCTTCCAAAGAGCCTCGTTTTCTCAACGTTCGGGAAGTTTTACGAAGCAAAATTTCGTGCGCAATTTTTTTTGTCTTGCTACTTCCCAAGCGCATCTAAAATGTTCTTGGTATATCATTGTGTAAAGTATTAGGTGAGAATTGAATACTATGAGGCTCTTTGACGCAACATTTTAAATTTTACATTTTACACTTTACCCTCAACTTTCTACGTACATTCACCCAATTTTTTCTCCCATCTCATGTCAGAACATTCTTCTCCACACTCAAGTGCCTATGAAGCAATTTAATCTGCCGATATTCGAGTTCCCGCTTCACACACTGCACGTTCTATATAGCAGGGAAATATGAACTACAGATTCGATTGCTGTTCTCTGTATACCCCTGGACTGCAGAATCAGGACAACCGGCCGGTGCACTGCGCCGCAGACGGCTGATGGGAGACACAGCAGGCACATCGCAACCGTCACCATTTTTATACAACAGAAAAGAGTAAGAAAATGTGGTTCCCTCTGTAAAACCTTCAGCGAATATTCACTAAGGGAGAGAGATCACTCCCATCCCCCTAAACATCAATTCAGGGCATGAAAAATGTCTTTCTGTTGTTGCCGTATGTCTTTGTACGAATTCAAAATACTGTCAATTGCCACTGCTGAACTTTGACATGGATTTACTCCCTGCGACATGAACAGAGGCACAGCCACTTGCGTAAATTGGCCAGAAAATTAGATCGCCAGAACAAATGAACCGTCACTACAATGTCAAAAACATTCAGCGACACTGAAAGTTTACGATTAAAAATCCATACGCAGTTTATTGATTATGACCATTCGTCAGATCAGGCATACGTACATGTCAACATGGTACAGTTACTTTCACTTACTTTATATACAACAATTTTGGTATACACCAACCTTACTCTACCGTACAAACAAAAGAGTTTCCAAACAAATCTATATTAAAATAATACATTCAATATTATTACACATATAACACCACCACTTGTTTATTGCATCAATTAACAATTTTTGTAAACCAACCACATTCCTTTAATACTTACTTACTTACTCCATGGTGCAGAGTCCTTCTTGAGAAGCTGACTGGTTTGCAGCTAGTCAAGAAATTCCCCGCATTTCACGGAATCCGAAGGTTCATTACCGCACTCACAAGCGTCCGCCA
>Ga0131853_10004526_pt1 | contig 24915 bp, 25 predicted proteins | sample TergutLab28metaG_FD_92764 | JGI IMG/M metagenome (GOLD analysis project Ga0131853, IMG submission 92764) | Labiotermes labralis P1 segment gut microbial communities from Petit-Saut dam, French Guiana - Lab288 P1 (version 2) (version 2) | ecosystem: Host-associated > Arthropoda: Insects >...
CGACAGCCCGCTCCGTGATCGCGGCCGCAGTCTGGTTACCCCTGTCCGCCAGGGCCAGCGCGACCCGGAAATCGCGGTTCTCGAGATGGCCGATCTCGAACCGGGTTCCCATCGGGTGGATATCCACGGTGGTGTCAGCCAGCCGGGCCTGGACTGCCTTGTACTCCAGGTTCATGGCCGTGAGGATGACGATGGTCTTCATTGGGGCCTGCCTTCCGCTGGTGAGGGGGTGAGGGCGGGGCGGATCATGGGAGGAAACAGCGACGTACCAGGGCCAGCGCGGAAGAGCCGGGCAGGACGGCCTCCGCGACTCTTCCTGGCTCCGCCGACGGGGATGACGAAATCGCGGGTGCCCTGAATCTTGCGGTAGAAGTTCCGGGGATCGAGGGAAATCCCCCAGACGGCCTCGTAGACCTGCTGAAGATCGGAGATCGTAAAGGACGGGCCGCAGAAGGCGGTAGCAAGCGCGGAGTGCTCCAGCTTCCGGCGGGCGCGCTCCACCCCGTCGGCGACGATTCGCTGGTGGTCGAACGCGAGCCCCTGGCGTCCCGTCAGCACGTCATCGGCCCGGGACCAGCGCGCGGCCGCGGCGTCCGTCCCGGCGACCGGGTCCGGCAGCCCCGGCATAATCGCCAAGTGGGCGACGGACACCACCCGGCCCCGAGGATCCCTTCCTGGGGCGCCGTAAACGCCGAGCTCCTCCAGGTGCAGCGCGTCCGCGTCCAGCCCGGCCTCTTCGGACAGCTCGCGGCGGGCGGCGTCGGGGACAGGTTCGGTCTCGTCGCAAAGGAAGCCGCCGGGCACGGCCATCAAGCCCTTGTACGGTTCGATACCGCGCTCGACCAGCAGTACATGGAGGCTGGCGTTCCGGAGGGTCAGGATCACCAGGTCAACAGTCAGGAGCACTCGGGGCGGCTGCCAGTCCTCATCGGTCACCCAACGATCGTGGATTCTTGTCAGGCTGACAAAAAGTCTCTTGGGAGCTATATCTGGATAACCGCGTGGTGATGGAATGATCGCGACAGGCATCCACTCCGGGCCGTAGCCTGCTTGAATATTCCTGCGGGCACAGCCCGGGCACTGTCAGTCCACGGGCGAGACGCGGATGAGGTTGCCGTCCGGATCCGCGATCACGAACGTTCGCCCGAACACCTCGTCATACGGTTCCTCGACGACACGCACGCCCTTGGCGGTCCAGCGCTCGTACACCGCGTCCACCGACGAGCCGGAGCGCGGGACCATGAGGCCGACCTCGCTGGTGCGGGGAGTGCCGGGGACGGCGTGCTCGCTTCGCCGGGACCACAGCGAGAACAGGACGCCCGGCGCGACCTCGAAGGCGACGTAGCTGGGGCTGGTGAAGACCGGCTTGATCTCGAAGAGGTCGCTGTAGAAGGCGGTCGACGCCACGGTGTCGCGGACGTAGACGAGGAACAGGTTGGGTGCGGTCATGGTGGCTCCTTCGGGTCGGATCGTTTCGGACCACTCCAGGTGACCTGGAAAACACGTCAGGACCTGTCACCTTTCCGGGAATGATGGAGTCATGAGGGCATCCCGGCTGCTCAGCCTCCTGCTGCTATTGCAGACCCGCCAGCGCGTGACGACCGCCGAGCTCGCCGGGCGGCTGGAGGTGTCGCGCCGCACCGTGCTTCGCGACGTCGAGGCGCTGTCGGCGGCCGGGGTTCCGGTGTACGCGGAACGCGGCCGTCACGGCGGGATCGTCCTGCTTCCCGGGTCGCGGCTGAACGCGTCGCATCTGGAACCGGTCGAGATGGAGGCCCTGGTCGTCGCCGGGCTGGACGCTCGCCAGCGGGATCAGCTCGGGCTGGCCGGCGCGCACGAGACGGCCACCCGGAAGATCGAGGCCCGCCGGGCGGCACCGGAGCCTGGCTCGTCCAACGAATCGCTGCGGCTCGCGGACCTGATCGTGGTGGACAACACGGCCTGGCTGGCGCGCCCGGCCGCCGGGGCGGACATCGGGGACCTCGCGCTCGACCTGCGCCGCCGCGGCCGCCTGGAGATCCGGTACCGGCGCAGCGCCGAAAGTCGGGCCGCCGCGCGGGTCGTGGACCCGTACGGCCTCGCCTCCAAGTCCGGACGGTGGTATCTCGTCGCGGACAGCCGCGGATCGGGCCGTCTTTTCGCCATCGAGCGTCTGGAGTCCTACCGGTGCCTCGCCGAGCCGGCCCGGCTGCGCGCCGGGCAGACGCTCGGCACCGTGTGGGCCGGGCTGAAGGACCGGGTCGAGGAGGCGGGCGCGGTGGCCATCACGGCCAGGCTGGAGGCCGACCAGCTGGACCGCGCCCGGCGGATCCTCGGCACCAGGATCCAGGACGTGGCGCCCGCCGCGGCCGGATGGTGCCGGGTGACGATCCGCTATCCGGAACTGGAGGCGGTGCGCCAGCTTCTCCAGTTCGCGGACCACATCGAGATCGTGGCCCCGCCGGAGGCGCGCGAACGGCTGCGGGAGCTCGCGGCGGATCTCGCCGCGCGCCACCGCTGACACGGCCGCCTCGTGGTCAGCGCGCCGCGCCGAAGCGGGCTTCCGCAGCGTGGCGGCGGATGAGGTCCAGGGACGCCTCGTCGACCAGGCTGGCGGCGACCTCGTACTCGCGGCTCAGCCGGGTGTCGCTGACGCTCGGGTTGTCGGTGCAGAGCGCGACCCTGACCCCGGCCTTGACCAGGGCGGCCAGCTGGTGCGATTCGCGGCTGCGGGCGGCGCCGGTCTGCACGTTGCTGGTCACGGCGACTTCCAGGGTCACGCCGGAGGCCGCGAGATGTTCCAGGAGCCGCGGGTCCTCGGCGCCGCGGACACCGTGGCCGATACGCTTCGGCCCGAGGCTCAGGGCGTCCCAGACACTGCGCGGGCCCGCCGCCTCGCCCGCGTGGATCGTGACCGGGATACCGGCGTCACGGACCATCCGGAACGCCGGGGCGAACAGCGTCACCGGGTAGCCGGCCTCGTCTCCGGCGAGGTCGGCACCGGCCAGGACGTCCGCGTGCCGCAGCAGGCGGCGGGCCTGGACCAGGGCGGAGTCCGGTCCTTGATCGCGCACGATGATCCCGATGAGGTCCACGTCGACCGGCAGGCCCGCGGTCGCGGCGGCGTCGCTGACCGCGTCGATGACGTCGTCGGCGTCCACGCCCGCGACGCCCGCGATGAACTCCGGCGCGAAGCGCAGTTCCACCGCGGCCAGTCCGTCGTCATGCGCGTCGGCGATCGCCTCGGCGGTGATGCGGTGCCAGTCATCCAGGGTCCGGGCGAGAGCGCTCGCGGTCTCGATCTTCGCCAGGTAGGGCAGCAGGCCGCCTTCGTGCCCGGCGGCCACGAGCGCTTCGCGGCGCGTGGCGGCGCCGAGGCGGTCCGCGAACTCGAGGGCGGTCGCGGGACGGATGCTTCCTTCGAGGTGACGGTGGAGGTCAACCAGGGGGGTCATACAGGCAGTCTTTACGAGAATTCCCCTAAGTGGCGAGAGAGCCGCTTTTTCATTGTCGCGCGGCAACCTTCCGTGTAACGTTCAGTACGCTCCGGTCTGTCACGTAACGTGCGGCCGCGTTTGGATCTACCCCGCGACCCGGCGTCGCGTCGAATGGGGAGGCTCTGGCGATGGTGAAGCTCAGGAAACGCTGGCCCATGGCCGTCGCGGCGCTGGCCGTGATCGCCGCGTCCGTGACGGCGGCGACCGGCGCGGCGCCGGCGAACGCGGACTCCGCGGCCCCCTACCCCTGCCCGGCGGGCGGAGGCTCCGGGTTCACCACGGGAACGGACTCCTCGGCGATCGGCTGGCTGGGCAACGGGCAGGGGGCGAACGCCTGCCTCGGCGGCAGCTTCTACGTTCCGAACGGCATCGACAAGACCTACGGGTTCGGTGTTTACAACAACTCGCCGACGACCTGGACGAACGCGGACGGGTACCTGCCCGCGCTGGACACCAGCTTCACCTCGGGCGGGGCGAAGGTCTCCATCACCAACTTCGGCGACCGCGTGACGGCCGGCGGCCACCCGTTCGTCCTGATCTACAGCCGGGTGGCGGTGCACAACCCGACCAGCCAGCCGGTGACCGTCGACCCGCAGCCGTCGGCCGGCCTGGTGCCGCTGAACAGCGCCCCGGACCAGGTCGGCCCCGGCCAGACGGCCGATCACGACTACGTGGTGGCCGAAGACCGGTTCGGAGGAACCTACGCCTGGCCGACCGCCGCGCAACTGGCCGCGGCGGGCGGCTATGACGCCCACTTCGCGCACATGCGATCGTTCTGGAACCGGCAGCTGGCCGGGATCACCCAGCTCGACCTGCCCGACCAGCAGCTGGTGGACTCCTACAAGGCCGGCTTCGCCTACACGCAGATCGACCGGAGCGGCGACGCCCTGGACACCGGCACCAACGGGTACCACGCGGAGTACGAGCACGACGTCGTCGGCATCCTCGGCAACCTGTTCAACGAGGGCTACTTCACCGGCGCGCACGCGCTGCTGAACGAGACCGACACGGTGGTCGGCACCAACACCCAGTACTCGGACGGCACCTGGGTTTACCCGTGGCTGTGGGCCCTGTACGTCCAGAAGACCGGTGACCGGAAGTTCCTCGCCCAGCACTTCAGCGCTCCCGGCCCGTCCGGGGCCAGCGCGCAGCCGAGCATTGAGGCGACCGCGCAGACCATCGCCGCCGACCGCACCGGGCCGGGCGGCATCATCGGCGAGACCAACGACATCGACGCCAACGGCTACTGGACCAGCGACAACTACGAGGCCCTGCTCGGCCTGGCCGGCTACGAGTACCTCGCCAGGGTCATGGGCGACACCGCCCAGGAGCAGTGGGCGGCCAGCCAGTACGGCAGCCTGCTGAAGGCGGTGAACTCCACGCTGGCCTCCACCCTCTCCTCCAACGGCATCGACTACCTTCCCTGCTCGATGGTCCAGCCCAACACCGCCAACCGCTGCAGCAACGCCGAGGACGCCAACTGGGCCGCGCCCGGCGTGTACTTCAACTGGGCCTGGAACGGGTACCTGCTGGGCGCGCCGACGACCGGGCCGGACGGCGGGACCGCCGCGGAGTGGCTCGACAAGACCTTGTCCTACGGGTTCGGCCGGGCCAGGGGCCAGCTGCCCGCCCACACGTTCGGCGGCTACCCCGGCGAGGGCTTCTACTCGACCGCGTACAACGGCGCGTACGGCTCCTGGGGACTGGCCAGCGACAACTACCGCGACGAGGGCATCCTCGCGCTGCAGTTCCTCATCAGCAACGACCAGGCCGGACCGTACTCCTGGTGGGAGGGATCGACCGCCCCGGGCACGTCGCCGTGGACCGGCAACCACCCGGCCAGCGGCGGCGGCGCGGCCCCGCACTCGTGGGGCATCGCCATGGGGGACCTGGGCCTGCTGCAGTCCCTGGTGTCGCAGCGGGCCGACGGGTCGCTCATCGTCGGCCGGGGCGTCCCGGACAGCTGGATCGCGGACGGCCGTCCCGTCAGCGTGTCCAACTTCCCCGCCGCCGGCGGCAGCCGGATCGGCGCGGCCATCACCTCGCGCGGGAAGTCCGTGACACTGCGGCTCACCGGCCGGCCGACGGGACCGGTGACCTTCGACCTGCCCGCCTTCGCGAAGAACATCGCCTCTGCGTCCGCGGGCACGGTCAACAGCGGGGCCGGCACCGTCACGATCCCCGCGACCGCCCGCTCGGTCACCGTCACCCTGTCCCGCGCCCCGGCGGCGTCGTAACGCGCGGCGCGGCGGCGCGGTCCGGGGCCAGTCGGCGAACTGCTTGCGCAGGACGGCGACGTCGGCCGGGACCAGCCCGTAGCGGGCGAACGCAAGGTCGTCCAGCCGGTCCAGGTGCCGTCCCGCGTCGGCGAAGTCCGCCGGTTCCAGCCCCGGGTCGGCCCGCGTCGCGAGCGCGATGACCTCGTCGATCGACCGGGTCCGGAGGATGTCCGCGATGTCGATGTAGTCCCGCTCATAGGACCGGACGGCGAGGGCCGCGGCCTTCCCGCCGATCACGTCCTCGATCGCGAGGACCGGGCCGATCCCGGTCGTCACCGGGTGGACCGTCCGGTCGAAGTAGGCTAGCTGCAGCATCATCTGCTGGCCGCCGGGGCCGGTGACGAGCCATTCGGCCAGGTCGTCGTCCATGTCTTCCCAGATGGCGTCCCAGCCCCCGAACATGTCCTGCCGTTCGGTGATGAACCCGACGGCGTGCAGCGCGTCTTCCACCGCCGTCGCGGCGGAAGGCACCATCGCCTCCTGGTCGGTGAACAGGTCGACGTCCTGGGTGGAGCGGTCGCTGATGCCGTGGGCCATGAGCGCGTTGCCGCCCCCGAGGGCGAACCCGTACTGGGACGTGGCCCGCAGCGCGATCTCCGCCACCTCGCGGTGGAAGGGCTGGATCGGCATCAGACTCCGGCGGGCACGGCGCACAGCGCCGGGTGGGCGTCCTCCCAGGCCTGCCGGAGCGCGGCAGGCAACCGGAGGGAGGGCCACAGCCGTTCCAGCAGCCGGGCGTTCAGGTACCGCATGAGATCGGCGGGGTTCCGGGCCTGGCCGAGGACGGCCTGGTACGCGGCGATCGCGTCATACCGCGCGTCCAGGTTGAACCGCGCCGGGGCGTCGGTGGGGCCGCTCCAGAACAACCGGAGCGGAAGCTCGAGTTCCCCGCCCTCGGGCCCGCGCAGGACCTCGAGGGTCGGCGGGACCATAGCGGAACGGCGGCCAGGCCCTCGTGGGCGAGACCGTGCTGGGCGCGTCCCTGTCGACACGTCCCCTAGTGTAGCCGTTCATCCGGTTCTGATCACAGGGGTATTACGCTGAACCTGGGGTGAAAGGCGGCCGCGCTGGCGGGGCCGACGGCAAGTGCCGTCGTGCGCCCCGCCAGTGCCGCGGGTACCGCACAACGCCGCCATTGCCGCCAGAACGTCCCCCGCCTCGCCCCGGCGCCGTTGCCGTAAGCCGTCAGGGATCGTGCCCACGCAGGACGTTAAATCTCCTGGTAACACGAATCAAGGCTTTTCGTAATATTCACCCCCAGGTTCCCTCGCCCCCAGGGCCGGCAGAACTGGCCGGTGACGCGCCGTGCCCCGGCCGCGTCGCCTAGGAGCGGATCTCGAGCCGTCCCGCGTCCCGGTCGGCCCGCAGTTCCGTCTTGAGCACCTTGCCGCTGGGATTGCGGGGCAGCGCCTCAACCACGGCGAGACGCCGCGGGACCTTGTAGCGCGCCAGCCGTTCCGAGGCCCACGATTCGATGTCCGCGGCCGACGGCGGCGACGCCGGATCCGCGGCGACGATCACCGCGAGCGGCACCTCGCCCCACTTGCCGTCCGGCATCCCGATCACCGACACGTCCGCGACCGCCGGGTGCGACGCGAGCGCGTCCTCGACCTCGGCGCAGTAGATGTTCTCGCCGCCGGAGATGAGCATGTCCTTCTTCCGGTCGACGACGTAGAAGAAGCCCTCGTCGTCCTGCCGCACCAGGTCACCGGAGTGGAACCAGCCCCCGCGGAACGCCTCGGCGGTCTCGGCGGGCTTGTTCCAGTACTCGCGCATCACCATCGGGCCGCGGTAGACGATCTCGCCGACCTCGCCCGGGGCGACGTCGTTGTCCTCGTCGTCGACGACCCGGACCTCGACGTTGACCATGGGCGTGCCGACCGACCCGATCTTGCGGATCGCGTCCTCGCCCCGCAGCACCGTGGTGACCGGGCTGCACTCGGTCTGCCCGAACACGGTGTTCATCTCCGCCTGCGGGAAGGTCTCCGCCATCGTGCGCAGCAGCGTGGTGGTCGCGGGGGCGGCGCCCCAGGAGATCCGCCGCAGCGCGGACAGGTCGCGGTCGGCGATGCCGGGCAGCGCGCAGACCGCCTGCCACTGCGCGGGCACCATGAACACCGACGACACCCGCTCCCGTTCCATCAGGTCCACGGTGGCCGCCGGGTCGAAACCGCCGGTGGGCAGCAGCACGACGTGCCCGCCCATCTGGAGGGTCGGCAGGAACGCGGCCAGCCCGGCGATGTGGAACAGCGGCGCCGCCGCCATCCACACCCGGTCGTCGGGCTGGACCCCCTGGTGCACCATGAGGCTGAACGTGTGCAGCAGCAGGTTGCGGTGGGTGAGCACGGCGCCCTTCGGCCGCCCGGTGGTCCCGGACGTATACATGATGAACGCCGCGGACCGCTCGTCCACCTCGACCTCGCCGAACTCCGGCGACGCGTCCGCGAGCGCCCGCTCGTAGGTCCCGGCCTCCCCGCCGAACTCCAGGACCGCGTCCAGCCCGCCGGCCTTCTCCGCGGCCTGCTTCAGGACGTCCGCGAGCACCGACTGCACCACGGCGACCCGCGCGCCGCTGTCCTCGAGCATGTACGCGACCTCGGCGGCGACCAGCCGGAAGTTCAGCGGCACGCTGATCGCGCCGAGCCTCGCCGTCGCGAAGTAGCACTCCATGACCTCGAGCGCGTTGAGCCCGAGGACCGCGACCCGGTCCCCCGGCCCGACGCCCCGCTCGCGCAGCGCGCTGGCCAGCCGGCTCACCCGCTCGTCCGCCTCCCGGTAGGTCCGGGTGGTCCCCTCGAAGGTCAGCGCGACCTGGTCGCCGCCGGTCCGGGCATTCCGGGCAAGCTGGTCACTGATCGTCATTCCGCGCGCGGTCATAGGCATGCGGATCATGCTGGCCCCGGAGGTTAACGCCGGTCAATACAAACCGGCACCGAATATCCCGAACGGATCGTCGCTCCTCCCCCGCTATGCCTCCTTCAGGATCCGGGCGGCCATCTCGCCGATGACGATGGACGGGGCGTTGGTGTGTCCCCGGATGATCTCCGGCATGACCGACGCGTCCGCGACGCGGAGCCGCTCGACCCCGCGGACCCGCAGTTCGGGGTCGACGACCGAGGCGTCGTCCGTGCCCATCCGGGCCGTCGACGTCGGGTGGTACAGCGTGTGGGAGTAGTTCTCCAGGGCCCGTTCCGCGCGCTCGCGCGGGCTGAGCTTCTCCGTTCCCTCGGGGACGAGGAGCCGGCCGGACACGATCTTGCTCAGGGCCGGGGCCTGGAAGATCTCCTGGGCGATCTCCAGGCCGGACAGGAGCGCCTCCCGGTCGCGGCCGTCGGGGTCGCCGAGGTAGTTCGGGTCGATGACCGGGTGCTCGGCGGAGTCGGCGCTGGCCAGCGTGATCGTTCCCCGGCTCTCGGGCTGGAGCAGGATCGGGGCCATGGTCAGGCCGTGCTCCGGAGGCGGCTTCAGGCCCTCGTGCATGTACGCCACCGGGGCCCAGATGATCTCCAGGTCCGGGATGGCCAGCTCGGGCCGGGACCGCACGAACCCGTAGGCCTCGCCCACGTTGGAGGTAAGCATCCCCTTCCTCATGGCGAGATACTTCACCAGGTTGGGCACGGACTTGGCGGAGAACAGGGTGCCGCCGTCGACGGCGACGACGTACGGGGCGGCGAGATGGTCGCGGAGGTTGCGGCCGACCTCCGGCGCGTCGGCGAGGACCTCGATGCCGTGCTCCCGCAGGTGCGCGCCGGGGCCGATCCCGGACAGCATCAGGAGCTGCGGCGTGTTGACGGCGCCGCCGCTGAGGATGACCTCGCGCCGGGCCTGGACCGTCTGGAGCGTGCCGTCGGCGAGCCGGTACTCGACGCCGGTGGCGGTGCACCCGTCGAACAGCACCCGGGTGACGTGGGCGCCGGTGCGCACGTCGAGGTTCGGCCGCTTGGCGGCCGGGTGGATGTAGGCGTCGGCCACGCTGCTGCGGCGGCCGCGGTCCTCGCTGACCCGGGTCTGGCTGAATCCCTCGGGGCCGGGCCGGTTCGCGGCCTCCACCTGGTGGCCGGCTTCCTGGACCGCCTGGAGGAACACGGCCGTGGCCGGGTTCGGGTCGCGCTGGTCGGTGACGGAGACCTGCGTGCCGGCCAGCAGCGGCTGGACCTCTTCCCAGCCCCATCGCGGGCCGGCGAGCTCGGCCCAGGCTTCGTAGTCGGCGGCGAACCCGGAGACCCACATCATCGCGTTGATGGACGAGGAGCCGCCGAGCACCTTGCCCCGGGGCCAGTAGATGCTCCGCCCGGCCAGCCGCGGCTGGGGAGTGGTTCGGTAGTTCCAGTCGTAGGGGGACGTGAACAACTGGCCGAAGGCCGCGGGAATGTGAATGTTCTGCGCCTTGTCGGCACCTCCCGCCTCAAGGAGAAGGACACTTCGCTGGCTGTCCTCGGACAGGCGGGCGGCGAGGGTTCCGCCGGAAGAGCCCGCGCCCACAATCACATAGTCGAAATCACCGCTTGTTTCGCTCATAGCCGCTCATATTTTCACGGACGGCGCTCCCGGCGGAACCCGCCACGCCGGCACCCTGTGGTGCCATCACGACGCCTCTTGGCACCAGAAGCATTTGCTATGGCATCACTTAGGTGCCATACTAATGCCATGGACTTGACCGCGTATGTGAATGGCCTGGGACGCGAGTTCGTCGCGCTCGCCGAAGCCGGGGGCGACGATGCCCGTGAGCTGGCCGAACGCCTGACCGGACCGCTCGAGTCAGCGATCCGCATGACGCTGCTGGAGTCACTGTCGGCCGCGGCCGACGAGATCACGACCGACCTGGCCCCGGGCTCGGTTCAGCTGCGCCTGCGCGGGCGCGATCCGGAATTCGTCGTCACCCCGCCGCCCCCGGACCAGCGAGCGGAAACGGAGGCACCGTCCTCGGCCGGCCCGGCCCCGGACAGCGACCTGCTGGCCGACGGGGACGGCCCGTCCGCCCGGATCAACGTCCGCATGCCCGAACCGCTCAAGGCCGCCGTCGAGGAAGCCGCCGCCGGGGAGGGCCGCTCGGTCAACGCCTGGCTGGTCCGCGCGGCGGCCCTGGCGGTGGCCAGAACCGAGCGGGACCAGCGTCCCGGCCCGGTCATCGCCGGCAAGCGCGACAAGCGGAACTTCACCGGCTGGGTCCGCTAGCCGGCCACCACCGACCACACCGTCAACCCGTTCCAAGGGGACAGCTATGCCTCAATACGACACTCCCGGACCGATCTCCGTCACGCTCGACCTCGGGGCCGCCGACCTGCGAGTCGCCGCCAGCGACCGGACCGACACCGTGGTCGAGGTCCGCCCGGGCGACGACGCCGACGAGTCCGACGTCAAGGCCGCCCAGCAGGTCGCCGTCGACTTCGCCGGCGGCGTGCTCCAGGTCACCGGGCCGCGGCGCTCGCTGGCCTTCCGCAAGACCAACGCGGTCGACGTGACCATCGAACTGCCGGCCGGTTCCCGCGTCTCGGCGCAGGTGACGGCGGGCGACTTCCGCGCCACCGGACGCCTCGGGGATTCCGCGTTCAAGACCGGAGCCGGCAAAGCGTGGCTGGAACGGGTGGGCGCGCTGAACCTGCGCACGGGGTTCGGCCACATCACCGTGGGCGGCATCGCGGGCGACACCGAGATCTCCACCGGCGGCGGCCAGATCCAGATCGGCGAGATCGCGGGCACCGCGGCGGTCAAGACCTCCACCGGCCACGTCACGATCGACGCGGTCTCCGGTGACGCGCGGGTACGCACTTCCGCCGGCGATATCTCCATCGGCCAGGCCGGCGCCGGCGCCGACGTGAAGACATCCAGCGGCAAGATCCGCGTCGGCGAGGTCGCCCGGGGCCAGGCCGTGATCGCGACGTCCGCGGGCGACCTGGAGGTCGGCATCGCCGAGGGCACCGCCGCCTGGCTGGAACTGCACACCGGCCACGGCCGCGTCACCAATCGCCTGGAGGACGCCGCCAAGCCGGAGGAGTCCGACGAGACCGTCGAAGTGCATGCCCGCACCGGCTTCGGCGACATCACCATCCGCCGGTCATGACCGCGACGGCACCGGCCATCCAGGTTCACGGCCTGGAGAAGTCGTACAGGAAACTGCACGTCCTGCGCGGCGTCGACTTCGACGTCGAACGGGGCAGCATCTTCGCGCTGCTCGGGTCCAACGGCGCCGGGAAGACCACCGCCGTGAAGATCCTGTCCACGCTCCTGAAGGCCGACGCGGGGACGGCGACGGTCAACGGGTTCGACGTCGCCGCCCAGCCCGCGAAGGTGAGGGAGTCGATCAGCCTCACTGGCCAGTTCGCGGCCGTCGACGAGATCCTCACCGGGCGGGAGAACATCGTCCTCGCCGCCCGTCTCCGCCACCTGAGGAACTCCGGCCCGGTCGCGGACGAACTGCTGGAGCGCTTCGGCCTCGCCGACGCGGCGAAACGGAAGGTGGCGACCTACTCCGGCGGCATGCGCCGACGGCTCGACATCGCGATGAGCCTGGTCGGGGACCCGCCGGTGATCTTCCTGGACGAGCCGACCACCGGCCTCGACCCGCAGGCCCGCATCGAGGTCTGGAACAGCGTCACCGACCTCGCGGGCAAGGGCACGACCGTGCTGCTGACCACGCAGTACCTGGACGAGGCCGAGCATCTCGCCGACCGCATCGCGATCCTTCACGAGGGCCGGATCATCGTCAACGGCACCCTCGACGAACTCCGGCGTCTCCTCCCGCCCGCGAAGGCGGAGTACGTCGAGAAGCAGCCCACCCTGGAGGAGATCTTCCTCGCGATCACCGGAGACCGCCAATGAACCGGCATTTCCTCGGCGACACCGCCGTCCTGACCGGACGCTCCCTGCGCCACATTTCCCGCAGCCTGGACACCATCATCACGACCGCGCTGATGCCGGTTGCATTCCTGCTGCTGTTCACCTACGTCTTCGGCGGCGCCATCAAGGCCGGGACCGGCTCGTACGTGAACTATCTCCTGCCGGGCATCCTGCTCATCACCGTCGCCTCCGGCGTCTCCTACACCGCGTACCGGCTTTTCCTTGACCTCAAGGGCGGGATCTTCGAGCGCTTCCAGTCCCTGCCGATCGCCCGCTCGTCTCCGCTGTGGGCGCACGTCCTGACCTCGATCGTGGCCAACCTGATCTCGCTCGCCGTCGTGGCACTCGTCGCCGTGGCCATGGGCTTCCGCTCGGGTGCGGGCCCGCTGGCCTGGCTCGCGGTCCTCGGCGTCCTGGTCCTCTTCACCCTGGCCCTGACCTGGCTCGCCGTCGTCGCGGGCCTGACCGCCAAGACCCCCGACGGCGTGAGCGCCGTCTCGATGCCGCTGATCTTCCTGCCGTTCATCAGCTCGGCCTTCGTGCCCACCGCCACCATGCCTGGCCCGGTCCGCGCCTTCGCCGAGAACCAGCCGGTCACCTCCATCGTCAACACGATCCGCGACCTGTTCGCCCAGCAGCCCGTCGGCACCGGCATCTGGACCGCCCTCGCCTGGTGCCTCGGCATCCTCATCGCCGCCTACGCCCTCGCCATCGCCGCCTACCACCGCAAGGTGGCGTAGCAGGCAGGCATCCCCTGACGCTAAATACCCCGGCGAAGACGGGACGTGAAGTTGGTCCATGTGCGCCGCGGGAAAGCGAGGGACCCGCGGGTCCGGTCCTTGGTGTCACGGACGAGGACTACGCCCGGGGCCGGGGCCGGGGCCTGGCCTAGCTCGACGCAGTTCCCGCCGCCGTTATCGCTGTAACTGCTGGTGCGGAAGGACTCGCCGACGCTTGCGCTCTCCAATGGTCGATCGCCTCCGTAATCGCTTCCCGTGACTGGCCACGGGATAGGGCGTAGCCGCGCAGCAGGTCGAACTTAGCCGACGCCCGATCAACCAGGCCCTGGTCGTCCGACACCTGGTCCGCGATGCCATCCATTCGGACGGTATCAGGGATATCGCCTCCGCTCGCGATATCGAAGGCCCCGGACATGCCGCAGATCGCCTGGTTGGAGGGCACGACCTGCACACTGAGCCAAAGGTCGTCCGAAGCGTCGAGGATGTGCTGGAGTTGTTGCGTCATGATGGCGGGCGAGCCCACTGCCCGGCCATACAGCACCGCTTCGTCGATCAGGACGATCACTCGCGACGAGGCGTACGCGTTTCGCCGGTCGAGCCTGACCGCGATGAACCCCTCGGCGCCGCGCCGGGCCGGCGGCCGTGGCGGGCCAGGAGGAGGTAGGCGCCCGGGTCGAAGCCGCAGGCTTCGACCCGGGCGGTCACCATGTCGTCGGTCGGGACGGACTTCGCGGTCTCGATCTTGGTGATCATGGTGCGGTCGCAGAACAGGCGGTCGGCCAGTTCCTGCTGATTCCTGAAGCCGGCGGCCTCGCGCTTGCGGCGCAGTTCCGTGCCCAGGTCGGCGCCGCGTCCCAGTTTGTCGGTGCTCACTGTGAAGCCCTCCGTTGCCTTCCGGTGAGCATACGTGAGCATGCTCCTCATCAGGCAGCCTCGCCTTGCGGCGTGGCAGTCTCGGTCTTGCCGGCAGTGCTGCCGTGCCGGGTTGACGTTTCACGGCCTGCTGCGTTGACCACTGGCGTGGTCGCGGTCTCCCGCGTGGCTCCGCGTCCGTCTCCAGCCCGGTGGCTGGCGGCCGGGCTACTCCCGGTACCGGTCCCCGTTCCGCCCGTGCGCAGGCGCTCGCCGAGGCGGGCGAGGTTGATCGCGGCGTTCAGGTCACGGTCGATGACCAGGCCGCAGAAATCGCACTCGTAGATCCGGTCGTCGAGCGTCAGGCTTGGCTTTCGCCCGCCGCATCCCGAGCAGATCTGGCTGGAGGGAAAATACCGGTACGCCTCCACCAGCACGGAGCCGTACCACTCGCACTTGTAGCCGAGCATCCGCCGGATCTCGGCCAGCGCCGCATCCGACAGCGCCCGGTTCAGCCCCTTCTTGCGCGCCCCGCCGGCCGACCGCATCCCCGAGGCGTTCAGCGTCTCCACCGTGATCACCTCATGCCGCTGGGCCAGGGCGGTCGTCTCCTTGCACAGCACATCACGGCGGACGGCGGCGGCACGGGCGTGGGTGCGGGCGACCCGCCGCCGGGTCTTCTCCCAGCGCTTCGACGGCTGCTGCCTGGCCTGGGTGCGCGGGTCCCAGGGGCCCTGCTGGCGGGCCGCCCGGCGTTGCAGGGCCCGCAACCGCCCCTGCGCGGCGGCCAGGGACCTGGGAGCGGGCACCCGGTGGACCTCCCGGCCGTCCGGAGTGGCGGCGACCAGCAGGCAGCCCTCCTTCACCCCGACGTCCACGCCCACCACGGGCTCGCCCGCGCCCACGTGCCCGGGAACCTCCGCGGAGCGTTTCACCAGGACCTGGAAGGAGCCGAAGACCCGGCCGGCCACGTCCTCGGACAGGGTCACCGAGAGGATCCGGGCGGTGCCGGCCTCGACGCGGCGGGCCAGCTTGCGGGTGGACTCGTGCGTCTTGAGCTGCCCGAGGCGGGGCAGGGTGACGTGATGCCGGTCCGGCTCCACGCGCAGAGCCCCGGTGGTGAACCGCACCGACCGCCGCGTCTTGGCATTCTTGAACCTGGGGAATCCGATGGCACGCCCGGCCCGCTCGCCCGTCCCGGACTTCGACCAGGCTTCGAGACCGTTTGCCAGCGCGTACAGGCCGGAGTTGTAGGCCTCTTTGCTGTTTTCGGCCCACCACGGGGCGGCGTCGTGCTTGAGGCCGTTCCACTCATCGCGCAGCCCCCGGAAGGACCAGTCCGCCGGCGGGGTCAGGTCCTCCTCGGCGATCCCGTACGTCCGCTCGGCCGCCCGCTGGTCCATGACGGCCTTCACCAGCGCCAGCATCGTATTGTAGGCCACCCGGGCACCCCCGGCGTGGGACCGGAACGCCCGCTGCTGCGACGGCGTGAGGTCCAGCGCGAACCGGTACGCCTGCGCCGTCCACCCTGCCGGAACCTGAAACCTGCCCACCGGCCTCACCCCCCTCGCCCGCCTGAACGACCAAAGCCCCGCAGCCAGTATGCATGATCGAATTCCAGTTCCCTTCAGGGACACGCCGACCGCGCAGGACAATTCCAGGACCGCCGCACGCCGGGCCCGTGCCCTTGCGCGTCCCGCGCCCCGGGCCGCGCCTCCCGCAGCCGGGCACGGCTTCCGCAGCCGACTTCGCGCAGTCACGAAAATGCAGAGTTGATCACATTTGCTAACGGAATGCTGAGCAGTTGAGAACCCCTGCACTGTGAAGCGTCCGTGCGTAGCCGCTGGCGGCGCATGCCGGCGTCGTGGCGATAGCCCGGCTCCGCACCCGGGTCACGCTGCGGGACTGGGGGCTGGAGGAACTGAGCGACGACGCCGAACAGGTCGTAGGCGAGATCGTGGCCAACGCCGTGGAGGCGCACCGGCGCGACGGGCTGGCCGCCCCGGTGCGGCTGACGCTGCTTTCAGACTCGGAGAGTGTGCTGGTGATGGTGCGCGACCTGAGTAGCGGCCGGCCCGTTCGGGATGAAAGCGGTCTTGATCGCGAGTCCGGACGAGGGCTGATCATCGTCGGTGAACTAGCCGAATGGTGGGACTGGCATCCGGTTCCGCGCGGCGGCAAGGTGGTCCGGTCAATGATCAGGGGAGAATCGCATGCTGCACGGCGGGGCGAATGCCGCCATTCGGCCGTATGCCCCATACTGGGGGAGCAATCTGGCCAGGGAAGGGATCTGGCCGGAGCAGGCAGGCAACCAGCGGAGGATAGATGCGCGCCGGATCAGTGCTGATCGCTATTTGGATCATCATCGGGGTGGTCGCCGCTGGACAGCGCGGCTACTACACCGGGTCGCTCGCGAACTGCAGCCGGGTCGGCACGATCGCGGTGACGATCGTGACCGGTCCCCTCAACTACGTGGGCGTCAACCCGAAGATCGGCTGCCAGGTCCCCCAGCCCAGCAAGTAGCCGTCCCGCGCCGGGCGGGTCAGGTGAGGTTGAGGCCGCCGTCGGCCATCATGACCTCACCCGAGATGTAGGTGCTGTCGATCAGCGCGGTCACGCACTGGGCGATGTCCTCAGGGGTGGCCGCCCGCCGCATCGGGGAGCGTTCGCGCCACAGGGCCCTTGTGTCCTCCCAGGTCTCGGTCAGGGGCGTGTCGACGAGGCCGGGCGCTACCGCGTTGACCCTGATGTCGGGGGCGAGCGTGACCGCGAGCAGCTTAGTCGTATGCACCAGGGCCGCCTTGCTCGCGGCGTAGGGGATCGACGCCCCCTTCGGTCTCACGGCCGCGTGGGAGGCCACGTTCACGACGGCGGCCGGGGAACCGGCGCGCGCGGCGGCCCGCAGGTGCGGTTCGGCCTCGGCGACCAGCCGGAACGGGGCGATCGCGTTGACCTCGTACAGGTCGCGCCATATCTCCGGGGTCGCCGCCTGGAGGTCGGCGTGCGGTATGGTCCCGCTGATCCCGGCGTTGTTGACCAGCACGTCCAGGCGGCCGGTCGCGGCCACCGTCTCGTGCACGAGTCGGCGGCGGTCCTCGTCTTCGGCCAGGTCCGCCTGAACGTAGACGGCGTCGCCCAGTTCGGCGGCGAGCGCGTGCCCGGCTTCGGCCGAGGTCCGCGAGTGCACCGCGACACAGTAGCCGTCGTTGGCTAGCCGCCGGGCGATGCCGAGGCCGATCCCGGAGGTGGACCCGGTGACCAGCGCCACCCGTTTGCCTGCCATTCGCTCTCCTCGTCTCTCACTGTTCCCGGAGCCGTTCGTGTAGAGAAGGAAACCACGGGAGAACGGGCGGCGCGCCGTGGAGCCCGGCGGCGGGCCCGTGGATATGCTCACTTCCGCACACGTGCACACAGACGGAACTCACCGGAGGCAGGATGCGCACCGGATCGGTGCTGATCGTTCTTTGGCTGCTCGTCGGCGGTATCGCCGCCGCGCAGCGGGGCTACTACAGCGGGCCGATCGCGAACTGCACCAGAATCGGCACGATCCTGGTCACGGCCGCCGCCGGCCCCCTCAACTACGTGGGCCTGAGCCCGAAGCTCGACTGCAAGGTTCCCCAGCCCAGCCGGTAGCGGCGGGCGGCCCGGGTCAGTCCAGGACGGTGAGCTCGCGGGGCGTGCCGGTCAGCAGTTCGGCTCCGTCCGCGGTCACCAGGACGGTGTCGGAGATGACGTGCCCGGCCGGCCGGGTCACCCAGGACATCAGGTGAAAGGTCATGCCCGGGACGATGAGGGTCTGTCCCCCGGGCCGGATGCCGAGGACCTCCCCGCCGCCGACCCAGCTGGGCGGGAAGCCGATCCCGACCAGGTAGCCGCAGTGGTGACGCAGCGGCCCGCCCGAGGCGGCGCCGCCCACCACCCGTTCCCAGGCCGCGTACACGTCGCCGGTCGCGGTTCCGGGCCGCAGCGCGTCCCGCGCGGCGATCAGCCCGGCCAGCGCCGATTCGGCGGCGCCGGCGGCCTCGCGGGGCGCATGGCCCAGGTAGACGACGCGGCTCTGCGGGGCGTGGTAGCGGCGCACGCTGGCCGACAGTTCGAAGAACAGCCCCGTGCCGGGGCGCAGGAGGCCGTCGCCGGACCAGGAGACGTGCTCGGTGTCCAGCCGGGTGACGGGGCGGATCAGCGGCGGGAAGCCGGGCGGTTCTCCTCCGGCCTCGATCATGGTGCGGTATACGCCGGCGGCCACCGCGCGTTCGCTGGCTCCGGGCCGGGCCGCGGCGAGTCCCGCGGCCATCGCCTGGTCGGAGACCAGCGCGGCCTGCCGGACGCGGTACACCTCGGCTGGTGACTTGACCGCCCGCTGGCGGGCGAGGAGAGACGACGCGGACGGCCGCCGCTCCCCCGGCCGGGCGGCCCGGATGGCGGCGGCCACGGCGGGCGGGAAGAACATGGAGTCCTCGTCGAGGGCGACGGTGCTTCCGGAGGGCGCGGCGGCGGCGAGGGCGGTGACGGCCGCCCCGGCGGGCGTGTCCCCGTCGCCGTAGGCCAGGTGACGGCACCATGGCACCTGCGCGCGGATGGTCGGGGTCTCCATCGTCCGGGCGACCAGGACCGGCTGCCCGGTCGCGCCGATCACGAGCAGGGTGAACGCGAAGTAGCCCAGGTGATCCAGGCCGGTCAGGTAGTAGATGTTCTCCGGGCTCGCCGCCGCCACCGCGGCGATGCCCTCGGTCTTCATCTGCTGGCGGAGCGCGGAGATCCGGTCCGCGTGCTCCCGTTCCGGCGCGGGAGCGGGCGGTGCGGGGGCCGGCGGGGCTGGAGGAAGTGCGTCGAGAGCCACATGACTCAGCTTGCGCCCGGATAATCGGTCACCACAAGTAAGTCTTTTGTCGTTAGTCATTTAGTATTCCTGCATGGATGTACGGCGTCTGAGACTGCTTCGCGAGCTGGCGGCCCGGGGCACGATCGCGGCGACGGCGCAGGCCTGCTCGCTGACCCCGTCCGCCGTCTCCCAGCAGCTCGCGGCCCTGCAGCGGGAGGCCGGGACCACGCTGCTGATCCGGGACGGCCGCCGGGTGATCCTCACCGAGGCGGCCCGGCTGCTCGTGGGGCGCACCGAGCGGATCCTCGAGGAGCTGGAGACGGCCCGCGCGGAGGTCGCGGCGCTAACCGGCGGCGTCGGGGGCGTGGTGCGGCTGGGCGCCTTCGCCACGGCCGCCAGCACGCTGGTCCCGCCCGCGATCGCCGCGTGCCGCGCCGGTCACCCTGACCTGACGGTGACGCTGGAGGAACGGGAGACCGCCGAGGGGATCACGGCGCTCAAGGCCGGGGAGATCGACGTGCTGGTCCTGTACGAGTACAACCTGCTGCCCGCGGTCAGCCGGACCGGCATCGAGCTGACGCCGCTGGTCACCGAGTCGCTGCTGGCCGCCGTTCCGGCCTCGCTGCCCCTCCCGGGAGGACAGCTGCCGCTGGGGGCGCTCGGCGACCAGCCGTGGATCGCCCCCCGCAGTGACACCGCGCTGCGGACGACCCTGGAACGGGCCTGCGGGATGGCCGGGTTCGCGCCGCGATTCGATTTCACCAGCGACGACTACACGGTGATCCTGTCCCTGGTCAGCGCCGGCCTGGGCGTCACGCTGCTGCCGCAGCTCGCGATCGACCGGGTGTCGGCCGATGTCCGGGTTCACCCGGTGACCGGGCCGGCCCTGTCGCGGAAGGTGTCGGCGGCGGTGCGCGCGGGCAGCGCCGCCGACCCGGGCATCGCGTCGCTGCTGGCCCGGCTGCGGGAGACAGTTACGAAAATTCAGCTACTGAATTAGGGGATTTCATTCAGTATTGCTGACGAGATAGTCTCCGCAGGACAGCCCCGGCGACGGGAGGACTCTCATGCCACAGCGATACCGGGTGATCGTCATCGGATGCGGCGCGATCGGCGCCGCGACCGCCTACTGGGCCAGCCGGCGGCTGGGGCCGGGCGCGGTGCTGGCGCTCGAGCAGTACGAGCTCGGGCACGACCGCGGCTCCTCGGAGGATCATTCCCGCCTCATCCGCCACATCTACGACCGGACCGACTACACCTCGCTGACCCCGGCCGCCTACCAGAGCTGGAGCGCCATCGAGCAGGAGTCCGGGCTGCGGCTGGTGTACCGCACCGGCGGCCTGATGATGGCCAGCCCGGACAACGCGGCCGGAACGGGCTACGTGCACCGCGCCGCGGACGCGATGGCCGCCAGCGGCCTTCCGTTCGAGCTGATCGACGGCGCCCGGGTTCGCGAGCGCTGGCCGCAATGGCGGATCGGGGACTCCTGGGCCGCGGTGTTCGATCCCGAGTCCGGGATCCTCGACATCCGGCGGGCCACCGCCGCGCACCTCGCCCTGGCCCGGGCGCGCGGCGCGGAGATCCGGCCGGACGCGCCCGTCTCGGCTATCACCGAAAAGCCGGGCGGGATCACGGTGACCGCCGCGGGCCAGACGTGGACGGCCGACCGGCTCGTGCTGGCCGGAGGAGCCTGGAACCCGGTCCTGCTGGAGATGATGGGCACCAGCCTGCCCATCACGCTGACGCAGGAACAGGTCACGTACTTCGCCACGCCGAACGTCCGCGATTTCACCCCGGACCGCTTCACCGTCTTCGGCGTCTACGCCGAGGACGGCCTGACCTACTACGGCGTTCCCGTCTACGGCGAGGTGGCGGTCAAGGCCGGGCTCGACGGCGCGGGCCCGGTGGTCACTCCGGAAACCCGGACCGACGATCCCGATCCCGGCCGGGTGCACCGGGTCCGGGAGTTCCTCCGGCGGCGCCTGCCCGGCGCGGTCGGGCCGGAACTGCGGACCCGGGTGTGCTGCTATGACCTTCCGCCGGACCGGGACTTCATCGCCGACTACGTGCCGGGCTCATCGCGGGTCCTGGTGTGCGCGGGGGCGGGGCACGCGGCGAAGTTCGCCGGGCTGCTCGGGCGGGTCCTGACCGGCCTGGCCGTGGACGATGCCAGTCCCTTCCCGGCGGAGGCGTTTCGCTCGGGACGGCTCACCCCGGGGTGAGGTGGCGGCGGGCGGCGCGGCGGACCGCTTCGGTGAGGGCGGCCAGCCGCGGGGAGTCCAGGCGCCAGCGCTGCCAGTGGAGGGGAACGTCGGTGACGGCGCCGGGCAGGCGGACGACGGAGCCGTCGGCGAGATGGTCGCGGACCTGAAGCTCGGGGGCCATGCCCCAGCCGAGGCCGAGACGGATCGCCTCGTAGAAGTCGCTGGTCGACGGAACGTAATGCACGACCGGCGGGAACGAGCCGGTGTGGAGCCGGAGCTGATCATGCTGGATGCGGTCCTTGTCGTTGAAGACGAGGACCGGCATCCCGCCCCAGTCGGGCTGGCCGTCCGCGCGGCGCCACCGTTCAGCGAACTGCGGCGAGGCCGCCGGAATGTAGGACATACTGCCGAGCCGTTCGGATATACAGCCCTGGACGGTGTCCGGGCTGCTGGTCACGGCGGCGAGAACGTCGCCGCGCCGCAAGAGCTCGTGGGAGTACCACTCGTCCTCGATGCGCAGGCTGATGGCGGTGCCGTCCCACCCGGCGATGCCGGTGAGCACGTCACGGAACCAGGTGCCGAGCGAGTCGGCGTTGATGACGACCGGGAGGTCGACGGCGCCGACCGTGCCGAGGGCCTGGCGGGCCTCGTCGTACAGCAGCCGGGTCTGCCGCCCGAGCTGCACCAGGCGTTCGCCGTGCGGGGTGGCGCGGCACGGGGTTCCCCGGCTGACCAGGACCTGTCCGGCCGCCTTCTCCAGGGAACGGATGCGCTGGCTGACGGCGCTGGGAGTGACGTGCAGGCGCTCGGCCGCCGCCTCGAAGCTCCCGGCCTCGACGATCGCGACGAGGGTGTCGAGCTGGGCTGGGTTGAGGTCCACGAGCCGAGTTAAGCACAGCTAATGGATACTGAAAAACCTTCGTGGCGCTTAGGACACCTGCCCGCCTAGTGTGGCCGCGTGATCCTCAGCGACTCCCTCACCGGGCTGGTAACCGGCCTTTCCCTGATCGTGGCGATCGGCGCGCAGAACGCGTTCGTGCTCCGGCAGGGCCTGCGGCGCGCGCATGTCGGCACGGTGGTGGCCGTCTGCACCCTGTCGGACTACGCGCTCATCATGGCGGGCATCGCCGGGCTGGGCACCGTCATCCAGTACGCGCCGTGGGCCATCGTCGCGGTGCGCTGGCTGGGGGCCGCGTTCCTGACCTGGTACGGGCTGGCGTCGGCGTGGCGGGCCCGGCGGCCGTCGTCGCTGTCGGCCGGCGCGGGCCCGGGCGAACGGATGTCGCGGGGTGCCACCGCCGGGCGGACGCTCGCGCTGACCTGGCTGAACCCGCACGTCTACCTGGACACGGTGCTGATGCTCGGGTCCATCGCGAACGCGCACGGCGCTTCGGGCCGCTGGTGGTTCGGGCTCGGCGCGTGCGCCGGAAGCACGATCTGGTTCACCGGCCTCGGGTTCGGCGCGCTGCTCATGGCCCCCCTGCTGGCCCGGCCCCGCGCCTGGCAGATCCTGGACCTCGTCATCGCCGCGACCATGCTGGCAATCGCCGCCAAACTGGCGCTCGGGTAGGCCGGGCGGGCGGCCGGTGAGCGACGGATTTTACCGTGATGGCCAGCACATCTCCTGGTAGATGGCCATATATAGAGCGAATCTCCAGAAGAACTGGAAACAGGCTGGTAAGCCTAGACATCATGATCTTCTCTATCATCATGTTCCTGGTTGTCGGGCTCATCGTCGGCGCGGTCGCGCGCCTGCTGATGCCCGGCAAGGACTCCCTCGGCCTCATCGGCACCGCCATCCTGGGAATCATCGGCTCGTTCATCGGCGGTTTCCTGCAGAACCTGATCGAGTACCACAAGGCGAGCCTCTCCAGCTTCCACATGGTCGGCATCATCGGCTCGATCATCGGCGCGTTCGTCCTGCTGCTCATCCTGCGCGTCACCGGCCTGGACCGCCGCCGGTACTAACCAGCGGTCACATCAGCACGGGGTCACTAAACGTCCAGCGCCCGTCGAGCAGCGTGCCGAGCACCGGCATCGAGCGCAGCTCGGCGGGCGCCGCGCTTTCCGGATCGCCGCCCACGACGACGAGATCGGCGGGGTCTCCGGCGGCGACGTCGCGCCGGCCGCGGCTGGAGGCCGCCAGGGCGTCCGCGACGCCGATCGCCTGCTCGGGATGCCAGCCCTCGCGATCGTCGTCCGTGCGGAACACCGCCGACGCGATCGCGTCCCACGGGTCGAGGGGGGCGACCGGAGCGTCCGAGCCCAGTTCCAGGACGGCGCCCGCCTCCAGCAGCGTCCGGTACGGGTAGGCGCGCCCGGTACGGCCGGGCCAGTGGACCTCCGCGGCATCCCGGTCGTCCGGGCAGTGCGCGGGCTGCACCCCCGCGACCAGGCCCGGCCGGGCGAACCGTTTCTCATCCCCGGCCCGCAGCAGCTGCGCGTGCTCGATCCGGCCGGGACAGCCGATCGCCTCGAACGCGTCGAGGACGAGGGCGTTGGCCTGGTCTCCGATGGCATGCACCGCCGGGTGGATGCCGTTGCCCGCCGCCCGGCGCATCACCTGTTCCAGCTCGTCCGGTGGAATCTCCAGGATGCCGCGGGTGCCGCTCACGGGATACGGGTCGGCGCAGTAGGCGGTCCGGGTGTTCAGCGATCCGTCGGCGAACAGTTTCACCGGGCCGGCTTCCAGCAGTCCCCCGGCGCCCGGGAGCGCGTCGCCGGTGCGCAGACCCCGGTCGATCGCCTCGTCCAGGCGGTCGCGCGGCACCGAGCAGCGGACCCGGACCGCGAGCGGACCCGCCGAGGCTCGCCGGGCCCAGTCGGAGACGTTGTCGGCGAACTCGAAGTCCAGGATGCCGACCACGCCCCGCGCCGCGGCGGCCCGCATGTCGGAGGCGATCCACTCGTCCAGCTGCCGCGGCGACGGCGCCGGGAGGCTCTTCAGGACCTCGAAGCAGTCATGCTCGCGCAGCACCCCGTCGGGATGGTCCCCGTGCCCGAAACGGGTGAGCGCCGCGTCGTTCAGCCAGGCCGAGTGCAGGTCGGCGCTGACCAGGACGACCGGTTTCCCGGCCGTTTTCCCGGCTGTCAGGAGGTCCTTGTGCGGCGCGTCGCCCCACAGCGCGTCCCGGAACCCGTACCCGGCCACGACCCCGCCCGGCCAGTCCGCCCGCGCCGCCGCGCGGACGGCGGCGTCCGCCGCCCCGGCCGCCGACCGGGCGTCCGCCAGGTTCAGGCGGCGGCTGGTGAGCGCCCACTGCGCCGAATGCACGTGGGAGTCCCACAGCCCGGGCAGGACTGTCGCGCCCTGCAGGTCGACGACCTCCGCCCCGGCCGGAACGTCCGCGCCCGGCCCGACGGCGGTCACGATCCCGCCGTCGATCACGACATCCCCGCGCGCCCCGCCGACCCCGATCCGCCCGTTCCGCAACACCATGGAAGACATAGACACCGATTATCCCGCAGCAGCCGCCCGGTCCCGCCCGGTCCCGCCATGTCCCGGGTGTACGTCCGGTCCCCGCTGCTTCCGCCGCCCGCGGCCGGCGTGTGCCTAGCGGACGGCGTGTGCCTAGCGGACGGCGCAACTGCCGGCCCTGGCCGCCCGGAGAGGCGGAATCCGACGTCTTCGGGCGCGAGATGGCTGCGCACAACCGGCAAATCAGCCATACGAGCAACCATCTCGCGCCTCAAGAGCCAGGGACC
>Ga0131853_10004528_pt1 | contig 24912 bp, 24 predicted proteins | sample TergutLab28metaG_FD_92764 | JGI IMG/M metagenome (GOLD analysis project Ga0131853, IMG submission 92764) | Labiotermes labralis P1 segment gut microbial communities from Petit-Saut dam, French Guiana - Lab288 P1 (version 2) (version 2) | ecosystem: Host-associated > Arthropoda: Insects >...
GGGAGTAATTCCAAAGTCACTATCACAAAGTCTAACAAGACTTAACTTGCACCCCAATACATATATACAACTGCAAAAATCTGTAATTCTTGGCACATGTTCAATTGTAAGAAACTTTTTAAAGTACAAATAAGACCACCGAGCCTAATCCTGTTGATTACTACATCCCAGGATAGGTGAATATATCCCAGCCAAAGCTGAGAAGTGAGAAATTCGATAATAATGAACTCAGATTCATTGCCGGTGACACAATGTTCCCTTAACACTACACACGTTTCTTTACTGTGGCAAACTGATGCAGAAATGTCTATGTGTGATTTCAGGCGTCCACCGCAGTGTAAAGGATATCTTCGCTCTTCTGGGATGTTATGCAGCGCAGATTGATAGTTAAGTTACCGACGTTTCGGTACAGCCTATGTATCCCATCATCGAGGATACGATGAAGATGGGACCGATAGGTTGTCCCGAAACGACGGTAACTAACTACCAATCTGGGCTGTCTTACATCCCAACAGAGTGAAGATCTAGCAATAAGCATTCTCCGTTTTTTATGCTTATTAGTAGCAGTTATTCGTAATCTTGATACGGGGTTGAGGGTCTTTTTTTGGGTTCCACTCTGATTCCTTTATCCCTGGGAACAGAACCCCTAGTATCCTGCTGAAAGTTATGGTGGCTCCAAGCACTTATCTGTCCTTGTTCACGGAAAAAAGTATTTACCCCAGCGAAGACTCGAAGCCAAGTGTTCTGCTTCGTAATGAATTAAGTATCTCAGTTCTTGATAATTCATCATACAATAACGAGAATTTCACCAAACCGAATGTATGTAAATAGGCGTACATGAACTTTAATTATGAAAAGCCACGTGTAATTATTTTCATTTGAAACTGAACACAGATGAAGTACAGGGGACGAGGCACGGGAGAAGAGTGAGAGATTGCGACAAAGAAAGCAGATGCAGTAAAAGAAAGTGGGGGAGATTGAGGGGAGCATGAATGGATGGAAAAGGATAGACAGTTGTGAGGAAAGAAAAAAAAAAAGACATCAGACTTTTACTGTACTTACAGCTGCAAGGCAATCCGGGAAATTAAAACCATGAAAAATTCAATGCAAGTTGGGCATATTTTCGTTCGTTCGTTCGTTCGCTGATTCAAGAAACGAAGAAAAGTGACACCACCCTATAACAAAAACTCACCCACCGCCTCTCACATCCCATTCCTGTTTTATCTTTCCCTTAAGCACCTCTACTGATAAAATGCAAGAAAATAGATTGAGGGAATATAAAATCCAAACACGGTTTGTTGTTATTTACATACAGACACGGTGTTAAGTCTGACGGTTGCTTCCTCTCCTTAGGATAAAATAATCCGATCTGCTTATAGTATTTGGTTCTATCTGTACTCCTTCATAACACCTTAGCCACATAAACAAAATCTGAGTTGGTTTGCTACAGGTACATTGATAGGCACTAGCCAAATCAACAGAAGCTTGGGTTCATACCCAGTTGTTTCCACGTCTACAGTGCTACTTGTTATCAACAGCTGTTTTCGGTTTTATACATTGCCATTGAGACAAATGAACCAGGAATTGTGGGACAAATGTCGTCATCTGTTGGGAAGCGCAGATTCAGGATCGCTGCTTACGTTCCATGCCTAGTAAAACGTATCTTACCGCAAGCTGGGGCAAAGTCAACGTAATGAAATTTTCGAGAGAGACTGGTAAGAATTTAGCCGTTCAGACGGAATAACCTCGTCGTCTTTGAACCCACAGATTCATCATCGTATACACAAGAGACCATCATTTAACATTAAGCTTAGCCATTTGAATCCAATCCAAAAATAAAAAATTCTTTAGGACTTAAACTTTTTTTCCCCCCAGTCTCTACTAAGAGTCTATTAAGTGGCGGCTTCCCTTCAGGCCATTCTACAAGTTCTTAATACCCTGTACGTACTGCATGTATCACCCATCTTACCACCCCCGTTTATTTCATCTTGTTATAGACCCTATCGGGGACCGTGGTAGCACAGTGGTTAAGGTGCTGTGCTACAAATCAGTAGGTCGCTGGCTCGATCCCAACTGGTGTCAGTGAATTTTTCATTGACATAAAATCCTTCCGATCGCACCATGGCCCTGGGGTCGACTCAGCCTCTAACAGAAATGAGTACCAGGAGTATTTCCTGGGGGTAAAGGCGGCCGGTGCATAAGGCTGACAACCTTACCACCATCCTGCGCCGTTGTCACGAAATCTGGGAACCTTAACTTCCTGGAACCCTCAGGGCCTGTCCAGGCCTGTAATGGGACTGATTTACCTTTATAGACCCTATCTTCTGGGAAAAAAACTTATGAAAATAAGCAATATTTCCGTAATTGTTAAGATGGTCCTTGTTCTGTGCACAAACCAGTTCACAATATTTATTACAAAAACTGCACAATAATAAAAAGAAAATTGCAAAAAGCGACTATTAGCTTCGTCATGCCTGTCCGTCTGTCTGTCCCCATAGAACAATTTGGATTCTACTGGACGGATTTTCACGAAACTGATATTTGACGATTTTTCGAAAATCTGTCGAGAAAATTCCAGTCTCATTCACATCTGATAGGAATAACGGGCACTTAAAATAAAGATCAATATACATTTATGATTACCTCTCGCCTCACTAGATTTAGAATGAGAAATGTTGCAGACAAAACTTGTAGAGAAAATAAAAACACGCATTTTATGTCTTAGTAGCTTTTTTTTTTTTTCGAAAATCGTGCCTTTTGTGAGACAACGTGAAAAAGTATTGTACGATCATGATAGGCCACAGACGACAATACGGAGCATGCGCATTGCATGCTGTCGTATCTAAGGCTAAAGGCACACAATCAGAATATGTATTACTTACAATAATTATTGTTCTTCTAACGCAAAAATGGTTGCACGAAAGTGTCTCAAAGCTACGTTAAAGTACATTGCCTGTCTTGCAGAAATATACGATACCCTGCAACACGTTACGACCTATCTTGGCCATGTTCAAGGAGGTGTTACACCAAACATCGCAACACGATAGCCAAAGTCGACACAGGGACAAACCTGAATAACCTTCACTATAGATATTTGTGTACATTTGAATATATAAAGCAGGGATGGACAACTTCAAACTACAGGAGGACCAAATAATTCGTAAGTCCTCCGCCGAGGGCCGCACAAGTGTATATACATATAAATAAATAAATATATAAATATATATTGAAAAAATATTGTTTTACCGTGTGCTGCCTTGGTGAATAGAGTTCCTAAACACTACCTCTGTTAATCAAGTTGCCATACTATTTTCTGTAGACCTAGTATATTATACTTACGTACATATTTACTTACTCCATGGTGCAGAGTCCTTCTTGAGAAGCTAACTGGTTTGCAGCTAGTCAAGAAATTCCCCGCATTTCACGGAACCCGAATGTTCATTACCGTACTCACAAGCGTCCGCCATATGCCTCTATCCTGGGCCAGCGCAATCCAGTCCTTATACCCACATCCCACCTTCTGGAAATCCATCCTAATATTATTCACCCATCTACGCCTAGGTCTCCCCAGTGGTCTCCTTCCCTCCGGTTTCCCCAGCAAGACCCTATACACCCCCCTCTTCTCACCCATACGCGCCACATGCCCAGCCCATCTCGTTCTTCTCGATTTTATCACCCGCACAATATTGGGTGAGGGGTAGACCTAGTATATTATATTGGTTAAAATTGGTTAAACTGTATTGCTGAAACCATTTAGGTGCTGAGGGCTGCAAATGCTTCCCTGCTGCACGTTGGCATATTTTGAATTCCATGCAATTTCCATGTCTGCACGTTACGTTATTGGAGGGAAAATAACAGTTCGCCAGAGTCCTTCCTGGCAATCGGATTGTCGCTCAGCAGGTCAAGAAATTCCCTCTATTGCGGCTATTTTATTTCCCGCCTTCCGAGTTCTACCGGGTTTGTAGTGAGTCCACCTAAAACTTAAAGAAAGAAATATTTGTTTGAAATTAGTAAATATGTGGTCCCATCTGAAAACATAACTCACGGAACTTATAGTGTTTCTGCGCCATTCATGGCGATTCAGCACCTTCAGACAGGTAAATTATAAAAATTATATTTATAGGAATGGACTAAGAAAACACATTAATTACATCACTTAGGATACGACAGATATCTGCATGTTGAATCACGAATTGCCTCCCACTCCTTAGTATAATACAACTAGCACATCTTTTCCCCCCGTTTGTGAAAGTGTGAAATCATAGGATAGTAGCTGCTGCGCATTTCCATGTTCACAAAATCGCTCCGCTGGTCTGTAAAAGGAGTCACATGGATCGAATAAATATTCTTACGCTTTAATTTACATTAATTTTTATTTCTGCTTTATTTTACGACACCCTGTGTGTTTTGGAATTATGTAACTTGCAATGCTGTGTGGATTAGTGAATGGCTCAGTCTACGGTATTATTCTGACATTTGCGAGGTCTTAGGAAAAACACGAAAAACCTGTCAGCATCATCTCGTATATCTGGACTGAAATTTGAATTCAAGATGTCTGGAATATATTGCAGGAATGACAACAACTGGACGGCGAAGCTGAGCACTACATCCTTCAAATTACCTCAAAAAAGGTCCCCGTCCTAGTTCTATATTTAAGTGGCCCAACCAACATTTCGTAGGGTTATGCATTTTTTAATTTTTAAAATTGAGTATTGTATTCCGTCCATTCCCGTCTTCCTTGATCTGAACGTAACATAACTTCCTTAAAATGCTACTTAACCGATCCCATCGGTCATGAGGTCTAGGATGGTTCTGCGGCCGCTCGCTTGCTGGGATTGTGGGTTCAGATCCCAGCGGGGACATGGATATTTGTCTCTTGTGAGTGTTGTGTGCTGTCAGGTAGAGGCCACTGCGTTCGGCTGATCACTCGTCCAGAGGAGTCTTACCGAGTGTGGTATGTCTGAGTGAGATCATGAATCCTCGAAAATAAGGAAGACTTGCCCCACTCTGGTTGTTGCGCCATAATGAAAAAAAACGCAAGCTGCGGAAGTGTTCATGTTTCACGGTGTGGTTAGAGAGTTTGCCTGTGACATATTAATGTCTTCTGCAGAAGCATAAAGTATAAAAATATTATGTCCACAATAAAATCACTTGTCTAAAGTACTGAAATATTTTGTTATTTCTTGTACAATTGTCTGAGTGAAATTATAATAATTAAGAAATTCACTGCTTTTGAAAATATCTTTTTTCATACTGAACATGTAGGCGTATTGAAATGCATTAGACATTCAAACGTAAGAGTAACTCTAATAATTTTCCATGACTTTGCTTCCAGTATTAAGAAGGCTTGAAGATTCTCGAGATAAAAACTCGCCATGGAGGGAGAAGCGTATGAAGGGAGGGCGGAATGTTGGAGATGTGTTGAGAAATTATGAATGCTGAAGAGGGAAGAAAAATACTTAAGCCTAAATTCCTTTTTTTCTTTACCATCGATTCATCTGGCTAATGGATCCGTTCTATATGACTGTCATATTTTTCCTTCCGTATTTCTCTTATTTTTTTTTCTTTGCGAAATGAATAATCTGGACTTAGTCGAGGAGCGACACATCGTTGAATAATACTAAAGAGTAACACTGCCATCTGATTACGCGGACTTTCTATAAAGCAAAAAAAAAAAAAGTTTTTTTTTGTGTTTTGTTATTTTCTTTTCTTCAGGAAGGAATACGGTACTGAGAAGGCCTACTTCGAGAACCAGACCGCTGTCTGTAGCACATTGTTCAATACAAATAACAACGTACAACAGTCCTTTAGTAGCACTTTTAAAAATATTCCTTTACAATATAAAAATTGACGCTTTAACGTTCCATTAAAATGAAAGAAACCTTCTGAACACCACAAAGAACATTCATAATTCCAAGCTATAATCATAGGAAAAAAATGTAGAGATTGTAATGGTGCAGTCTGACAGTTAACATCAGAGATTAGAATTATGTAAACGTATGCGACAACCCGCTGTGTGCGCAATTTAAGAATCAAATGGAGTCGCAATCTCCGGCTAATTGTTCCCTTACGTCCTACGATATTTGGCAACACAAAATACACTAAATTCCGCCCACAGAACGTATTCATATGATTTGTGTGGTTCTGACAAGCAACAGCGATCACTTCTATACATGGCGTTAAGGTGCTGGGGTTGGTCTTCTTTCACAAAGTCAAAGAAGAATGCTTTGTGTGGCGACTTAAGTCCATCGGCGTGTTCGTCCGTCTGCCTGCGTCCCCGCATCCGTGACTAAATTTTCGTTGAATTTTAATGAAATTTGAAATAGCAGTTGTTTAGAAAACGTTGTAGAACGAGCGTGAGTTTCTGCAAAATCGGGCCAGTGTCAGTCATACTTTACTGCAGTGCTTAAAAGGATCCCAACCGGTATTTTATAACCTTCTCGACCGATATGGGTAAAACTGGCTGTTCGAAATCTCGACGTAATTCTACTGATCTAGTATAAGTTGTGTAAAAATCTATTGCTGAGACAGCCACCCATTACTTAAGGTCGTAGAGTATACTTTGTCCCATTTTACACATTTTATGACCAACTTGGTTAAAATTCGGCATGAAGGATGTCAAAAAAAAATTACTGATTTACTGTGAGAGCCATTCAAATCAGCTCAGTAAAAGCTATACTTTATTTAGGGGTTGTGAATAAATTTCAATCCTCACTTTCCGTCTTTATTTTCCAGTTTGGGTTAAATTTGGCATTAGCGATCTGCACTTAACGTTCTTCAGTTTTGCCGAGTGAAAATGGGACGCAGGAAGGGCCGCATTTTTGTTACGGGGGGGGTGAATGGAATTACATTGACGTGTCTACCGTGGAATTACATTGACGTGTCTACCTTGGAACCGTATGACATTTTGAAGGTAAAGAACTCCTTACTACTTTCTCTGTGCTACGTCACGGCGTGAACACTTGCAGTCATATTATAAACGAGAAGGGATATGTTTACTGCGCAGTAGGAACTGAATATTTGAGTGCAAATGAGGCCAATCTTGGTAGAATGACGAGCCAAAATATCCTTAGGAAATGCAGAGTAATAAATTTTGCCCCTCCTTCCAATGTGACAATAAATATACTCGTGTCTTTCACTGCAACTCAGCTTCTTATTCGTCTTCTTAGCCTTCTTACTTTTAATCTTTAAGGGCTTCATAGATTCGGATTTGTATTTCGACTAAATCTTGTGCCATCACCAGAACAATTCTAATATTATCTTACAAAGGAAAGCGTCACAACATCAAACAAAACAATCTGAAGCTAAAGAAGAACATATATAATACAAAGGAAATGGAGATCTCAGAATCTGATCTTGCAACACTAATATTCCTGTGACTATAGCCTGATTACTTTTGTTTTAAAATTATTCTAATGATGGCTTATTATTTGAGTCGAACATGAAGTCAAGTATATCATTTATGGTCACATTTAATCCAGTGCTGTGTCAGAATGTCAGAACGGACACGCGCCTCTGATTTTTGTAAATAGCTACATACGTATTTGCGGATTGTGCGGTCTGCACGAACCTCAAGTAACACCGGCACGTGTTCAAGTACGGTAACAAACGAAAACACAGCAACAGAACAAACCAAATAACACACATATCCGACTTCCATGCACATGCCACTTGCAATATTAGCCCTGCCTCCCGTTGCGTATCGGTCATCATTATACGTCACTAAGTCCACAGAGCAGATTCTTTCCTGGGGCATAACATACGGCTTAGGGAGTAACAAAATGCCCTGTCATATAAGGAACAAAGAAGTTCATTCGTGAATCCACAACAGCCCGCAACTAGTACATACCCTGTGCCACTTGTATCCAATCCACTCCCTCACATCCCATTTGTTTTAAAAATTCATTTTAATTTTATTTCCTCATCTAAGCCTATATATACATCTGTCGGTTTTCCAAACAAAAATGCATCCAATTATCATCTATCCGTGCATGCTACATATTATACCCATAGAGATCTTCGTGATCAGATCGTCTTAATAATAATATTTTCGCAGTAATGTGAAAACCAACTACTTTCGCTGCTGGCAGGTGTAACATAATCCTGTTTTGCTGTCAATGTATGTTGGATATTGTAGGATGTACACACTTCTCTCCAGACATTTGGCCAAAGTGGTGAACCTATCTTTCCCTTTTGAATTCATACATTGTTCATGACCATATTCCATGATGTTGCTTGTGCCAACGCTACTGCAACCTTTAACCTAACTTATCCCACTCCGTCTCCTTCATACCTTTTATCTTTTTATAAGAAAGGAATATGAAAGAGAGGAGATGGCAGTGAAGGGGGTTGGAAGGAAGAAATAAGTTTAATAGTCATGACCGAAGACGATATTCCTGATGCAAGCCAGAAAAGAACATTTCTTTTTCTTCTGTGTGCTTTTTTATTCTGTTTCTTTACTAGAGGTATTCTAAATTTGAATATGCGAGTAGACGCCATTGCGAAACGTAACCTATAAGATATTCGGCTGCCTGCCTGCCTGCCCGCCCGCCTGCCTTTCGTGTATTTCTCCATATACGATTCCTTAATGCGTTTTATAGCCATAATGCACAGTAAAGTACAGTAACTGCTTTATAAAACATGTACGTGATGGAAATGTGTCATCTTCCTCAGATAGCATTCCGGACGTTTATTCAGGACTTAAAAGTATCCATGCAGTTTGCAAATTTTGACTATGTCTCTTACTGTCATCACTAATTGGTATGTTGGCATTTCCATTCTAAATACATAGAGGTGTAAACATTGTTACCGTGTTTCATCCGTGACTCCTGTCGCATTTGCATTGTCCCATATGGTAAGCACTTAACAAAGAGGTAGTGCAGTATTCTGCCATTGCTCTTACAGTCGCGGAAATCAGGTGAAGATGTCGATAAACATAGGAGAAGAATACTTATATCCAGGAAGAAAATATCGTTGAGAACGTTAGGCTGGAAGACGGAAGCTTCGATGCCAATGTAATGTTAAAATATCATACATGAGAAATATTTATTTTACGGGATGCAATGCACACAGATTTGGGCCGAATGGAGGACCGATCCTGGAGAAGTTAATTGTAGTGTTCGGTACTAAATTATGCAGGCCAGGCTAGCATATTTGCGTACTTACATACTAGTCTGTCTTAATGATTGATCAGTAACTGCCCCCGTATTTACTCATTAATTATTCTTTCATTACTTTGTTTATTTGTTTGTTTACCGGCTCATTCGTCACTTACACGTTTATTTCCATCATCTGTTTGCGTATTATGTATTCATTTTTCTTTTACATATTCGTCCGTATTCTCCAATCCACACAACAACCGTATAAAAACTGGCAAAAAATGGTTACGTAAAACGACTCTGTCAGACGGTTTACTCTTCCTGCTCCATTTTTCCCCTGACTCGAATTCGGGAAGTCAGTACTGTACCTCTATACTTTCTGCAGAGCGGGGCGCGTTTCACCTACCCACTGGGTCAGTCGTCAGTCAGTCAGCCTTTCTTGATGTAACACGCATGACGCCATCGGTGAAGTATGGTAGAGGTATGGAATAAGGAACAATTTGCTTGGCCCGGAAAATAAATTATGAATAACGAAACGGACTGTACTCATGTTACACTTGAGTGCCTAATCGGGGAAAAAAATATATGATTCCCAGCATGTCTTGAAACTGACTTTACTTCCACCGCTAGTGAATCTATGCTTCGTATGAGATTATTAGAAAACGTCGGACTATTAATTGTGGAAGTTATAAAGTCCTTGTGTTAAGAAAGAGGTTCAGTATAGAACTGAAAGCAACTTATACACAATGTGGCCGTGGTTTATGTTAGTCACTAACCCGGAATTCTCACTGACAGCTTGATGGAAACCATTACTGAACTATCCTGCAGTTACATTTTGTCAGCCACCTAACAAGACAGATAAAGTACGTACGCACCAACGTGACATGGAGGTGCGTTAGCGTAAATATTGTGGCCGTGAAAAAGCAATAAATAATAAATATTATAATATGTGTCTGTGGACTTATTTATACAGCACGCAGGGCGCATGAGCCATAATGTCAACTGCGACCTGCCTGCCTATACCACTTTCTTCCACATTACCTCATAAACGGTACGATTTTCGGGAAAATGTTATTGAACCTAAAAAGTGTGTTTCGATTTTCTCTACATCGTTTGTGTGAAGCACTTTTCAATCTGAGAAAAATTCAGCGAGATATTGTGATAAATGTACACAGCAACTCATGTAAAGGACCAACGATTCTTGCCAGATTTTAATGAAACATGAATTTTCGAAAAATCCACAAATATAAAATTTTATGAAAATCTGGCCGGTGGGCACCGAGTTGCTTCTTGCGGACGGACGGACAGACATGGCGAAGCGAACGCGTCTAGAACACATTTAGTTTAACACCAAAATTACAATACTTTATTTGACTAGCCAGGCATAAACCGACTACCAAGAAAGTTCCTGCCTATGTTGTGACTAATGTAATACAGAACTCATTACCTTTGAAAGAACGTGTTACGAAATGTTTCTATGTACAACATAAACGTATCTAGGCATCTTAGTTTCAGATTTTGGTCTTGTGTGTTGTAACGACGGTTAATCATGCAAGTTGACACCAGTATTTAGAAAAACGTCCTGCCTTTAAATTCAATGCGAGAAAAGTTAGGAATATGCCAGGTTACACAGAAAGATCCATCCAGTTCAAGTTCATTGTATAACTCTGGCCTACCCAATCTTATTTGGAGAGATTAGCCTTGGAGGAAGACTGCAATAGACAGGGTTTTCAGTAATACCCAGTAACACCAGTACCTTAGCAAAAAATCTAGACTCATTGTCCCGAAAGAAAGGGAAAAAATATAGATGTTGTTGCTAGCGTTTTCAAATTAACGACGTCATAGAAATCTTCAATTTTCATCCTAAAACAAAGAAGGGAAGGGGATTTTCACAAAGAAAATCACAGTTATTTCATTCTTTCGCCTGGTGCCGAACTGGGCAGTTATTTCTTTTTTTTTTATTCTTGATCTTAAAAATGGCCGTTTTCTTATTCAAATTTCCTATGCGACTGCGACGTTCTGGATGGATGTAATCCGTGTCCCCTATCCTGCCTAAATTTACCCCGTCATCCTCACTATCAATTAAATCTGTAAATGAGGACATTATTTTATTACGGAACTAGACTAAATCAAAATGCGGAACACCTCAAAATGAACACTCACCGTCTTTTAAAACCATAGGTCAAATTAGACCTATTACGTGACGCAAAATAATCAAACGAATTTAGGCGTTCTGGAGCTAGCCTTTGAAATCCTATTAATTTATACTGGTGTGATTAGACAGTTTAGTATGACAGTGCAGAAGACAGATAATTCAATAGTGAGGAGGGACGATTGTCTCTCCAGACACACATTACCGACCAACGTCCTGGACTCCGTCATTTCTACTCTCTGCCACTCGCACCCTTCCTACATATTTCCTCCCGCGCGAATCTACTGTGTGACTGCTACACTGTTTACAGCTTTATTTGATTTGTCGCATTGAAGGACGCACTGTTATGACAAGCACAATGACGTTGTTGCAGAGTTACGTTACGTTGTAAACAAGAAGTTACGTGAAGAAATTAATGATACCCATTTACCTTCAAATGTTGCAAATCCAAATGATGAGGACAACAGTTAAGTACAGCTAAACCCTGACGTGATGCCTCTGTTTGTTCACCGCAATTTGTGGCGGTATATCGAGAGTGGCGATAAATCGAAATACTCTACAGAAGGAATTTATGTTCTCGAACATTCATGGGGGCTAAGCGAGAGTGTCCCTATATCATGGGTTGATAAAGTATAAACTACAATAGGCACAATTAGAACTTTTAATAGATTTAGGATTTCGACTGTGTTAGGTAAGATATATCCTAAACTAGAACACATGAAACACGACGTTCAGTTCCGACATTATGTTCGTATGTGATACGTAAGACATGAAACTATTTCACTCTGTATTTTTAGGTGTCTTTATTGCCTATCTCTATATAATATTATACGCCTAATGCACTTTCTTCATGTTATTATTATGAAAAATAATGTTATAAGTTTTGGGGTTACCATGCCTTTGTTTTGTATAAAAAAATTAATCACCCCACCGATTATTTCGACACAGAGCGTAAACCGACTCGTCTTTCTAAACGACATGGACTTTGTTCTCCTTGAGGAAGAAACTGACGTTTTGTAATTCATGTATGCAGTAGTCTTCCATACGTCAACATTCCGAATACTTCTAAGCTTAATGCACACCTACCGAGAATTCAAATAAATCTTTGAGCAGTGAGGTGAATGTATATGAACAGTCAAGTCTCACTTCACAGGGAAAACAATCCTTTTAAAAGAAGTAAAATTGATGAATGATGTGGGGTAGCAGTCGATTTTTATTGCTAGAATTGTAAGGAACAACCAATATAATACCCGAGCAAAATGCGAAGTTATTTGTCTTGTACATCGTGGCACATGCACTGTGTACGACAAAAACCAATTAACTTCAGAATAATCAAAATACCATAAATGTTCCCGAATATGAGATAATACGATTTATGTGTCGTCATTCACTAGCTTCTCTGAAGACGGACCATTTTAAGAATATGTTGATGCTCGACTGACCGTCATATAATGCTGAAGTCGTGGGACGGGATAGCTCAGTCGGTATAGCGACTGACTACGAGCTGGACGGTCCGGGATCGAATCCCAGTGCGGAACGAGGTTTTCCGCCCGTCCAGACCGACCCTGGGGCCCACCCAGCCTCCTGTAAAATGGGTACCGTGTCTTTCCCGGGGGTAAAGTGCGGCCGGGGTGTGCTGCTGACCATTCAACCCCTTCTAGTGTCGCGGCCATGGAAGAGTAGAACTATACCTCTACCCACCCTCTGGGCCACACCCGGCCTGTAACGGGATCACTCTACTTTTTTTTATAGTGCTGAAATCACGCGGGATCAACACTAACTCAAGTCACAGAGGAAGGAAACTTTAGATAACCCACACACATAGTAACAGCAAATTTAAATGGCAAAGTATAACCAGTGTCTGCGGCAAAATACTCTTACGGAAAGTGCGGACGGAGAAGACTTGTTCAGTACGCGCGTATTATTTACACTTATTGCATAAAGTTTAACAAACAAACAAAAACACAGACTTTCCCTATGGACAACATATAATACTAAAAGTTTGAGTAGTTGTATATATATATATATAAATTTACTTTTAACCACTCTTTTCCAGCTACACATGTTACACAGAATATACAGGAAATCCTATGGACAAAATTTTGGGGCCTCGTTCGCTGCACATTGGTAATAATGGAATTCTATGTTATCGTGTGCGCGTTCATATATTTCAGATATGTGCCGGAACTTTGGGCGTGTTGCAACTGTTGCCGGAGACGCGTCGGTGGGGTAGAAATTTTAAAAATGGAACAAGCTGCGATGACCAGAAGCCTGGCGATATGCAACCCAAGCTTCAGAAAAGCGTGACCCTTGTGAGTCAGTCGTTGTCTCATCTCTGTTGGTCTACGGGCGCCATTGTCAGAAGCTGCAATTGTAGTTGCGTCCGTCCCGATTCGAAATTATAACATTTTTTAAGAAGACGTGAGAACGTGTTTCGTTTTTGCCATGTGGCCTCATCCCTGCCGTGCCACTACGCGTGAGCACTTTCAGCATCCGTATCAGACATGATATTAGGCAGACACGACGACATTAGGCATCAGAAGCGGAGAAGCCCCAAAATTGTGTCGGCACAATTCCCCACCACACTGCATAGTTTCGAATGATTTGATAATTTTAAATACAGAACTGGGAAGGCTACAAATGAAGAAACCGAGACTTGTTTTAAAATAATACATAATTGGAAGGATTGCGGAAAGGCAAGAAAAAATTAATTTGGAACACTCGATGTCCGGGCAGAAAATCGAAATTCGAAAACATAGATTGGTCTTATGTTTATTGGACCATGCATCATCTTGATAGTTGAATAAAGAGAGACCAACTTGATGTCACTTGCTTTATTATTTCATTATTTAATGCTCAACATGGTTTCGGATGTTAATACATCCATCCTCAGGAGCTTGCGACTTATTTGTTGAGTTATTTCATGGGTTGTATTCAACCATAGATTGGTCGTTATCCCAAAAGCACTATTCACTATTCTGATGAAGCTAGAGGAGTGGTCATCTGCTGCTGGATCACCACTTTATGTGCATACATATTTACGATATGGCAGCAGATTGGCGTCATTAAACTTCGTATGAATTTGTGGTGTTGAAAGGAGTCGAAGCAGGATGTTAGGTAGGCATATGTAGGGGTTAAGAATGATGATAATAAGAAAAGAGTAACGGTCCCTGGGAGCGCAAAACGTGTTGCAACATTGAGGATAGAAGGGGGGAAAAATAGCTGCGGAAAAATGTGGCCAGATGATGATATTCAAGACGTAAGAAGCGAAGATGGCACAGGATCAGGGCTTCCTTTACCTCCTTTTGTCATTTAGCTCTTATTTTCTTCTTTGTTGAGAGGAGGAGAAATTGTGAGCTGTATACGGCATATGGGTCACCAACATATAAGCAAGCTACCTGGCAAAACAAGACACACGTCAGAACCACAGGGCAGTACACGCCTTCAAAAGGTTATGCTTTACCTCCTGCAAATTCTTGTACATTTCTGATTGCCTACATGCAAGCTACATGTATCGCGTGTCTTACCTTTCCTGCCTCAAACTAAAAGTATTTGGTGTAGGTTATTAATCACGAAGTTGCGTATTGTTCTCCGTTTTTCTACGACTTTCAGCTGTTACACAATTACGTAACTAGAGAAATTGTCTGTTTGACTTCCAAACAGCCAATGAAAATATACGAGGTGGTGCTGGTAAGTCCAACAAGGAAGGAAACAAGCTACAGCGAAAAAACTCGGGATTTATTCAACAAACTCCTCACGAAGCTCAATACACTTCTTAGCTCGTTGCTCTAACTTTTGCAAGCCACTCAAAAATAAAAAAATTCAGAATATTGTACGTCCAACCAGGTCTACGCGATAGCAATGACCTCCGCGTCAGACGAAAAATGGCGAACTTTCAATTGTTTTTTTCAGTCCAGGGAACAGGTGGTAGTCCGACGGGGCCAGATCCGGAGAATAGAGTGGGTGATCAAGACATTGGAAGCCCAGGTAGGCCAGTTTCTTCTGGGTTGCAAGTGCCCGGTGAGCCGGGGCATTGTCTTGCAAGAACAAGACAGCCTTGGTAAACTTCCCGCGGCGTTTTCCCTTCAAAATGTCCTTCAGTTGCACCAACAGAGAAGAGTAATACTCCGCGTTGACAGACTGGCCCTTTGGAAGATAATCAATGAGGAGTATGCCGTCTTGATCCCAAAAAATCAAAGCGAGAAAATTTCCAGCGTATTTTTGCACTCGGAATATGTTGGAGAGGGGTGAGCCGCTATGCCGCCATTCCATTGATTTTTCCTTTGTCTCCGGGTCATAGCGATATAACTAGGTTTCGTCCATGGTCACCAATCGCGACAGAAAATCATTTGTATAGCACCAAAAAATTCCAAAATTTGCTCAGACGACTGGCACCGTTGACGTTTTTGATCCGCGTTCGGGCATTTCGGGACCCACTTCGCGGAGAGCTTCCGCATGTCCAGACCTTCATGAGTGATGGACCCAACCCGCTCACGTGAGATGCCCAGTTGCTCAGTTATAGATTTAGCCGAAACCCGGTGGTATTCCAACATTAGCTCGTGAATTTGATCAATAATCTCTAGGGTGGTCACTGTTTTGGGTCGTCCAGGACGAGGCGCAACACAGGTGGAAAAATCACCACGTTTAAACTGGGCCACCCAGTTTTTGACGGTGGCATACGATGGTGCATGTTCCCCTGATATTTCTGTTAGAATGGCGTGAATTTTCTTCGGCACCTTGCCTTGCAGAAAAAATAATTGATGACAGCTCGGGTCTCCATGTTGTTGAAAGCACGCACGTCGCCTTATATGCTTCCTTTCATCCTCTGTAACATGAAAAGACTCGCAAATCGGCAGATGAACAGACCCTCTTTCCAAAGACACTATCGGTTCCGTCCTACAACATCGGAAAATGGGTCGGGCTAAGGACTTATCAGCAACCCATAGTGTACTATAATGATTATAGGCCACATTTATTGTGCATTTGGAAAGTAAATTTTGGAAATGTACTATTTTCTCTCATTTAACTCGTCAAAAAGACGATAAGGCATAAGTGATTTTGAAGTGTGTATAATTAGACATAAATTTGTCCCTCTCCTCATTTAAGCATCACAATTCGAAGATGTAAGGAGGTGAACATACAGCTTCACGCATGATTAACCACTACTACTCGGTTGTCCATCTCGTAGCCTGGTTGCTATAGGTGTTAAATGTATGTAATATATAAATTACAAACCGTGTTTTTAATGTCATACCACCATCAGTCCATCAAACATTAACAGTAAAATAAACATGGAAATGATGTGAATCGAACCCAGTGTGCCAGACGAAAATTACTACGGTCTGCTGAAGTAATTTGATGTTTTTAATAAATGGTACTTTACACCGCTAAAATTACTTTATTAATGCCGATGTTAATTCTTCATGTTATTCCACGACAACAAGTTCCGATCATATTGCGATCATTCTCAGGCCGAACATTAGTATAAAAACGTGTAAATATAAAGATACACACACAAAATTGTATATGCAGATATGAACAAGGATGACAAATGTATTCTTATAATAAAACCCACTAGGTTTACTAATTTCTCAAATTTATTTTTGGAGTAAAATTCTACATGTTTCGGACAGTTCCTCTGTCCACCACCAGGAGTTTTTCACTGTACAGACAGCAATGGTATATGTCATACAGGTCTGCTGACAGCTTGCTGTCAGCAAACCTGTATGACATATACATATGGACAGAGGAACTGCCTGAAACATGTAGAGTTTTATTCCAAAAAAAATTTGAGAAATTAGTGCATCTAGTTGGTTTTATTATAACAATTTATCACGATGCACGGTCACCTGAACGTCAAATGACAAATATAATGAATGATATATAACTGTAACATCTCACAAAAGAAGTGAACATTTTTGTAAAGCATGTGCCTTTATTATTAAAATGTTTGTACGATACCAAGATGATGTTTTTTTGAAAAAATACAGCTACATGTAGCTAAGACATATTTAATGTACAATGGCGTTAAACTGAAGATTCTAATTTTTAATTGTTGGTACTATTTACTATTACAAACAGCTCAGCGAGATATCTAACATAAACCTTGACCTTTTTTTCTGTTCGGCTCATTTAGATGTCTACTTTGGATATCAAGTACGATATTTCTGTTTAGACTTCTCAAACATTTTTAAGAGACCTTTCAATCGGAATTTCTGTAATGCTAGTAAAATTAATTCACTTTATGTTTGATTATGTATGTGCATAAAATACATCAATTTTCCATAAGTCGTTAAACTTGCAATGAGTCCTTATAAGTGGGCGTCATCATGAATAAAATGTAGAGATATCCACATACAGTCCTCGACAGGCCCTTACGGCTGCAGGAGGCTGAGACTCCCAGAATTTCTAGACCTTCGGCATTGAAGCTGGCAAGGCTGTCAGCCCTAAGCAACGGCTGTCTTTACCTACCCCTGGTACGCATTTGTGTGAGACATCAAGGACCTAATGTGGCCGGAAGGGATAATTTAATAAAAATTCCCAATGACACCATTTGGAATCGAACCCGCAACCTTCGGGGTTTTAGCGCAACGCCTCAACCGACTGCTCCACCACGTTTCTGCAGTCATCTGTCCATCTAACTCATGTATGATCGATTCATAAGTTGTTTGTCGCACCCCAGCCACCAAAAACAGATAAGGCCACGCACCTTCCTCCTCCACAAGAATCGCGTTTAAGGTTGTGTCGCAAAGCAGTTGCAAAAAGCGAGTAATTAGCTTGTTATATATGTCCGTCCCTCCGCACCAATGGAATTCATCGCATACTGCCAGGTGAAATTTTATATTTGATATTTTCACGTAAATTGATCGACACGTCCCAAATTTTGTAAAATCGTACAAAATGCCATGCACTTCACACAAAGACTTGCGTATATTGAGGATAATACGGTGCCATGATTTGTCTTTATAAATGAGATAAACTGTGTTCTTTCTGAAGCAAGATCTGAGGCCGAACAAGCAGCTGCAGATCTCAACATGACAATCCAACAAAATCAACTCTGAATTTCCCCAGCACACGAAATACGATATCTCAGCTTCCAGATTTGAGTGTCTGTTTCCCATTCATTTTCCCAGCTTCTAGGGTTGCAAATTTGCGCCTGGACTATAAATGATATCGCTTATCATACATTGTAAATCTAATTTTGATTTGTGCCATCCATGTTGTGTAGTAACTAACAGGTAGGGTAATTACAGTCAATAACACAACATGTATATCTAATAGAAGTTTTACTAGAAAAAGACAAAAACTACATGTTTCGGCCAACGTTGGCCACCAAACTAGGACACCGACCTACAACGCGACCCTCCCCCCCAACTTGCTCATTGCCCACGGACCAATCAATAGGCTCCACACTCAGGCTATAAGCCATGTTTAACTCAAAATCCTAGAGGATGAGATCTCAACATCGATACGCGGCTTCGTGTTTTATATAAACCCATTTACAGCATATAAAACTTTCGGACGAAAAACCCGATGATGGCCAACGTTGGCCGAAACATGTAGTTTTGTCATTTTCTAGTAAAACATCTATTAGATAAACACGCTGTTGAGGACTCTAATTATCCTACCTATATTGTAAATCTAGTGCTAAATACAGATAAATCTTCTAATGTGTTCTGTGACATTTAAATACCCGAATTTGCAGTCTTGCCTTCAAAATGATCATAACTTTAAACCTAGGGATAACAACAAACCGAATGCTCCTGAAGTGTAGCTCTGCCGATATCGCATAACTTTTTGTCATGTAATTAAAACAGACAATCAAAACATCACGTGACTTCTGTATATACCTGTCGTCTGACAACTGAAAACCCAACACATTATTTAAATTTGTGACATTTAAAGTTACTTTCTGAAAGGAATAGCCGAGTTCCAGCCCAGCAATATTTCTACAGAGGGATCATGTACACAGGGGAGTGACACATGTTGTTTCCCGCCTAGAAGATGACGATACGACATATTTGCCCCTAGGGACAGTGGAGGGATCTCTATGCATGCTGCGCTGTCCCCAGGAGTGTGTGCTACATCACCAAACAGCTCCTGGGGGCACCCTACAGAGCAATACTTCCTCGAGGACAGAAAAGAAAACACAATGAAATTGATAGCTTGAAAGATGGAGGAGATAGTACGTGAGATAAAATAAAACAAATGACGCAGTGAGTACTTGGGCATTATTTAGCATTTTACTACTGAGCCAAAAACGTAAGCATCAACTCGAACTGCATTCAAACGCCAAGTTGGCGAACAAATATATCTCAATTATTCAACGGCAAGCTGAAGTATGAAAGAGATAAAGAGTGCAGCATGATACAGAGAACGAACTAAGACAGAAATAAAGGGACAAACAGCAAAGGAAAATGTACAAAGTGAGTGTGAAATAGCCTAAAAGCAACTGTATTTGGTATTTATAGCGATGGTGGGTAGCTATCAGCAACTATATGTTTCGGCCATCATGGTGCCCATCATCAGGTTGTACATACTAAAGCAGATAAACTAATAAAATATGCAGTTTCAATCAGCTCGATGTCGAGATCTCTAACACCATAACATTAATTAATCTTACAGTAAAGGAAAAGATAAGCGGAAGTTACAAAGAAGAAAATAAGGGTAGAAATATAAACAACGTTTGAATGAGAGGTGGACTAAAACAAACATGGGGTGTAATTTCTTTCTTCAACCACTGCAACTTTTCTCATCACAAGAGAGCTCTAACGTCACTAGTCAATTCTTAGTGTTAATGGCTGTCTAAGAGTTCAACAGGACAAATCTAACACAAGGGCGATAATGACGATTATCTCTACACCAATTCGTAGTGTTCAACCGTAGGCAACTAATTTCTCCCTAGGCCAATCGCGGGTGGACACTTTATTGTAGGTGTCGATAGTTCACTTGTTAACTCTGAAGCTATACTGCCACCATGTTAATAATTTTTCGTATATTATTAACAGCTATTTTTTCTAACTACTCGGATTTTCCAACCGGGATTCAAGGATAGTGTAGAGCTGTCTAAATAAGTATTTAGTTTATCCCAAAAATCTTAATTATATATTCTAAGTTAATAATTATAATATTCAAAGTACAAAGAAAGAAAACAATTTAGTTATTTTTACAAGTGTGTCCTAATGTTAAAATAAGATCTTAAAGTATTCGTCAACCAAATAATTGTCTCACCTCATATATATATATATATATATATATATATCTAGTCAGGAGTAATTTGGAATTTGCAACTTTTGAGGTGGACTTCAACAAACATGTAATGTATAATACAAAACTGTAGCGTGTATGTATCTGTATATACATACAGTCATGAACACAACAATATTACAATTAGTAGCGATATATAATATACAACTACATGTTTCGGCCCTGTATGTATGCCATATCAGGTTGTCCAAAGAACTTATTAAGTGACTATACAGTATGTGTGGTAATTTTGGAAGGCGGACGAGATCTCGTCTTACCTCATAAATCGTGGGATTAGTACAAGATGAAGTAAACAGGTGAAGGTGTTACATCAATTGTGAACATCTTATCATTCTAACATGCAAATTAGGTAGTTTATTTCAACTTTTATTAATCCCACGATTTATGATGTAAGACGAGATCTCGTCCCCCTTCCAAAATTACCACACATACTGTATAGTCACTTAATAAGTTCTTTGGACAACCTGATGATGGCCTACATACAGGGCTGAAACATGTAGTTGTATATTATATATCGCTACTAATTGTAATATTGTTGTGTTCATGACTGTATATATACACACACACACACACACACACACACACACACACACACTAGAGCTTGTGTTATTGACCTGACACAACGGGGATGGCACACCTTAAAAAAATGTGGTTTAATTTCTGTCTTCAACCACCGCAACTTTTCTCATCACAAGGGTGTTCTAACGTCACTAGTCAATTCTTAGTGTTAATGGCTGCCTACGAGTTGAACAGGACTAATCTAAGACAAGGGCGACAAATGACGATTATCTGCACAGGCATTTTATATTTCCAGTAATCCGATGACATACCGCGAAGGGTAAGCCTGTATCACAAGGGCATATAGATGCATCACCGTCGGCACCACCGCGACGCCGTGTGGCATGATGAGATGGCATAGTGAGTGAAACAGCAGTACGAATATCACTAGTGTGTGTTGCTGTGTGGTTTGTATGGATCACGCTTTGGTTTGCGCGTCATTATAAGCCGTCCCGGCATGATGCCTGGCGTCGCGACGTCTCTATAATACAACCGTCCTCCTATTCAAATAGACCTCATTACAATGTGTCATCACTGTCCATATTACACCTTAGGTTCTCTGCTAGCACGTCTACATCGCGTCTGAAAACCTTCAGTTACGTTGATCATCTGAGAATGCTCTTCATGTAGGCCTAATAGATTACTTTGGTTTCATCTTTTCTTCGATCTACCGAATTTCTTATTCTATGAGAATTATAAGCCCAGATATCTTCTAGGAGTGTGTTATTCGCCTTCTCCTGCCGATATGAAATACGTCGCTTTATAGTCATTGGGGGGGGGGGGGGGGTTTTTGGGGTTGTTTTTTTTTTTTTTTCCGGGGGTTTGTATGTTTGTTGTTTTTTGGTTGGGGGGGGGGGGGGGGGGCGTTATGGCGTAGTACGTACAGCAACTCGCTACGACATGGACGGATCGGGGTTTAAATTCCAGTGGAGTCAAGAGATTTTTTCTTCTCAACATCCCTCTAGACCAGCTTTGAGGCCCACACACCCTCATGGACAATGGACCCCGGAAGATTTTCTCGGGTGTAAAACTGCCGCGGCGTCTCCTTGACCACCCACCACCCTCTAACGCCGAGGTTGCTAATGAGTGGAGCTGCATATCTGCCCTCCTCTCTGCCTTCATCGTATGTTATGAGAACATCTTTACCTTTGCCTGACACATACATTTTTTCCAAAGTTTAAAATAAAAATTTCAAGTTCCAGCAACCCTAGTGCCAGCTATCAAAACATTTATACACAGAAATTACAATAAATAATATTACTACCCGACTCTCTTGAGCATTAGAACATTTAATAAATACGACACTAAGGAAACAAGCCCCACTTACGAAGTGCGGTAACGGGATGTCATTGCATTCATATGTATGCTTTTCTTATTCTTTTCGGATATTTAATATTCGTGGCAGAAATATTTGTACTCCTCACCCAATACTGTGCGGGTGATAAAATCGAGAAGAATGAGATGGGGTGGGCATGTGGCGCGTATGGGTGGGGAGAGGTGAGTGTATAGGGTCTTGGTGGGGAAACCGGAGGGAAAGAGACCACTGGGGAGACCTAGACGTAGATGAGTGAATAATATTTGGACGGATCTCCAGGAGGTGGGATGTGGGTATATGGACTGGATTGGGCTGTCCCAGGATAGAGAGAGGTAGCGGACGCTTGTGAGTGCGGTAATGAACCTTCGGGTTCCGTGAAATGCGGGTAATTTCTTGACTCGCTGCAAACCAGTTAGCTTCTCAAGAAGGACTCAGCACCATGGAGTAAGTAAGTAAGTAAGTAAGTAAGTAAGTAAGTAAGTAAGTAAGTAAGTAAGTAAGTAAGTAAGTAGGTAAGTAGGTAAGTAAGTAAGTATGTAAGTAAGGCAGAAATAGGATTCAAACGAGGAACACGTCCAGCACCAATCTACTGGACAACTGTTAGTACACTGGCGAACAATTATGAGAGAGCGGAAATGAATGTAATTCCCGTAACAGAAGTATTATATGAGATTTCCGTACTTCTGGTACTTATCGCGCTACGTCAAGGGGTAAACGGGACCCGAAGTTTCAAAGAAACGTGCTGCCTTTGGCTTCGAAGGTCAATACGCACTGGACGAATTATTCCCCCAGAACGTATGGTCTTTCTTCTGTTATGGATAAACTTGTGTAATGAGAATTTTCCGACTTTTAACAAAGTCTCTACCGTCTAATTTAAAAAATGATTCTCCACTGTTTCAGGGGTGATACATGTAACAGACAAAAGGACATGACATCCTCAAAGGTTTTAGTCCTTCCTAAACAAGATCTCGTAATACTGGTACTAAATAAAATGCACCCTAACGGACAGTAATATAATATTATATAGTGTACGTCAGCACAATCACTTTATTATATAAGGCAATACAAGGCTACATGTTTCGACTAAAACCTAGTCATCTTCAGGCCTCTATTAACATTTGTGTTACCGGATGCTGTGCACACTCTGGGATCCTATCGTGTTTACATTCGTGGAATATATCTAATTAAAACGTCTGTCTAAAATTAGATATATTGTCCAAAATTAGATATATTCCACGAATGTAAACACGATGGGATCCCAGAATGTGCACAGCATCTGGTAACACAAATGTTAATATAGGCCTGAAGATGACTAGGTTATAGCCGAAACATGTAACCTTGTATTACCTTATATAATAAAGTGATTGTGCTGACGTACACTATATAATATTATATTACGTTGAGAACACATCCTGATGCTTCCATTCAAAGTAACGGACAGTTCCTTTATGCCAGACGTTTGACTGTAGACATATTCGTAAAAGACAAATCTGAATATGTTACAAAAATGGGCAGAAGGTACAGTAAGAACTGTGGAGATGAAAATTCCATAAGCAGTTTGAATCAGGAAACCTTCAAGATTATTTTGCATACGTTACTTAGATGGCGGTAAAATATTAAACTTGATGTTATACAACTGATGTATATGGGTTTACAATTATATTAGTGGACCTGTAGACTCTAATAGCTTGATTTTTGAACACAGTCACCAAAGTTCAATGTGAACGAATGTATGAAAATTCTTTGCCCTATTGTGTGTTTACTTTCCAAACTGTAATTTATTTATTCCTCCACAGCGTCAGTCTAAATCCTGAGAGATTTTACAGGCATTCTGCAAAAAATTCTTCATTCTAGGTTTCGGTACAAAATGGAAGTGAATATTCAATCTTAAGCTTAACCAAGCTTTACTCCTGCCAACATCATACCCATGAGTAAACCATCGTTTACCTTAAATAAAGTCCTGGGCGTCCAGCCTGCAGGAATTCTCTCTACTGAATAATCCTAGCCACTCATGAAAAGAAAGTAACCAACATTTCACCAAACATGAAAAGAAACAAATAATTTACAATAAACTTTATACAACTTCCTGCAAATCCGTCGTCCATACATAACAAAATTTAAATTAAAGTACAACATTAGGAGTGGCAATTTTTAAATCGGTTCTTCTTAAATAAAATATTGTTAGTGTGCTAAAATACTTTATTGTCCAACAGATGCACAAATATATAATTCGTAGATAAAATTAGAATTATTATAAAATATTTAGAAATATTTAAAATTGCTCCATCTTGTTTCGGATCACAAGGGATCCAACATCAGGGAGCTTTATACAGTGTTTGGCTAAAATTACAGTAATGGTTCTATCATGTCTGTTGACATGGACGTAGTCTAGAGAGGCAGTGCCTCTCTAGACTGTGCAGTACACAAACAGTGCCTCTCTAGACTGTGCAGTACACACACAGTGCCTCTCTAGACTGTGCAGTACACACACAGTGCCTCTCTAGACTGTGCAGTACACACAC
>Ga0131853_10004530_pt1 | contig 24907 bp, 17 predicted proteins | sample TergutLab28metaG_FD_92764 | JGI IMG/M metagenome (GOLD analysis project Ga0131853, IMG submission 92764) | Labiotermes labralis P1 segment gut microbial communities from Petit-Saut dam, French Guiana - Lab288 P1 (version 2) (version 2) | ecosystem: Host-associated > Arthropoda: Insects >...
ACCGGAGGGAAAGAGACCACTGGGGAGACCTAGGCGTAGATGGGTGGATAATATTAGGATGGATCTCCAGGAGGTGGGATGTGGGTATATGGACTGGATTGGGTGGGCCCAGGATAGAGATAGTTGACGGACGCTTGTGAGTGAGGTAATGAACCTTCAGGTTCCGTGAAATGCGGGCAATTTCTTGACTAGCTGCAAACCAGTTAGCTTCTCAAGAAGGACTCTGCACCATGGAGTAAGTAAGTATGTTCAAAACAAGGCTCAAGAAATACGACCTCAATGTGGCCACTCACACACAGTCTCAAAACGTAACTGAAACCTACACTCATTTTAGTCTCTGGTCACTCCGTTGTGGTTAGAGGGCAAATGTATTTCTGGTTATCTGGCAGGAAGAATTCTCCTCGTGATTGTTAGCACTGCTATGTGGTCACAGATAAACTAATTATACAATGTTAGATTGTTCCACTGGGGAGGGCTACACAACATTCATGGTAGGTAGCCACCAAGTCACTCAGTCACTGCCACCAACCCATTGCATTCAGAAACAGCTCATATTCCAAGGGTTGGAGAAGTATGGTACACCTACTCTTGCAAATACTCCTCCTGCCTTTAATTCTTGGAGCCTGAAGATGCAGGCAGCCAGTTCTTCCGAAACATAATACATTTCTACCATACTACATACAACCACATATTAAAAGAGAGTATACTTCATAACCACTACAGTGTGAATCTCAAATCTCGCATAACATTGTATAATCCCTGTGTTTGAAAACCTTAAAGTTTATTCCACAAATTGGAAGGTAAGTATAGATAAAATTTATGGCATCTAAACACACAAATATATCCTATCATCCACATTAATTGTTGTGTTGTGCTGTTTTTGAGAAATCTAAATAAATATTCAGTTGTTTACTAACTCCATGATGGTCAGTCCTTCATGAGAGCTGACCCAGACACTCAAATGATCAGGAAACAGTGACTCGCATGGAATCCAAATGTTCATTGCCATATTCAGAAGAGTTGTGATGAAATGTTATGTGCAGCAATGTCTGTGCAGTATGAATGTTATGAGGTGTACACGAAAATCTGCTCCAAATAAAATTGTCAAGGATCTACTGTATGTACTACATTTCAGTTCAGTACATACAGAACAACATTAGTCTGTTAGGCATTGTTATGAAGAAAAAACAGACTGCCTTATGTTTGAGACCATGTCCATCCATCTGTCCTTCAGAGACCTAGTATCTTCAACTAAACCACTTCTCAGATTTTCACAAAATTCAATAAAAAGTTTTTTATAAAAAGTTGTCTGTAAGCGTGAGTTGTGTAAAAATTGTATCAGTAACACTCATACTTTAAGTAAGGGTTTAAATGAATTTATATGTATATTATCCATATTTATTGACTGATCTGGGTGAAATTCAGTGCAGAAAGTCTCTACATAAAGCCACAGTATAACTGTGACTGCTGTGAAAATCGGCAAAATGACATTCATCTTTACTGAAGAGCATACATGAAATTTACCTGTATTTTCTACATTTTTGCCCAAATTTGGTACAAGATATGATCACAACAATTTCTTCAGCAACTGCCAGATTTATGAATTTGGTGCAGTGAAGGCCATGCCTCATTAGTGACATAAATGCCTATATCTGTACTTTCCACATCTTTTGACTGATTTGAGAGAAATGTGGTATAATAAATCAGCAAACAATGTTGTTGAACATCTGTGAGTTTCATGAAAACCAGTGTAGGCATGGCTGTACTTACAGGCATAAATTAAATTCTACTTATATGTGTAACTTCAAACTGTAAAACTTTTGAAAGTGATAAAATCTGTGTACTGTGTCATGGAGTACACCATTACAGTCTTCTTTACACTTAACTTCAGCATGGGGAATACAAAAGATAAAATATTCAGTAAATGCAGACCTTCAGTAATTGCAAGAACATTAAATCAGGATTTCACTGTGTATACAAACAGAACTGTTACATTTTTTTTCTGTCCTACTACAGACCTCACAGAATACACCCCAAAATATTACAAAAGTTACTCCACACCATTTCCAATATGTAAAGTAGCCATAGCTATTCAACTGATGTGCTAGAGCTGTGGTAGCATTGTGGATGCAATTTGAATCCTTTTCTCAATCTCCTCTTATTAATAACATGAATTTCTTATTTCAAGTTGTTTAATGTTTCAGCCACTACATATTGTGACAATGACAAAGAAGTACTCATATCCTTAGCAAAAAGCACAATTTTGCTTGTCTGTATTATCTTCCCCTTTTCATTTCCACTTCATGTCCATATGTACTGAACCTTGTTACCCCTGTCTGTCAGTATGCTGTACTATTTTTCAAATAAAATCACTATGGGTTAATGCCCAATTTTCTTCAGGGCTGAATCTATGATGAGTGGAAGGCAAGTGACAGCAATGTTGCTAGTGCTGCTAATGCTCAGCTTTGGAGCCCAGGGACGCAGAGGCCGAGGTCGCGGCAGGTCAAAGAGCAGGATGCAAATTGGACTGCCCATAACAGGAAAATATCGGGACCCAGAGTCGGACCAGTATTACAACAACCATGATGTGAGTAACTGACACACTGGAATGCCAGCAGACCAGATTACAATGAAGTGCCCTTACTCTCTTCATGACAGTGAGACTTGCAGCATCACTGTGCCCGTGTAACATTGAGAGTATTAATCTGACCACATCACCCCGCACTATCATTAGGGATCCATTAATACAGACAGACACACACAACTGCATGATCTAGGAGAAAGAAGACGTTAGCAAGTGAAGACTTTCTGTTTGCAGGGTGCCAAGATTGTGCACGCATCTCACTTTGACTATGAATACATGCTGGGCCACAAGATTGTGTTTGTCTGTGTGGCTAAAGGCACACCACAGCCACAGATCACCTGGTTCAAAGATGGCATTGAGCTCTATGCTCATTCTTATCTACATGTGAGTATGGCACACAACAAACATTGTGTAGTCTGGGACAAAGACATCAATACACTGCTACCTACCAACCACACTACACAGCATCATGTTCCCAAACTTTGGTTCCTGCCTACCAAACTACATGATGTTATATTCCCAAACACTGGTACCTACAAACCAGACTATATAATGTCACATTCTCAATGCTTGTACCTACCAACCAGACTACATGAAGTCATTTCCCAACCACTGGCACCTACCATCCAGACCACACAGTATCACATTCCCAAACATTTTCACCTACCAACCACTCTACATGCTGTCATATTTCTTTGCACCCACCATCCAGACTATATACTGTCACATTCCCAAACATCTTAACCTACCAACCATGCTACAAGCTGTCATTTTCCCAGACACTGGCACCTACCATCCAGACTACAACAGTGTCATATTCTCAAACACTGGCACCTACCATCCAAACTACATGGTATCACATTTCTAAACTGTGGAAGCATTCCACCACCAGTTTTATCACCATACACTTTCCCTTTACATTCTTTGATATATGTTTAAGTAGTCTGCACCTATGAGCCAAAGAAAATAGAACTCTTAAATTTCACTTTACCAAATGGACTGTTTTTAAGTTTCCAAATAAATTTACCCATAGCATGTGGCCTATTTTTCCAACTTACTTGCTGATGGCCGGGACTTTTTCATTTTAAATGCTGATTTCTGCACCTGATAATATTACCTGTCATGTTTCATACAGTTTTAGAACTGGAAAGCTCAAATAAAAAGTATACTGTTAAAAATAAATCCAGGTAGGCATGCTCAAAATTTGGAAACAACCCATCTATTTTTATGTAGCTGAGTTGAAGACCTTTTTTACATTTGTTCAGTTTCCCTATATAGTTTTGTTCCTGAAGGAGTTTATTTTGGAAATCTGCTAATGTTTACTGTGTTACTAAATTTGGAGCAGATTGTACACAAGTGCACTCTCCTATTTTAGCATTCTATTTCTGTTCCTTGTTTGGGCGGTCAGACGAGTTCATATGACTTGTTTTAATGCAGTGAGGGAGGACAAGAATCCAAACATTTTTTTAGCAAAATTATTAGTATCATATGGGACTACAAACAAATTTCCTTCATTCTGTTCTAAGAAGTTGTGACTCCCGTGAATTATAGTGTTATGTGTAAGTCCATCTTGCAATCAACAAGTCAGTTCGTTTTCTGTTTTGAAGCACAACACTGGTCCTTAGAAGCAAAGAGAATTCTGTGTTGTGTTGCCTCACAAAAATCACAGAAATGAAAACAAAGTTCATTTGTCCAAAATGCAATGTGAAGCTGCATGCCAGTCCTATCTTCCAGCTACACCACATCAAACTGCATTTCTGAAGACAGACTGACACTAAACTGGACACACAGTGTGCACAAACATAAGTAATGCTACAGTTGTCATTACTGAACCAACACTTTTTTCATCAGCATTAGCTTGATCAAATATCAACACCAATGATGTGTGAATTTTACAAAAGGGTTCAGGAAACTAGCAGGGACACATCTGATGGGTCTTAACAAATATCTCATTTTGAACCTTTTACAAAATAAATATAATAACAGGTGCTGAGAGATGTCTGTAAGTCAATCATGACTGCTGCAAAAATCATAAGGGTGTTGGTCATCAAAATCGCCTCTCAGGAGCCAACAATTCAATTATAAATAAACCCCAGGTAATCTTCTGAGCCTGTAGAAGCATTTTTAATAAATATGGCAACTAAGTGTTTGCATGAATACAAGAAATTTTAAAAAACATCATTATGTAACAGGAAACAGTGACACATATAATATGGGACAGTGTTTTTCCTTTTGGATAATAAAGGTTGTGAAGTTGGAAATAAAATGAATAAGAGGAATTTAATACCTCTTACCACCTTTGTCTGTCTGTCACAAGTCATCTGCACATCTCAATCTTCCTGACTGCAACAGACAGAAGCATAGCTGGGGGGGAGTGTTTCTATCGCCCAAAGTAACAACAGTCCAAAAGGCAGCAAAATGAATATCCTGAATTAAAAAACGTAAATTCTGTGTGCTCAAAAAAATTTTAAATTATTGAGCTAAAATAAAAGGAAAGTCCATCAATAATTGTGACTTTTTTTTAAAGTACATACACTCTCTTAGGGGCAGCCATTGTGATTACTCTCACCAGGGACCAAAGAAACCTAGGTATGCCACTGGAAACACCCTAACAGATCCTATTTTCTCCATTCTTATACATTACTGCAAAAAATATCTGGGCTTGCAGGTCCATGAATGGAAGATGGGGCCAGACAAAGTGAAGTCAAAGCTCGAGATTGACCCAGCTACACAGATGGATGCAGGACTATATGAGTGTTCTGCAGACAACATGTATTCTGTTGACCGACGCAGCTTCAAGACAGACTTCAGTATTGCCTTCGACTGAATGTTGTCTCTGCCCCACCCCAGAGACCAAAGGAACTTGTTTTCCCATATCACATAGCATGCACCATAACACTGACAGTGACATGGTGTACTTCAACTCCATATAAACTGACGGCATTCATCAACTGCACAATTCAACAACACGCCAACAAAAATTCAGTAGCTTAGTGCACTGGCAATTTTCTTAATACATATTGAAGAAAAAAAAAAGTTAAAACATAAAAACTGGATGAATCCAAGTTTCATACAATTTATATTCCAGGGTTCTTTGCCTTAGATATATTTAAAATTAAAAGTCTTTAAGCTCAAGTACTGCAAATCTTATACCCAAGTTTAAAAAACAGTGAATATGTTTGGTTATACATCATCAAAGTAACAATATTTAATTTATAACAATACACAATTTATTTCTCTTACGTGTTTCAGTTATTTAAAAAACCATCATCATGGAGACATATAAGTCTACATATAGAAAATGATGAATTCATACACCTCACATGTAATATATAGTTAACAAGTTAATTTCCTTTATTTATGTCCCTTACATTACCTTATGAATTATATACTACATGTAAGCTACACAAATTCAGTATTTTTTGTATTCAGATAGGTATGTTCCCCTGATGATTGCATAAATAACCAAACAAGTAGAAGAAACAGAACAGATATTATTATTAACTAAACAGTGTTACTTTGACGGCATATAATTGATTAGTGCAAGGCTGTGATGAATCAATTTAAGAAAACAGTGGAACATTCTCATGTTGGAAACTGGAAAGCATTAATTTGTAAAGAAACCAGACCTTCTTTCATACCCAGTGACTACACTTAGAATTAGATACTTCCTCACCAAGATTGTTTTGCTGTATTTAATTATGCTTCATCAACTGCACAGGCTATATAATTTAGACTTTGACCTTGACAAATTAATCAGCATTTTGAGCAAAGCTATGAAGGATGAGTTTAAGGAACTATCCCAGCATTTGTCAAGATGAACTGAGGAAAATCGTATAACACCACAGTCAAAGCAGCAAGCCTCTGGGCCCGCACTTGAATTTTAAGATCTACAGTAGTCAATGTATGGTTCCTGCTTCCTGTCTACCCCTTTACAATTTCTTCCTCATCCTGTGTCATATTGATACACTCATGTTAAGGCCTTCCCATAATGTACTGCCTAACCCAGACCCAACACCCTGTAACAGCCTTCAGCCATTGAAGTCTATGATAGTCACAGCCAGATTTTCCGGTTTCTAGTCTCTTTACACTCAACCACAGAATTAAATGTCACAGTCTATTAGCAACAAATAAACGATGACCAGCCAGCCAACCAGTTGTGATTACTGATCCTCCTGCCTCGCAATTTAACCTTTACACCCTTGGAATGCCTCCTGGTGAAGGTTAATTTCACTCTATCCTAATCAACACAAGCATTTCAACACATTCTGCATGTTACCTACACTTCTTCCATTGTGCTATCTAATATGAAAGTGCAGCCCTTTCAAATTTTTAATTATAATATAAACATGGTCTGCCATCATCAACACTTCTGTAGCCATTACAACAAATCAAATGGGAGTCTTTCTGTCAATGTGAAACATCTTCTAACTTGGGAATGTATGAAGATGGTTACTAATAATGATGATTCTCCTCCTCATCTTCCTTCTCCTCCTTTTTTCCACTTTATCTAGCAACCATCTCTCCATCTATTTCTCTGCCCTCCCAAAGTTCAATTTCCTCTCATGTTCCTTCTTCCATCTGTCCTAGTAATTAACCAACTTGTTGCACAAAATCTTGTTTTATAATAAGTTTATTAAATGCCTCTACATGTTTTGAGCACTATGTGCTCATCATCAGGAGGTCAAAATTGAATATACATCATCTGGTATCATCACACCTGCAGCCTCCACACCAAGAAGCCTCAAAAGAGGATTATACACAAAACACATTAATAACAGGCCACAGTGATCGAGAATTTGTACCAGAAGCTTGTGTGTAGCAACAAAACAAGAACACAGTGTTGCCAAAAATTTAATTCCTACAACAAAAATTACCATGTTCATAAAGGATTGTCTCTCTCTTCCCACACAGTCAGAAAAGATGTGTTGCATTGTCGTACAAGACACAGTACTCACCGGCGGTTATTGTGTATTATTTCCATGTAGTCCATGGACCTGGCATAGAAGCCATCAGCTGTCAGTGCACCCCAGAAGTTGGACCAAGCCTTGTAAGGTCTCAACAGCAGTGGTGCCACAATACTTCTGTAAAAAAAAATGCAAGCAACCTGCTTTAAATTCACTGCCACTGAGGCTGGATCTGCTGGACCTGCCACAATCCGGTTTTATTACATTCTAATGGATCACGAAGTATTTTACTTGAATGCTCTTCATCTTTGGCACCAAATTCTCAAAACAGCCCAAATCAGCTGCAGAAGTTACAAAATATTTCTGTCAAACAGTTTTCTTTAAGGACACCAAAGGCAATAATAATTTTAGATTCATACCACAGATCTACAGCAAATTCTCAAACTTCAAAAGCAAATTTTCAAAGTTTTGATAATTTAAATCACCTGAATTTACACTCAGACCAACAATCAAATTTTGTAATTTTGATTGCAGCAAGTTAGCAAAAACATCTCATTGCTCAGACAATTATTTTCTGCCTTCTCACCAGGTACATCCAGGTTCAATTCCAAGACAGCCCATGTGGAATTCCTGATGGACAAAGTGGCAATGAAAAAGGTCTACCTCTGAATACTTCGGTCTTCCCCTGTCAGTTTCTATCACACACATATGCCCACATGCACATGCATACACACATACCTGTTCTGCTCGATAAGAAGACGAAGAGTGTGAGGGTTATCCAAATGGGCATCGCTGTCCACATTCAGGTAGTAGTCACACTTCACGGTCAAACAGTAACCACTGCAACATCAAGAATGGATCAGATCTTGCATAGCAATGATCCTCCCCCTCCAGGGCAAATCACTGGAGTAAGACTAAATTCTAAACCAAGCAAATACATGTCTCCCACCACCTGAACAAAATCCTTGAATTTGCACCAGTAGTTGTTTTTTAACTCAAGTAAAAGTAAAGAGGGTAAGATACCTAAAGCACGTAGATTACATGAGACACACAAGAAATGCATACAAAATTTCAGTTAAGAATAACTCAATGGAAGAGACCATTTTGGAGAAACCATACAGACATGAGGTTAAAAATGATGTTAAGGAAACAGAGGGAGGATGTGAATTGGATTTATCATTGTTCTAGGAATAATTAGCAAAAAAATAAAGTAAAATGCGAATATAAACTTACCAATACATCATGTCTGAAATTTTACTTATAAGTCAACAATTTCAAACCTGGCAACAGCACAATACTGAATTTATAGCCAACAACTTTAAAACATAATCCATAATTCTACGAGTCCTTCACATAAACAGAATCACAGTAACAGAAGAAAATCTGTGGGACTGTAGTTACACTTTGTTCTCTACAAAATATGAAAATAGGCTTTGTAACTTCTCCACAGAGTGGCTTTTACTCTTTCTGACTGACTGACTGACTGATTGATTCCTTTATGGAATGCCAACTGAATAGGCAACTAATCAAGATTCTCTCTTCAGCATGCAAAATTTCAGTTATAAAAATCAACTTGGGAGATTAAATGGATAAGATGATTTAAATGGATCATTACAAAAGCATATCAGCTGCACACTCACACAGCCAAGTTGCGGGACTCTGACAGCTTCAGTCTATCACTTGGGTTGATCCTCTTAACAGTACGATACTCATCACTGTGCTTTGACAGAAAGTCCTCAAGCAGCTCGGAGTGGAACTCTGCCTGAGGGCCATTAAAACAGACAGTGGTGATGCCAATCAACACTTATACGACTAGCAGCCATACACTGCTTCTATGCAACCGACAGATACATTACAATAACCAGTATAGGCCCCATTCGATTATTCAGATCTCCAAAATCTGTCTTAATACTGACCATCTGCCAGGGTTTCTACAGTGACCTCTTCCAAAAGGTGTTTAAACTACACTTTTATATACATCTCGTTTCTTACAATCACCCGCTTCAGTATTCTTGGTTTCATCACCCAGGCCATAAAAGTTCCAGCTGAATCACAACTACAGGAAGATCTTCGTATTAGATCATTACAAGAATGACCCCACACAAACCTACAGACTATGGACTTTGAAACATAATTCAACATGAATGAAGTTAATGCCTTCTAATAAGACTGTGAATTACCCTCTTATAGCCTCAAGTATGTCTCAACAGTATTTAAAAACTCAGTTCGTACTGCTTAACAGAAAGCACATGACAACTCCATCACAAGACTGAATGGCTGTTTTTGTTTAGGGAATTGATCACCCTGTATTGTACGAATCACACAAAACCCACAAACACAGTGTGTGGAAAAAGTGATGTTTCTGAATATTAAAGCATGTGGTATATAGAGCAACCATGTGCTAAAAATGGCTAAACTTGTTTCACATCTTACTTAAAAAGTGTATTTGACACATAACCCAAATTTCTACCTGCAGTAATATGAGTGTACAAAACTGTACACAGGGTGAACAAATGTTACATGTAAAACGTAACACATCAACTGCACACTGTTCATAAAAATTGCTGTATGCACGATTCTGATCCCAAATTCAGCATCACTTTGAAGTTACTTCCAGCACCATTACATGAACTCTTCTCACCAGGCTTCATCTATTTTATCAGAACAAGTATTTTATTTTTCAAATCACCTACTTTAGTTGTAATTCTGATAACAAGTAACACCCACTAATCACCCATGATATGGCTGCTTTCCCTGTCATTACCATAATACATAGCAGCTAGAACTTTATACAGAAGGAACAACATTAAAATTAAGAAAACTGAACTTTACATACATAATGTTTAAAAAAATTCAGAAAGAGTATTCAAATCTGAGATCTGAGGTTCTCATATTGGTGTTGCTGAATATTCATTCTTATGGGATGTGACAGTGTGCTGTTGGGCACCACTCAACCAGCAACACATCACATTTCAGAAGATCTAGACCCTGATGATTCAGATAATAACCGAACATTCTACCATAATACTAGCACATGCTGTATCAGCTGCAGCTGCCATGCACATTGGCAAGAGTATATGTAAACTTCATAATATCCTTGGGTGTTGTCAATTAGGTGTGCAGTACAAGACAAACAGATTTACATTTTGTATATATTATATGAACAGGCATCCTTACTGAGTTATGCACAAAGAGATGTAGTTTCTGCTTGGGATATTCAATGTGGTAGATTTTGTCAAGGAACTCCTCTAGGAATGGTGTTGGCTGCTCAATAAACACTGCTATCAGCACAGTAGGGTAGCTGTCCAGCTGCAAGATATAATAGACAGTTACAATTTTTGTATGCTGGGCCATGGTACTGTAAAGTCCTGTGGGTCGGTAACAACACTTTTGACGATCTTGCAACCACCACCTTTAGGCTGAACCCTGTAGATGAAGGCAGTATATTCCCTCAAAATGCAAGTATATTCACAACCCACAAGACCACAGACAAGAACTCACACCTCACACCACTGCAAGTAGGCAATATTATTCACTTGACTTATTCTCAGCATCTAATCCTTAGGCTTTTAAAATTAAGCCACAAAACTGTACCATGTGTCACATCTAGAAATGTCCATGGCTCCATGCAGACTAATCCTAAAAGCCAACTCAGTGCAATATCCTCATCCTGTGAAACCCACAACAGATTTACAGATCATTTTCCTGAAGCTATCACACTGGTAGTTCCTATTTCTTTATGGATCCTGGACTGTGTTTAATAATTTTCTTTTGTTTCTGTCCATTATGCACAATTCAGATGACACATAATTTCCTCAATTTGGACTTTTTTTTACTTCAAATCATATTTCTTGACCTGCTTGTGGAAAGAAATATATCTGATCTCAGTTTTGTTCAGAACTGACAAGTGATTGATTTTTGGATATTTATAAACACCCTCCAAACACTTAAGCTGTGTTTCCTCAAATAAGATGGTAAGATAATCACCTATGACATTCAGATAACAATCTAGGAGAAAAGTGGCCATGATATAATACTGTAGTCACATTCAGACAGCAAAACACAGTTCCACTGACAAGCATATCATGTTAACAGCACTGGCTGACACTCAAGATGACCTTTGAAGGTTCAGATGCATGACAGTTGTGCAATAAAAGATATGTATAGTTTGTTTTACAAATTATAATTCTCTGTTGAAAAGTTCCACAGTAAGAAACTTTAACATGACCATAATTTTGATTCTGTAGTTCACGCCATCATGACAGTTCCAGCAAAATATGCACAACTGCACTCACTTCTTTGTCCTCCAGAACAATTGAGTCATCCCAGCAACTGAGACAGCCATCTTCTGGGTTCCAACTGTTGGCCAAATAGTTACCGAGTGTGTTCAGCACCAATTTGCTTGGTCCATTCCCATGGACCACCACTGGCAACGTGTTGTATGCTGTGTTGTGTAAGTATGCTTCTTGCTCCTTGAACCTCAGTTCAACATCCACTGCAAACATGAAAATAAGGCCCTTTTGTTCTAAGCATTCATGTAGAAAAGTTACTTGCTGCACAAGTCCCTCTTATGTCCATACACTGGGCACACTGAATGACCATATAAGGCATGGGCATCCAAACTTTTTAATGGCAATGGGCCACACCCATTATTGTGGGCTGGTTCATGGACCTCACATGGAAAAATAAAAATAAGTGGTATATCTAACTGCCTCAATTAATGCATAATTTTCATAGTATATACAAAATGTGGGCCTGGGCCACATTATGGATTGGGGCCCATGGTATATGGTATTCCAAGCAGCTGACATTTTTTGTCACTACAGAACCTAGAAATTCATTACTATGCACCTTGACTGCCTATTCAATATATTTAGAGTGGGGACACACCAAATGAGACAAGAGAAGCCAGGGTAAGATCACACTGACAAGACAGAACTTCAGTCAATATCACTCAGTGATGCAGCACCATCAGTTGAGAAGACTAGTCAACATGGCCATATATTTAATTGCACCAATTGCAACATCCATATATTGACAACAGCTACAAAGAAAAAGATGTTTGGAATTCATTCCATTAATTAAATTTATAAATTTAATCACTCCATTACTTTTTGGTAAGAAGTAAAAGTAAAGCGTTCTCATTATGTAATTTTCTCTAGCCTCCTGTCATTTTATTTATCTTTGTCACAAATATCTTTCGAAGCAGAAAAACACCTGATGAAAATAAACTGAAGTTGTAATACTTGTACCTAATTAGTATGTCAATTATTGTACTGTCATAACCAATATTTAAAGTAATACATGTGTCATCATGAGTAGCACATCTCATGAAGCACATTTTGTCACAGATTAGTATAAATGTATTTGCAATATTCCATGCTATAATCATTATACATTTACACAGGAAAGATTTATCTTGCATTAACTCATGGAGATGCTCAGTGCTGAAATCAGCCATGTTTCCTGCCCAACAGCTTTCCTCACTATGTTCAGTTACTCTCCTGGCCACAGACAACAGCTCTTGACTACCAGTGCTTGACAAAGAATGGCACAAGATGCACCATACACCAGAAAACAGACAGCACTTAACCATGTCTGCTGTAAATTATGCACTTGGGACATCACCATTTAAGTTGCTGTTGACATACCAGTCAGAATGATCTTGCCCTGATTTTTCTGATTAGGTGTGTTCCCACCCTACAGCTACCTTCCACATCTAGAGGCCATCTCCCCAATAAGTAACCCAAGACTATGCCACTTTGTAATAACAAGTATCCCTTCTGGAGGTTCTCAAAGCACAGCATATTAGGATTACATCTTCTGGAATGTAGCACCATGTAGCTGGAGTGAGTGGTAACAACATTCAGTGCCACTGTTTCCTCCATCCTCAGAGCAGATGTACTCAGAATGCCATTCTTAATCATTTAACGTTTATGAGTAGTGCACTGCATTACTGTGCTGGTGCATGCCCATGACCCAACTCACCAAATATTCTATTTTTTTAATAATTATGTAAGGTTCCCCTCATATAATGCCTCTGATGTTTTAAAAGGGTATAACAACTCACCGACAGCACCATTCAGATTCTGGAATATATCTGCTCTGTGGTCCAACTTGATTTGGAACTTGTTCCTCAGTTCCTCATTCAGGTATGCTTTGGTGTAGAAGAGCTGATCATCGTCATCATTGGCAACTGCTGATGATGTCACTATTTTATACAGCTCTGGAGCATAACCAATGAAACCTGCAATGCACCAACATCAGAAACTAAAGTCTGTGCTTCTCTCTCAAGATGTTTTCCAGAGGAGTGAACAGTGTTAGCATCTTACACAGCGAAATGTCTGAATAGGGATCCATCATAAAAACACTGGGTCCATTCCAACTGTACAGACTACTTATTTCTATCCATTGACAAGAATTAAGTACGCTGAAAAGCCACTTTTCTTTCCAAATACATACATTAATAATTATACTGAATTACAAATTCTTTTCAAAACCTGCATTATTTACTAACATAACTTAACTTACAAACATACAATCAATTTTCACAAAACAGATTTCTTTTAGATCCACTCTCATAACTTCACTAACCACACAACACTAACACAAGTATAAAGGAAAGTACTTATCTTCCATTAAATTAACATCTTACAGTATGTGCATCATGATACAGTCCACATACTGTGATCAATGTCTGCTGGGTCTCAAAAACATGTGAGGAGTGGTTTGCTATCACTTGTAACAGATAGGATGTGTCATTTTCTGGCTTGCAGAGGTATCTTGTTATACCTCTGGAACAATGGAGCTACTACTGAGGAAACATGTGAAATTTCTGCCAGCTAATGTCAGCATGGATTCACAGACTACTTCCACATCACGTTCTTGATTTTGTCGTTTATCTTCTTCACTGTTCTCTGTAACTTCCTTACAGATATCCAGTTTCTTGCTTTGTACATGGCAGAAGATAATCGGATTTGTCATATTAATTGTATGACACTACAACATTCAGCACAGTCCTCACATCAGCTCACATCTTTGCACTTATTACCACATCACTGTCAACAACCACAGGCTCTTCTTGATTTCTGGCATGCAAAAATCTGCTTTCCTGAAATAGTTTGTTACCTTCACTTTGTTTAGTGTATCCACTGAAGTTAACACCGTGAATAGTGCATCAGGAAGCAAAACTTTGTATGTTTGCTGGGTTTTAGTGATTTGCTGCTGCAACCTGCATGGCAGACACTGCTCATAATTTTGTTTAATGGCTCCAGTCAATCCTTGGCTGTAGGACTAATTTACTGTTGGCAGGCATAAATTCAACTCATACATTCTTCAGATGTTATATATTTTGAGACTGGGCAGCTATTTTCCTGTCCAGGCACACCATAAACTCGCTAAACAACATGCAAGTCATCCGTGCAATAGTGTGGTTTCTCTGCTTTCTCAATCACAAGAGTAGCATCTTTTTGAACCCATCTGTGTTTATACTGACCAGTACAGTGATTATACTTCCTTCATTTCCCTCCAAAGCAGCTTTCACCCATGAAAACACAAGTGTCTGACATCAAATTATAGAAAGTACTACACTCATCAGCTCCAGACATCTCCTTTGGCTCAAACTTGGCTAGGAGTGTTGGGAGAACAACAGTTCTCTGTGTTTCAACTTAATCTTCACTGCCACATTTTGATCCACCACTTGTGGTTCAACAGCTGAGACTGGCCCACTTTCTGAATCTGTCAGTCCAACCACTTGACAAAGGACCTATATATAACTGCAATGTTATTTCTTCAGCCTTCTGCCACAAATTGGGTCACTGAATTGCAATATTTAAGAATCATTTCTGGCAGAACCACTTTAACCCTTTAAACGCCGAGTTAAATACCATCTGCCATTTGCTGGCATTATTAGTAGCTCACCATATTCTCCACGTTCAAAAAGCTCAGCTTCCATAGCTCTCAATTGTTTGTCATAATACTGTTGACAGCCAAAATGGGCCCACCAAGTTGTTGTGCGGCTTTTGTGTGAGTCAATGGTTAGGCTCCACATTCTTAACTACAGTATTTATAGTTTTTGTGAAAGTAACATTGATTTGCATTTAATTCTCATCTTGCATACCTTTATGTCAATGACCAGCAACATTAAAATATTCACACAATATTACTGGCACAATTCCAAAAGACTGTATGTTTCTACTGGCAATACACTGACAAGAAGGGGAAGACTAAGGCAGCTATTTATCTCAGTATTTATCAAACTTGATGCACAAAATTTGTTTCACATAAGTTTTATTTCATGCCTCTACTTGTTTCGAGCACAAGTGCTCATCATCAGGAGGTCAAAATGATGATGAGCACTTGTGCTCGAAACAAGTAGAGGCATGAAATAAAACTTATGTGAAACAAATTTTGTGCATCAAGTTGGTTAAATACTGAGATAAATATACTGAGATGCAAGGTCAACAAAACGTCAAAAAATAAGGCAACTGTTTCCAGGCATCTTCATTGGAAGTATTTCACGAAAGAAAGATGATTATTTTTGCTCAATAAGCTCTGATATGCTCAATGAGCATACAGTGTTCAGTAACAACAGTACTACTTTTCAAGGATCTTCAGCAGAAAAATTCCACACAAAAAAAATGTTAATTTCAATTTATAAGCTTAGAAATGCTTGCTGAATATAAAGCATTAAGTAACACTGGCATTCAGCTACTTATTAAATTTATTCACATCAGAAGAATTTAGACACTTAACTTAAAACCTACACTTCTTAAGTAGGAAATCTAATTAGGCAAAATTATTTTACAGGGAATAAACTATAACATTCTTAGTAAAATATTTTGGGGACCTAATCACTCTACATTTTAGGCAGGAAACCATATACAATGGGAACTACCATATTACCAGAACAAAGTTACAAGTTCCAATTTCATCCAGTATATAATAACTATCTGTCTACCTTGCATCAAATTGTTTTTCAAAACCACTTTAAAATAATGTACCTTTATGCAGTTTGCTCACAAAATAAGCACCTCTTCACAACCACACAAAACAGGCAATAGAGAATGTGGACACATTGATAACACTTCCTGAACCACATAACAATACAAATTTCACCCAAAACTCCATGTTGCCCCAGTCATAACCCCATTGCTGAAATCTTGTAAAGTGAACATCACACACAGCTATTATGAATAACATACTATACTTAGTTTTACATGAAGCACTGCTTTTTCATGTAGTGGTTGAATCATATTCTGATCAAAGTCAGTGTATGGGCTTTTGCTTTCAACAGGACTGTGTAGCCAACACAGGAAAACAAGAAAGGCATCGAATGCTCATTGGCAGAAAACTGTAGGCACTGGCACAAATTTACCACAACTTAATAACAAATATACAACAAAACACATATGACTGTGTAGATACAGACACCATACCTCCAGAATTCAGATACCGTTTCCCCCGCTGGACGGATGGGTACTTGGATGCCAGGCCCTCATCAGGCCAGCAAAAGCCCTCAGCAGAAAACACCACACGGGCTTCAAAATGTAGAAAATGCTCCAGTATCTTATCCACCCCTGATAGCAAAATCACGTCATAGCTGCAGACACACACACAATGTGGCAATAAATAAGTTGAACAACTGACTGCAGCTGAAAAGAGACACAACAAATTGGAAGGCAGGTATACCTGTCAGTGAACATGATGATTTTGTTTGCATCATCCTTGTGTCTGAGCAGTTCCTTCTTGAACAGGTTGATCTTGTGGCCTCCACCTGCACGTTTGCGCACGTCCCCCCCCTCCCACTTCTCCCCAAGACCCAACACCTGTAAACAGCCATACTCATGTACATATTCACTACATGCAAGGCCTAACAGATATGACAATACCTTCGCCAAATATAATGTAACACCATGCCTCAACTCAGGTTAGGATAAATCATTAAATCACATGTCCCCTCCCTAATCATCATATACTTCACATACTGTCATTCGACTCACTGTATTTCTACTGCATGCAGAAGCCAGAACTGCCAATAAGCCCATGACTGTAACTTTAGCCACAACAAGTGCTCTGAAGATTACTATCTTCTGATTTTAATACCGTGTAACCTCCAAAACAATGGTAAACCTACACCAGACTTCACAGCACAGCATCCCAGAAGACAGTATCAGACATGCTCACTGCCACAAGAACCTCAAATTTTACAAGAATTGTTTGAATTCAGTGTATTCTGTAAGTTCAAATCAACATACTGTATCCTTCACACTTCCAGGAAATTCCTGTTGTAAGATGTTCAAAACAGCCTACCAAATGCCAATGTACATTTGAAAGCTATGTCTCAAAAAAACACTTCATATAACATAGGGAACAAATATTAATTCAATACAAAAGTGGAACATGGTGACAGAAAACTTCAATCCTTTTGCTTGCCCTTCGCTCTCTGCAGACATATCCAAAACACCAACAATCAAAATTTCCAACTTTCTACGATTGCAAAAGTTGGGGTGCATAAAGGCACAACAGTCTAAACAAACATTATTCTTAAATTATGCTTAGTGATATAGGTTTGCTATATCTACTGGGCCCAACACAGTAGGCTTTTCTCCCTTCATGACCTGAGGGTGCAGACGGAGGCAGCTTTCAAAACACAGTGTTCTAGAATGCTACCAAAATATACACTTGTCACTCTGCTGATATGAACACTTTTAATTCTATAACGCTGTGATAACCACATGATGTGGAACAATACTGCACATATGTCTACTTCGAACTTATGACATCCAAACATTTTAAGAACTTAAATTTTAATCTATTTAATAATTCATGTGTTTTATATAAGCTTGTTTGATGTAAATTTCATGAGGATGGTATAAAGAAGATCAAAACATGCTGAAGTCTTAGTGGAATACACATCAAAGTCTACATTTTAATACCTTGTTGGTAGAATCTATTAAATGATGATGATCCCGTTTTCCATAAAATGTGGGGAATTTCATTACAAGCCAAGGAACTATTCACCTCTCAAAAGTAACTCCGCTCAAAGGCATTAGTTACTGCATGGATAAAGCCCAGTTGGTGTGCCATAGTAATGACAATGGCTATAAAAACATGATTTCTTTACAGAATGTATGCCAATTTTAAACTGCTGTGCCATTCAAATTCACTTATGCTTACTGCTTATGCCCTTTTCTTTTGACTGAATACCATGGATTATGCACCTCACATCAAACACCAACTCCTAAAAAAATTAGCTGCATTTTTCTGTCCAGTCTCTGGCTGAACATGCATAAACACTGTCCTGCAAAGTGAAGTACTCCACTACATCCTAATATTGTTACCATGGCTCAGGACATTTAACTCTTCGAAGACTCCCATAAGAGGCACCTGCCTGCCTTTATAGCTACATTTACATGGCAGGAAGTCCCTGCTATTGCAGTGCTACCTTACTTTTATGCCATATTCTGTGTGTACCAACAGTATAACATGTATTATTTGATCAAAGACGGCAAGATGATGATGTGGTTGCCATCTGTTGATGATAACATGCAGTACTAGTACACTCCACATAGAACTCCGATACATTCTGAGACATGTCTGAATGGCTGGCTGGACACAGCAGCAAACAATGCATTAATTTCACAGTGTCCTACCACTTAAGGCACAGCAAAGGGTAATGTGACAGTTCAAAGTTTCAACAGGGCTATTTGGTTTGGGTCAGTGATTAACATGTTACATTCTAGAGGTCAAGAACTCCAATAAAGAAGATGACTTTTTTCTGGGATATGATGCCATGTAGTGTCTGGTAGGTATGCACAAAGTTTTCAGAGGAACCTACTCCCTCTATCATCAGGGTAGAGAGATGAATAAGCTACACATGCAAGACACAGTAGATATACAAGCAGGGTGGACAAGAAGTCAATGGGGGGTAGAGGGTGTATATGCAGAGAAATAAAATGGAACTATCAAACGGGCTATTTGCAAGTGCCATGAATAAGAAGCAGTAAAGAAAACACAGAAGAAAGGGGGAAGTGAAGGAAGACATACACATACTATCAAAAGTGAGAAAATAAAAATAAAATGGGAAGGAAGGGAAGCCAGAAGTCACATCGGAAGAGACAGCATGAAAAATGGTAACAAAAGGACAGACCCACCATGGGCTGTCTATAGACAAGTGAAGCAGACATGTGAATGACACAAGGTCATGAAGACCAAAAAATGTCAACAGTCCTGTAAAGTTAGTCATCAACCTTGTATGTGTTCAGATGACCACATGACAGCATACAAAACGTACTGCCAAACATTTCAAGTACTTCCAACTGCACACTGCCCCATCTTCTGAGAGGGAGTAAGAGTCCTGGATACCAGGTATACCTCACCTTGACTGGGATGTTGTACACTCTTGCTGAACGGATGAACCTCTTGAAGCCTTCAGTCTCATTTGTAGCCACTGTCACCAACAGGAAATCTACAAACAGAACATTTAATATGGCAGTTCAGGAAAAATGACACCAATTAACTACCCTAAACACTTTAATGAACATTTCTCACTGAACAGGTCAATTTCTTTGGCATATTAATAACACAAAAATGTCACAGTTGTGTGAATAACATTCTGGCTTTAAATTATGGAGGTCAAGTGTTCTGATCTTGGCTCAGAGATATACTGAAATATTCATGGTATTCATCAGTCTCTCCAGCCATTCAATGATTCAATTAGGTCACGACGCTTCCTTCCAAATACTTTTCAATTCATTATTTTCCAATCATGCTACCATTCGATGGTATAATGTATATAAGGGCAAAGAACAGCATTAAATAAAATACAAATTTCAGTACATTTTACATTTCACCATTCTGTAACAACATTGTGAACCATGGCTTAAATTTTACATTTATAAAAGTGGAATCATGAAAAGAAACCACCATAAAAATGTAAAGGCAAGCTCTCCCACTTTCAATTTGCACAGCATCATATCCAAGGAGACAGAAATTGTAATTATGCCTGATTATTAATTATATACTTCATTAACACCTCTAATACTTTTATCTAGTACACATCAAATGACATACAACTTCACATCTTCACAATCTCTTTCACCACATTTCATTTTCATATTACCCTTCCAGCTACATCCCTGTCTTCCTATTGCGCTCTTTCCATCAGGTTCCTTCACTCACTCTGTTTCTCCGATATACATTACATGTTCCATCCATTTTAATTTGGTATAACCACCCAATATCAACCGGTAAACAGTACAATTCTGAAGCTCCCTGCTAAGTAATTGTTTTCATTCTCCTCTTACTTCATGCCCATTCAGTCAACATGTTTCCTTCAGTGCTTTCAATGCCAACTGTCTTAGTATGACACCAAATGTGTTTTATTATTACTTTATGCATTATTTCAAAACCCACTTTTAACTATATGTACCACCTGTTTGACATTTAAAAAAGAACCTGCATTTTGCCTACATGCTGTACTTCACAGGCCTCATGAGATTCTCACCGTAAACTATGATTACTTCCCTTAAGTGCACTAATTGGGTGGTTTTTGTAATGGAAATATGAGCACTGTTTAGGTACAACTGAACCTTAAATATTACTTAAATGAAGCTGGGACTTGAAAGGGCAAATACACTGCAACAGTGACTGGCAGCACAATCGTGTATTGTGAAGTAGATATTGTCATGGGCCTGAGTTAAACTGTGAAGAACTCTTGGTTAGGCAGATCCTCCTGAACATGAAACAACACTGTTTAACACTCACTTGTGACACCATTTGGTGACATCAAGTTCACACCCATATAAATCAATAGGTGATAACCTAAAACTCTATAAAAACCTGTAACTTGAGGCAGAATGTGAAAGTTCCCATGCATGACTGCTCTGTACTTTCGCTCACAAGTGTTATGCGGTTGGTCGCACACCAATATAATGTGGCGCAGCAGAACAGACAGGCACAACTGAATCTTATTAAGCATAACCACAGAGTTGAACAACCTATAACAGAGTTACAGCTCAGAATCTCCTGGCATATTTAGACAGTTTTACAGCTAAAATAAGTCTTCTTTCAACATTTATGTCCTTCCTACCAATTTTCAAATGACAGAGTTGGTTTACAGAAACCTCAGTAGCAACATTACACATTCTGCATAATTAACTTTTTTACTTGATATGCATGCTACCTGTTTGATTGCATTTACATAAACTACTCATAAACCATGTCATCATCCCGATTATGGCAGAAAAAGCCTATGAGAATGGAATACCACTCACAAGAAATTCCGGAAATTATATTTCATCATCAAAATGGGCTCTTCCCCCAAGAGTAAAGCGGCCGGGATGTGAGGCTGACTACTCATCTCCGTATAGTGCCGAGGTTAAGACTGGGTGGTACTACACCTCCACCTCCCCCTACCTGCCTTCATGGGGTGCTCAGGGACCACATAATTTACAAGTTCTTGTCTGATTTGGGGGGAGGGAGTAAAAAACAGATGTCATGATCAGGGAGCAAGATCACCCGTTCTTCTTTTATAACCAAATTTGTTGTAACGGAAAGAATTGTTCTTTCGCTCTACATTATAGGCACAATTTGAAGCCATATGCCCCAACCCACCAACCGAATACTACCCTGATAACAACGTGTAACACCAAAGATCACACATTTAAGATAGCATGCTTAAATTCTAGACACACGGTCTTTTGCTATGAAAGTTGCCCATCGCTTGAGGATAAATAAAATGATGATCTTCCTTTACCCTCATGCTTTCTGTCTTTGAAAGATGCTCCATCAAATAAAGTCACAAAATAAAACACAAACAATACTACAGCCACACGCAATAATGTCATTTTCACGCTTCTGCTGACAATATGAAGACGACACTCCTTCCGTGCCTCAGAGCACGCACACAGCCTCTTCCTATGCTCCAGCTGGTGATGATACTACCAGTCCTACAAATATTCCATTCTTGCATCTTATCATTTTACGCCCTTGTAACATGTGTGATATTTTAAGTCGTAAGATAATTGTGTGTAATAGTACACGTAAAATGTATGCACTTTATATAATTTAGCTACCTGTTTTCCGAAAATAATGTTTTTACACAGAATAGTTTAAATCCATTCCCGAACGAAACAAAAAACCGCCACCAAGTCCGTACATGCGCACTGACACACACACACGCAGTTTTCAAATACCGAAAGTAAACTACAAAGCGTGAATCTGTTAACGTTTGCGTAATTGTATGTTACTCACTTACTATTTACAGTAGTCCGTGCTTTCGTTTCAAAGTATCTGCTGTATAGGAAGCCGTGAGAAGTGGATGCCGCATTGAGAGAAGTATTGACGTCCCCACGAAAGCATACGTCGGTCGGAAATCCAACACGACATTCTCCTTCCGATTCCAGTTGCACAACGTATCCTGTGAAGCAAAATGGGTAGTCATTTCTAACACAATCAATAAAAGGCAAAAATGCGTTTCAATTACGAAGTTCACAAATGATTGGACTACCTTTCTAGTATTATTATTATAATTATTATTATTATTTTTATTGTTACTATTGTAAACCAGAGGTTCATGCAAATGATGTTGCATAAATTAGTAATGTCCGTATACCGGTTAGATAAAACGCGATGAAAACGGCCTGTCGCCACATTGTTGGTCCCTGCCTGTATTCCACAAATCAGTAACCTGAGAACTGACAGACCTTCCTTCTCAGAAACAAAGTGACAGACAAATGAGTGGATTGCAGGCGGAGAGTCTCAGCTTTTCATCTAGTAGCTGATGGAAAGTAACGGTTTCATGTGCCCACCTCAACTGAAACTATGAACCGCATCATGTTGTTTTTGTAATGATCATTACACGGCGACACGCTTCGAGAATGACTGGGCGTAACATTTATTTCCGTACTTACGTAGCATACTATGGTGTGAAATACGCTGCATGGACATCTAACTTAATCTAGCACTTTATCATGCGTTCTTAGATTCGCGAAGAGTGTCATCTGCGGAGAAGCCTAAGCCCAAAAAATAGTGTCAGATCTCCAACACCAGTAATAAATGGCAGTATACAGGGCGTACTTGCCAAAAGAAAACTACCCCCAGGGCACCAACAGGAAATGTCTTACAACAATAACTTATATTACAATGGAAACTTAGTATCTTATTGCTACATTTTAAAATGCTTGATTTAGAGACTGATGTAACGGAATCGTCTTTAACAATATACTGTAAATATTACAAAAATAAAATATGCATAATCTTGTTATTAATTTCGGTAACAGTTACATAATCAAACACTCTAACATTAACATTATAATTTCATTTTAAAAAGTGGTTCCTGTCCCCGCCATGGAATGCATACATTATGATTAGATGTATTGCTCTACTCATTGTTAACTTAGGCACTATATTGAAGTGACTATCTTCACGCTCCGGCCGCTTTGTCGCCAGGATAAACCCCCCAGTACCCATTGAATTAGAGGTTTGGTGGATCCCAAAACCGCTCTGGACGTTTTGGAGCTGATAAAAGTATTTTCTTCGTGCCGGAACCCGAACCCCAGATTGCCCAGCCCGTAGCGAATCACTATGCTGACTGCGCTCTTCCTTCTCCGCTATAATCTCATGACGTGATTAATTTCAAATTGAAAAAAATCTAAATATTCAGTTTCTTCGGAGTTAATTGGCCTGAAACTTCAAAATAGTAACGAAATTTTTCGTGATTTAGCATCTCAGATGTTGCCAAGAATTTTCACGAATTTCTTTCTTCTTCCTCCCTGTTATTAGTCGCTGAGATCAAACGATGGCACAGCAATGGGGCTTTAGATTACTCACATTGTTCGTAAAAAAAAAACTGCAGTCGATCGCTATTATTATTTCATTTTTCTTTCAGGAAATTTCAGGGCGATTCATGCATCCTGATGCTTGAACAGCTTCTCCTTCCTTTCCTCCATGAGTTCCAGTAACCAAAACTTTCCTTTAACTACGTTTTCCGCGCCCCGTACCGTGCAAAAACGCTCCTGTACTTATGGAGACAAGTGTGTAAGCTCGTCCTACACGTCATGCGTTAATGCTAGATCCTTGAGGAATTCCATGGAATTCATGCGTTAGTATTATCCATTGTATTGTTCTTTCATTATCGTGTTCTTTTGAATTGCTGTCAGTAGTAGCTTCTTTCAAATTTTGAACTAACGCTAAATATTCATTCCAAAATGCTGATAGAGATCGAAAAGAGCCTGATATCCATCTAATTTTTGTTTTTGAATACTCAGAATTGAAGCAACTGCATTCACCTTTTTTCACTCCCTCCTCCCCCCCCCCCCCCCCCCCCCCTCCCCCCCCAAAAAACTAATAAATTTCCTAAAAATTCAGACCTGCCCTCCCACCCCCACACCCATACAACACACTTGCACACACA
>Ga0131853_10004531_pt1 | contig 24906 bp, 22 predicted proteins | sample TergutLab28metaG_FD_92764 | JGI IMG/M metagenome (GOLD analysis project Ga0131853, IMG submission 92764) | Labiotermes labralis P1 segment gut microbial communities from Petit-Saut dam, French Guiana - Lab288 P1 (version 2) (version 2) | ecosystem: Host-associated > Arthropoda: Insects >...
TCACCGCCGCTTGCGTATTTTTTGCCGATAAACCGCGCCGCGTTTAGGGTTTGTCTGTAGGTGTTTACGGCGATGGGTGGCGTCAAGCGCTTGTCCTCAAGTTTATCCGTCACCTCTAAAAATCGGCTTGCGTTGGTAGGTTCGGTCATTTGCGCTGTAGCTTGTCCACTTATGCTACCGGGGTTTCCGCTGTAATCCACGGCGGCTAAATGACTTTCGATTTCTTTGGCCTTGTCATACAACAGCTTTACTTCAACGTCGTTATGAAAATCGGACTGCTTGATTTGCTCGATGAAGTCCAGCACTATGCCCTTTAACTCATGTAACAAAGCAACTTCATCATCAATATCATCCACCTTTTTACCAAGCACATCCAAAACTACTTCGGAATCGGGTGCATCGAAAATACGCTTGATGTCTTTAATACGGATGTTCAGCTTCCGTAAGATAATGATTTGTTGCAAGCGAGTAATAGCCGCTTCGTCATACAACCGATGGGCGTAATCCTCGGTTCTGGTGCTGGTCAGCAGTCCGATGTCCTCGTAATAGCGGAGCGTCCGGGCGGTGATGGCGTACTTTGCTGAAACATCCTTGATTTTAATGAGTTCGTTCATGATATTTCCTCCAAAAAATTTTTTATGCTCTAGAAATGCACATGCAAGCGCGCTTTATTTCCGGAACGTATACCATGATTATAATTCCTTCCCTAACGGAAGAATCAAGTAGTTTTTGAAAAAGCCTATTACAAATATTTTTTGGAGATATTTTGCGATTCCTCTTTCATAAGATTTCGAATGTTTTCGGGCTCAATAACCTCGAGATATCGGCCGTAAGACAGCAAAAAACCATAGACCCAATTGTCTATCTCAAATGTTATATTTACTATAAAGCTTCCGTCAGGTTGCTTTTCTACTGCATCTTCACGGAAATCGTCATATACGCGGTATGCCATTTCCGGCTCTATGCAGAGTTTAAGCTTGACCCTTTGATTTTCTGCATTTGGGTTATCCTGTTCGTCCGGTAAATCTCGTGGCAAGAAGTGTTCGTCAGTTATGGTAAGGTTTTTAATACGTGACAATTTATAGACTCTCATGTCTTGTTTAGTTAGACAGAAGCCTTTTAGATACCATGACTTGGACTTAAACCAGAGTAGCATTGGTTCGATGCGGCGAAAGGTTTTTTGACCATAGCTGTTGTAATAGTCTAGCTGAGCAATACGCCGCTCTATGATGGCTATTTTTAAGTCGCCAAAAAAATCATTTTCGCCAGACCAATCGGAAAAATCGACTTCTATCCAGTTTGCTGCTTCTTTGTTAAATATCGTAGACATTTTTTGTAATACTTGAGCGGTGTCATCTTTTTTAACGTTTGACAGGCCATGCAATGCCGATAGTATTTCGCTTTGCTCGTGTTCGCTTAATATGGACTTATTTAGCACAAAGTTAGGTAAAAGGCTGATACCGCCGCCTTTTCCCTTTTCGGTATATATAGGAATGCCCGCCGTGCTTAATATGTCTATATCCCTGCAAATTGTGCGCCGGGATACCTCAAGTTCTGTGGCTAGTTCCGCAGAAGATACCTTGCGTTTGTGCAAAAGTATATAGACTATTTGAAACAACCGGTTTATTTGCATTTGTAATCACCTGATTCCATTAAGGCTGTTGTATATAAAGGTGGACTTGGGACAAAAAGTATAAACTGTCTCTTTTCAATGTCAACCTGTAATGCTGATAGCTGGCGGGGGCATCTATTTTGAGTGCCTTTTCGGCATGATATATTATCGGCTCTGGGAAAACATCAGTTTTTACTCGCGTATCTAGTTGCTCCCATGGGCCATCCTTATTTTTAGAGCCGTATAATGCCCAGCTATTTGGCAATTTACTCTCTTTGTATGTGACAAGCCCATACATGCTTAGCGTAACGGGTTCGTTGGTCGTAAAAAATATATCACAATCACTTCTGCTATGAAACATTGCATATTTCAAATTAAACAGATTTGCACATGGCACTTTTTCCGTGCTTGTAACGTTAACGATGTCAGTATTGTTAATACGTATTAAACCATTGGTTGCGGGGTCTAATTTGGGTTTCTTGGGTGTGCCATGTGTTTCTGATTTTGCAATGCCGTGTTCCAATAGTAGTTTTACACAGTTTATTTCGGCGGGCCCGGGATTAACAAATTTTATAGCACCATGACATACGCCTACAAATTCTTTTCCAAGAATTTTATAGGTATTTCCCGGTTTGCATTTTATACAGCCAATGCAGTAATTTACATTCTCCCAAATGGTTTTATTAAACTGCTTGTCAGATTGGAATTCTTTATAGCCGCATTTTATATCAAATGGAGGAGAAATGAGCCAAGACCTATTTTCTATATTTTCCCTAAGCGTGAAAAACTCAGCACCGGTTAATCTGATGAACAGTATGACATTTCCTTTATGCTTGACACTCCAAGTATTGGCAGACGACCAGCTTAATTTCAGTTTATTTTCCTTCAAATAGGCTATAAAATCCAAAGCCAGTTTTAATTTTTCGCCGCTTAAAACATCACCAATCACATCTTCTATCTTGGGGCGAATGTCGACTTGGGTTTGGGCGAGCGATTTGCTGTTTTTTTCAGACATTTTATAAATCCTCATTTCTACTTTATTACGGGAAACCAATGATAGGCTATACCATCATTATTAAACACATCACCATCAGGAAACACATCTAAATGCCCTGATATTGGCGGGTTAAAACGATACCCTAGTTTTGGAACGGTAGAATGACCGTCAAAACTAAAGATGTCACGCTTAGTCATTTCAAAACACAACCACCCTGAAGCGTCGACTCTTTTTGTATAACAGGCATAGGTTTTAAGTGATTCTATACCCGTAACATCATCTTCCACTAAGCAAATTGTATAACGCCATCCGCCATTCTTTTGGCTATCCAAGTCATGTGAGCCAAACCCATAGATTGGTGCGCCACTTTTTCTGTGCTTTTGTAAAATATCTAAACGTCCATCTTCTTTTGCTTCACGCCAAAAGTCGTGTACTTGATTATCCCCGCCTGTCATTATTTTAGTGAAGCCAATTACAGTAAACTTATTCTTTGTCACATACCTTGCTTTAAACCCGCACTTTTCTATGCTGTCTGCAATTTTAGAAGATGTTTCTGCAAAAGCCGATGGGCTTATGGGGTGAAGCAGGTCTATCTGGATGTTGCTTTTGTCAAGAGTGGAATTTTGCGTATTGTGAAAAAAATTTAGTTGCTCCTCAAGATAGAGTGACTGTCCTTCTATGTGCGGGTCACAGCGGATTGATATTGGGTCGGTATGGTATTCGTCGCTTCCTGCCACCCAGTCTTGCAACCCCAGCACAGCATCCCAGTCACCGTTTTGTATGGCATGAGCCGCATATAATCCACCTAAAAAATTCTTTTTCACTAAAGGATGCGGGACATCCATATCATCGGGAATTGAAACCCACAATTCGTATCCGCTGGGTGCGCCGTATGGGTTTATTGGATGGTCAAACCCGATACAACGCGTGTCAGGCTTGATTTTAAGCAGGTTGCTTTCCTCAACAAATTTTTTGACAATCATAGCTGCGTTTTGATTGGGGTTTTCGCCTACAAAGTGGCTTGATGCAACCGTCATAGGGGGCACATATATTACCCTAACCCCATGTAGTTTGTTTAGAACCTCGTTTGCCTTGTTTAGCATGTTCATTGTCGGGGGTTCAATAACATTTTTTTGAGTTAAGGAAAGGGTTTGGGCTAACTCCATCACAGATTCATCGGTCAGTATATTCAGGTCTAAGCGTATAGTGGCAAGTTCTTCGATTTTGGCAACGAAAATTTCAAGCACGGATTTGATGGTATCCAAAGCGATAATCTCATTTTGGAGCGCCGCAATGTTTTCGTTGAAAATTTGGATTGCCGTTGCCGCGTCGGGGTTATTGAGAATGACAGAAATTTGCTTAACAGGGATTTGTAGTTTGCGCAGAATGGTTATCTGCTGCACACGATTTAATGCGCACTCGTTGTAATATCTGTAAGCGTTTTCTTCATTTCTGATACTTTGAATAAGCCCAGCTTGCTCGTAGTACCGCAACATTCTTGTCGAAATGCCAAATGTCTTTGAAACCTGGCTGACCGTTAGTAATTCCATAATTTTGTGTTCCTTTCCTACGCTCTTAATAACGAGTGTAGACTATGACATCGTGTTAAGGTCAAGGATTATTCTGGCGTATTAAAATTGCCCTATAGCTAAACCATAGGGCATACAATAGACCTGTCCTTGAACCATAATTGAACCAATTTTTTCGAGTGTAATTTGTGAAAATGTCCGAGAACGCAAAACGACAAAAAAATTGTGTGAAACGGTTATAGGACAGGTCTAATTAAATCCATACTACCTGGCACTTTTCTCCGGTTCCGGATAATCTATACCGCCGGTATCTACGGTTACGCCTTTCATTTTTTGCTCTGTATTCGGCCTATCTGAGTGGTTGCGTGGGGTGTTTGCAATAGCATCTACTATATCCTGTCCCTCTGTTACTTTCCCGAAAGCGGCGTATTGGCTGTCCAAGTGCGGCGACGCATTGTGCATGATGAAAAATTGACTGCCGGCAGAGTTAGGGTCGCCGGAACGCGCCATAGATAATACCCCTGTGTCGTGTTTCAAGTCGTTTTTGAATCCATTTGCAGCAAATTCGCCGCGGATAGAATAGCCCGGGTTGCCCATGCCTGAACCGGAAGGACAGCCACCTTGAATCATGAAGCCCGGGATTACGCGGTGAAAGATGAGTCCGTTGTAGAATCCGCTGTTTACGAGTGATATGAAGTTGTTTACTGTGTTTGGTGCAATTTCAGGATAAAGCTCTGCTTTTATTATCCCGCCATTTTCCATTTCAATTGTGATGATTGGGTTTGCCATTAATTATTCCTCCATTAATATAATAATTTTTCAACCTGTTTCTGACAAGTCTAAATACAAATGTCCAAATTCCTCGATAAAAGCTTTGCGCCCTTTTAGGTTATCCCCCAACAGCATCTCAAACATTTCGGCAGTTTGCTCTGCATCCGCCGGAATGACTTGCACAAGCCGACGTGTTTCGGGGTTCATGGTGGTTTGCCACATCATTTCTGGTTCGTTTTCGCCAAGGCCTTTAGAACGCTGCAGGCGGTATTTTTTGTCTGATTTTTCGGCTTTCGCTATAATTTCAGCCTTTTCTCTTTCGGTATATGCAAAAAATGTATTCTTGCCAACAGTTATTTCATACAGCGGGCTTTCCGCTATAAATACTTTGCCTTTTTCTATCAGGGTAGGGGTTAGACGGTACAACATGGTTAATATCAGCGCGCGGATATGGTATCCGTCGTAGTCTGCGTCTGTACATATTACAATACGGTTCCAGTTTAGGCGGTTTATATCAAAATCGCTAATATCTTTTGCCTGCTTTTGTTTTATTTCCACACCGCAGCCCAAAACGCGCAATAAATCGGTGATGATATCTTTTTGTAAAATGGTATCGTAATCCGCTTTTAGACAGTTGAAAATTTTGCCGCGCACGGGCATTATTGCCTGAAATTCCGCATCACGCCCCAGTTTGCACGAACCCAGGGCCGAGTCACCTTCCACGATGTAAATTTCTCGTCTGGTGGTGTCTTTGGTACGGCAGTTTACAAATTTTTCTACACGGTTGTTTAAGTCTATATTACCTGTGAGTTTTTTCCGCAGGGTTAGGCGAGTTTTTTCGGCTGACTCGCGGCTGCGTTTGTTTGCCAAAATTTGAGCAGAAAGCCTATCTGCATCCGCCTTATTTTCAATAAAGTAGACCTCCAGTTGCTTTTTCAAAAACTCCGTCATCGCTTCTTGGATAAAACGGTTGGTAATTGCTTTTTTTGTCTGATTTTCGTAAGATGTAATTGTAGAGAATGAGTTTGTGATAATGATCAGGCTTTCTTCTATATCGCCAAAGGTTATGCGCTTCTCGTCTTTTTTATAATGGCCGCCATTTTTTACATACGAATCAATGGCAGACACAAATGCATTGCGCACAGCCTTATCGGGCGAGCCGCCATATGCCAGATAGCTGGAGTTGTGGTAATATTCAAGTACGTTAACATCGTTGGAAAAACAGAATGCAATCTCGAATTTAAGCTTATATTCGGGCTTGTCCGGCCTGTCGCGTCCTACTGTTTCATGCGAGAGTATACAAGGGTCGGTAAACGCAGTTTCGCCTGCAAGCTCGGCGATATAATCACGGATGCCGTTTTCGTATAGATATTTAAACGTCTCGTTGCTTGCATCATCCTTTAATATAAAAGTGATGCCGGCGTTAACAATGGATTGGCGTTTTAGCATGTCTTGGTACCATTCCAGCGGCACATCGATATCTGTGAAAACATCGCGGTCTGGCCGCCAGGTTATTGTTGTTCCTGTTTTTCTTCCGCTATACTCTTCCTTTTTTAGGCCGCCAACGTTCTCGCCTTTTTCAAAGTGAATATTATAGCGGTAGCCTTTTGTTAAAATTTCGGCGGTCATGTATTCCGAACTGTATTGTGTGGCACACAAACCAAGCCCGTTAAGCCCCAAGCTGTAGGCATAATTTGCGTCATCGTCGTTATTGCTGTATTTGCCGCCGGCGTATAATTCGCAAAACAAAAGCTCCCAGTTATATTTTTTTTCTATGGGGTTGTAGTCCACAGGCATACCGCGGGCGTAATCTTTTACGGTAATAGAAAAATCTGCATGTCTGGTAATTTCTATTTGCTTGCCGTAACCTTCGCGCGCTTCATCTATGGAATTTGAAATAATTTCAAAAATAGCATGCTGGCAGCCATCTACACCATCAGACCCAAAAATTACCGATGGACGCTTGCGCACCCTATCCGCACCTTTTAATGCGGTAATACTCTCGTTTCCGTACTCTTTATGTGTGCTCATGTTTGATTCCATTCCTTATTTATTTATATTGTCTATTTTAGCACTAGCCAGCACAAAGGGGAAGATGGTAAAGTATAGTAAACGATAATTAAAAACGTGAAGTGAGCGTAAGGCGGCGAATGTGCGCGTGAAGCAGACAGCAATGAACCGCAAAGAAGTGCGGCCACCGAAGGTGGGTTTTGCAGAGCAAAACTTCTGAGGTTTGCCGTAGGCAAACTAGCGATGCAAGCGCACGCTTATTCGCCGTAGCGAGATTCATGTTTCTAAAAGTCGTTTACTTTACATGTAATATATTTTGTTTTGAGTGGTTTATATGATAGGAGGGATTTTGTTTATGCTGTTCGCATTTACTCCTGAAACTGATAAGCATAAATTCGAATATTTGTACGAAAAATATAAACGTCTGCTATGGGCAAAGGCATATGATATATTAAAAGACCACGCACTTGCGGAAGATGCCGTTAGCGAAGCATTTATACGGATGTATAAGCATTTGCAAAAAATTGAAGACCCGGATTCTAACCAAGCCGTATCATATCTTGTGACAATTGTCAAAAATGTATCCATAAACATATATCATCGTGAAAAACGAATTACTCCTATAGATATAAACGAACACGATGAGGCAGATAGCTTTAATCTGGAAGATTTAATCGCATCCAAGGACGAGGCCGCTACTGTAATGAAGTTAGTAGATGGTTTGCGCGAAGAATTAAAAGCAGTTTTCTTATTAAAATATGCACATGATATGCCTCATAAGGAAATAGCAAAAGTGCTTGGCATAACAGAAAACAATGTAACGGTAAGGTTGCACAGGGCAAAGGCAAAATTAATTGAATGGTCAAAGGAGGTGCGGCAATGAAAAATGAAGATATTTCGAATGAAAGTTTTTTAAAAGACATAGCACAAAAATATGTAAACGAAGCAGGCGCGAAATATAAACTTGAAAACGATGCAATAGAGCCTGAACCAACCACTCGAATGGATGCAAAAGTGCAAGCAACACGCCGCCGTCAAAGCTGGCAATTCCGTAGCCGGGCATTTGTAAGCGTTGCCGCATTTGTGGTCGTATTAATTACGGTAAGTTTTTTAGTCATGCCGGAAATTGCAAGGCAACAAAGTGAAGCGCCACATGCTCAGTGGATAGCTCCAACAATGCCCACTTTTGATTTTGAAGAAGTTTATAGTGGGGAATCGGAAAGGGCAACAACCGATTCTTCGTTATATAATATAATTGAGTCTTCGCCTAGTGAAATGTTTAATCGGCGTGCAGTCGTGGGAAGAGTAATTCCTAATATCCAAAGTGAATGGAGGGCATCGGCAGAGATTAGGACGGCCACCCAAGGGGCACCGTCACCGCAAGCTTCCACACCGGATTTGTCATTCGCTGCTGCCGAGCCGCAAGTACCAGAGATGCCAAATATTTTAGGAGGAATGGAGGATACAGCACCCATTTCCTTAACCCCACCTGCGGGATGGCAACTTGTAGACACCAATATTGACAGAGACATAACCATTTTAATTTTTGAAAATGAGTCGGGAAGCTCTGTACAAGTGACCTATACTCATTTGTTTGATGAAAGTACTTTCCCGGGTTTTACGCCCATGCAAATAAACGAAACCGCCGCCTTTTTGCAAATAGAAAGCGCGCTTAGCACCCTGATTTACACACATGATAACAAACAGCTTATCTTAACCACACAACAAAGCCACCAATATTTAATTGCGTTTGCGCACAGTTTTACCGCCTCAAATTAAGCCGCCAGTCAAGGTCGCCACGGTCCAGCGCAAGCAGCAACGACTCTGCTGTGGCCAGGTTGCTTGCTACGGGTATATTGTGTACATCGCAAAGGCGCAGCAGCGAGTTAACATCGGCCTCGTATTGTTTTTGGCTTAATGGGTCGCGTAGGAAAATAACAAGGTCGATATCGTTTAATGCGACCTGTGCACTTAGCTGTTGTTCGCCTCCTAGGTGCCCTGCCAGATATTTATTGACCTGTAAATTTGCAGATTCCTCCAGCAACTGGCCTGTGGTGCCGGTAGCGTACAGCCTGTGCTTACACAAAATATGTCTGTACGCAATACATAGGTTTTCCATCAATTTCTTTTTATTGTCGTGTGCTGTTAACGCAAGATTCATTACGGCATTCGCCCTTTCTTTCACATTTCATCTTCATCATCAAACATAGATTTTGTACGTGGCAGTCCCACGTTTAATACAATGCCCATGGCTAACATATGCACCCAAATCATACTGCCGCCAAAAGATAAAAATGGGAATGGCATGCCTGTGTTGGGTAAAAAGTTTGTAGTGACACTCACATGTACAAATGTTTCGAATATAAGCATACCTGCGACACCTGCTGCAATTAAACGGCCTTGCATGTCTGCCGCACGCAGGGAAATAAGTATGCAGCGTATAATTGCTAAAGCTATAACCGCCAGCAAGATAGCGGCACCCACAAAGCCGAATTGCTCGGCAACGAGAGAAAAAATAAAATCGTTATGGCCATGTGTAACAAAGGAATTATTCATAAACCCGCGGCCGGTTAACCTACCAGAGCTTATGGCATATAGCGACTGTTGTGTCTGCCTAAATTGATCACGGCCAAGCACTTCATAAATATCACCAAACCTGGATATGAGCCATGTTTCGATACGTGTCCACTGGTAGCCGCCCAAAATACGGGGCATAAACAGCGGTTGGGCGCGTTGCATATCAAGCCATAAAAGTATCGCTATGGGTGAAATTGTCAAAATTCCAACTAAAATGGTGCGGTAATATAACCCTGCAACAAACAGAATAACTAGCGAAAGCGACAATATAACCAGCGAAGCAGATAACGACGGCTGTAGAACAACAAGAAGCACAGGTACGGTTATAAGAACAAGCAGAAGCCCCAGCCAATGTATTTTGTTAAACTTGTCCTTGGTAACTTCCAAGAATTTTGCCAAAAACAGAATCATAAATAGCTTGGAAAATTCTGAGGGCTGAATAGTCATGCTCCCAATACCGGGTATGCGGATTGGTATCCAACGGGCAACACCTGCTTCGCCTGCGCCAATAAACATGACCACAACCAAAAATGCCATCATAAAGCCATAGATGTATATATAGAATTTTGTAATGCGGCGGTAGTCTATACAAGATGCCGCTATCATAAGAAAAGTACCGCTTATAATAAACTCTAATTGCCGCCGCCATGCGCCGCCATGCAAGTTGGTTACGCTAATAGGGGCCGACCGTGCGTTGGCGTACGCGTATATCATAACTACGCCAAATGCGCCGATTGCAATAACCGTTAATGCAAGCAAATAGTCATACGATTTTAACGCATTTTTAAGCTTAATCATTCTCCTTGCGCTTCCTCATGTTTTTTATGGGAATGTTCGCAAAAAGCACAGATACCGGCTCGTTTGTGTCGGACATTTCCTGCGTTATTTTCATATCTAAATCCACATCGCCGATATCTACATACTTAGCCAGTACGCCCATAATGTCATTTTTAATCATCTCCAGTAAATCTGGAGAGCAATTGACCCTGTCTTGCATGAGCACCAGCTTTAGCCTGTCGCGGGCAACATCCTTTGATGTAGCCTTGGCAGAAAAAAGATCCTTAAACCAATTCATGTAAACACCTCGTTTCATGATCCCACAAAGAATTTTTTAAGTTTTGTCATAATGCCGTTATCCGCTTCTAAATCCATTAGCGGGACGGTTTCGCCTAAAATACGCCTGACGATATCCCTAAATGCTTGGCCTGCCAAGGATTTTTCGTCTGCAACGCAAGGCTCGCCCCTGTTGGTGGATACGACAATTTTTTCATCGTCCGGGACAACGCCCAACACGTCTATTGCCAATAAATCTGTTACATCTTCAAGTGCCATCATGTCGCCGCGCTTTACCATTTCCGGTCTTATGCGGTTTAGGATAAGCAGAGGATTGCGTACCTCAGAGGCTTCCAATAGCCCAACTATCCTGTCGGCGTCACGCACGGCGGATATTTCTGGGGTAGTTACGACGATTGCCTTGTCTGCCCCTGCGATGGCGTTTTTAAAGCCTTGCTCTATGCCTGCCGGGCAATCCAGTAGTACATAGTCGAAATCTTCCCGTAATTGGTCGCACAATTTTTTCATTTGCTCTGGATTGACGGCATCTTTATCTTTTGTTTGTGCTGCCGGAAGAAGGAATAGTGTTTCGTAACGCTTGTCTTTTATTAGCGCCTGCTTTAAGCGGCAGTTGCCCTCGATAACATCTATAAGGTCGTATACAATGCGGTTTTCCAAGCCCATTACAACGTCCAAATTTCTAAGCCCGATATCTGCATCTACCAAAACTACTTTTTTGCCCTGGAGGGCAAGGCCGGCGCCAACATTGGCAGATGTAGTGGTTTTACCCACGCCACCCTTACCGGATGTAACTACGTACACTTCGCTCATACTAAATATCTCCTCCATTTAGATGGGGCTCTGCCCCAAGCCCCGCCATTCCGTTGGGCAAAGCCCAACTACATTTCCTTCGAAATGGGGGCGCTGCCCCCGTTTTTCCCTTACAGCGGGCCTATAAAAACTTGGCCGTCTTTTACATATGCAATGGATGCCTTTGGCGGTTCTTTCTTTCCCTTTACCGGTGCCGGTACATATGTGATGAGGTGTGCAATGCGCAGCTGCGTGGGCTGCAATACCAGGGCTGACACGAAACATGAGGTATCGCCCCCGGCACCGGCATGTGCCATGCCTCTAAGGCCGCCCAGCACAATTACATTTCCGTCTGCTACTACTTCGCTGCCCGGGTTCACATCCCCTAAGATAACAACCGAACCGCTGTATTTGATTGACTGTCCGGACCTAAGCCCCCCCTGATAATAGGCTGTGTTGTCGGTGATATAGTTTATGTTAGAGGGTGCTTTGGGAAGGGGTGCCGGGTCAGGTGTAAATTTTTCTGGCGGTTTTTTTATAATACGCAATGGCGGAAGCGTGCTCTCTTCGTCTATAAGGGTTACGCGCATTGTTGTTTCTGTAGTGATGATATCCAGCAGCTTTTTTTCTTCGCTTGCCGAAAGTTGGCGGCCTTTGAACGTGACGTTGGTGGTCGCGCCTTCAAAAAATTCTTTCGCATCGGAAATTTTTTTACGAAGCATGTTGGTAACAGTTTCAAAGTCTGCGCTTGCATCTAACAGGATATTTATGTTGTCGCCTTGGCTTTTTATTGTGATAGCTTGCTTGGCAGGCATATTTTACCTCCTTAAATTATTAAATGGCTGCGGATGTTCGGGTTCGTTGTCAAGGCCTAGGGTTATGCCAATCATTTCGCGTGCAATGTGTGTGGCAATTTGTGTGTACGCTTGCGTTGAGCCAAACGGAATATTTACATAAATGGCAATTTGCGGGTCTTCTAAAGGCGCAAATGCCCCAAATGTCGAATGGGAAAATCGTATTGCCGACATCTCTGCCGTTCCTGTTTTGCCCGCAACACGTATAGGGAAACCACGGAAGGCATTTACTGCCGTGCCGCCTGCGCCCGGTTCGGCTACAAGGCGCATTCCCTCTATGACAGCGTTCCATGTGGAATCGGAGACTTCTATGCCGTGCTCCAGTATTGTGGGCATTGTTTGGTTTGTAATGCTGCCGCGGAAATCTTCCGTGTGGCCCACAAGGAATAGTTCGTGATTAACGCCCCTGTTGCCAATCGTTGCCATGCCGCGTACCATTTGTGCGGCGGTGTGCATGACAAAACCCTGTCCTATAGAGGCGTTAGCGGTGTCACCGTCATACCAGCTTAGCCGGTATGACGCCGCGAACGGGTTCCGCTGCAATTCGATATGACGTTTAAATTCCGGCGATGCCATTGTGTTGCCATCGAAGCCCATGGCACGGAAGTCTATCGGATGTTCGCCAATTTCCACCCCGGACGGGCAATTTAGCCCGAACATGACCATGTAATGGTTAAATGTTTCTATGCCCTGCGTGGTGGTTCTTGCCGTGGCAGCAGAGGCGTTGCCCAGCCGGAATGCAGCTTCTGCAAAAAAAACGTTACAACTTACGGCAATGGCCCGGGTCACGTTTAAACTGCCGTGACCGCTCCTATGCCAGCAATGGAGGTGCGGCCTGCCTGCAGAAGTAAATGCCCCACTGCTAAAAATGGTTTGAGTTGGCGAAATGACTCCGGCTTCCAAACCTGCAACAGCCGTGAACATTTTAAATGTAGAACCCGGTGCGGTTGCTTCTCTAAACGGGCGGTTTATCATAGGGTGGGTTGGGTCAAGGGTATTGATACGCAGCCAATAGTCGTTGTCGAAAGTATTAACGAGCCTGTTATTGTCGTATGACGGGTATGTGGCCGCCGCAAGTATTGCGCCGGTGTGTATGCAGGTGATGATCAGCGAACCTGCGGCCGGGTCCATGTTGAGTAGCTGGGGGGTAAGCTCTCGTTCGCGTATTTTTTGGATTAGTATTGCTTGCGCACTATTTGGCTGGTTTATCAACCTTGCCTCAATTGTGCCGTCCGGGTCGGTTATTTGTCCCGTACCAATAAGGGTTAGCAGCATCATGGCCGGGCTTATGCGCCGCCGCTCTATGCCGTCGGTTATGATGCTGTTTATTCTGTTGCGTGCGTCAATTGTATTTATGTTAGCGTCCGGGAAACGTGCCAGAATGTAGCGTTGCATCGGATATGCCAGGTTGTAAACATCTGCATCCAGTACGCTGCGGACATCCAGATTATGCGCATTCACAAATGAAATGAACACTTGTTCCGGCGTAATTGGGCGTTCTGTATGATGGCGTACTGTAAACCTGTTTATAAGGGCTTCGCTAAGCGCATCTTCCAATGCATAAAATGCGGCCATTTGCAGTTCCAGGTCTATTGTAAGGAAAATCCTGTTGCCCGGGACAGGTTCCGCATAACGGACAGGCGCGCCAATCATACGTCCTGCGGCATTTACCTCGAAGCGTTCGCGCCCGGGGGTTCCCCTAAGCGAACGTTCCATAGAGAGCTCCAGCCCTGCCCGCCCAAATAAATCTTGCGCGGTGTAGCCCAAGTGTTCGTTTGCTTCAAGCTGCTGGGCGGTTATAGGGCGCAGATAACCAATCATATGCGAAACATATCGCCCTGCCGGGTATACCCGTGAGGTTTGGATGTCTATGAACATGCCGGAGAATAGCGTGTTTTGCTCTTCTATCGCCGCAATAGTCTGCGGCGAAACATTGCGGGCAAATATAATTGGCGTAGGGTCGTAGTTTGCGCCCCAGCCAAGGAAGCGCTGCTCGAAAATTTTACTGCGAAAGTTCATTATGCGCCGTGCATCTTCGTTGCTAAGTTCGGGGTCTATGTCAAATTGGTTGCGTAAAAAATGCCAAGATTCTTCTGCCGTGGCGTACCATGGGTTTGGTATTGCCATATCGTGTTTCCAGCGGTGTTCGCGCCGTCTAATTTGGTCCTCGGTGGTGCCTGTAATTGTAAATTCGAACGGCTCTGTGCGTGATATTGGGAAGCTGTCTACATATTCTTCGCCGTTTTGCTCGAATAGCAGAGCCAAGGCCAATAATGCCTCGTTGGTAATACGGATACTGGGGTCCATTTTTGCAACAAAGGTTAACTCGTTTACTGCCAATGGCCTGCCGTGCCTATCGTAAATTGTGCCGCGCAGTGCAGGCAGGCTGCGATATACATACCCAGTACGCGGAGGCGGGGAGCCAAATGGATTAATGGTGGCCTCTACAATTTGCAGATTAAAAAGTTGTACAAGCAGCAAATAAAATAGCACTACAGTGGCTACGAAGAGCCACAGAATGCGATGTGAGAAAAACCGATATAATAATTTGCCGACATCCCGTGTCAGTTCTTTTAATTCATGCTTCATTTAAGTTAATCATCCTTCTAGCTAAATGGGGCTCTGCCCTCTCGCAAGCTTTGCTTGCTGGCCGGGTGGCCCGTACTTGCGCACGCCTGCTTCGCAGGAGTCAAACCCCAAACCCCGCCGCTCCGCAGGAAATGAATTCCTGCTATACTTCCTTCGGGAAGCGGCGTTGCTGCTTATTCATGCTCTAGGAAACTGGTCTTTACGAAACGCGCTTTGTTTTTAATCTTTACCGCTTCTTCCGCTAAACCAACTGCGTAAGTTTTCTTCGTGTCTTTCCACTCTGGTATTTATAAGGTGCAAAAAGCTATACAATGGTATTGAAAGCGATGCGGTATATATTGTCTTGGGTAAAATTATAGTGCGGGCATAATGCCAAAATTCCAACTGACCCGTGAACAATATGGTGGTGACGTATAACACAAATTGGTAAGCCAAGCTTGCTATAACGACGATGATAAAGGAGAGGAAGTAGTTATCCTTGAAAAAATCCCTAAACGGCTTACCGCAAATATAACCTGTAACAAAGCCCAGCATAGCGAATATTCCAATAAACATACCGCTGGAAATATCCTGCATAAGCCCTACAAACAGGCCGAACAGCGCACCTTCTATATCCCCGCGCAGTATAGCATAACTAACGATTAGTACCAACGCGGTGTCTGGGGTTACGCCCAAAATTGCAATTTCAGGGAAAAGCGAAGATTGCAACACGAAATTTATGAAAACCAGTACTGTCATTACAATTATGCGCAACATTGTTAATCCTCTAATATAAAATTATGTCCATCACGTATGGCTGTGATGTCATCCACAACTGCTGTCACTATTGACACAACCTCGGGATTACTTAAATTTGCCGCAGGCATGATTATTGCATAGCGCGTGTGTCCGTCCGGGTTGGGATGAACGCTTACAACTGTTCCAATTAAAATACCGGGCGGGAAAATAGAACTGTGGGTGGACGTTTCAATCTCGTCACCCTGCATAATTTGCGCGGTAGCGACGATGCGATCCATTCGCATGAGCCCTTGTTGCATGAGCCTTATATCATTGCGTATTTCGCCAATATCCCCTGTGCGGGAACTCATTACCGCGGCAGAAAAATCGCTGTCGATCACGGACACAAACTGCGAACTGGTTGGGCGTACGCGTCTAACCACCCCAATAAGCCCGCCATCGCCAAGAACCGCCATGTTGTTTGTAATGCCATCGTCTGTGCCGCGGTCTAGTATGAAGCGATGGTACCAGTCGTTGGGGGTTGCACCTATTACCCTTGCCCCAATTGTTGGTAGCTGGGCATAACGCTGGTTTATCTCTAATAGCGCACTTAGCCTGGCATTATCTTCACCGGCCAGCTGCAGCCTGTGGTTTTCTATAAGCAAATTGCTAACTTGTTCCTGTAAACGTTGGTTCTCCTGCAAAAGCTGACGATTGTTTGATATGGCGGAAAAATTCCCCTGAACCCAAGATATACTTGCGCTGGCAACGCGCTGCATTGGTGTAATAATGCGCGACAATCCACGTTCTAAGGCAGTGGGCGCAGCGGCAGGGCTAACTGTAAACACGATAGCCAAAATACATATTCCAATGCCTGTTAGAAGAAATATACGCCTATGGCGTCCAAATAGTTCCACCATAGTTATCTCCGCCTATGCTTGCCGTCGGTAAGCAGTACGTTCCTTAAATGATTGTAATGCTCTAATACCAGGCCGGTACCCATTGCTACGCAATTCAAAGGCTCATATGCTATGTGGACGGGTATGCCTGTCTCTAATGTAATAAGCTGATCCAAATTTTTTATCATTGCACCGCCGCCTGCAAGCACTATGCCGGACTCCATAATGTCGCTGGCAAGCTCGGGCGGGGTTCTTTCCAGTGTATACTTTATGGCATCGATAATTTTGTCTATAGACTCTGCCATTGCATATTGGCCTTCTACCTCAGAAAGCGGTATAGTGCGAGGCAAGCCCGAAACCAAATCGCGCCCGCGTATATCCATGGTAATGGAGGGGTCTGCCCCGTATGCACAGCCAATATTAAACTTTATTTCTTCGGCGGTACGGTCGCCAATCGCCAGGCCATATTCACGCCTTACAAAGCTTATAATCTGACTGTCAAGTTCGTCTCCGGCAACATGAAGCGATTTGCTTGTTACTATGCCGCACAATGAAAGTACGGCAATTTCGCTTGTGCCGCCGCCAATATCTACGATCATGCTGCCTGTGGGTTCCACAACGGGTAGGCCAGCGCCAATTGCCGCCGCCATCGGTTCTTCGATAAGGGCCACACTGCGCGAAGATACACCTGCTGTAATGGTGGCTTCCTCGATTGCCCGCTTTTCTACTTCTGTTACGCCGGAAGGCACACAAACTATAACATGAGGCCTGCACCAGAATGCGCGTTTTGCCCGCGCCTTTCTGATAAAATAGCGCAACATATCACGTGTAATTTCAAAGTCTGCAATTACGCCGTCCTTTAGTGGGCGAATAGCTGTTATATTGCCGGGGGTGCGCCCAATCATTTGTTTTGCATCGTCGCCAACTGCCAAGACTTTTTTCGTAGATGTGTTTATAGCAACAACAGATGGCTCATTTAAAATAATTCCAGCACCCTTTGCAAATACTAAAGTGTTTGCTGTCCCCAAATCGATACCTAAGTAACTTGTAAACATATAATAATTGCCTACTTTCGTTTTGAATGGGGTACTAGCCCTTATTTAGAGTATGCCCAACAACTAAAAATTTGAATCCAATTTTATCCAAATGGCTCAAGGTTTCACTTCCAACCTTATTATCCCATAAAACTGTAACTTTTTCAAACTTCTTTGATGACTTCTTGCATAACTTCGATTTTACATTTTATTTGACACCTAACCCTAAAAAAGTTATTATGTTACTTGCGCCTGAATAGGGTGTGTTTTCGCTTCTTGGGCGGGGCATACCGCAGGCTTAATATATAGGAGGTGTAGTAATGCTAACGGCAGTAATTTATGGAATAATTGCTGTTGTAGCTTGTCTTTTAGGCTTTTTTGCTGCGATGGCGTATTACAAGAAGGTTTCTGAGGCCAAAGTGGGTTCTGCCACCAAACAAGCAGAAAATATTTTGGATGAAGCTAAACGTAGTGCAGAGGCACGCGCAAAAGAGTTGCTTCTTGAAGCAAAAGAAGAGAGCATCAAAATTAAGCATGAAGCAGAAAAAGATGCGAAAGAGCAAAGAGGCGAGGTACAGCGTTTAGAAAAACGATTGTTGCAAAAAGAAGAAGTACTGGACAGGAAAATTGAAAAAGCGCAAGAAAGAGAAGACAGGTTCAAGCAAAAAAGTGACGAATTGGACACCAAGCAGGCAGAAGTTGCAAAAGCTATAGCAGAGCAACGCAAGGAACTGGAACGTATTGCAGGAATGACTGCAGAGGAAGCCAAAGAATTGCTTATTTCAACAATAGAGCAAGAAGCTAGGTTTGAATCTGCAAAACGACTAAGGGAATTTGAGCAACAGGCAAAGTCTGAAGCTGACAAAAAAGCCAGAGACATATTGGCAAGTGCAGTGCAGCGTTGTGCTGTAGACCATATTGCGGAAAGTACCGTTTCTGTTGTAAACCTACCGAGTGACGAAATGAAAGGTCGTATTATAGGCAGGGAAGGGCGCAATATACGTGCTTTAGAATCCCTAACAGGTATCGACTTGATTATAGACGACACGCCGGAGGCAGTTATCCTTTCTGGTTTTGACCCGATGCGCCGCGAAATTGCACGTGTTGCGTTGGAAAAATTGGTATTGGACGGGCGTATTCACCCAACCCGCATAGAGGAAATGGTGGAGAAAGCCAGAAAAGAAGTTGAAGTACAAATCAAAGAAGAAGGCGAAGCGGCAACATTTGAAACGGGTGTACATGGCATCCATCCCGAGCTTACCCGCCTTTTAGGGAAGATGAAATTCCGTACAAGTTATGGCCAAAATGTGCTTAAACATTCTATTGAAGTTGCGTATTTGTGCGGTCTTTTGGCCGGCGAATTGGGCGCAGACATTAAAATGGCAAAGCGCGCAGGTTTGTTGCATGACATTGGTAAGGCGATAGATCACGATGTGGAAGGTTCACACGTATCTATTGGTGCGGCATTGTGCAAAAAATATAAGGAATCGCCAATTATAGTTAATGCCGTAGAGTCCCACCATGGCGATGTTGAACCCACCAATATAATTTCTATTATTACACAAATTGCGGATGCTATTTCTGGTGCGCGTCCAGGGGCAAGGCGTGAAACTTTGGAAGCGTACATTAAGCGTTTGCAAAACTTGGAAGCCATTGCAGATAGCTTCACCGGTGTAGAAAAATCATTTGCTATTCAAGCAGGACGCGAGCTTCGCATTGTTATTATCCCGGAAGCGGTTACCGATGCAGAGCTTACTCTATTGGCGCGTGATATTGCCAAGCGTATAGAAAGCGAATTGGAATATCCTGGGCAAATAAAAGTGAGCTTAATTCGCGAAACTCGGGCTATCGAATATGCGAAATAGATGGTAGACTGCGGGGTTCCCCCGCACCCCACAAACTTTTGAAAAAGTTTGATCAAAACTTAAAATTAAAACGGCGCATTTGCGCCGTTTTGGGTTTAGGTGTGTTTATCGGCCGCAGTCCTCAAAGCTATCGCATTCTGTTTCTTGTCTTGAGTGAGCGGTGGTGCAATTGTTGTTACCCACATTAATTGTGTCTAGGCAGCAATTATGGGACTGGTCGTTATGCTTGCAGCTTTTAACGTTGCACTTGATGTGAGGGTTGGTCATAAGTCGGCCTCCTTCCGTGTTTTGCGATAAGCTTAGTGTGACCGGTAATTTAAAATTTATTCTATCATAGTTTAGAGGTATGTTTTATGGACTTGAAAAATTATGTGCGAGAAATAAAGGATTTCCCAATTCCGGGTATCTTGTTCAGAGATATCACCACAGTGTTAAAAGATCCCATAGCACTAAAAACTGCGATTGATGCCATGACGGAACTTTTGCAGGGGATAGAATTTGATACTATATTAGGGCCCGAATCGCGAGGGTTTATTTTTGGAGTGCCGGTTGCGTATAACATGGGCAAGGGGTTTGTGCCCGTGCGCAAATCTGGTAAATTGCCCGGCGAGGTTGTAGAGCGGGAATATGCTTTAGAATACGGCACCGCCACTATCGAAATACACAAAGATGCCGTAGTGTCCGGGCAGCGGTTTATTATTGTAGATGATCTGTTGGCAACAGGTGGTACGGCAAAGGCTGTTACCGAACTGGTGGAAGAAATGGGAGGCATCGTTGTCGCGCATGTGTATTTTATAGAACTTGAGGGTTTGGGCGGTCGTACAGTACTTGAAGGTGAAGATGTGCGCGTCGTACTTGGGTATGAATAGGGGAGCAGGCATTCTTATTTTGAGCGTTTTTGGCTTTGAAAATATTTTCTTTGACGCCCGGCTTCTTGTATGCTAATATGATTATGTGATAATTCGGATTTAAAGAGGTGCTGCCATTCGGCACATTTGATATTGGATAATATCGGCAATATAAATGTGTGCGGAGAAGATAGACAAAACATAATTGAACATGAATGAAAATAGTCGGTTTGCTGACTCTTCTTTTGTGTATAAATTACGTTTTATTTCTATCATCCTGCACTTAATCGGTTAAGATTTTTGAAGCTGTGGGAATGATGTGCCCATGGCTTTTTATTTTGTCCGGATTATCACAAATAAAAATTTTGGAGGAAATTTTATGTTTGCTAAACTAGCAGCTATTATAAAAAAACCTGCTCTTTACGAAAAAGGTACAGCAGAATTATGGACCGACGAGCATATATCAAAAGGTATGCTTGAAGCCCATTTGCATCCAACTTGGGATGCAGCAACGCGCAATCATGCAACTGTACGAGAAAACGTCAAATGGATTTGTTCGGTTGCCCCTGCAGAACAATATCTTAGTTTGCTGGACTTAGGTTGCGGCCCCGGCATTTATGCCGAGGAATTTCACAAAAGGGGGTATCAGGTTACAGGCATGGATATCTCGGAGCGTTCCATAAGTTATGCCCGAAACTCGGCACAGGAAAAGAACCTCCCCATAAAGTATTATCACCAGAATTTCCTAACAATGGACTTTAAGAAGCAGTTTGACCTTGTCACGCTTATTTACTACGATTTTTGCACACTTCCCACGGAAGATAGGGCAAAGATACTGAAAAATATTTATGCAGCATTAAAACCGGGCGGACTATTGATTGTTGAGGTTCATACCCCGCAACATTTTTTGGGTAAAAAAGAGTGTAAACGCTGGGAGTATGCAGAGAAAAGTTTTTATTGTGCCAGTCCGCATTTATGCCTTGAATCGTTTTATCGGTATGATGAGCAAAATACCGTATTAAACCAGTACATTATTGTTACGGAGCATGATGTAAAGAGTATAAATGTGTGGCACCATACATTTACAAAAGAAGCGTTTTCGCAAAATTTAGACACGGCCGGATTCAGCGTAAAAACCATTTATGGGAATATGATGGGGGCCGGTTATGATGAAAACGGGAAAGAAATGTGTTTTGTAGCGCTTAAAAATGAGTAGGTGCAAGAACAAAGCGCGTTTCTAGTCGAAAAAGCGTTTTCGACCAACAGAGCAGTTTCCTAGAGCATAAAAAAACAGCACAAACTTTTTCAGTCTGTGCTGTTTGCTCTTTCTTACACACCTTTCCCGCATTCGCTGCAAAATCTGGTGCCTGCGGGGTTTCGTGCGCCGCATTCTCCACAAAATACCGTAGAGCCCCCCGGGCTTGCCGTACGTGCGTGTGCTACAGGAGCCGGTGCGAATGGGTCTCCGGAAATTTCGCCTTGTACATTGGTAACCATTTTTTTGAATGATGCAGACATTAGGCTAAGCTTGCCGTACATGTCAATTTTGAGTTCGGTAGTTGGTGCAACATTTAAAAATGTTACCAGCATAGTGGTCATAACCCAGCTGTCTATGAAGGCTTGTTTGAATGCAAGCGCTATCATAAAGCCCGCGAATATCCCGTACACGACCCAAAAACCGCCTGCACCAAAATTTGAAAGAATAAACACAAACAGCACTGTAATAGCCACGCCCAGTAGGAATGTTAAAACCATCACCTTAATAGCTGTTTTAACTGCCACGCCTAAAACAACTTTCCAGTTTTGAGCATAAAGCGTTACGCCGTCCAAGGCGCCTTTCATGGCACTTTGCTCTTGCGGACCATAGAATATCCAGGCAACGCAGCATTCGTCTACATATTTTAGCGCAATTTTAAGTATCATTTTCGCAAAGCCAACCAGCTTGTTCATGCCCGGCATTCTGCCTAAGAAGCTTGCGGCATTTGCGAGTCTGTTCTGCAATTGCTGTACAGACCTGTCAACCAGCTTATTAATGAAAAAGAATGTTGCTGCCGCACCGATTCTTTCCATTACTTTATTCTTGCCATACGCAACTTGATTGGCGGGCACCTCGCCTGTTTTTACAATTTCTGTAAGTACGGCAATATGGCCGACTCTTACGCCATACGCGACTATCCTGGTAATGTACATTGTAAGTACCGAACCAAAAATAAACACAATAAATGTGCCCCAAATAAGCACAGAACTCGGATTGTCACGCGTTAGCCCCCAGATAAACAGGGCCAGTAATGCCAGAAATACGCCGTATTCGGCCGCTCTTATTATCAGTTTTGCCCATACGAATGGCATGGTTTTATTCATTAATTGCTTTGCAGTAAATTTTTTCATGATACCTCTCCTTTATAATGGGGCTCTGCCCCATGCCCCGCCGTTCCGGTGGGAATGAATCCCACCTACACTTCCTCGTTGATGCCTTTGGCATCAACTCCGGGAAGCGGCTTTGCCGCTTTTAATAAATGGGGCTCTGCCCCTTTCTTACCCGACCTTAGTCCCGCATTCTATGCAAAATTTTGTATTGGGGGCTAGCTCCACGCCGCAGCCACCGCATTTTTTGCTAGCTGTAGCGGTTTCTAACTTGCCGCCGCATTCGTTACAAAATTTGCTTCCGTCGCTTGCCGTTGTGCCACACTGGACACAGGTTTTTGCTGCCAGCGGTTCTACTTTACTGCCGCATTCGCTGCAGAATTTTTTATCGGCAGGAACTGATGCGCCGCAAGCGCAAGTAATACCTGCCACCGGGGCCGCAAGTTTTGCACCACAGCTATTGCAGAATTTTTTTCCGTGCTCGTTGGAGTAACCACAAGCACATATTAAACCTCCTGCAGCGGGTTGCGGTGCCGCAGGTTGGTTTTGTCTGTTTTTACCTAAGGCATTATTAATAAGTTCGGTACCGGCGGCCATACCCACGCCCATTCCAAGCCCTTTACCTATACTTCTTAATGGCATAAAAATGCTCCTTTCACATTAGTATTGCAATATCCCGTGCACGCCAACTTCCAACCGGACGATGTTTCCAAAACCCATATTTAGCTGGTTTATGGATACAACTATATTTAGCTCCATAACGCCGGTTACATCAATTTCAAAATCTTGCGTAACAACAAGTTCTTGGTCATCAACAAATCTTGCACTACGGTCATCTGTAATGTCTTCCAAGACGATTTCCTTTAAAAGCTCACCATCACCTACAAAGCGTATTACCGCCCGGCCTACGTCATGTCTGTAGGTTTCGGTTGCACGTACAAAATTGTCACGTCTGTTAACGCGGCCCACTGTACCTTGAAGTACATGAAAATTTCCGTCCAAAGTGTGCTCTGAATAACGGATAATCGGATTTCCTACATTTTCGAAGCCGTATGCCCAGGGCGGTGTTAGGTTTGGGCCTGCTACAGACCCCCTGCGGTTAAATATCAACAGATAGTCGTATATTATGTCTGCCATTGAAGCACTTTCGATTGCTACGCCTCTTTCGCTGTAAGCGGTTTGCGTTTCAATAAACGCTGTGAAATTCCCCATAGTCTGCTCTGGATAAGAATTTTCATCTTCTGTTGCTGGGAGATTAGAGTGGGGAAGTGCAGCTTGGGTCGTGTTATTGTATTCTCTCTGCGATAACTCTGCCTCCACACCAGATATATTGTCGCTTGACGAAAATGCTTCGCGAATTTGTGGGAAAAATATAGCCGTTCCTGCGACTGCCGCTGTAACCACTAGGCCGCAAATGATAGCTACAATTGCTTTTGCACCCAGTATCGCACCGCCCGTTGTAACTGTAGTAGCCGTCAAGCCAACTGCGCTTTCCGCCACGATGCTTTCTGCTACAACACTTTCCGCACCCGCTGTGGGGTCGGTTTGACCGGAAATGTCGCTATTTGCCACGCTATCATTTATTCGCGCCTGCACTTCTATAGGGATATGCATATTTTCCATAGCTTCGCGCACAATTGGGGCAAGGACAAGCGGAACACCCCAAAGTTTGATACCGTCTTTTTCTGCTTTTTCTTCCAATGCTGCGCGTATCTTAGCCCTTGCCATAGATAAGCGGGTTTTTACTGTGTTTTCGTTTGTTTCCAATGCTACAGCGATATCTGCAACGGTAAGCTGCCCGTAGTAAAAGAGTAATATGCACATGCGCTGGTTATCAGGGAGATTATCTATAACCGTCATGATAATTTTACGGGTTGCATCATCATCAAGAGCCTTGTCAGGCATATTTTCCGGGTCGTCGTCGGCGATGGATAACAATTCATCCTCATCATCTGATCTTATCAACCCCTTATGCCTGTTGAAAAAACGATTGCACTTGTTGGCAGTAATTTGGTTAGCCCATGCATAAAAAGCGGCGGGTTCGCGCAGGTCTGATATTTTTTGCTGTATCGTAATAAATACTTCTTGCGTTATATCCTCTGCATCCTCCTGGTTCTTTAGTATCCGCAGTGCGAGACGGTAAATACTGCCAAAAGCATCTGAGAATAATTCTTCAAGCGCGTTCCTGTCGCCCTGTTTTGCATTTTCTATTAATTTTGCTAAACGGTTGGATTCCATATTTGTTTTCTTCCTTTCTAGGGTGTGTTCGATAATTCCATTACACCGTCTTTTCGACAAATTTCTCGTTATACGTTGTCGCAAAAAACCTTACATACCTTTGGGTATGTGCGGCTTTTAGCTCCTAGTCTAACAAAAA
>Ga0131853_10004532_pt1 | contig 24902 bp, 17 predicted proteins | sample TergutLab28metaG_FD_92764 | JGI IMG/M metagenome (GOLD analysis project Ga0131853, IMG submission 92764) | Labiotermes labralis P1 segment gut microbial communities from Petit-Saut dam, French Guiana - Lab288 P1 (version 2) (version 2) | ecosystem: Host-associated > Arthropoda: Insects >...
ATTGGTGAGCTCTATGTGGGTGGGGTACAAGTATCGAGAGGATACGTGAAACAGCCTGACTTAACAGCAGAACGCTTTATTACCAACCCATTCCAGACGGCTAAACAAAAGTCAGAAGGTTGGAACGATCGCATCTACCAAACGGGTGACTTAGTCCGCATGTTAGAAGATGGAACCTTAGAATACTTTGGAAGAACGGACTTCCAAGTGAAGATTCGTGGACATCGTATTGAACTTGGTGAAATTGAAGAAAGCTTATTACAAGTTCCAGAAATCACTCAAGCCCATGTGATGGCCTTAGGAGAAGAAGGCAACCAATACTTAGGTGCTTACTACGTATCGGATGCGGAAATTTCTGAAGAAGTTCTTAATACAGAGATTGGCAACAACCTTCCAGACTATATGATTCCAGCGGGTTACCAGCACATGGAAGAGTTCCCATTGACCGTTAACGGAAAGCTAGATCGTCGAGCCTTACCAGCCATTGGCTTTGATTCAACGACAGAATATGTGGCACCAACCACAGAGATGGAATTAGCAGTAGCCACTAGCTTCCAAGAAGTATTAGAAGTAGATCAAGTGGGGATTCATGACGATTTCTTTAAACTAGGCGGTCATTCCTTACGTGCCTTACGCCTTGTCAACTTGTTAGAAGAGAAAACAGGCAAAGCGACCCAAGTGAAACACGTTTTTGAAGCACCAAAAGTGACGCAACTCGCTGTTCTCTTAGAAGGTTTAGAAGCTTCTACTTACGAGCGCATTCCACTTGCCCCAACAAAAGACGTTTACGAGATGAGCTCCACTCAGAAACGGATGTACCTCTTGTGGAAATTCTCACCAATTGAAGTAACTTATAACATGCCATCGATGTTGGCATTTGATCATCAGTTAGATGAAGAAAAACTTGTTCAGGCGATCCATCAGTTAGCTGATCGCCATGAAATATTACGAACAACCTTTACTGAACAAGATGGCCAGTTGGTACAGGTCATTTCAACGAGCCTAAAAAGCAACGTACTCGTAACAGAAATGGAAGAATCTGGTGTGATTTCTTGGTACAAGGATGCTGTTCAACCATTTGACTTAGAAGAAGGTCCAATGTACCGTGTAGAAATTGCTCGTACATCGGAGTGTGATTACTTATTCGTCGATATGCATCACATCGTTAGCGATGGCATGAGTAGTACGATCTTTGTGAATGAGATCAATGCTTTAATGGAAGGCATGACATTGCCTACACTTGAGCGCCAATACAAAGACTATAGTGAATGGATGCAGGCTCAAGATCTAAGTGTATCGGAGTCCTATTGGTTAGAAACTTTGGAGGATTATCCAGTACTAGAGCTACAAACCGACTACCCACGTCCAACAGATCAACAATTTGATGGGGCAACTGAGCAGCTGATCTTAGACGAAGCAACCACAAGAAAAATCAAACAGCTGATCCAAGAAACCAACTCAACGGAATACATGTTCTTTATGGGACTAATTAGTATTCTGTTAGGTAAGTTAGCTAATCAAGAAGATCTAATTATTGGTTCACCAGTCAGTGGACGGATCCACCGCGATACGGAATCCATGTTAGGGATGTTTGTAAACACACTAGCTATGCGACTTCAACCAAAGGGGAGTAAAACTTTCGAGTCCTACCTAGAAGAGTTAAAAGTTCAAACTTTAACGGCTCAAGAGCATCAAATATATCCGTTTGAAGACGTGGTAGAGAGGTTGGTCACCAACCGTGACCGTTCAAGGAATCCACTCTTTGATGTGATGGTGGTGTATCAAAACAACGAGAATCTTGACGACCTTATGGGATCCGAGAACGCCATTGGTGCCGACGTGCCAGCACAATTTGACTTAACCTTTAACTTATCGGATGAAGAAGATCACTTTGTTGTTGACTTGACCTATGCGACGTCACTATTTAGTGAAGCAACCATTAAAACGTACTTCACTAGATTGACACAACTACTAGACGAAATCTTAGAAGACATTGCGCAACCAATCCAGGCATTGAGTGTCTTACTTCCAAAAGAGAAACAGGAATTGATCCATTCTACAGGAAGCGACTACGTTCCTTATCCAAAGGATAGAACCATTGTCGACGTCTTCGAAGAACAAGTGGAAAAGGATCCAACTAAAACCGCGGTTGTGTATAAAGATGTTACACTCACTTACGAAGAATTAAACACCAAAGCAAACCAACTAGCACATTACTTGATGAATGAACACAACATCAAACCAGAAGATACGGTAGGTTTATTGCTAGATCGAAGCGACTGGATGATTGTCGGTATTTTAGGTGTCATGAAGGCCGGAGGTGCTTACGTCCCAATCAGTCCAGAGCACCCGAAAGACCGTATGGCTTACATTGCTGAGGTGGCAGAGTTCAAAACAGCCCTAGTGGAAGAACATTACACTTCTTGTTTAACTAATGCAATGGCTCTTCAGGACATCAACCTAGAAGAATACCCTGTGACCAATCCCGAAACTGATCTCATGTCAACGAACCTTGCTTATGTGATCTTTACCTCAGGAACCACAGGGAATCCAAAAGGAGTTATGATCGAACACCACCAAGTAAACAACTTGATTCCAGCCATTAGTAACATTAACCATTTCAATGCCGAAGAGGAAGAAAGCGTCCTGTTTTCTGCCAACTACGTGTTTGATCCATCGGTGGAACAAATGTTCATTGCACTTCTTAATGGTTACAAATTAGTGATTGCACCAGACCATTTCTGGATGGATCCTGAACAGTTTATCATGTATTTAAATGAGCAGGGTGTTACCTATGCAGACATGACGCCATCCCTCCTACAACAAATAGATCTAGAGGCGATTCCAACGTTAAAGAGCGTGGTATCAGGAGGGGAAAGTATCACTTCTAGCCTAATAGATAAAGTAAGAGGCTTAGAGTTTAACCTTATCAATCTATATGGTCCAACAGAAGTAACCGTAACAACGGTAGGCCATGTTATTACATCTTCTGATACACGTAACATCATTGGAAAACCAACCTTGAACACCACAGCTTACATCCTAGATGAAAACAAGCAACTTGTACCAAAGGGCACCATTGGAGAGCTATATCTTGGTGGAATTCAGGTCGCTCGTGGTTACATTAATCAAGAAGAATTAACGGCTGAAAGATTTGTGCCCAATCCATACCAAACCGAGGCTCAAAAATCGGAAGGTTGGAATGCCCGCATCTATCAAACGGGTGACTTAGTACGCTTCCTTGACGATGGAACTCTAGAATATTTTGGAAGAACCGACTTCCAGGTAAAAATTCGCGGGTATCGGATTGAGCTTGGTGAGATTGAAGAAACCTTACTAAAAATACCAGAAATTGATCAAGTTCATGTTCTGGCATTGGGAGAAGTGGGAAGTCAATATTTAGGTGCCTATTACGTATCGGATGAGGAGATTTCGCCAAAAGTGTTGGATCGAGAACTAGGAAGTAAGCTTCCTGACTATATGATTCCATCTGGTTACCAGCACATGCGTGAATTTCCATTAACGGTTAACGGAAAGCTAGATCGTCGCGCTTTGCCAGAGATTGGTAAAACGTCAGTAGTGGAATACGTGGCACCAACGACGAAGATGGAAGCCATCATTGCCAAAGGTTACGAAGAAATTCTTGAAGCAGACCAAGTGGGCATCAACGATGATTTCTTCCAATTAGGTGGTCATTCACTAAGAGCACTACGCTTAACCAACTTACTCGAAGAACGCACAGGCAAAGCAATTCAAGTCCGTCATATCTTCGAAGCACCTAAGGTAGCACAGCTTGCGCTGATTCTTGAGGGATTAGAAGAGGCTAACTATGAACGCATCCCAGAAGCAACCCTTGCAGATGCTTACGAGATGAGTAGTACGCAAAAGCGTATGTACCTCTTATGGAAGTTTAATCCAAATGACATTAATTACAACATGCCAGCCATCTTAAGTTTCGATGAGCAGCTAGACGTTGAAAAGTTAACTAACGTGATCAACAAGCTATCCGATCGCCATGAAATTTTACGCACCACCTTTACTGAACAAGAGGGCCAATTGGTACAGGTCATTCGTGATGTCCCAGAAATTAGTGTAACGGTGACTGAGATGGAAGCATCTGACGTATCAGACTGGCAGGTCAACGTAGTGAAGCCGTTCAACTTAGAAGAGGGACCGCTGTACCGCGTAGAAATTGCCCGTACACCAGAAAAAGACCATTTATTTGTGGACATGCATCACATCATTAGTGATGGCATGAGTAGTACGATCTTCGTTAACGAAGTGAATGCTTTAATGGCAGGTGCAGCCCTACCAGCTCTTGACCGTCAGTACAAAGATTATAGCGAATGGTTGAATGCTCAAGATCTAAGTGCCTCTGAGAATTATTGGCTAACAAGTCTAGAAGACTATCCAATGTTGGAACTACAGACAGATTTTACACGCCCAATGGTTCAACAGTTTGAAGGTTCAACAGAGAGGCTTGTTCTAAATGAAGCGACAACTTCTAAAATCAAACAATTGCTTCGTGCGACCAACTCAACGGAGTACATGTTCTTTATGGGTCTGATCAGTATTTTGCTTGGTAAGCTTGCCAACCAAGATGATCTAGTGATCGGAACACCCGTTAGCGGACGTGTTCATCGAGACACAGAAACGATGTTGGGAATGTTTGTCAACACCTTAGCGATGCGACTACAACCTGAAGGAAATAAGACGTTCGCCATCTACTTAGAAGAATTAAAAGCTCAGACCCTAGAAGCACAAGACCACCAAGTGTACCCGTTTGAGGATCTTGTAGAGAAGCTAGTGGATAGCCGCGATGCATCACGGAACCCGTTGTTTGACGTGCTTGTGGTGTACCAAAACAACGAAGCCACTGGAGAAATCATGGAATCATCCACCATGGCAGACATGGATGCACCAGCGAAATTTGACCTGATGTTTACCTTAGCTGATGATGGGAAAGAAACCACGCTTGATTTGACCTACGCCACGTCACTGTTTAGCGAGGCAACCATTAAGACCTGCTTGGAAAGGTTGACACTCTTACTTGACCAAATCCTTGCGGATGCTGATCAATCAATTAAAGAGCTAGACACCGTTCTAGAAGCAGAACGCACCTTGATTTTAGGTGAGTTTAATAACACAACAGTAGACTTCTCAGCAGACTTAAGTATTGCTGAACAGTTTGAAGCACAAGTGAAGCTAACCCCAACTAAAGTAGCAGTAGAAGATAAGAATTCAAGCCTTACTTATGCAGAACTCGATGGGAAAGCAAACGGCATCGCACAGGCTCTTATCGATAACGATCTTCAATCGGAAGATTATGTAGCGATTGTGGCCAAGCGAAACGTCGATACAGTGATTGGTTTCTTAGCCGCTTTAAAAGCAGGTGGGGCTTATATGCCAATCGATGCCGATTACCCGGAAAGCCGCATTTCTTATATGCTTGAGGACAGTAAGGCCAAGTTTATTCTTGGAACAGAGGGCGATTTACCAGTATCTGGTGATTATATCTTTATTGATCCATCGACTGTTGCACCACAAGAAAAAGCACCTACTGTAGATGCAAATGGAAATAGCCTAGCGTACCTGATCTACACGTCAGGAACCACTGGCAATCCAAAGGGTGTTATGATCGAGCAACAAAGCATTACGCGCCTGGTGAAGAACACCAATTACGCTGATTTCAACGACGTAAGAATTCTGCAAACAGGATCCTTAAGCTTTGATGCGTCAACCTTTGAGATTTGGGGGGCTTTACTCAACGGTGGCTACGCCTTTATTACCGATATGAACGTCCTCGTTGACGATGCCAAGCTGAAGTCAATGATTGCAGATCTATCCATCAACACCATGTGGTTAACGGTGGCCCTTTACAATCATCTTGTAACCGTCGACGTCAGCGTCTTTGATGCTTTATCCATGCTTTTAACGGGAGGAGAAACTTTATCAAGAGCGCACGTAGACCGCTTGCTCCATCATCGTCCATCCATTAGACTTGTGAATTGTTATGGTCCAACGGAAACGACGACTTTTGCGACCACTTTCCCAATGATGGGACCTCTTGAAGGAGAGAAGCTCCCGATTGGAAAGCCAATTTCAAACACACAGCTCTATGTGATGAACGACAATACATTGTCAGGAATCGGTGTACCAGGAGAACTCCTCATTGGTGGACCAGGTGTGGCGAGAGGTTACTTAAACAACCCAGAACTAACGGCTGAGAAATTCATCGATAACCCGTTTGGAGTAGGAAAACTATACCGAACCGGAGACTTAGTGAGCTGGTTACCAGATGGAAACATCGCTTACCTTGGACGAATGGACGATCAAGTCAAGGTACGTGGTCATCGTATTGAATTAGGGGAGATTGAATCGGCTCTTCGAGCCTTACCAGAAATCGACCACGCGGTGGTTCTCGTACGTGAAGGTCAGCTTCACGCCTACTTACAGAATCCAACTTCATTACCACACGAGGAGATTAAGTCACGCCTAAATATCACACTACCAGACTATATGATCCCAACCCACTTTATGGATCTAGAGACGTTCCCAGTAACAAGTAATGGTAAAGTCAACAAACGAGCACTACCAATCATTGAAGTGACCCACACCGTCGAATACGTAGCACCATCAACGGAGATGGAAACCATTGTAGCCCAAGGTTACGAAGAAATCCTAGGACTGGATCAAGTGGGGATTAACGACGACTTCTTCTTGCTCGGTGGTCATTCACTAAGAGCGCTCCGACTAGTTAACCTACTGGAAGAACGTACCGGCAAAGCGGTTGAGATCCGCCACATCTTTGAAACCTCGAAAGTGATTGATTTAGCAAAATCACTAGAAAACTTAAGCGATGCGACTTACGAACGTATTCCACTAGCACCAGAGAAACCATTCTATGAAATGAGCTCCACTCAGAAGAAAATGTATCGACTCTGGAAATACACTGAGGGTAAACAGGGTATAAGTAAAAACATGGCAGTGAAGTTGACGTTTAAAGAGCGACTGGAAGAATCTTTGGTTGAATATGCCTTTGATCGCCTTGTAGCGCGTCATGAGGCACTCCGTACGACGTTTGTGGAAGAAGAAGGAAGGTATTTGCAAATTTTCCATGATCACGTCACCATTCCTGTTTTGGTTGAAGAGATAGAAGAAGCTACTGTGACGACATGGTTCAATGAAAACATCAAACCAATTGATTTAGAAAATGGACCAATGATAAAGGTCAAAATAGCTCGCACAGAACTTCATGATCACCTCTTTATGGACATGCATCACATTATGAGTGATGGTAGATCGCACAATAACCTTGTAGAGGAATTGATGCAAATCTTTGCTGGCATCCCACTTGCACCTATTGACCGCCAGTATCGCGATTACAGCGAATGGCTAAAATCACTAGATCTAAGCCAATCAGAAGCTTACTGGCTAGAACAACTAGATGACTATCAACCTTTGCTTGTTCCAACAGATTATCCACGACATGAGAGAGATAGCTTTGACGCTAAAACGAACACCCTCTACTTAGACGAGGAAACGACCTCCTATATTAGACAGTTTGTTAAACAGAATAATTCAACGGAGTATATGTTCTTCCTCGCCTTGCTCAGCATTTTATTAGGGAAACTTGCTGACCAAGAAGACGTATTAATTGGTTCAACAATGAGTGGGCGTGTTCATCGCGATTTAGAAAATATGCTAGGAATCTTCACTAACAATGTGGGGATGCGGACATCACCGGTTGGTAATAAATCATTTAATGATTACTTAGCAGAGATAAAAGTCCAAACACTGGAGACCTATGACCATCAGATATACCCGCTCAGTTCCTTACCAGATGACTTGGTGAAAGGACCTGATGGGACACGAGATGAATTCTATGATGTTCTATACATCTACCAGAACAATGAAGTGGTTGATGTTGCTGAATTAGGACTAAAATCTTTTGAAGAGTCTCAACGACCAGAAAAAACAGAGCTCTATTATGCATTTGGGGATACAGGCAAGGAAATTCATGTTGCATTGGCTTATGCAACGCAACTCTTTAAACCAGAAACCATTGATCGTTACCAAACGGGCTTGAAAAAATTAATTGAGCAAGTGTTAGAAGATGCTGAAACCACCATTGATCAACTAGACGTTTAGATTTTCAAAAGAAGTGAAAAAGCTATACTTAAAATGAATGCCGGGGAGCGTTCATAGGAAGTATAGCTTTTTAATACGGTTGTATATCATAGGGATTATCGTGGAAACATCAAAACTTACGAACCAACGATAATTTTAGGACTAAAAATACGCCAAAATCATCGTCAGAATGGAAGAATACATCAACTAGCGATCATTTGCTCCCCAAAATGGCTTGAAATCATCGCTAAAGTGTGAGAATTCATCATCCAACGATAATTGAGCTTGTATAACGGTTTACCATCTAACTTAATGACAAAAGCACAGGCGAGATCATTCGTTATCTTCACTGATAGGATCAAAGTCTTGGATGACAGAACTGCTTCTTAGCTTTCACTTGGACACAGGCTCTTTATGAAATCTTGATGTCATTTTGATGGGGAACTTAGGCAACTGCTTCTCATTTTTGGTTTAATGATAAGAAGATTAAACCTTTACTGGAATGGAGTTTGCTAAATGAAAAAAATGGGAATCTTTTGGGCTGCTTTATTTGGTGTGGTTAGCCTAGTGGGATGTAGCGAAGGAAGAGAACTTGACGAAAAAGGCGACGTTTTGGCCATCCCTGTGATGGCAGAAAGCGAGGAACCTCAGATGGAACAATTTCTCCCACCCAGCTGCGATGCCCTTGATTTTACTCCCATCTACAGTGCCATCGAACGCTACGGAGACGGCGTTGCCATTTACTTTGAAAACCTTGAAACGGGTTGCATTTTCAGACACAACGCTGAGCAAAATTTCTTTGCGGCGAGCACCGCAAAAGCCCCTTATGCTTTGTGGCTTTATACGTTAGCAGAGCAAGGGGTGATTGATTTAGAGGCGACCCTGTCTTTTGGAGAGGAACATCGATTCCCAGGGAGTGGCATTATCCAGCATACCTACCCATTAGGCTATGAATTTACGTTGCGTCGCTTGATTGCCCTTAACCTTTACGAAAGTGACAACGTGGCCACTCAAATCTTGCGTAGTGAATTTGGCTATACAGACTATGCCAATTTTATTTCTAACTTAGGTGGAAGCCATTATTTTGTCAATGACCTTTGGAACGCTAGGATTACCGCCGATGAAGCCGGCTTTTTTATGAGAGAAATCTTTGCTTACATTGAATCGGACGGGCGATATAGTCACGAGTTTAGAGAGAACTTACTCCATAATCAACATCCTTTCATTGTGGCAGACTATCCTGTGGCTTCTAAAACAGGGTGGCATCAAGACTTCGGTGGTGCCTGGCACGACATGGCCATTGTTTATGCGCCCTCCCCTTATATCCTTGTGATCCTAAGTTCAGATCGAATCGGAACAGCGGAGGATCACCGCGTCTACCAATACATTTCTCATGCTTTTCAAACCTTTAATCAGCTCAATTTTATCGAAGGAGAGACCGATCACTGATAAAAAGAGTAAAATGTGTTAAAATGAAACCATAGCATTGGATTGGGAGTGATCAGATGATCAAACGTATTTTAGTGGTTGAGGATGAAATAGAAATTGGAGAAGGGATTAAAAATTTTTTAGAACATGCTGGTTATCAAGTAGAGGTAGCCGCGGACGGTCTAGAGGGCGCCTATCTGGCTCAAAATGAAGGGTACGATTTGATCTTACTGGATGTGATGCTTCCTAAAATGGACGGTTATACCGTTTTAGAAATGATTCGAAAAGCATCGGAAGTACCCGTTATCTTATTGACGGCATTAGAAGCTGTAGAAGATCAAATCAAAGGATTTGACTTGCAAGCAGACGACTACATCACGAAGCCCTTTGACTCGAACCTGGTCTTAAAACGAATTGAAGCGGTACTAAGGAGAGAAAGAGTGGATGAAAATGCCTCCTTTTCGAAAAAACTAAGCCACGAAGAAATAACGATGGACCAAGGCAGTTACGAAGTCTTTCTTTCTGGAGCAAAAATAGCACTCACCCACACGGAATACGAATTGCTTCAGCTCTTTTTGGCTCATCCTAACCGTGTGTTTACCAGAGACGAATTGCTAGATGCTTGTTGGGGGGAGAACTTTTTTGGAAGCGATCATTTGGTTAACGTTCACGTCGGCAACCTTCGCAAAAAAATCGGTGACGGTTACATCCAAACCGTAAGAGGGAGGGGGTATAAGCTTGCCGTTAACGATGAAAATTAAATTAAGTCACAAATTATTTATTGGGATTTTTATCGCCACTTTAACGACGTTTATCTTTTGCTTTATTGTGGTAGATCGGCTGCTACTGGAGCGCTATGAAATGGCCTATCGGGATCGGTTGGGGGAGTTAATTGAGGAACTTGGCGAAGAACTAGAAACGGCACGTTTGCCTGAGGTTGACCAATTAATTAACCACTTTGCTTTTGAAAATCACGCCGATGTGACCATTACCAGTGAAATTGCAGATCCTTCTATCCTTGAAGACCTAATGAACGTAGAAACGAATCCTTTTGATCATTTGTATCGAGTCGTTGAAGATATGGCAGGGTCGAATGGATTGCCTTTGATTGAGTTTGAGCGTCAAGAATCTCATGTTAGCTTTTTCGAAGGTGCTAATGCCTATTTTATTTTTGATCAATGGGGGCGCATGTTAATGGCAGAGGGAACCTTTGAGGAGCTAACGTTGTTTTTGGAAAATAATGAAGAAGAACTGTTGGCATTTAGTCCGCTTCAATACGTGGTCGCTAATCACGATGGCGAAGCCGTTGTTGTAACGGAGCGCTTTGAAGATTTAATGATGTTTGTTGACCTCCAAAATTTTGAGATCGGAAGCAGTCGCCAGTTTGAACACCTGTTTCTTTTTAACATCGAACAGGCACAGGTGGTAACGGAAGTCTTTGAATTTGTTAATACGGAAGCTAATGTGAGGCACTTTGTGACCATTGACATGTCCTTTGCCCCTGCCACCCATGTGATGAATCAATTACGAGAAATGGCGCTCCCACTCTTTATATTCGTTGTCGTGGTTTCTTTAAGTATTGCTTTTTTCTTTTCTTACTACTTGTCTCGCCCCATTGTACGAATTAGTCAAGCCTCTTCCAAAATGAAGCAGCTAAAACTTTCTGAGCGGATTCAAATAAAGCGTCAAGACGAAATAGGGGACCTAGCCACGCATTTAAACGACATGGCTTATCAATTGCAACGTACGATGGAAAACTTAACCGAAGCCAATCAAAAACTACAAAGCGAAATGCTCAAAGAAAAAGAGCGAGAAAAACAACGAAAAGACTTTTTTATGGCTGTCTCTCACGAATTAAAAACACCTCTTACCATCTTAAAAACTCAGTTGAGTGGTATGATCGAGCAGATGGGGATTTATCAAGATCGTGAGCAATACTTACGAAAGTCACATGGGACCACGGAATTAATGAGTGACATGGTGGCTAACTTATTGAAAATTTTGCACTTAAATTCCGATGAAATTAGATTGAACTTAGAGGTTGCCTGTATCGGTACGTTGGTTGAGAAAATCTGTGTGCAGTACGAAAGCTTTGCCACTGAAAAATCCATTTCATTAACCCACTACTTGGAACCTCATTTGATGGCCCAGATTGACAAAGTCCATTTTTCTACGGTCGTATCAAACATCATTTCAAATGCGATCAGACATACTCCAGCTGGCCATTTAGTCGATATTCAACTGACGAAAGAAGGAAACACGTGTGTGTTAACCGTGGAAAACTATGGCATTCACTTACCGAACGAAGTGTTAGGGCAACTGTTTGAGCCTTTCTACCGGACAGATAAATCACGGAGCCGTTACACAGGCGGGAGTGGATTGGGATTATACATTACGAAAAATATTTTAGAATTACATGGCTTTTCCTATGAATTAGTCAACAGCTCGAACGGTGTCGTGTTTACCATCGAAATCCCATTGACAGATGATAACAAACCATGTTAAACTAAATGTGCACCCTAGAAAATCAGTATAGAGAAGTCCTTCGGGACTTCTCTTAAATTGGAGATATACTCAAGTGGCTGAAGAGGTTACCTTGGAAAGGTAATAGGTCGGGCAACTGGCGCGGGGGTTCAAATCCCTCTATCTCCGCCATAAATATCATGTGGTCTCACATGGCCGTTAAAACGTTGCTGCTGTTGCAGCGTTTCAGACTATGGACAAACGTTTGTCTATAGTCTTTTTTTGACCTTTTGACCTAGATTACCCTGAGTTTTTCCTAAATACTTCAATTTTGATGTTTTCGGGAAAATTTCTGCTTGATTTTAGCCTTATTTTTCTCTGAGGTAGAAGTGAAATCATCGTTGTTTAGTTAAAATAGGCGATTTGACGATAATTTAGGTGAAGGTGCACGATTCTAACCTAAAAGTCTTCCAAGAATCTGAAATTTACCCAGCTTTGAAAGACTTTTTCTAAAATGGTCAAAAATAAGTAGTAAAAAACATAGTAGCGAAGTGGATTAGGGGGGATCCACTTTGCTACTATGTTAAGCAAGTTATCTTGTGCTTGGCTACTGATATGAAGTATAGCATAAAGATTAAAGTTAATCAATCAATGTTCTTCAATTTTTGTCAAAACAAGCTATTCGTTGTCGAAACGCGTTTCGTTTAGCTCTGGAAAGTCGAGTAATTCGGAAACGGTCATATCTAGCCCAGTGGCGATTCGATGAAGGGTATCAAGTTTGGGGACTTTTGAATTTCCAATCATCAGATCTCGTACCGTTGCCTGATTGAGACCTGCTAAGGTAGCTAATTTGTTAACGGTTATGTTTCGCTCTTTACAAAGCGCATTTAATCTTTTAATGATGGCATCGGAATAGGTCATGATTTTCTCCTTGTTCAACGTTTATGACCTTATTATATACTGGTACAGCAATAACTATTATTGTTGTGCCAATAATTCGTTGACAATTGATCAAAAGACTGATATGTTAATCGTTATTGGTATACCAATAATTTGACAAAAAAACATGAAATTCCCCTCTTTTTGGTAAAAGTTTGGTGCAAATGTCGGATCTTGTGATACAATTAAAGAACTAAGAACAGGTATGAAGATGAACGGTGCGAAAAGAGGAAAGGAAAAGTGTTTTTGAAGAGAGAGGGCAAAAATGGCTTACACGATACTTGTGGTTGATGACAACCAGGATGAATTAAATGAAGTTAAAACTTACATTGGTAAATTGTTTGATAATGTGGTAGTATTAACGACGAAAACGATCCAGGGGTGTATAAACATTCTTAAAAACCAACCCGTTGATGCCTTACTGATGGACGTTGACCTTTCAGATGGTAATAATGGCGTTGATTTTGTTTCAAAGTTACGCAAGGAAAAAGAACATGCCACACTCCCGGTCATTTTTGTAAGTGGAAGATTTGTCGATTTAGAATACCGCTTAGAGGCAATAAAAGAAACGACCTACATTGACTATTTGCTCAAACCAGTTGAGGCACTAGATCTTAAACGAGCATTATCCAATGCATTTAAATATGCTGAAAAGTACCAGTACGAGCAGTTTATCATCAACTCCGATAGAAGATTATCCACAACCACCATCGATACACGAACGTTTTTGTATGCCAAAATTCGCAAACAAGAAGCAAAATTGGACGTTTACATCCTTAATTCTGAAACAGGTAAGATGATGGCGTGGTGTATTCATACAACGATTAAAGGGTTTTTGAAGGACATTGAAGGCTCAAAGGCGATTAAACGCTGTGGAAATAGTAATTTGGTTAATAAAAAGATGATTACTGGTTACAACAACAAAGAAAGCCAATTGATTTTAAAAGATGGGTTAGTTGAGGTGTCATTAGGAAGACGGTATAAGGGGGAGTTTGAGGAGTTTAGAAAAAAGAAAAGAGGTTGGGTCCATGTTAATTGTTTCGATGCTGATCAGTTTAATTGACATTGTGTTGATTTTTCTCTTTGCAAGTAAATTGGTGAACAAGCCGGCTTACTTAGATTTAAAACGTGTGGCGATTGGGGTCGGTTATGGATTGGCTATGGGGACACTAGCGTATTTTACATTTGTTAGAGGTAATACAAATAACGTACATCAAATAGTGGCTATGGCGATAGATCTGATTTTGATCTATAAGATTACACAAGAAAAATATGTTAAAAATTTGTTAGGCTACGGAATTTTTATTGTCGTGTTGACTGTTATTCAGCTACCTACGATATTGATCTTGGAGCTATTAATTACTGAGCAACAAATTCTTTTTTTAATCGCCCAACTCCTTACTTTGATTGTTTTAATGATCATCTATTGGAAAGTTCCTATTGATAAACTGTATAGATTTATGTGTAGACAGTATTGGTTGCAACTAGTCATTGCTATCGTATCCTTTTTACTAGTCGGATTAATGTTTTACTGGAGTTTTGAATATTCAATACTCAGTATAGGTGTTGTCACGACTATTTTGATAGCAATGTTAATTGTTATTTATCAAATTGGAAGGAAAGTAGTTTACTTGACATACACTGTACCGTCTAAGATGCATGATTTTCGTAACCGAATTCATGGAAAAATGCTCAAAGCTTATCAAGAAGGAGACCACACACGGATTGCCGTTTACCATGAGATCTACGAAGAAAATGGTTTTCAAATGGAAGCCGATAAACTACATCTAGGAAAAACAACAGAAAATATCGTTTCGTTCATTGAGACGAAAAAAGAAGAACATCATTTTAATGCTGAAATCATTCACGACATCAACTATTACAAGGATCACTTAAAAATAGGCATTGAGGTGATCATTAAATGCATGGGAATTCTGCTTGATAATGCCTTAGAAAGTGGAACCGATAAACCAATCATCGTTGAGCTAGATACAGGAATGGGGCATATTCGTTTGTATGTACGAAACGAATTTCAGCTAACGGATCCGGAAGCCATTGAACGGATTTTCACAGGAGATGGTTATACGACTAAAAAGGCTCATGGTCGTGGCTATGGGATGGGTAACCTACACCGTGAAGTGACCAAGTGCGGTGGGAAAATAGTGGATAGCTACGGCTACAATGAAGTTGGAAAGTCTTACTATCTAACCATTGGAGTGGAATTTTAGAGATGAAAATAGGTGCTGACTAAATGTAGTCAAACACCTATTTTTTGTAATGTTTTGGAATTTCAGGCTCTCCAACCCAAAATCTGCTATTTGCACTTTCAATCAAAACAGGAGCCATCGCAAGCAAAAAAGCTGCTATTTTTGTTATCGAAAATCTATTTTTTTTCATTTTTCGAAAACCACCTTTTAAAAAGATCGAATATCTTTCAATAAGGGTCATTATAGCATGGATTGCCATTTTTAACTAGTTTTTAGTATCTTGAGTTTCGTTTTTTTTGCTAAAGCCCTTGATAGACAATGATTTCTGGCCCATTTTCCTAAACAAGCTAATTTTTATGACGCCATATACGGTAGTTTAACGCTAGATCATGATTTTTCAATGGTCAAGTTTTCCACACGGCGTCTTATAGACACAGGAAGTTTTTCATGGGCTGCCAACTTGCTTATATCTAGCTTCCCACGTCTTTTTCGAAACATTTTCAAATAGTTATAAACCCCTTCTGTTTCCTTAAAAATATAGCAAAAGTCTTCACAAGAAAGGTTGTAAGTTTGATAAATTTCAAGATAGCGATCTTCCTTAAGTAGAGGCTTTCTTTTTAGCTCTCTCTTAAGGAGTTGACTAACACGATCTACTGACACACCATATTCTTGACCAATTTCATGCATAGTTAACCCTTTGATAGACCATGAGAGAATCCTTTCCCACCGACCATATAACGTTTCAAGGTACTCTAAAAGCGTCATACGTTTTAGTTGCACCGTACCGTTAATTGTAATTTTTTTTTCTCTTTCCAGCTCATTCATAATATTCAACAGTATCTTTTCTTCCATGATGCTTGTTGGCAATAGAGTCAAAACGTCACCTAATTCAACCCCGAAATCGAAAGGTCTCAAAAATTTTAATACCTTATGCTTTACCAGATCTCTTAAATAAGGTGACGTGTAAATGTCCTCCGAACGTACAACTTGGCCCTGCTTTTCTATTTCTTCAAAAAGTGGAAGCAATAATTGATCAAGCTTATCGCTTGTTACGTTAAAAACAGGGGCAGCACGAGTAGTGAAGTCTTGGCACGCTAAGCTTTTATAAGAAGGGCGTTCCATTACTTGGGGAAATTCCGCATTCTCCAATCCCTGTAGGGTATAACGTACACTTTTTCTGCCTAAACTTTCCATCGCTAAAAACTCTTCCCAACTGATCCCAATTAATTGGGACCCATAATCGTACCCTAATCTCTTTAGTCGCTTATAAACTGGACCTGGAAGATCCATTCGATCTAATGGAATGTCTTTTCGTCGCACGCCCTCATGATCTAAAAACAATTTTACTGTTTCAATTGGAAGAAAACCACGCTCGATTTGATCGGCAATGAAATCACCAAAAAATTGTTCGATTTCTAAAAAAGTCATTAATCCCAAACCTTCAACTTCCTTTAATTGCTGGTAACCGTGATGACGATCGTATTCTACTAAATCTTGCAAAGTTCTAACGCTGATTCTTTTCAAAGTATTTGATGTTCGAGTTGAGAAATATTCGGATTCTTTAATTAAAACACTTAAATCAAAATCTTTCATCTTAATCACCGTCCAGGATAATTTAGCCCCACTTTTTCTTTTTAAAATTTTTATATCAACGTGACCACTTTTCAACTATTTTTACTTTGTATGAGTATAACACATTTCGACTTTTCAGACACTACCTAGTTTTTGGGTCCTCTATTTAACTTTTTGGGAGCAAATTACCAAATTTTTATGTCATCGGTCGGCGTTTCTGCGCAATCGGTCGAAATCACTTGAAATTTGTCAGTGGATTATTTTATACTTTAGCCAAATTATAAAACCATTATTAGGGATTGGGGGTTAGCAAGAAAATGATGCTTTGGTTAGATTTGCTGAATGATTTTTTCAGTGATAGGGAAATACCTATGTGGGTAAGTGTCATGGCAGTTCTTGTGTTAGTTGGTTTTATCGCTTATGCGATATGGCAAGACGTTAAGCAAAAGAGGAAGCGGAGAAAGTAATTAGGGGGATTTTATCATGTCTAAAAAGGTAGCAGGTGTTTTTGAAACGTTTAAAGTAGAGGATAAGATTAAGGAGTTAAAGGCATTGTTTCAAGACGGAGACCTTGACGTATTGAATGGTGCTAATGTGGTCATTGCTGTACCAAGTTTCGATGAAAGCGAACGTTCGATATTTAAACACGATCAAGATTTGTTCGTGACACAACGGCGCGATGCCTATCGTTTAATCGAATTTTTTCTGGAAGAAACACGTGCTTGTGTTGCTGGTCTTGTTTTGGATGCGGACAAGACCATTGAAATAGCGAGGATGCAGATCGATTATGTGATCTTTTTACACGAGTTTATGGTCTTTGAGCGCGATTACATCCTTGGTGTCCTAAGTGACTATGGATATGGTAGACCACGTGTCGTTGAACTCTATTAATCATTTAGCGAAGGAGTTGTTTATAGTGTTAAACAAAGTAGCACTTATGGGGAAAGTAGAAAAAGACCCGGTGTTGCGGATGACATTAGACAACGAAGTCTTTTGTTTTCTTACTTTGAAGGTGGCAGGTGAAGAGGAAGAGGTGTTTGATGTAACGGTTTGGGGAGAAATGGCAAAATATGCCGTTACATCCTGTAAAAAAGGATCCGTTGTTGCTGTTCGTGGTCAGATAGCAAAGCGAACCATTGAGCGAAGCGGACAAGATCTAACTGAGGAGATCTACTTATCAATTGACTATGTCACATTGGTAGATAGTAGCTTCACTTAAGAGGATACTGGGGGTAAGTGTTATGAGGATCTACATCGATGAATCAGGAGCCATTACAAAAAATTATATGAAACATAATCAGCGTTATTTTATCATTGCACAGGTCATGACAAAGAATTGCAAAGAGCTGCATCGATGTTTTAAAGATGCAAGGCTTAAAGCGATCATCGATCAACCACGCTTGGTTAAGAAGTTGGAAAAAACAAATGAAGTCAAAGGCTCTAGCCTTAATGAAGGTAGAAAAGCTGGGATTTACGAAGAGTTGTTAGCCCTTCATCAGAGCAACGAAGATTTTGAAATTGGCATCAGTGTGGTCGATAATACTAAAATGAAGCCATCCTTCTTTGAAAACAAAGCGCGTAGCTTTAATTATCTTCTCTTTACGTCAATCAAGTGGTTTAAGGAGATAAGCATCTTAGGAAGCGCAACAAATCATCTATCCTTACTCATCGATGATCAAAACGTTTCACCTACCAGCAAATCTACTTTGCAAGATCAGCTAAATACACAGTTTAGGATGGTGGATGAGGTGTTTAACGAGGAAATCAGAGTTAGTTATTATGACTCACAACATGAGACTTTGATTCAATTGGCCGATATCGTTGCTAATACGGTATCACGTGCCCTTAATCAGGCAAGCGATGAAGCAAAGCATAATTTGAGTTTGTTGCAACCCCTGTTAACCAATGGACAGATCTTGAAAATCTAGGTTTAGAATGTTAGAATAAAACTACAATAGTTAATAATCAGTACAATGATGCAGCAGAAAATTTAGGAGTTCGGAAGAATTTTTAAATTTTTTTTATTTTAAGGGAATGAAAGTCACCTCTGTGACGATTATTAGATGAATGCATTTAAATAACGGTGAGGAGGAAATCACTTGTCGACAAATGAAACACTAGGTGATGTTTACACCTCATTGATTGAAATCCATGGAAATCGGCTTTACAAGCTTTGCTTGAAACTAACTTATTCAAAAGCAGACGCAGACGATCTATTTTCTGAAACCATTCTGAAGGTTTTTGAACGTCCAGAAAAATTAAAAACAGATCATCCGGAACGCATTTTATTTCGAACCGCTGGTTACTTATTTAAGGATTCACAGCGGAAATATGCACGCCGAATGCGTCTTGTACCAACGGTTCCTTTGGAACAAATGGAGGTTCGGGATGGGTGTGACGTGGGGGAGATGGTCGTTCAAGAGGAAGTACACCAGCGATTGAATGAATTGATTCAAGCCTTACCAGAGATGTTTAAGCTTCCTCTCGTGCTGTACTATACGTTAGAGATGAAAGTGAGTGACGTTGCCAAGACCCTAGATCTACCAGAAGGAACCGTGATGAGTCGGTTGAAACGAGGGCGTGAACGCTTAAAAAAACAATTAACGGAGATGGGATATCATGACGAATAAACCAGATAAATTTGAGGATTTATTGAAACAGACGTTTCAAGAGGATCGCCTATTAAATGAAGATTTGATTGAAACCACAAAAGATAAAATCCAAGCTCAGAACATCCGACCAATGAAAACAGCTAAAAGAAAGCAACCTTTAAAATGGGTCGCTTCCATTGCTGTCGGATTATTATTAACCAGTGTCACAGCCTATGCCGCTATCCAAATGCTGACGCCAAGTGACGTGGCAGGTGAGTTTGGTGATGGGCAGTTAGCGGCAGCTTTTGAAAGCGAAAGCGCCATTCCGATTAACGAGATCCAAACCTCAGAGGGGTATGTCTTTACTTTGATGTCGATGATCTCAGGAGAAGACTTAGCAGGCACCATGCTAGATCTAGATGGAGAACTTCAAAACGATCGTACTTATTTAGTGTTAGCCATTGAAAGAGAAGATGGAACACCAATGACCGAGAGTGCAAGTACGTTTTTCTCTTCGCCTTATGTGCGTGGCATGGCACCGTGGCATTTTAACATTGCTACGGGAGCTGGTGGGCATCAAGAAACCATCATTGATGGGACGCTCTATCGCTTGGTTGACATGGAAAACGTCGAAATCTTTGCTAATCAGGGAGTGTACTTTGGTATTAGCTTGGGGAATTTCAGCTTTGAGGCTTTTGACTTCGATCGTGAGTCAGGTGTCATCACGTTGAATCCAGATTTTAATGGCTTCGCTGTCTTATTTGAGTTACCCCTTGATGCTGCTTTAGCAGATGAGGCACGTGTAGAGGAAATGTTAGCGAATCTTCCAACGCTAATTGACGATGAAGAGGATGATGCCTGTTCAATCGGTCTCGACTTTAGGTCAGAATTTGATGGTCAGACACCGGAAGAACGAGGGATGACCTTTGCCCGAATGACTTACGATGAAGTGGCAGACTTTTTAGAAGCTCGTATTGAGCGGGACATTGAAAACGGCGAGCCTCACCCTGTGATTCAAGGGGGACGTCGTGACCGTGAAGATACGCTACGAAGGATGCGTGAACACGACATTCAATTTGCTGAAGTGTGGTACGACGATGAGGCCATGGCCATTTCACTTGATTTTTGTAGGCGGTAAAGGCAGATGAAGAAAATAAAGATTTTAGGATTAATCGCTTTGTTGCTTGTTTTGGTCGCCTGTGGCAGTGAGGACGAATACATTGAGATCAACGAAACAACCGTTCCAGATGAAGTAGAAGAGATTACCGCACGACTGCACTTGATCTGGGGGAGTACCAACGATTACGTGGTTTTAATCGATGGGTTAACCGGTGAAGAAGTAGCGCATTATGAACGGTCATCCGATGAAATGATTTCAGGTGCTTTTAATCTGGGGAATGGTCACTTTGGTTTATTGATTCGTGAAGCTTCAGAAGAAGAAATGGCAGAAGGTATTTTTAGCTCAAGCAATGAAGACGATGAACGCCATCGATACTTAATTCTTGATGAATCATTGAACGTCATGGAGGATTTAATAGTTACTGACGAAGATTTTTCATACCTTGGTTCGCTTTTTAGTGCTCAACCTGTTTTTGAAGGCGGAGAACTGATGGTTTATTACGTTTTCACCCAAATGCAGGCTTTTTGGCACGACGACGTACAAAGCATTCGCAGGTACAACGTACACACTGGTGAAACCGAGGTTTTATTTGAATTTGAAGATACAGACCTTCATTTAGACCGGGTTGCCCGTGTAACGCCAGAGCTGATGGCGTTTAGAGGGACTCGTACAGGAGTGACAGGAGCCGTTGAGTATGGCTTTGCTAACTTAACGACTGGCCAGTATCAGCTGTTTGATGAGGCTGATTTTCATTTCAATCATTCTGGTTTTATGAGTCAGGGATCTCATGTGTTGATCACTGAAGAATTTATACCTCCCGTCATGGGACAATTTGGTGGAGAGCCTGAAGTGGAACGTGGTGAGGTCATTGTCTTTAACGTGGAAACAGGTGTTAATCGCTTGATCCAGTTGGAGGGACTAGAAAGCTTCTGGGCGATTCTATCTTTAGATGGTAGGTATGTGGTGACGGTTGACCCTAGTCACTCTTATCTGCGAAAATACGATGTAGTAACGGGAGAATTGGCAGTTGAGCAAGCCATTGATCTTGAGGGGGCTCGCATTGAGGAAATTATAGCGGTATCAAGGGGGCAGTACGGAGTTCGCACGGTCACGGTTGTAACACCAACGGATGATGAGAGCGAAATCGAGCATCATTTCCAATTGGTCACATTACCTTAAGTGAGGAGTCATAACATGAACACCGTTAAAAGAGCCATCATCAGTATCAAACGACAACCTGTCAAGTCAGTCACGTTCTTTGCTTTGATCTTTTTACTGAGTTCCTTAACGGCAGGAGCCATCACCGTTCGGCAGGCGATTCATAATACCGATGCTAACTTGCGTCGCCGAATGCCGACGATTACAATGGTTGAAGCGGAGACCGCATTTTATGAAGAAACAAACGAATGGTCACTAGAGGAATTACCCGTTTTAACGCCAGAACTCATTCGTGAGGTGGCCAACCTTCCTTACGTCGAATTCTTTGATTATGCCATTGATGTGGGACATTGGTCGGTCACCTCAAATGAGTTAGAACCTTGGACCGGGGAAGAACTTGGCGTCTTTTGGCCGACCTGGAATTACTCTGTCGGACTAGGGGCTTATCTAAGGCCACGGGGGGTCTCATCGCCTGAGTTTATTGAAGCACGTCAGGGCTTAATTGAACTGGTGGATGGAAGAACCTTTACAGAAGAGGAATTAGTGAATCGTACAGAAGTAACACCGGTTATTATTTCATCGGAACTGGCGCGTTTGAATGACTTAGAGGTCGGGTCCACGTTTGATAGTCGTCTTGTCATTTGGGATCAAGGAGCAGATGAAGGAGTTCCTCACGATGGCACCCAGACGTATGAAGAAAGAGGCTTTACGGCGACGGTGGACGAAACCTTTCCCATGGAGGTCATCGGTATTTTTGAAGCCGAGGTACCAGAAATCCCTATCGATAACCCAGATCTTGGCTTTCCCATTTTAAATCAAGTGGCAGCTATCTATCACCGTGTCTATTTACCAAATCAAGTGGCAGAGGAAATGTTTGATCTGCGTATAGAAGGAGAAATGGCTGCCCAGATGATGGATGAAGCGTTTGATGCCCATGTTCTTCACTTCTTTACCTTGGGAGATCCCATGTATTACAACGATTTTGTCCAAGCAGTGAGCGAGCTAGAAGGAAATTGGGAGGTGTTAGACTTATCCACCGGTTTCCAAGAGGTGTCTGCTGCCATGGAGAACATGCAAAGCATCGCTAATTTTATTTTGATGGGATCAGTTGGCGCTACAGTATTGGTGGTTAGCCTGTTAGTCTTGCTCTTTTTAAGGGATCGAAAGCATGAAATAGGGGTATATTTAGCCATGGGTGATCGGAAGAAAAACATTGTTATGCAAATGATATTAGAGTTAATTCCACTTGCCATCATTGGCTTAACGTTAGCCCTCTTGGTTGGAAACGTCGCATCAACTGCATTGTCCCGCGAGATGCTGAGCCAAGACTTAGCAGCAAACCCACCCACTCAGGAAAGTGTTCAAATGGGTGGACCATTAGAAAGTTTGGGCTATCGCTTTAGCACGACTCACGAAGAGATGTTTGAGAGTTTTGATATTTCTTTAGATGGCACAACTTTGATTACGTTTTATGCCATCGGACTAAGTACCGTCCTGATCGCAACCGCTCTTCCAATTGCTCTGGCCGTCCAGATAGATCCGAAACGGTTGCTAGTAGAGAATTAAGAGAAAAACCGATAAACAGAGCCACTTGTAAACTTGATTTAGTTTGCAGGTGGTTTTTTCCTTGCGATTTCCACATAAACATTTGGCAACGACCCGAAGGTATGCTATAATAATTCAGTTAAGCGCAACGTGAGTTTGGTGCTAAGAAAATGGAGGAATTTAGAATGAACGTAACGAGCAAAAAAATAGAAGCGAACAAAGTAGAATTAACCATCACCCTTACAGCCGAAGAATTTGCCAAAGGATTAGACACGGCTTTTGAAAAAGTGCGTCAAGAAGTGACCGTTGAAGGGTTTAGAAAAGGGAAAATCCCAAGAAAAATGTTTGAGCAAAAGTTCGGTGTCGAAGCACTGTACGACGATGCATTAAATGCTGTTTTACCAGCTGTTTATTCGGATGCTCTAGAATCAGAAAAAATTGATCCGGTGGATTACCCAGAGTGGGAAGTGAAAGAAATTTCTAAAGAAGACGGTGTGGTGGCTACTGCAACGGTTTGGACCAAGCCAGTGGTTGAGCTAGGTGAGTACAAAGGTCTAAAAGTAGAACCATTATCTGAAGAGGTAACAGACGAGGAAATCCAAGCTGAAATCGATAAATTAGCCGCTACCCGTTCGGAGATGGTAGTGAAAGAAGAGGCGGCAGTAGAAGGGGATACGGCAATCATTGACTTTGAAGGATTCAAAGACGATGTGGCTTTTGAAGGTGGAAAAGGTGAAAACCATCCATTAGAATTAGGCTCTAACTCTTTCATTCCAGGATTTGAAGAGCAAGTCATTGGCATGGCAGCAGGAGATGAGAAAGACATTAACGTCACCTTCCCTGAAGAGTACCATTCAGAAGATTTAGCAGGTGCTGCCGTTGTGTTTAAAGTAAAAGTACACGAAGTGAAGACCCGTCAATTACCAGAAATTAACGATGAGTTTGTGAAAGAATTAGACAAAGAAGGCGTTGAAACCGTTGAGCAATTAACGGCTGACATTACCAAAGACTTAACCGAATCAAAAAAGACAGCGGCTAAAAATCACATGATCAATGCAGTGATTGAGCAAGCCATTGAGAATGCTACTTTTGAAGTACCAGAAGTCATGGTTGAAAACGAAGTGTCGAACATGGTTCGTCAAATGGAGCAACAGTATCAGCAACAAGGCATTTCTATGGAGATGTTCTTCCAATTTTCAGGTCAAACCATGGAAACCATGCGTGAGCAAATGCAACCAGATGCCGCCCGTCGCGTGAATCAAAGCTTAGTGGTCGAAGCCATCGTTGAACAAGAAAACGTAGAAGTAACAGAGGAAGACATCGAAAAAGAATTTGAAACTTTATCTGAAATGTATGGCATGCCAGTGGAGCAAATCAAAACGATGATTCCAGATGCACAGATGTTAAGCCAAGATATCAAATCAAGAAAAACCATCGATCTAATGGTTGAGAGTGTTAAATAGTTTGATTTGGTGAGAAATGGGGTAAAGAACAAATAAAGGATATGATTTGACCCGCCAAATCATGTCTTTTATTAGCTTATATTCGCCACTTCTGCAAAAGAGGTTTAAGATGAACAGAAATGACATATAATTAAAATGCTACTCATAGTGAAACTAAGGTGCGAAGCAACTGTAGTTGAGCATGAAAGGTATATAGTAAAGCATTAGATGAAGTCTAATCAGCTTTCCTTAATGCTACTCATAGTGAAACTAAGGTGCATAAGCAACTGTAGTTGAGCATGAAAGG
>Ga0131853_10004534_pt1 | contig 24900 bp, 7 predicted proteins | sample TergutLab28metaG_FD_92764 | JGI IMG/M metagenome (GOLD analysis project Ga0131853, IMG submission 92764) | Labiotermes labralis P1 segment gut microbial communities from Petit-Saut dam, French Guiana - Lab288 P1 (version 2) (version 2) | ecosystem: Host-associated > Arthropoda: Insects >...
AATAAAACTGCCACCCGGGGGGAGTGGGCCCGTTTTGAAACCTGGTCAACAACCCAATCCCAACCCAAATTCCAATTTCCCCCCCCCCCCCCCAGTATATTGTGATGTGTGTGGTAAATTTATGATATCGATTTGACTAGTTGATATGGGGCTTCCTCATTTGAACGGACTAATATAGTCACAAATGACAGAAATACGGACGATGACAGAAAAAATGAGTCGCTGGACTGGACATAAGTAAAGTAATAATGGATCGTATGCCCGTTCTGTTGTGTAGAATATGCGGTGTTGCTCAGACGTAATATAGTGTATTGTTATGAAAATTGGCGGGTGTAAAAATTCATGGTTCATTTTATGTCACCATTATGGTTTTATTCTTAGTGATGAAGAAATAGAAGTTGGAGTAGGACGACGGATGGCGTGACCTTTTTTTTTTTAAATCCATTGTTATGTGTGATTTGTCTGGAGTTCCGAAGTAAAACGTAAATATGAAGAAAGTATCGGCTTGAACAGAAGGACGTCATCAAGCATAGAACTAAGCTTCAGTATGTGAGAATTTTTAGTGATGAATTGCCGTAGATTGCCTCAGCTGCAGTCGGCAGCACATTAAAACAGCGGAACGCGCTGGGTAATTGTATCGAAGGTATCGTTTTGTCTTCTGTGTTCGTCTCGGTAAGAAAAACCACCACACGCTTTCTGCGCAGTTAGTTTCTATATTTTGTACCTTCCGTCGTGGGATGATTGCTGTTTGTGACTTGGAGGGGTTTAAGGAGAGAGTAGTTGCATCTTACTGTATGGTGCTACGTACGTGGGAGTAGAAGGAAGGTGCTGAGGAAGACTGGGATATCTGAACAGTTGTAATGTATCGGGTAGCGTTGGGTATTTTTCTTCTCGGGGAATATCGAGAAAAAAAATTATCAGACTTTGATTATGTGCCTTCTTTCGTCTAACAGGCCATAAATTCAGGGCTGAATTCCGCCCACATCGGTGTAACTGTCCGAGCGCATTTATCTGTAGACTTTTATCAGTTGTATGTTTTCAGTTATTCTGTATTCTCATCTTCGGCGAAATTAGGAAAATTAAGTACTTAATACTTGCGCGTGTACGTTATTTAATTGGCAGTAGCTTAGAGAAAATACTCGTAAATACTAGTTTAGAGGACGTAGTGAAGTTGCGTTTTGACTTCGGTAGGTTAGCATCGAAAAGAATTGATGGGAACGGCGTAGATAATATGTTAAATTTGTGGAAGTTGCCTGTTTTGATTAAGGATTGTTATTTTGATGTTTCGCTGACCGTGCATCTCAGTATAATCTTAGTAACTGACCAACTTAATGCACAAATTCTTGTTTTATAATAAGTTTATTACTTTCCTCTACATGTTTCGAGTACTATTGTGCTCATTATTAGGAGGTCAAAATTATATTATACAACATATGGTATGATCACACTCTGTAGGTGGCCGCCCGGTGTTAATTCGCCTCAAACGTTTGAAGGATGTTGTCTGCAGTTGCGAAAATCGGACACTATTAGTTCGTCTTTGTTTTGAGAGCTCAGCGCATATTTGACGGTTGTCTATGTTGAGTGAGAATTTTTAATCCCCAAGACCTTAGTTTGTTTCTTGATGTTCCGCAAATCAGACGCCACAAGAGATCCTTATAGCACGAAATACGATTGTCGTTCTGTCACCGCAAAAGTTTTCCGTGGCCCAGACTTTTCGTTGTCAGGTTCTAAGTGTTTTTTCAAGCGTTTTTTCGAGAATTTTAATTAATTGCTTGGCCAGTTGTGGAACTTAGTGAAATGTGTTCCTGTTCCTTTATGCTGTTTTGTTGAAATGGTGCAACCTGCGTTAACTTTTGGAATCTCGGGATTCCGTTTATCGCGTGTCCTTACAGGTGTTGTGTGATTTTCACAATCATAGCGATTATTTCTTAGTGGAGACAGTGCTTAACTGTGTGAGGTGGGAACCGAATTATTACGTTGTAAGTAGGTGAATTCGCCCTTCAGAGGCTTAAAAAATATTATTTTGTTGCTGTTATTGATTAATTTAAATATGAAAATTAACTAGGCAGAGAATTTAGGTAGGTGTTAAAAATGAAGCAGATCGAAACTGCTTCAAAATGGCTGCAGTTTTCTGCCGCGGTGATATTAACATCTGCGCTCTTTTGGGATTTTACGCATCGTAAAATGGTAGGTTCTTACTGCCTTTTCGGCACAACTTATCGGCCACATTTTCAGGACTCAAGTTGACCCTTGCCCTAGGAGATGGGACCGATAAGTTGCCCCGAAACGTCCGTAAGCAACTACCATTCTACGGTGAGTACAATCCCAAAAGAGCGCATATCTCATTCCTGCAGTTGCTTGAAAATAGGACTGGCACTTTAGTAATGCAGTGTTTGAACGCAATGCGCAAGAAACGTGCGATATTCTTTCGTCGCTGCATTTAATGGCATTGCACTTCCCGTGTATACAGACTAGCGATATTTCATTGGTAGGTGATAAAATTAAACCTGATTAAATCCACGCAGTCAGCTGCTACGAATGACAGGGCGACCTTGTATTGTGCATCGCCCTCCGTAACAGTTAATATTTCCCTCCAGCTCTAGGTGAGAAATTATATCGTGTGACATACATGGACTGCGTGTGACGTATGTGAAATTACCTTACGTTCTGTCGAAGTTAATTCGACCACACGCGTTTTCAGACTTTCCCCCTTATATGTCCACTAACGGGAAAACCTTTCCTGTGCTTACTAGTCGGGAAGACTTTCAGTCATTGTTATTCTCTGCTGAGGATCCAGCTCCGGTCGCCTTGTTTATCGCGAACCAAATATCTGATTGACATATTCACTTGGGGTTATTTATTACTTTGTAGGACATGTAACGATGTTAGGTCTATACCGATTGCAGAAGTTACTTTGATGGCCGATACTGCGCTGTATAACTAATTTGACCTAATATGACCAACAAATGCACGTGTGTGTATTGTGTGTTTGTCAAGTTGACCTAATATGACCAACAAATGCACGTGTGTATGTTGTGTTTGTCACATGCCATTTTTTCACCAACATTTTTCAGTAGCCGTTGTGACCACCTTGAGGGTAACTTAAAAAATATTAAGAATCCAACCAATCTATCATAATTCGTAAATGAACCACTGGATGTTACAAACATGTCCTAAACTTTTTATACATCTAGAGAAGGTACAGGATGTACGCTATCTACTTAAAGACAGTATACCCAGTTTTTATGTGTTTTTAAACAACCTAATTTTATCCGACTTTACTGATAGACAAGCTGTTATTCAGTGACTGTATAGATAGTTTAGGACATTTTTGTAACATACGTTGGATCACTTATGCATTTTGACGGATTGTTTGGTTTTCTAATATTCTTATCAGTTACCTAGAAGGTGGTCGCAACAGAGATTGAAACCTGTTGGTAATAAACAATATGTGACAAACACATTATACACACGTGCATTTGTTGGTCATATTATGTAAACTGAATTATACTTGTATGGATAAGAAGCATATGAAGAATGCGCTGTGTTTGATAAACTAGTAATATAGTAGAGAACGCGATCTGCCAGAACTATTTTATTATAAAGGCAGTAAATTCTGTTATGCAGTTTCCATAGTCCTGTTCGTTATTCTTGTACCGATTGCTGTTGTAAGCTTGACTAGCTGCCACAGTCTCGACGTTGTAAGGATTAGATTTCAGTCCATGGAACGATAACCATTTTGGTACAAAACTAGCTTCTGTTTAAATACTTCATAAGCTTGATGATGACCTGATCGGGCCAAAAACTTTGTAGCTCTTTATAACAGCGAAATTTATTGTTTTTATAACAAGAATAGTCACGTTAGACTTTATATTACAGTAATAAAGTATAAATTGTTTTGCCCTGCATGAAGTTAGAGGACGAAGGCAAAATCGTGGCTTATTGGAGAGTGTTTGCAGCGCTAAAAAGTTACTGTTGCAATGTCAGCCATGGTTGCTCGTTATTCGAACTAGGTGAGCTGCGTCTCCGCCTAGTATCGCAAACTGGCGAATAAAACGTATTTTATTGCCCCATCTAGTAGGACTTCCCTGGATCTTGCTCCTCTTAACGATGACGTTTGGCTAAGGCGTGTTGTTGTTGTATAATTTGCAGCAAGTCTTAAATAGAACAATGCATTTTGCAGTTACCTTTGTTGTGCCATTTGTGGAAGCGAAAAAAAAAAAGAATGAACAAAGAAGTTTGTTGTATGAGGCGACTAGCTGTAAACATTTCCTGACAACTGTTTTAGAACAGTAAACAAGTTTAATACCAACAAATTGCACCAGTATTTATTACAGCGCTCCTACATACTTCATCTATAACATGCACCCATCAGGGAGACACCACATTTAAAGAAGTGCACAGCATAGTATATAGTTTGTCAATCGTAAATGGTAAAATGTGCAGAATTAACGTCACTTTATTCTTAAATAACCATGAATAATATTAGGCTTGTATTAAAAATTTACTACGAGAGTATTAATAATGTTACACTTTGTTATTTAAGATCTGAGTGACATTAATTCTGCACATTTTGCCATTGGCGATTGAAAAACTGCATACTGTGCTGTGTATGTCTTTAAATGTTGCGTCTTTCTGAGGATGAGTACAGGTTGAAGCTGAAACATGTAGCGGCGCTGTAATAAATACTGGCGCAATTTGTTGGTATTAAACTTGTTTGTGTGACAGTGGCATGAAAGATAGTTGAAGAATAAAAGGCCAACTTGATGTTACTTGCTATTTTATTTCACTTCTTATGTGCTCAGCATGTTTCGGACATTAATATATCCATCATCAGGAGCTCGCGACTATTCTGTTGAATTACCACATTGGTCGTATTGTTCTTGGTTCGATGTGTGTTGGAGATTCGGTGTGGTTGAAAGCCTGCAACACGGATACCACTCCAACCCAACCACACCGAATCTCCCAACACACATCGAACCAAGATCAATACGACCAATATGGTAATTCAACAGAAGAGTCGCAAGCTTCTGATGATGGATATATTAATGTCCGAAACATGTTGAACACATAAGAAGTGAAATAAAATAACAAGTAACATAAAGTTGGCCTTTTATTCTTCAACTATCACAATGTTGCATGGTCCAATAAACATAAGATAATAAGTTTTCTGTTTCAGCAGGTTTACATTGGTTGTACGAGACAAACTGACTTCAGAACTATTCGAATATGGCCTTTTAAGGTATTTGTCTAAAGGTTTCCAACAATATGCACTATATGCACTTAATGGTTGTGTCAGAATATGGACTGACTGTGTAAGAATTTTAGAATCATAAAGTGTATATTATGCGTATTGTTGCAAATCATTAGACAAATACCTTAATAAAATGCATGGTATAAATAGCAATGGCCTATAAAGTATGCGTTTCTTTCCTCCCTATCTCACACCACACGCAATTCCATTGAAGCCCATTGTTTCGACTCTCGGTCTGCATTAACAGTGTCTACAGTTAAAATTTGATACATTGTATTTTCGTCGTGTTTATTCGTTAAACTGAATGTAATGTAGCATCTTTTCTCTTTGTGGCCACGAATTTGAATCCTACTTGTGTTTCCTCTTTTCCATATTCATTTTTTTATATTTTAACTCCTTGAATGGTTGTGGAAAGACGTTTCATCTCGTATATTTTTTTCCACCCAAAGACATGAATAGCGTCATTATTTTATGTGTCCAATATCATTTGTCACTCTCCGCCGCTACTCCAACGCACATGTGTGAGGGCCACCCAGAAGTTAGGGTGTATGCGTAAGCGATCCAATGGGAATTTGCAAATGATATTGCCAGATAATATAGTGACCCTTTGTTTAATCCCGCGTTTGAAGGTGATGGAATGTTCAGTGTGATGCATAGTACGAAGGTCGTACCAGAAGTAATGTGCGTGAGTTTGTAACGTCAAAACAAAGGTACATGTACATGAACAGATAACGATGGTAATAATCGTGTATTGCTAACGCGCTAGAATTAGTTAAAACTTATATCCTAAAGGACAAAAACATCTCATTGCGGCAGCCAAATGAATGTCAAAATAAACTGCTAATTTCCAACTGAAAGTTGCATGTAGGCCCAAAGCGAACGTGCGACATGCGAGGTTTTGCGATTGCAACAGCGGTGTAATTTCGGTCTTCTGGCATATGACGCTGAGTCGCTGGGTATGTGGTTTCCGACGTTTCGAATGAACGTATCGACTCCGTCTTCCAAGTGTCATTGGACCAACCCAGCGAACGGAGTCGTCGAACATTAAACATTGTGCCGTACAGCAATGTAACTGGCTCAGAACGCCGATCCCGGTGGTCGCGCGGTCTAAGGTGAGGGTCTGCGGCCGTCCGCTTGCTGGTATTGTGGTTTTGAATCCCACCGAGGACACTGGGTGTCTGTCGTAATTGTTGTGTGTTGTCAGGTTGAGACCTCTGCGTCGGGCTGATCGCTCGTCCAGAGGAGTACTACCGAGTGTGGTGTGTCTGAGTGTGATCCTGAAGCCCTGATTATGAGTAGGCCTTAGCCCACTAGGGGCTCTTGCGCCACGAGAAAAAAAAACGAAAACTTGCTCAGAACGCAAAGCATGACGTTGTTGACAAACAGTGTCCATATCGTTGGATTTTCCACTTTTATTACCAAAATGTTTAGATATCAGCATTTGTGAAAATAAAATATTCACGATTAACCGTCGTTTTTACGAGTTCTGGAAAACAACGAAATGTATCGACAAAGAAGGTGACAGTAAATAGATAAATTGCATTGCGCGTAAATAATTATGTATCATTAAGCGACTAGCAGTACGTCATTGGACGGAACGCTGTCCCCCTGTGAGATGAGTCCCGTTCAGCATGTCAGCTCTTCCAACTCCCTAAACTGATAACATTCCCTCCATACAGTTTTGCATGTGACATGCATTTGTCTGAAAGACGAGCAACAATCAGCAGCAGCGTGCATTGGACCATGCGTAAATGAATAGAATTATTGGCTTTGTATACTTTTGTGGGTTTTGTAATTCGAGAAACAAGGATGTATTGAGGTGGAATATAGTAACCCAACATTTCGTATCGGAGATCGTATTCAACTGAATTTGGGTTCCCCCCAATTCAGAATGTGGTCCCACCCTTTTCCATCGTGCTGTAAGCCATTCAGCTATTGGTTCACCGTCGCACGTCAGTGGACAGTAGTTGTTGGACCCACAATAGACACCGCGTAGTCCAGATAAGCACACTGTCCATTGTCTCCAAACACTGAGTGTTTTCAAAATTGTTCCAATTCTGAAACATTGCAAGCGTAGAAAAAAGTATCAAGGTTTTGATAGAACGTTCCGATCTGTTATTTTTAATGCTTCATATCTGCAGATCATGACGATAAGACTGCTGATACACAAATTTTCAACAGCGACTATTAACTGTGATCGTAGTCCTTTTAAGACGAAAATTAACCAGAATTATATTTGAAGATTCAGCTCCTACCGCGCGGTAAACACATTCCATCATATATATATATATATATGTGTGTGTGTGTGTGTGTGTGTAAGTAAATAAACCAGTCAGTTAATTCTGTATACGGAAATAATCGTAGTTTGTACCGAGATCCATAAAAATCTCAGAAATACAATCTTTGGGCAGTATTTTAGGATCTTTGAATGTTAAGCCTGGTGGTACATGAAGTGATCATTTGGCCTCGAAGAGTTAAACTGTGTTGTGTTACACGCATTACGTATATATATATATGTGCTGATATGCAGTCCTCTAAGCGACGGATTGGGTTTAGTTGGAGCATCTAACTGGCACGTGCTGCGTTGTATTGCATGTTAACTGGACTTAGTGTAGACAGGCCACCATTCTAGCAGCTGCTGTTTATAAGGAATCTTGATTAATGGAAGTAAACTTGATTACTGTCGAATGTGGACGGTGCAGTTTACAGTCGTGGCGTTGTCACCCGAAGATGGCCAACGCAAAAGTTCCAGATATATGACGCTGTCAGGAATCGAACCCGGCTTTGTGGTCTACAGCGCGTCACAAGTTGTATGATAGATGTGCGAAGTGTGAATAACCAACTGAAAGTGGAGATTTTTTTAGATCGAGTTTCCTGTTAGACATGAATATGATACTTAAATTGAGCTTAAATAATAACGTGTTAGGGTGTGGAATGGACTGAACTGGCTTAGAGTAGCCTGTAGTGCTTGTATGATCATAAAATATGGGGAATTGTTTGATTATGTGAGGACCTGTTAGCTTCTCAAGGAGGACTTTTGTGTTTTTTATGTTTTGTTGACCGTGCATCTCGATACATCCGTGTAATGAAAGCCAACTTGATGCACTATTTGTAGCCCATCATCAGGAGGTATACTGTATACATACCAGTTGTTTATATACAGTATACTTCCTGATGATGGGCTACAAATATGGTCGAAACATGTAGAGGTTGATTGACCAAATAAACTGAGAATAAATAGTGCATCAGTTTGGTTTTCATTACACGGAAGACATTTGTACACAGTCATTGAAGGTTGTTGGTTACGAATTTACTTCAAAAAGTAACACGCAGTATGACTGCTCAGCTGCGTTCACGCCTACTTTAAGTCTGGAACAAATAAAAGTGGACTGGAAACGAAAAATCAACTGGAAATACTACGTGCCTTTAAAATGTCGTTTTTCACGAACAGATTTGATATTCAAATCGATTTAGTTAAAAATAAATCGCTACAAATTAGTTCTAGGCCTGAACGTTCCATACGAGACGTTCATTATTCCTAGTGTTCCAATTTTACTAAAATTACGTACGTGGTTCTAAAAAACATGTTTTGTAACTAAGCATTTCTTTTCCTATTTTCACCACTCTTCACACATTTTTTTTGTCGGTAAACAGAAGAAAAACTTTCAGGACTGGAGACTAAATAAGAAATGACGAAGAGTCCGGATGAAACTCGTAGTTAACCAGAGTTTGTCCGGACTTAATTTGAAACGGGCAGCACTGTGACACTGACATAGCCTGCCTCCCTGTTCAATTTTGTATGGCAAGTGGCTACCATCAGCTGTAAGATTTACATGTAGCAAGACGTACTGAAGTTTCTGTGCGTGATTGTTTATTTGCAGTGTCGTAGTGCTTATTTCACGTACGTACGCGATACTGGACCGTTCTTCTAAACCTCAACTGCGAGTCACCGTCAGGGGAAATAATAAGGTCTTTTCACTCGGCGATGGAGATTTAAGTGCCATTGGTGTGTGTGGTTGGGTGTCCCTAACTCTTCAACACGAATAAAGGATTGTTTTCCTAAATTTGGCCATAATCGATTCCTTCATTGCCCACAAGTCTTGCGTCAAACTTGCCGCATATAAAGATGTAAAATAAGCCAAAATTTAATAGAGGTGTCGGAATTTTTTATTGGTTTTTGTCTGTGTATAGTACGTCTATTCCGAAGAGATGTTGAGAAACTCAGTTTTGAGTGTTGTGGATAAAATGGTGTTTGTTGAACTGACGGACGCGTTAGAAGGTGTAGCGCCGAACCGCTGTGCACAAAGTAGTGATGACATCCGAAGACGAATTATTTTATGAGGGTAACCGTTAGGGACAGGATGTCACCAACAAAAATGGCGTTGCCGATCGATGCAAACTTTCGTGTTTGTTACGAAAGTGTATAAAAAACAGTATTAAGCTATCGAACCGACAGTATCGGATTGAAAACCCAAACAGTGTACCGAAATTCTGTGTCCTGGCAGTAGTAAAAGCAAGCATTGTAACATTAGCAATAACAATAACAGCAACAATACAATGATACTTAAGACCTAAAGTTGCAGGTCTAGATTCTAAGTATTACCGTATTGTGTAAATATAAAATGATGTATCAGTCAAACACAACAAAACTTTATTATGTTTATTATTGTACTAGGGCAACATGTTTCGATTCTTACAGAATCGTCTTCAGGCCATTCTAAGAAAATAGATCCTTACTCAGAATGTTTAAAAATGCGCTGTGGGATCCCAAACGATTACATTCTTGATAAAACTATGTATAAAATGCATGTGTCTTTTGCAAAACGACAATCGAAACATGTTGCCTTAGTACAATAATAAACATAATAAAGTTTTGTTGTGTTTGACTGACACATGATTGCATAATTATATATGTGTTAAAACACTTCTGGATGGCAAACATTAAATTACCGTATTGTACATGACTTTTAACATTCGATTTTATCTTAATCTTAATCATAATCAGAACTAGCACTCTACATTGTCTTCCTCGGTGTGGATTTTTTTTAGTTACAGTGATCTTGAAAATGGCCTATATATATATAGGCCGAAACATGACACCCTTTTAAACACACAAACTATGCTTTCTAAATATATTGTGTTTTGACTGATACACGTTTTGTGTGTTGTGTTATAACACAGCGGGATGTCACATGTAAAGAACGCCCTCAGCTTATAACATTTTGTGAGTTGTCTTTTGTTACTGCTTGTGTTTGTCTGGTTTTAGTTTCATTTTATTGCAGTTATTTATGACACTTAAAATATAAACTCGAAATGAGTGAAGAAGTTTTTCTGTGGATCACAGTAGAATTCACTAATCCTTTCACGTATCGAAATGCGGCGATTATTTGGTGGAGGGAATGAACAACAGCTGCCTAATATCGCAAGTAACGGTCCGAACTATGGAAAAATAACTCAGACTCTGCTGATTTGTTTCCTTCATTTGGTGACACGGTTAACTAAAGCGAGTAGTTTCTAGCATGTTATTGTAGCGATTCTGTCAGCTGGTTAGTTTATATGGCGACGGTGGTAGACATATGGGTATGGAGTATTGGTGGAATGAAGAACCCAAGTGCTCGGATAAAAACCTGTCCCACTGCCACTTTATTCACCGTAAATTCTACATGTACTGTCCTGGGATGGAAGCCCTTGCGGTGAGAGGCCGGCGACTAACCACCAGAGTCATGGCAAGGCCTCTGACGGCAGTACTAAGTAACCATTTCGTGCGATGCTAATGATGCCTTTCCGCGAAGTTATTTCGTTTGTTTAATTTAATGTAGTGCCCGATAAGACACACAGCGCGTTGTGCGCTGTAAATGTGTAGTGATTGTGTGCAGGTTGATTACTGCTGTTGTTGTTTCGTCATTCGCCCTGTCATCCTGTCACTTGTACCGAAAATGTCAATTAGAACGTAAGGGAAACGCATGTAACCCCATGCTTATGTAGGACTGCGCTATTCTTTCCGCCTCCTCGTAGATAATTATGGAGTTTCACGCAGGAATTTCGATAAGAAGACATGTGGATAAGGTAGTATTGTTACTGATATCGTGTCTGCGTAAGTGCGTAGTTCAGAAGTAGAAATAAAGAAGTCTAAAGCTCTTAGTGTGGCAGTTCTTAACCTAATCAGATTAAGGAAGATGGGATGAGAGGGACGTGTGGCCTGTATGAAAGAGAAGCTGAGTACGTAGAGGCGTATGGTGGGAAACCCTGAAGGAAGGAGACCACTTCAAAGACCTACGAGTAGATGAAAGGATTGAGTTAAAATGGGCCTGAAAGAAACGGGACTGGAGACTGTAGACTGGATTAAACTGGCTCAGGTTAGGGATGTGTGGCGGGCACTTCTGAACGGCAGAGAACTTCCGGTTCTTTAAAATGTGCAGAATTTCTTGCCTAGCTGATGAGTTTTTAGTGTCTCAGGAAAACATCTGCTCGTTGGGTTTCGTTGGTTGGTTGGTTAGTTAATTACGTACAGTGCGGTAGTTTAAATAATGTGATCATATCCTATGTAGTTATCACATATAAACTTAGTTTTTTTTTAAATAGAGAGACCAATTTGGGACAAAATTTTAACCCCATTGAAAATTGTAGCGTATCTGAATAATAGGCCCATGTAAAATTTTGGACACTATCTCACATAAAACATACAAAAAATGAACTGTGAAATTAATTTGGCTAGTGGTTGGTCAAGAAAATTGTCGTTGTTTATTCTGAGAACCAGCTGACATGTCTGGGCTAAATACTATGTTCCTTGACTTTATACCAGGTAGAACAGGCCGATGTGAATACAACTGCCTATTAAAAGGTTAAAATTATCCATGAACAGGCTTCATGCCATTGGCAGTTTCTGGTACTTATATTCTGATCGTAGAGGCGACAGAAGACGAGAAATGAATAAGTTACTGACACTTAATTGCTTCGGTCACGATATTACGTCTGTAGTGTCGGTTGATTTATTTATCGCAGAGAAGCAAGGAAACCGACAAATTCGAAGTGGATAGACGCCCAGCGGCTGCCGCGTTGTTCGTTGGGTTGTGTAATTTTATTCGGTAAACAGCTGGACTGTCAGATAACTGATTTACTATCTTAACAGTTATCAAATGCCGGCATACTGTCGTTTTTATATAGGGACGTTATTTTTTCTGACAACTGTCGCTTGTTACTTTCCGTCTGCTCGCACAACTCGTAGAACTTCGACCCGTTATGTTTAGTGTGTGTATGTGTTAGATGTGACGCCTGTCTGCGAGCCGAAGGAAGTAATTTCCAGCACCTTATTTGAATGTAGTCAGTAAAGATTTAACCCTTAGCCCGCTAACGTGGAAAATATGGTGAGCTCCTAATAATGCCAGCAGATGGTAGATGGTATTTAACTCGGCGTTTAAAGGGTTGATATGAATAGCCTATAGCTTGAAAACGCGCGAATCCCGAATCACGGCAAACCGGAACAGCGGCGAGCGCTGCGCTGTCTGCCGTCACGCGAAGCGTTCTGAGTGACGAGCCTTGCGAGTTGCCGGATTAAGTAATATCTCTGTGTAACGATAGTCTGTCACATGCGCAAGTTATTTACTGTTAAGTGGTCAGTGCGAGTGTATCGCCGATGTATGTGTAAGAAAGGCAAATTTGTTCAGAATGTTTCGAGGTAGAATCTGACCATGTCAGAGGGCCTGCGTTTGATTGTCTGTGCTGCTTGCTAGTTCTTTGAGCGAAAGGCGACATGAAAATGAAACGGAAGCAGAAAAGGCATCGCTTGAATTGCTATGAACGACGTGAGTAAATTAATACCGTTTTTCTGAAATTTCAAGAAATGAATCTAGTTGCGATCGTTGTAGATACGCAAAACCAGAAGAAGACAGGAGGTAAATTACGGGGACTTAATATTGACGGTATGCGTAGTTTATTGTAAGTTGCTTGTCTCAAATGATAATATTTCTGGACTTGTCTATTGTCTGGAATAGCATGCTTTGTAGTTTGGTGGATAGTTACTGAGGAACTTAGTGCACTTATCTTCAGGATAGGCAGAGCAGGTTCCTCCGAAACCTCGAAAACCACCAAACATAACTTCACAGATTTTAGGACTGTAATCTTGATTTTCATATTTGTTCGTTGTCAGTGCCATATATATTACGAACTTCACTGCAGCATGTCGACGTTGTGCGTGGATGTTTTAACGCATAGAACACGATTGCGGCTGATTTCTGTACTTGTCTTCTGGGTTGTAACACCGTCTTCAGGGTAGTGCTGGACTATGGTGTCGTATCCGAAATAACAGCAGCCTTTAATTAAGAGAAACACAGTTTCACTGTAAGGTAGAAGCAACCCTGTGGGTATAGGCCGCAGCTCATCCGAAACGTCGGTAGGTGTGTACCAATGTGCACGTCATCAGCGCAGCTGTGAGAACCCCAAATATCGCAGTGTCGAATACGCAATCTCGTGGCCCGCTAGAGAGCGGACTGAAAACCGTTCATGGATCGGGAAGGAGATGAAATGCCCCGCTGGTTTCGGCTGATACGTGCCGGGTCTTGGCTTTGGGTTATAATGTCCTTGCGGTGAATGCCAGTTCTAGAAATAAGGCGGATAGATGTAAATTGCAATGGCAGACCTGTCAGCGGTACTGCCTGGCGATTGTCTCTATCCAGTGACACTCTAATAGGTTTAATTAGATATGCCATTGGATCAACTGAAATCATTTATCAAGTACGTTGAAAGGACACACATTCAAACACACCAGTTATATTCTCCCCTTCACGTGGGATACGACCTCCTTCCGTCTGAAATGTCCTCAGTTAGGTCTGAAGAATTTAAAATTTGAAAACGTGTTTATACCTTGTTACTATTTGAGAATACAGAATGCACAGAATTTGTCGGCTTTTAGATTCGTAGGACGATAGACAAATCCGTGACAAAGTTTTCCGCGCGACTGTAGCAGTATTTATAGATTATCCTTAATATTAGCTATAAACTAGTTTAATTGAAGGTGGTACAAGTGACATGAACTATGTGTCATTTCTTGACTAATGGAAAGCTTCTGAGTTCAATTTGTTGCTTGTTATGCGTTCATTTAGGAAGGCCTGTAGGCTAAGAATGTGAAGTATTTTCTTTCAGTGTAGTTGCCAAGTGATGTGACGGGGTTTGTTGGTTATGTGATACTCTTTCCCTGCACGTGTTTAAATGTTCATTTGTTTTGTTTGACAATATAAAAGTTCCGGAATTTAGCTGCATTGCATGATGCCTTTTTCCTGTCGATGTTGCAGTTTGTTTCCCAGAGCTTGATGTAGAGTAAACGGGGGACAGCTGGCACAGTCATTTCGTGTCCTGTGTCTGCGAAGTGGCTGTAACGTGTGGTGTGGGAAACATAAGGTTTTGAAGGATATAAAACTTTTAACATGGAATCTCGGGTTCGATTCTCAGCAGTGGAAGCTGATTTTTCTGTTCTGTGAGGCGTCTAAACTACGACTGGGACCCAACCAGCCGCCTAAAGCTCAATGCGCACCTATTCCCTTCTCATCGGAGGAAAAGTGGCCGGGCCTTAAGCTGACCACCATCATCTCTGTGTGTCTTCATGTCGAGCACAGGGACGTCTCTGTTCGGTGTGTGTAAAGTGAAGTGTCCACGCCATGAAGGCGTTAGAGGAAGAAGAGATGCAGCTTCACTCATTCTTAACCTCAGTACTAGATTGAAGTGAGTGGTTAACTTCACGCGCCGGCCGCTTTGTCCCCGGGAAAGAACCCCGATACCCATTGATTCGGACGCTGGGTGGGCCCCTGAGCCGGTCTGGACGTTTTGGAGAAAAGAAAATCTCTTGCCCCGGACCTTCCAGCCCGTAGCGTAGTAGATATACCCCAGCTCAAGTGAAGTATCGGCATACCGCAGTTATTCCCTAGTGTAGTTGAACTTATGATAAATTGCCCGCTTTCGAAACAGGTGAATGTGTTTACTGAAGGCACAGTTTGTGATGTTGCAGTCCCTTGATAGTGGCTTCGTGTTTTACACAATTGCGACTTTGCCTGCGTCCGGCTCCCCTACACTTTACCGCTTCTTCGCACTTGATAGTAGCTACTCTACATCAGTTCAAGCTGTTTTGTTTCCCTCGCGCACAGCCGTTGCGACTGGGAGGGGGGGAATTGTCTCACAGTAAAACTCAGGCGTCTGAATCCCTTAACCTGTGTCCTACCGGCTTGTGTATTTAAACTGTGGCGCATGATTTATGAAAAAAAAGTAAGTTTTTTTGAGGAGAAAGAGATAAAATTATGAGACAAACGACATTTTGTGGAAAATAAAACACAGATTGTGGAGGGTGTTTTAAAAGTGCAGTATATGTCCTTGTTACTTACATGCATAAGATGAATTTGTAGGGATGTTTTGTTACGTGCGTACGGTATGTAGTACATTTTCTGGATATCCACAAACTTTCTGTCTGTGACGGCTGTTCTTTTGGTGGGCCTGTCAGTTTCTTTCAGATCTGAGTGTAGGAATGGAAGACACACACACACACACACACACACACACACACACGCATATCAGCGTCAGATTTTTTTGGTCAGTTGCTTATGAACCAATAGCTCCAAATAGAAATTTACAGGAAGAGAATGAAGGATTATGGCTCTTTGGATGCGCGTGAAGAGGAGGTTAAGTCAGAAATGATAAAAGCTTAGTTATTTTAAAAGCAACGTCACTTAAACATATCATTACAGTTTCTGCAAATTCGTAAGGGTTAGGTCCAAGTGTTTCTTATTTCAGACAGTGGATATTCCGATTAACGTACTTGCGAAAACGAAATAAGATTACTGTCTCGGCTCCTATTCACGGGTACCACCAATTTGTAATCTTGACACCGTTACAAATAACGCTGTTAGTATTGATGCATCTGCGTGGTACATATAGGAATTTTATGTTTATGGATCCGTGCATCGCTGATCTATATCAATAATTGTCCAACGAGATGCAACACAAAGCAGTCTATTTATTATTCTGCAAGTTCACTCTGCATGTTTCGGTTGGTCAACCGCACCCATCATCAGGCTTACACAAAACTGTAACTACAGCCTCCAGTACTGGTCATGCTGTGCTGTGCAGCTACCTCCCTCTAACGTGGCCAAGATAACTTGGCCACGTTAGAGGGAGAACTTAGAGAACTTTTACTTATATTGGAGGGTGCTCTTGGAATGTAGCCGAAGTGTGTGGAGTTTTTTCGCGTCGCTCCGTATGGAGGTCAGTGACAGGCTGTTGTGAGCATGGCAATGAACTTTCGAGTTTGGTAAAAAAGTGGTAATTTGTTTACTACCTATAAGTCTGCGTGCTCTTCCAGAAGGACCCTGCTTCATGAACTTCTTTGTTTTTGTTGTTTGGTTGAAGTAGCGGCAGGTTTCGTAGTTCCATCGGCTTCTGGACGTGTGATAGACTCGGTTAGTCTGCGGTGCTTCTGCTGAATTCTCAACAGTACCTAATTTGACTTGTATTTTGGTACCTTTGACGTTTCAGTTATATAGATATATTTCGGAATTAAAAATAAGATTGTATTTAGACTACGTTCATTCTTAGATTAAAAGTACGCACGCTTATGTAACTTACATACAAAATTAAATACAACAACAGAAGTACGTGGCGTCTAAGATTTTTTGTAACGTATGTGAAACCTCAGTACAAGACACTTCGTGGAGTGCACGTATATTTCTACAATTACCTTTGTGTGTGGTTCGGGTTGTGAAGTTGGTGAGCGGGGTGGATATGCTCATTATCGGTGCGCTTGTCGTGGAAACTGAATTCACATGTGTCATAGTTCAGTTTCATGGGATAAAGGCACTTTTGCGTCACAAATCCCCATCACTGGCTGTAACAGGAATTTGTTTTATTCTCTTCATTGAAAGAAGTTATGATGATTTTTTTGTCTATATTCAAGTGAAGGAATTTAAGTACAGTTCAAATTTTCAGATTTACTGTGTCTTTATTTCACACTCTCACAACATATTTATTTATTGTCCCCATTTCTCACAAAGTATATTTATTTATTTATCAATTTAGCAGGTTGTGCAGTGTTTGCGCATTTTCTTGCGCCCATTTGATTTAGAATACGTGACAAGGAGATTAATAGATGAGTATGAATTGTGGGGCTTAAAACTAAATGTTAAAAAATGTATATTTATTTACTGTTCCCATTTCTTGCAACAGATATTTATTTACTGTACCCATTTCTGAAACATGTATTTCTTTTCTGTCCCCATTTCTGATAACAGATATTTATTTACTGTACCCATTTCTCACAACGGATGTTTATTTACTGTGTCCATTTTTCACAATAGATGTTTAATTACTGTGCTCATTTGTCACATCAGGCATTTATTTACTGTTCGCATTTCTTATTGCTGGTATTAACTGTTTTGAGGAATGTGCACAGCGAATACACGTGTTGTGTGATTAAGACGGTTACCTGACGTCAGCGTGAATTTCTCGACGTTTTTATACCTCTTCCCCATACCAGAACCCGTTCGTCTTTCTGAGCTGAACGTTTCTATATTAGGCCTAATATCAAAATTACTTAGTCTTGCGGGACCCGTTTTTTAAAACCCGTTTGCATTTAATGTACGATTGGAGTGTAGCTCGTTAGTTGTTTATACCGTTTGTTGTTTATGGTACCAGTTTCCATATAAATTTACATCAGTGATCCATTTTGAAAGTATGGCTTAACTTGAGCAGTGAATGAGTGATTTGTGTGTTACTTTAGTCCAGCTTCCCTTACTGATTTTTGGTAAGTCTGTCGAGGTCTGAGTTTCGTTTAATGTGGCCTTAAGCATTCAGTTGGCCTTCTTAATATGCATATCGCCCCGTAGCTACGCAGAATAACTAAAACACTGATACAGATGATATGCTCGGAACAAGATCACGTTTATGTTTTTCGGACTGTCAGGGGGGAGAGAGAGAGGACCAAACTGGGCCTCTTCATTTTCTAAAACAAAAAGTCACAAATTTTATTTGCGGTAAAGTATCTACACTTAAACTGTTTGTTTCACACGTTGAATTTTCGTAACCATTTCAGCGCTTCAGTAAGGAGACAGTCGCGTTTGACCGCGGGTCGTGCTGCCAGCGGTGGCCGGCATTGCGAGCAGGGAAGGCGCGCCTCTTTGTCGTCGAACACCCGCAAGAACGAAATGCTGGCTGCTTTTATGCGACAGAACAGTTACAAATACAAATGAACATTGCAGTCAGTCAACACAACATTATATTCAGGAAGAATCAAGGCCACATGTTCTGGCTAAATATGATTAGTCATCGTCAGGCCTATCACAGATAGGGTTCAACAGAAGCTGAGCCTGATGCCAAAAATAGTCCTCACGGGTTTCTTAAACGTTTCGGAATTTACGTCTTCAAGAAGTCAACCCGAAAATGATGACCCTTCACAGCGAATTACAGATTTGACAAAATACTTCTGTGATGAACACTGAATTGTTCCAAAGACATGAACTTATATTTCATAGCTGAAGGAGGCGATTTGTTACCAGGATACAAGTCCCTACATTGTATCCCCTCTGTTTTTCCGTAATTCATGCTCATACCATCATAAAGATGTGCATTTCAAAAGGCGAAGGCTACGGGAAATTCTTTGGGCCCATCTGACGATAATTTCGCTCCGTCGCACCGGCTTGTATTACAGCTGCCCCCCCCCCCCCAGTGAACGCCTTCCGCAAAACCCGAATACCTGACAAGAGCGTAAGGTCTGTCAGCGAGTTGCACGGGTGTATTGCCACGTACACTTAATAAAGAATGTAGTGCCTTTGGAGCACTAATATCACATTACTTTTGCTTAAAAATTGAGAGCCTATCTCACAGTAAATATATGAGAGTCTCAAATACAAAGTCCTTTCGGTGAATGCTCTATAGGTTAATAATCGCTGTTCTTTGTCTCCTTCTGAACACATAAACACCCGGTGAAGCGGTTGAATCATATAGCTACCGCTGTGCATTACGGGGTCAGCACGTCCATCGTAGAGCTTTTGTTGAATTATATGTTGGTACGAACTAATACTGATACACTAATGCAGACTTTATGAGTTTCATGTGGAAATTCTGCTTGTGCGGTGTGTCATTTGTAACAAATCTTTTTACGTTTCGTGCTGTGTGCTGTATGTATTGCATGGAGCTATGCCGTACTTCCAGAAATTGAAGTTCTGTGTGATAAAATGTTGGGCACTTAAAGATAACCCTGCAACAAAAGTCGCTTTAATGTTGTGTATGTGACGGTCAGGTTTGTACAGATGGTAACAATACATCACGGATTGTTAAGTTCATTCCGTTGCTTATTGACGTGCAACGGCCTTTTTTTTTTTTGACTGTGTGACCTGGTGTCTGATTGGTGAGTGGAGTTCAACGTTAACCTTAAAGGTAGTGAAAATTTTACCGTAAAAAAACCATACTTCAAAGCCTATTTGTCTGGCATCATATATTTTATATGCCGTAAAATACACGATTATTATCAGATTTGTGCCATCACGAACGTTCCTCTCGTCGTCCAGTTACACTACAAATACTTTAGTGGATGGAGTAGCCTAACAGCTTTTTGTATCGATATTCTCACGACAGATCTAATTGCAGTGTAGTAGTAGTAGTAGTAGTAGTAGTAGTAGTAAAGGTAAAGCAATCCCATTACAGGTCTGGACTGGCCCAGAGTGTTCCAGGAGAATGAGGCTCCCAGATTCCAAGACAATCGACACATGAAGGTGTTAAGGTTGTCAGCCCTACGCACCGGCCGCGTTTACCCCCCAGGAAATATTACTGGTACCCATTTCTGTTAGAAGCTGATTCAACCCCAGGACCATAGTGCGGCCGGAAGGATTATGTCAATAAAAAATTCCAATGACACCATCGAACCCGCGACCTTTCAGTTTGTAGCGCAGTGCTTCAACCAATTGCGCCACCGCGTGGCCCAGTAGTAGTAGTAGTAATGGGTGGTGGTGATGGTGATGCTGGTGGTGGTAGTAGTAGTAGTAGTAAAACAACGAGGTACATTGTTATCACTCTGTGAGGAGTATGGTGCAGAAATTCAAAAGTCCAAATAGCAAGGCTGTATAATCACAGCACACCGAGATCAAAAATAGACTTTCAATCACAACTCGATACTTTCAGTTTTATTTAATATATTTTTTGGCCTGTATGGCCATCGTCAGGTATTAGTTACATAATGCGTAGAAGAAGAGTGACTGCAACTGTAAGGAGATCTCATTCTTTACGTTGAAAAATAGGAATTTTAGAAGACTGTGTGACAAAATGTGATGTACATATCCAGGTTAAATTCCTGCACACTTAAATACCTGTACGTCATTTGCGCTTTAGTATAACTGTATAATGAAGCTAACAACACAAGCAACCTTGACTATCGTTTTTAGGCGCGTTCGAAAAATTGAGAAAAGCGACTATTATCTTCGTGTTTCTGTATGTCCGTCTGTCCGCATGGACAACTGAACGGATTTTCATTAAATTTGTTATGTTAGTATTTTTCGAAAATCTTTCGAGAAAATTAAAGTTTCATTGAAATCTGAGAAGAATAACGGTTACTTTGCATGAAGACCAATATACGTTTATGATCATATCTCGCTCATTTCTTCTTAGAATGAGAAATGTTTCAGACAAAAGTTGTAGAGAAAATCAAAACACACATTTTGTGTTCAATAGCTTTGTTTTCGAAAATCTTGTTGTTTGTGAGATACTGGTAATATGGAAAAATATTTTAGAGCCGGACAGGCCACAGATAACAAACAATACGGCGCATTCGCATTACATGCTGGATACCTAAGGCTACAAACACACCCTCAGAATTTGAAATACTTGTTGCTTTTCCACAGGACTAATAGCTGCACGAACGCGCCTTAGTGTGAAGTTTATACGTGCATTACCTGTCATGTTACCTGCCTCTTCCAACTTTGCATGCTTGAAGGATTTTCGGAGGTTTAGAAGTTAAATTTGCATTTCCATCTACTTCTGGGTCTTGTTAAAACTCGGTTTCCCTGTGAACTTGGGTTTGTGTGTAGGAGCAAATCCTTTTACATATGGACCACTCTCTTGACTTAATGTGACTGGACGCAGACACACAAAACTTCATATTTATGGGAGTAATTTTCTTTCGAAAAAGTCCCATCCGAAAGTTGCTTATTTCTCCATTGCTTTCGCGAGTTTAGAGTAGAATCCAAGTTTGCGTTATGCGGTTATCCGATTATTTGATTATTACTTACAACAAATTGTCATTCTTGTTGACGATTTCGTTGCGGATAATATCCGATTGCCATTAACAGCCAGTACTACTAACAATTTTATCTGCTGAAGAAAGAAATCGGTTGTTTATGCACCAACTTAATGGTGTTTAGAGGGTCGGTCAGAAAATAAGTTCTTATGACCTGTGCTGCCTTGACTAAAAACGTTGTAATATGCGATTGTTCAGGTATGGTGGAGCTCTCCGTTGTTCTGAGGTGTGACGCGGCGTCACTTGGTGGTCGGATCCCGACGTTTTCTGCATCGCTAGGAGTCCAGCGCTAGATCCTTGAAGATGAAGAAGCTAGAGTATTTCCAGACGTCGGAAACCGGTCACCCAGTGACGCAGCGCCGTCTGTACCAGCAGTAAGGAGTGTTCGGTCTTTAAACGTCCCGTATACAGCCCTTATGAAATGCCTAGTGATGGCACCCATTCCCGGCGCTGAAGCAAAACCTTGGCGGCCACAAAAGTCCAGACGACAGCCAGGTGGAAGCCGTTGTGAAACGCTGGATGATGATACAGGACACGGACTGATGTCAACAGGGGATAGGAAAACTCGTCACGCGGTGTGATAAATGTATTGAATTGTAGTCGGGACTGATAATGTGTACGGAAGTGTAGTGGGTTAGCAGTTCAGTTAAATCTGAACTGCTTTTGTGAGGGATGAATATAAATAACCCAAAATATAAGTTTTGTAAACTTGTTGTCTAACTGATCCTGTTACGTCATATAAAGTACTAATTACTTTCATTGTGCGACTTACCTGCTGTTCACTGTCCGAGTTACATAATTTTTAACTGTATCGTCAGTTTCGAGGTGGCTGCTGTATTTTATGTCCTTACAGTATTAAATTTTCAGACTTTTCTCTTCTAATACTCAGCCCCAAAACGGACGACGTGAAATTTCTGTTCATAAGGAAATTATCTAACAAAATTCTAGAGTATCGTGGACAATTTTGCATCCAGGTAGAGCCTGTAATGAAGGCTAGTACTGTAGGGAGAACTATACAATATTGGAATGTAAAATAGCATTTTTTATTGTTCTGTATCCTTAATCCTTTATAGCCGAATTGCTACTGTTTGTGCCGTTCGGCCAAGCATTGAAACATTTGCATTATCTGTACAGACTGTGTTTATGTGTTACGAATGTTTCTCAGAATAAACAGCATTAACTGACTGGTCTTTGTAATGCAGACGAAGAATGTTCACTTTGATGTACAGACAGAATTTTATGGTAACTTATGATTTAGAGTGATATTATTGTTCAAAGGTTTGATGAAATATTTGGCGATCTGACCAGATTCATTGGTCCAGGGGTTAAAAGTTGTGACTTAGCTTTTTTTCCTTCCACCCCACTTCGCCTGAGGAACCCTCTGTGACACATTAAGCGTCACTAACAGCGAAACGACGGGTGATTCAATCATGAGAGAGCACAGTTTTCTCTTCCAATTTGTATTATGTCTCGTAGGAAATGGCACATCCAGCTCCGAACGTTTGTTAAGCATAAATCCGTAACTTGCAGCTGTAGTGTCTGCATGATGACATGCATCAAGAAACTTGTGTAAATTAAACACGTCGGCATTCGGCTACCTTCAGCCTTTCTTCAGCGACTAGAGGTAGTGTTTTGAGGAGCCACGTAAGTTGTCTGGTGATATGTCCATAAATTCGTTTGTGACATAATTTATAATATGAAGATATGTTTATTAAAGTTTAGATGTAATTAGTTATTGTCCTGGCTTTGTTACTGTTGCGTGATCATGTTCATAACGAAATTTCTTTCTAATTGAGCGACAGCTTTTGTCGTGGCAGCTGAGGAGCACAAGACGTGCGATTGCCATCGTTAACCTGCCTCATAATTGTCGCTGCAATTCGCGTAGGGTGGAACAGACATTTAGTAAGAGTCGTAAAATAAACGCCGATATTTCTATTGCCTGCGTTAAGGTTCCAACTGTCATGTCGGTCCCCCTGCTACTGAGCATGAAGCTGAACAGAAGAAACGGTTCAGATAGAACTGAAATGTTATGTAAATAATCATATGAAACAGAAACTGCAAAACAAATTTTTGTACAGGTTTTCAGGTTTAATGAGGAAGCTGTTCGTATTGTTGTGTTCTGACTGTTGACCCATTTGCGTCTCTGGGTGATACCGATTTTTCATGGGAACAATTTGTGTACATCTTCAGAGCTGAAGGAACTAGGATTAGGTTGTAGGTAACGCAGTTGGTTGAGGCACTGTGATACAAGCCGGAAGGTCGTAGGTTCGATTCCCTATTATGCATTGGAATTTTTCGTTGACGTAATGCTTCCAGCCGCATTCTGGCCCTGGGGTCAACTCATCCCCCAACAGAGATGAGTCCAGGAATATTCCATGCGGCGGGAGGGGGGATGAAAGAGGCCGGTGCGTGGGGCTGGAAACCTTAGCACCTTCATTTGCCGATTGTCTAGTAATTCTTGGAGCTTAAAACTTCTGGAATCCTCAGGGCCTGTACAGGGAGTGCTTTACCTTTGCTTGTCGGTGAAGTGATTAAGACGGTGTTTTCCAACCAGCGTTCCGCAGAACATCATTAGAGGTTCCGCGAGAAATTGTGGTGTAAAGATAAATAAATTTTGTAAAACCGCGAAAAATTCTAAATATCCCTTGAAATATTGAACATTTTTGTCTGGTAATTGGCAGTGTTGGTGTAATCACCGTGCGCCATCATCTGCCTATTTGTTTTCTGGCCTGTAAACGTTTTCATAGTTAGGGGTTCCTCAGGATATGAAAAATTATTCTAAAGGATCCACCGTGGAGGAAAGGCTGGGGAACACTGGTTTATGGTGGGGATATGGCTCGTTGCACGGAACGTCAGGGGAAGGGGGATAGGAAACATCCCACACTGGACGGTCGTAGCGCTTACAAGACTATTTCTACCAAACAAGGAGGCACAAAACTTCGATCCCACGAAATAATAATAATAATAATATGACGGATCCATAATAACTGATATAACTATCCATAACAATAGACCGGACATAATTTTACTTGATAAAACCATCAAAGAAGCATACGCAATGGATGTAGCAATTGCTAACAGTCAGAACCTTCGCAGCACCATCACCGAGAAGCTCCAGAGATATACAGACTTGACAGAAGAGCTTATAAGAATACGGCACCTGCAAACGGCCTGTACCGTACCGCCGGTACTGTTCACAGCGGGTATTATTCCAAACAGATTACACGACAGCTTGAAACTGATCAGTCTTCTCCCTGCTCCCTGCACAAAGCAGTAATACTTAATACATGCTGTACAGTCAGGAACGTTTTTAGCAGAACAGTGAATAAGAAGTGTTGATCAGTGAGACCGTACTGTTTGGATAACCAGCTGAACTGCTGTGAAG
>Ga0131853_10004535_pt1 | contig 24900 bp, 12 predicted proteins | sample TergutLab28metaG_FD_92764 | JGI IMG/M metagenome (GOLD analysis project Ga0131853, IMG submission 92764) | Labiotermes labralis P1 segment gut microbial communities from Petit-Saut dam, French Guiana - Lab288 P1 (version 2) (version 2) | ecosystem: Host-associated > Arthropoda: Insects >...
ACATTTTCTAAACATGGTAAAAATTAAAAAATTAAATTTTCCCCCACAAATTCAGGTGTCCCAAAGAAGTGGCCCCCCCCCCCCCACTTTTGATATGTGAAAGTCCTGAAAAGGGTCATGCTTCATTGAAGGCCAAATATGGAATTGCCAGACACAATGTGAAAGCACCAGTAACATTAGAAAAACATCCATCTGATAAAATTTCTTTCACGATAGGAGCTTATTTCAGTGTGTTCTGAACGTCGTTCAAAATTTATTTTTAAACTCTGCCCATGTTACTTCTATATTTCTGAATGAGGTTTTCAGATGCTTCTCTTTATACATTTAAGATCTTCAGTCTTTTAGTCAAAAAGGAAACAGAATGTACTGTACATGATTTCATATGCAATGGGATGCACTGTGTGTACATTCACACAAAAAACAGTCTTTCTTCATTTTCACAATCAGACTGCCACACATAACTACAAATGTGTGTTTAAATTTCTTAAGGTGTGAATGTATGATCAGATACAAGCATCAGGTTGTATTTCCACTTCACTTTTCTTTCTTTTCATCCCAGTAATATGGCTCATTTTCCAGTTCATGATGAATCTTCATTATCATCTCTCTAGCCTCTGTCTCAGTGTGACTGAAATTGCAGACAATGCAAGGCAACCCTGCTAAAAACTTCATATGCTCTACAACACTTTCAGTGTAGGCCTCTCAGTTTGGTACATGCATTGTAGAGTACAACAGAAAGAAACTGATTCCAATTCACATGTCTGGTTATATAATTCTAGCTTCTACTTGAGTGTCACTATTCTGACCAGCATCATCACGTAAAATATTGCACGTCAATTGTAACAATATAACTCACCATTCAGTGCACTCACAAACTGTTTCAGCACTGCTCTACACCAGCCTTTATGCAAACAAACCTACACCATACAATAGAAGGACAGCTAATGGGCACAGAAGCCCACAAGTGCCTTGCAGGCATATCAGCACTGTACTATGGTGACATCACTGCATCCGATGGGTAGACATCAGTGTTTCAGCAGAATATATTCTCAATGCTTTTAGAAATGAACTGAATGGGGTCAGAATGCAATACTTCTCACAGTTCCTTTTCACCATTTCAGTTGGCTTGGAACCCACTCTATCCCCTCTCCCTCTTTCACGATCTCATTAGCCAATTTCCGGCATAACCCACAGCGCTGTGAACCCACTCACTTTACACCTGATGATAGTGGCAGTGCATTCCAATGAAATGTCGGTATCCACCCTCAAGAAAAACTGAAACCACACAGTCAGCATTTACACAAGGTAAAAAGATTGTCCCTGTGCTTAATCATGAAGTGTACCATGACGATTAATGAGGAAGCAGATGTATAGATAGATCTATAAATTCTTAATCTCAGCACTAAAGATACGAGTGAACACTTTCATGCCTAGACCACTTTATGCCTTGGGAAATGGCCTTTGGTGTCCAATGGATATAAGGTTGGGTGGATTGCACGGCTGGTCTGGACATGGTAGTGAAGAGACAATCATTGCCCCTCCTGGCAATTGAGTCAGGACACCCACTGTATGGCCTCAGCAAACTGACTACACTACCCTAGCTCCCCAGCATTTAAATTTTACAAAGATGTTAGATCCTTACCTCTGAGTATTCGTTCCTCATAACATCGCATGAAGTCCCAGATCCTCAATGTCCCATCATCCGAGCAAGTCACAAACTTATGGTCCGTTGGGCTAAAGCTATGGAAGGGACAAACAGGCGGTAACAAAACTGTCAGAAACCAGGTGATGGAAAATTCATAAATATTCACTATATCAAATATGGTGCTGACTGTTGGCTACACAAGCCTAGGTTCCTTTGGAAGTAAGCCACAGTATGAATGAAGCTCTAAACAACAACTGCAAAATGACAACCATATGAAGCACACAATACATAATAAAAAATGACTCAAGTTATATAGATAGAAAACAAAATAAAAAAATTTTGACAACATATTTGTGTATCACAAAGCATGGAAGTAAAGTTTAGATAGTTGTTCTCATAATTCAAAACCTTTACTTGAAAAAAAGGGGGTTGGGGGACCTACTATGCACTATTAATTCTATGTATCCATGCTTGACTATTCTAACTCTTGACTTTCATCAAGATGGTAGGACTGAGCTGCAAAGTATAAAATATCAAGGGCAGTATTTACTTAGCTCTCATTTACCAGATCAGTAGTGATAAAAGGAGAAAATACAAAAGAACTTCCAACATAATAATGCAGATGAAACAATGGAACAAAAGGGAAGTTTACTGTAAACACTGAATATAAAAATGCAATGAAATCATTCACTTACTACCCCAACATGCAACATATCTTAAAAAGAGGGGGACTTCTATACACACACACACACACACTTATTTATAATTACTCCCACCCACATCTCCAACATCCAGAATTAACTGCATGATCTGCATATAAATAATGCAACTCTACAAACAAATGTCAAAGCTGAATGGCTCTGTGTGTGTCAAACAAAAAAGAAATTACACTGCCAATGCATCAAGCCCAAAGCATTATCAACAACCAAGTGTACTCCATCTTCTCCAAGCTTGCTCATGTAACCCTCAATACTTTGTTGATATAATGAAGCAAGAGGGTTTTAATTATGACAGAACTGGCAGATTTGAGATTGTAATGAAGGTGAGTAAAGGTTACTGTCCTCTGGAATATAATGTCATATGATTTGGTACACAGGTACCAACACTGTGGAGGAATTCTATGCTGAAGATGGATACAGCACATTCCTCCAAACATTGGCATCTGTCTCCCAAATTACATGGCATTGCACTCAGAAGACAGTAATCACCATGCAAAAAGGTTTAAAATATCATATTGGTGGATGTATTTCCATCTTGTTGGATCTTATGCTTATATCTCATGAAGTGGGAGAAACAAAATTCACACTCATGTATACAAACACTTTTCTTAAAGTGGATTTAAACTGCTTCACCACTAAAAAGGGGGACATCGAGTACTGAAAGAATGCATCATTTTCAAGATGCAATGCATGGTTTACAAGACTGCCAATAAAATAACATAGTGACAGTAGGTTCAGCACTGCTACCAGACACATCCTGAGCCACCTTCCATTCTAACAACCTGCCTCCCAAAGACTGTTATATTTAGATTGTGGTTTTCTGGGTTACAATACTATTCATCTTCACAGCCAATCCTGCAGATGGAGGCAGCATATTCCTCTTCAAAACTAGTATCCACCTACAATACTATTCTGTGCTATAATCCACCAGACTAAAATCACCACTGTAAAACCCTTATATCTTACACCGTACTAACATCACTCTGTCTTCTCAGAGTTTGGAAATGCACATTGTGAAGGTTGCCCCAACATGAATTTTTTACATATTCCTTATACCCCCCCCCCCCATCCTAGCCATTAACCCCTTCTACTGCAGCCTCTCTGATTTCATAGTCACCCATATGAATCACAAGACTGCTCAATATATAATACCCTAAGCTGCTTATTTCCATCTTGCTAGATCCAGATATTTTTTTCGCTACCTTGTTTTCAGATAACTGACATTTATTTTCTTTCCTCAAATAAGGGACCAAGTTCACAGCCACATAAAACAACTGGCAAAATCACTGTTTTGTATTTCCTGATATTCAGAGTTATGGAGAACAGTGCAGTAAATAACAGGTTCTGATGGAAACAATAGGAATTATTTACAGAATTGAAATCTTCTCCTGAGTGTGTAATGATTTGCTTTCCTGTTTTGTGTTAGGATTAAACCCTGCAGGTCTGAAAAACATTCAAACGTGTTATTATAATATGTCACCATATCAAACTTACATGTTGAACAGCTGCCATTAACACAGCAATATAGATAAATTTCTGCAAAACCAGTTTTTAATATATCTACCACAAGACAACCTTAATGCAGGACATTGTTCTTGTTAACTAAATGTATTGTGAAACTGTGAAGAAACTCTTCATGGAATATTCTAAACGTAAAACTCAGGGAAGGTGACAATTAAGGAAAGTGGTACAGTATATATACTGAGCACATATACATGCCACTGGAAACATAAAATCCACACGCACCTTTGTTTAGCATACACATTCAGCATTGTCTGTCTCCTAATCTCTAGAACCACTGCACAATTTGTGAGAAATATACTATAAGAAGATTCTGAGAATCATTTTACCTGTTTTTGTGTAAAGAGATTCATCTGAACAAAAATTCCACCCAAATTAATAAATTTCAAAATACAAAATTCTTGGACACATTTCAAGAAATATTTCCAAATGCTGACCTATGTGATGACCCTTAAATATGTTATCTTCATTAGGCTTTTCATGAATAGAGGCCCATGCAACCTAAATGGTTACACAGAGAGCGCATACACAAACACATGATACCATAATTCTCCTTCATTATATTATACAAAAATCAAGAATATGAACTGCATACAGAAATTTAGTTGATATACCTTAAGGGAAAAGATCATTTAGGAAACTGACATACATGGGAGAATAATGTTACAACAGGTCATGCAAGCAACATGGTGTGAAGATGTGGTCTGCATTTGACTCACAAATACAATACTTCAAAATTGCTGTTATTCCTGCAATTCTGAACATACTATACAAATCTATCATTCTTCATGTATGCTGAATAGCTACCTACAGGAAGGGTTTAAAAAAAAAAAAGATTCTTTTTATGAGTTCTAATCCGAAAAATTACACATTCATCACATCATATAATCATTAATTAGAGATGAAAAATACATACATTTATTTCATGTGCATAATACACATTAGTGAGACGAGCACGACAACTCAACAATGTCTTCAATTTGTAAACAGAGTGCAAAGTATAGACGAAACAGGAATGCAAATGGTGTATCCTGTAATACAGGACACAGACTTCACCAACGTGTTAATGCAATTTCACTTAGACCAGTAAGGAAAGCACGGGCTTTGCTATACTAATTTTCACAAAAATCATGAATGGTCAACAGCAATAAGTGCAGATGTCTTCAACTGAATTTCACCCAAATCAGACAATAAATATGGAAAATACAGCAAAATTAATTTATGCCCTGAAGTAAATATGGATCTCACTGTGCACATCTTCACTAAACATACAAGACTCAAAATTTTTGTGGACACCTCATGTACTGAATGTTACCCATATCAGAAGAAAAATGCAGAAAATTTGTGCAAAATTTCATGTACACATATAAGTAAAAAAGTATGGCTTTCACTATACTGACTTCCATGCAGATTGGTCAAGAATTATCAACAGTACAAGCATGAATTTGTTAACAGACTTTAAGTGAAGTACAAGTGTCACTGGGCCAATTTTGATGAAACTCATGTTTTTTTCAAATCTTTACAAAGAACTCCTATACCAAATTTCAAGGAAATCTGCCACCCTGTTTAGTCACTGATTCTAGGGCACAGCCAGATGGATGGACATGGTTTCCATTCAGGCATTCTTTTTTTTTTTTATTTGCAAAATAATGTGTACAAATAATTACAACAAAAAAAAAAGCCTTTCTTTCTACGCAAAGATGAAAATTTCAGGGGTTTTAAATTTTAAAAATTTAACACTGCATACTCTCTATTATGTAATTCTCACTGCTGTATTTTCACTTGGGGGGGGGGGGCACAAAACAATGCCAAGCATAAAAAATATAATTGGGTATGCAGTAACATTTAACTCAGTGTTACACATTTTGAATACAACTAGAGGGAATAATATGAACCAAATGAGAGGCTGGAACAAAGTGTAAGCTCCCTTCCCTACATATGTTAAGCAAACATGGCTGAAGACTCTAGGACCAGCACTTCAAAGGACTGTAGTTCCTTCATCTTTAGAGCAATCAGTCCACTTTTCTTGTACTGCATGTGCCCTGAAGGTACTATATCTTTTGAAATGTCAGGAACTATTTAACCACCAATACTGCACACCTTCCCAGAAGACTTGAATCTTCAGCAACACTACAGTGAGAAACTCAAATCTTTTGAAACAGGGCCATTACCATAGATAATTTTCACATGTTCTATGTATGATCTCTTACAACTATCGTAGTATGCAATGACTCAACATTAAAAACATAAGCATCAACCTCAGAAACACAGTTCCTAATATCCATTCTTTTCACAGTTTCATGAATAATCTGTGTGCCTGCTATAAGAAAGTGTAGCCATTGGAATCTATCATTTTCACATTATTTCACTCTTTATCAGCCATGCTTCTCAGTGCTATTAAGTGACTGATGCTTCCTCAGTGTCATGTTGTTCCTCACACTCACTTCATACTCATCAAATGTGCTGCCTAACATGGGAAAATAGACTAACAGTATCGCCAACTATCAAAAATTCAGATCAGTGGTGCCAAAATGGGGGTTACATGAAGCCTTAAAAAGAGGGTGAGGTGTATTTCATATACTGTCACACACACGCTTTAAAAAAAGTCCCAACATTTTCCTCTGGTTCAACTGTTCTGTGTAAGAAGTATACAAAATTCATTTAAAATTAGTGGAGTCTTGCTATTTTATCATGTTTAAAGCACACAACAACACACAGCTGCAGATACAAATTAAGCCATCACTGAAAAATGGATTCGAAGATTCTATCTGAAATCAAGGAGTATGTTGCCTGAAAGAGGGTTCAAACACATCGAATTAATAACCTATAGCCCTAAAAAACACAAACACCATGTTCCAGCTCCAGATGTTATCATTTCCAACAAAAGATTTGCAGATCGCGACAGGGCATTATTTAAATTCAAAATCATGTAAAAATATACACCTAAAGCAGCAAGACTTCAGGCAACAGCCTACAGCTATTTGTAACTAGTGCATCCATTGCAATACTAACATTTGGATTAATGACTGCCACATCTCAGTCTGAGTACCAAGTCGCTGAATGAGAGAAGCCAGTATCAACACTTCAACCGGTCAAGATAATCAGCATCTTTTATGACCATGACTAGGCTCCACAAAATCAGGTCCCTGGACCCTAGCCTGATAAGCCAAATTCTGTCCACAACTTCAAACACTTCAAGGTCACTTTAATATTATCCTTCAATGTTCACCTTACAGTCTCTTCCCTTCTATTTAAATAGCTAACATTCTGCATGCTTATCTCATCATCTCACCATGTATGCTGCATCTCCTGCCCATCACATCATTAATTTGAACACTGCAATAATACTTCATGAAGAGTGCAGAAAATAAAGCTAGTCACTGTGTAAATTCCTTAATCCTTCTGTCACTGGCTCTCATTCTAAAACACACACACAATCTATATTACTCCCTTAGGGGTGAGAGACTTACTTAGTTTCATGTTTCTATAAAAAGCAAACTACAGCTACACTTTTGCATAACTTCAACTTTTCTCATGCTGGTCAATCATAGTATGAAGGACATCTTACAGGAGGCAATTATAGGCATGATCAGGGGACCAGGTCAGCTTATGCAGTCTTACTATGTGTCAATGACACAGCAACCAACAACAGGCATAGGTGGTTGTCTATTCAAACTGGAGGTTGTGAGGTTCATATGCCTACCATGGAAGAGTAAATGATAAAATACCAATTAGTGACAATGGGACAGGTTATGGAAATGACCTTGGCAGGGTAATGAATGAAAATATGACACAGGCTGTAATAAGTTTGTTAAGATCAGGAGTGCTGAGAGACAAAAAGATACATAAAAAAAAGACATGAAATATGATATGCTGCAATAGAAGAAAGGAACCTTCAAGGAAATGATAAACCTCAAAAGACTGTTCTATGTATCACAGTCGACAGTGCTGGCCCTAGCAAACACATGGCCCGAATGCAATCCTTGCGGTGGGCCCCTACGAGTTAATGTGAAGAGAAGCAACAAAAGACTAATGTTTTGGTACATGAACATAAGTTTGGATGAAAAATTAAAATGATACTTTTTTTTTTAGCAATTTTCTATTTGCTTGTAATCAATCAGTCAAACATATTATTTATTTAATTTCAAAAAAAATTTAAACCAAACCAAACCTAATGACATTTTTCTTGTTTTTGTTCAACAAAATCTTCCACAATTTTCTCAAAATTTAAATATGAAATCAGTCCAAGAGCTTTGTGCGCTATCACAATGCGTAGTTGAAAAAATTACCAATGCACGAATCCTCCAACATCATGGCAGCCAATTGCATGAAATCAGTCCAACCTGCCTAGGGCCAGCCCAGATAGTGGACACACTAAAGATACAATTAGAATGGGGGTTAAGTGAGGAGAAAAACTTTAAAACATGTGGTGATAAAATTAAAAAATTATACATGAAAAATTATGAACTTCATGAATATGAGGAAACATGTTCGGCATATTAACCACACACCCTCATGTACCAACTGAACAGGTAAAAGATGAAATTATGATCAGTTGTATTGTGTATTTTACTGACTAAAAGAACACTATGAGAATACAGAACTCACAAGAATTGTAAGAATGAGCAGAGGGTAATTAATTTTGCAATCAGTGAACATTTGACACTTACTAGCACTCATGTTTAGAGCATAAAAAATATGTAAAAAGATGTGCACATTGGTCACAATTACTAAAAGATTGATGATATGATGATTAATGGAAGCCTTGGGACAGATACAGTAAATGTGAGAAGTCTACAAACAACTGACCCTGTTTCAGGTAAACAGTTAAATATAAAGGTTAGCAAAACTCTACAAACACACAGGGGTAGAAGCCAACTAACATCAAAACACTTTTAATGAATCCAGACACAACTCAGTGCTATCAAGATCTGACAAAAAAAATGACCAACATGATTAAAATGTGTAAAACTCAGTTAAGATAGCAGACACAAGAGATCATAGTAACCAATTGGATGCAAACAATTTCAGACCTTGAAATGCAAGAAAACAGACATAATTGGTTTGATTTTATGAAGCCTGAAAAAAAGCAAAACAAGCCACAACTGCAGCAAGGATGAAAATGCCACAAAATAAAAACATAAAAGTAACAGACCAAACAAAGGAAAGAGGTGCAACAAAGATAGCTATGCAGAATAAATATGAGAAGTTAAGAAAAATGGGTACATCTAGAAGAACAGAACAGTAACGTGAAGTTAGGAAGTGTACTCACGGATAAACGGAACTTATTCAAAACCCACAATCACAGCGAGGACAGATAAGGAAGGAAACTTTATCGGACACGAAAGTGAAATAATAAATAATTACTTAGTACATCAAATAATATAAATGAAAAAGAAGACTGCATGTTCATATTACAGAATGAAAAACAAAAGAAATGCAAGCATATATTCATTTAAAAATTATAAAGTATCAGCAGAGGACTAACATCAACAGAACTGATCAATTATGAATGAAAGTTAAAAAGAGTGGTTTACAAGTTGATATGGAATGTATGGAATAAGGAGGAAATGTCAAAATAACAAGAAAGTCATAATTTGTAATATACACAAAGTAGGCAGCCTACATGCAACATCATAATCACAGAGAAATCTTCTTACTGGAGGAAGATAAAACATATTTATCAAAGCACTGGAAATAAAATTACTACCATATACAGCAAATATTTTTTTGTGGCTCTCAGTGTGGATTTAAGAAAACCCAATCAACCACAAAGCTGAAATACTTTGAAAGAATATGACAAATATAATATCACAATACATAAATTTCCACCGATTATAAACAGATATGCGACAGTTCATACAAATGAAAGTTGTACAAAACAGTAAGCGCAAGAGGAGTACTCTGAAAGTCAATAAACTTACTGAAAAAAGAAATTAAAATATAAGATGAAATCTATCAAAGGTTTCAAATTAATAGTGCACTCACTAGCATATTATCCACTTCATTATCTAATACTGTATTGGAGACAGTTACAAGAAAGACTGAAATTAATAAATCATACATAATTTTGAACAGGTCATTACAATATTTTGCACATATAGATAATGCTTATTTGATAAATAGGAATGGAAATGAGTTCTAAGTGGGTTTTATACAATTACTGAAAGCAAGACCAAAGTAGTAGGACTTACAGTTGAACAAGAGAATAAATACATGGTGACAACACAAGATTGCTGCAGGTTAACAGGCATAATGCCTTATAGTAGACTAACAAATATACTTTTAAGAAAGTAGATCAATTTAAACATCTATGTTCCCTAGTTACTGAAAGCTGAGACCATAGAAGCAGAACTTACAGTTAATTAACCAAAGACAGAATATGTGTTGATAATAAAAGATGGCTGCTGGTCAACACAATCCCTTATAGTCAACAAATATACCTTTGAGAAATCAGATCAATTTAAGTAACTTGGGTCCCTATAAATGGCAAGTAATGTGACATAAATTAAAATAAAGAACCAAATAACAGAAGAAAATTGTTACAATGGCTTTTTAAATTCAATTAGATCCTCTCTCTTATCAGGGCAGTCAAACTCAAAGCATAAATAAGTATAATTATACTACTGGACTACAACTGACCTTCTGGTTCCAGACAAGAAGTCTGCTCTATAGAGATACTGTACAGTTCAGACTTGCATACAGCAATACTAAATTTTGTTAAACCTCACTACATTGAATTTATAATAATAAAGTGAATTTATAATAACAAATTGAATGTAATGAGGTTACACAAGGCATGCCTGTTCCACATTTCCTGTTTATGGCAATCTACACATAAAAACTAACTGCAACAACATATAACTGTTCTCCATGTTATGATAAAGAAATCATGCACAAGTGAACAGTCAGTAAGTGGGATATAGAAAGATGTGTTATTGTGCACCCTCATCCTATTTACAAACTCACATGCTAAAATATTCATATGAAGTTAGAAGTATGTTCAGTACAAGATGAACAAACATGAATTAAAACGAATGAGATTTGGCCTATCACTGTACTTACAATTGGCAAAATTCTCTCACAATTCTGATCAAAGTACTCTCTTTTAAGTTTATGACAGTGAGCACGTACTAAGCAGTATATCACACACTCAAAAGTAATTCAGTCACACGAGGTTTTCACACATTTTACTACCACTAATCAGACATAGGACTAAATTCAGACATCATGTTATTCCCCATAACAAATGCCAAGCAAAACTAAAATCATGGAAATATCCCTGTATAAAATGCTTTAGGCAGAATTCCTACTTATCAACAGACAAGTACATTCAATTCTGGTGATCTTTATCATGAACCAGGCCCATGACTGTACTGCTATAAATATGACTTCACTTCTAATGCTGACATAAAAAAATCAAAGGGCAAACATAATAATGTATTGTACAGAATTATCAATGATGTTCCCTCAGGTTTAGGAGGCTTATTAAAAAAAAGATCACGAAATTAGTGACAACTACCACAGTAAATTTAAACATGATATATGAAAGATACTTCAGACTAAGAAAACCCTACTAATGCCTTTCGGTAAATTACACTTTATTAAAAGACATTATGACTGAAAACTGGTACTGCCTGACAAGCTTAAGCCTAAAGATCTCTAAATCAGCTTGACACACATGTGGAAGAGTTAATTTATACCCTTATGTAAACTATAATTCATGATTAATCAGTATAGATTAAAACCAGAATTGCCTGATACCCTCTGGTGGAAGTCTCCCACATTAAATATGAACAAAATATCTGAAATGATTTATGGGGCACATGTAAAAGTCCATTTATGGGATGTGTAATCTAGGCTTTGTTATGGATCAATATAGCTAAAAATTGGAACTGCTCATTAATGTATAGTACAGTGAACCACAGGGAATTACAACAAAATTTGTGACTGTAATGGGATATGTGGAGAAGTCCATTTATGGTATAAGGTAAATTAGGCTTTCTTTTTTAACCACATGGCTGAAAATGGAATCACAGTACCTTTTACTGTGAGTCTCCAGGGCACACTTTTTAATTTTGACTTTGTGAAGAACTTCTAAAAATAAAACAAACTTTAAAATATCCTTAACAGAGCTCTTTGTGTATAACACATAAACAGAGAAAATGCTTTGCTCATGTATTGCACCTTTCCAAAAGACGAGCCTGCATTTGTTGCAGCAAGAATCTCTTCCTAACACAACACACTAGATGCTCCCTACATTCAAATCACTGAATCCTGCAAGTCCCCATAAAATGCAATACCATATTTTTAAAATAAAAACAACTTCCAAGGATATGCCTGCCATTCATGTGGACACACTTCAGAGTCATAACTTTAGACACATGCGGGATATTGATCATTTCCGTTCTGAATTCAACACACGATTGCCAGAAAACCCTTGGAAATATGAGTATTGCAAAAATAGTTCCTTTATTGTTTAAATGTTGCAAAACTGGTGAATTATATCAAGCAATGCACAGTTTCGAACATCCTTCTCAGTGTGATAAAATTTAATATCTCTCAATAACAAATGATTCTGTACATGCTATAAAACATTTACAACAACCAATCCCACATAAGAGAACTCAGATTCACCACACATTTATTGTAATATTACTTTTTAATTAAGAGTATGAACACAAATCAAGGAGTTATAATGAATCCATATAGGACATTGGGGGACAATAACTTGGCTTTATTTATTGCAGAAACAGTATAAGTTCAAACAAATATGATGTAAACAGGAATTAAAACAATCATAATGGAATGGACAGGACTCACTTTATCTGGTTTTATTCATTCTTGATTTTTGAGCATTTTGCATTGGATACCTTTATTTCTTCTAAAATCAGAACAACAGGATCAAAGCTCAGGATATCATGTTGAATCATGTACTAGTTTTGTGTGACCCACTGTTTTCATGTTAAACATGTTCAAAATAATACATGCCTTTATTTAAAAATCAAAATATGACAACTGCATTTACATTAAAATATCATATATCATATATATATTATGTTTACAGCAGTAACTGTACTAGACTAGCTGAAGGTTTGTGAAAGGGCTCAAATTTTCACCCGGCTTTATTATTTTTTATGTATTTTCAAACATCATTTATTCATTTACTATACATGACCTCTGCAATTCATCCAAAGTGAATGTAACAGAGTATAATATCACAAATGCATTATCAGCAATTAAGATGATAAAATTCAAAGGAGGAGGACAGTTTCTTGCCCGGCTTTATTTTTCTCATATCACTGTCCGACATAAGAAGAAGCTCTGTACTTCAGGAATATAAAAATAACATACTTTATCAAACTTCCTACTTATTATCACACCTTATGTAGAGCAAAGAAATTTGATTACTTCAGTTATGCATACTGGACAAGAGGACAGTACAAGGACAGCTACAATGCTTTGTATCAAGAGTTTGCAAATAATTGCCGTATTTACTCAAACTTTTCTTTTGAGCAGTCAGTTTTATTTTTATACAACTGTACCTTCCAAATTCATTCCCTCAGTTAACACCACCCATGATAAAAAAAAACCATTATATACAATGCTTGTCAGAAAAAGGAACTTTTACAGTTTTCACTTACAAATTTTACACAATGGCATCAGACCATACAATATAATGTCACAGCAGCAAGACAGAGTGTTCAACAGAACTAATAGTGTAAGGGCAAGTCAAGATGACAACTAAATTCTGTTTGAGAACAGATTAGTATAGTTCAGGTCCAATACCTAACAAGTGGCTTGGCATTGTTATCAGAACTGAAAACTGAAACTTCCATCTCTTAATCATGTGGCCATCTAGCCATCCATCCATCCATCAAACCATCCATCCATCCAACCATCCACCCACCCACCCACATACCCATCCACTATCTGTTGTAACTAGTAAAAACAATGACTGGCTAGTCATCCATCAACCTAAGAAGATAACCAGTCCTGGGCTGCAAAACTTATTAACAAGAGTAACAGGTCAAAGTAGCATGTCCACTCTTCTAACATAAGCCAAAAACCACACAGCCAGGTGCACTCTACTCTCAGATATTACCACAGAGAAAATATGGCTTTATGCAGATTTCTGTCTACATCAGTTAATCCAAGCAAGATAAAATAATCTTGGACTCAATAATTTTAAAGTTATTACAAATTAGGCCATCATATAGCAAATAATGTATCATCAATCACAACTGTATTTTCAGACAATATCTTTTTTTGTCCAAAACATGGTAAAAATGTTGGCTTTTTCATGAAACCATCATCAAACTTATATTCCACTGAGACTAATACCAGTAGTAACAGTACCATAAAATTACAGTATTTACATCTCTTTGCCATGGGAATTAACAGCCCTGCCATAAGAACAGTGTGACAAATGCCCAGGCTTGGAATAATATAATTAATGTTTAAAAAACTATCTATCTCTAGGAGCCTTCCATACTATCATTATTTTGATTGTGAACATCCATCAAGGAGGAGATTTTACTTGAAGTTTTTTTATCATATTATAAGTGCTACATCAATCTGTCACATGATATTAATATATGCTTTAAATGTATAACTGAATATTTTCACTTGTAAAACACTTTTGGCAAATACATAAAACATAACCTGTCTGAATAATTGTAAGATTAAGATCTCAGTCACTTTTTTAAGCAGTAATGTGTTGTATACAAAGTGCTTGTTTTCTCCTACATTTTTATGCTTGTGATTGATGATGGCATCAGGAAAAAACTGAAACACACAGTACTATCTTGGCTGTCCCAGTCCCAACAGTATGAGTTTACATATCAACCATGCCAGTCTTCTGTAGTCTAGGTCCTTTGTATGCCTGATACAGATTCCAGTTCAAGTGCACATCTCTGGATGCACTCATCTTTCAGGAATTACTGTACCGTCTTGTAGTCATTTTCTTTGCGTATTCTTGCATACCGTTATGTGATATATGTCTGTATTTTAATTTACACTAACAATGAATGTTAAAAGCAAGAGAAATTTGTGTTGTCTGAGCTTTCCGGTAACTCAAGGTAATTTCAGTTTTGCTCACACTGAACTATTGCAATTTTACTGCAGCACATGTTAGAAAATAAGAGTTATTCTCTAAAACTACAGTTGTGATGCATGGCCCATTTATTCATTGGTCTACTTTTTGTTGACTGTTTCGTAACCTTCATGTGTCTTCACAAGACCGCAGTCAATGACGAGTACACAAGCTGGGTAATATCTGCTCCGCACAAGTTTGTGTAACTATCTTGAAAACAGCAAAAATTACAAACAAGAGAGGCAATGTATGTACAATGTAACAATGAGGTGGATTCATACAACCACTGTTGCAGTGGAAAAGCAATAAGTATTACATATTCTGAGCATGTGTTTGTGGTCTTAGGTATCAACCATGCAATGTGCATGCACCATATTTTCATCGGTGTCCTGTTACGAGCTACAATATTTTTCCATGTTATCTCATAAACGGCATGATTTAAAAAAAAAAAAATTTACTGAACACAAAATGTGTTTTTTGATTCTCTCTACAACACTTGTCTGAAACATTTCTCATTATAAGATGAACTGAGCAAAATGTGATCATAAATCTATATAGTTCTTCATATCATGTACCCATTATTATTGCCAGATATTAATGAAACTTGAATTTTCTTGATAGATTTTCAAAAAAACTCAAATATCAAACTTCATGAAAATCTGTCCAGTGGGAGCTGAGTTGTTTGATGTGGATGGAAGGAAAACCAGATGGACAGACATGATGAAGCTAGAAGTTGCTTTTCACAATTTTGTAAATGCCTAAAAAGGGTGTATTGGAAATACACTGCATGTTCTACTCTCCCTACACCTACTGTTTTGAATAATTTTTGTCCCAATGAATATTTAAATTCTTATTAAACTATGAAGAAAGAAATGACTCTGGGATATATAATATAAATCTGCAACAGATTTTCAGTCCACAGAACTACATTCAATATATTTTCAACTACAGTGGAAGACCCAACAGGCTAAGCAAAAACTCTCATTAGTACAAATGATCATATATGCTGGGAGTGGGGTATCACAGGACAAAGGAATACATTAGAACACAAATTCCCAAACCAAAGGTCATTACACAAACTTGGGTCCCAAGGACCATGTGATGAGTTATGTCCCCAAAATCCTAAATATTATTTCAGGATCGTGCTATACAGATGAAACTGAATGAAGGCAGTGTCACGTAGCATTCAAATACCAAAACTGGGAAGTCTCTGATTGCCAACATCAACTGTTAGAGGGCTAAACTGCTATATCCCACTGACAGAAATGAAAACAACTTCAATCCTTAGATAAAATGGTACTGCATAGACATTAGTGTTACCTGTGCACATGTACTCTTACTGTATACTTTATGTACTGTACTCGCACTCCCCCCCTCACAAAGAAGTTGACAGTACAATAGTTTCAAAGAAATTCATGTTGTGCATTCCGTGTGGCTTATTTAGTAAATTATGTTTTGTTATAATGTACTAACTGCAATTATTACCATTACTGTTTACTGGATGCAAAATGACAGGACCAATATCTAACATACTGGCAGAAATCTTCTATAGAACCTGGAAGACAAATTATACCCCACAATAACCAACAGAACGAACACCATATTCACAGGATATGTCACTGACATTCCTGTAATATGTGAATGAAATACAACTACTGCAGAAGACATCCCCAGTGACCACAAGAGCATGCACTGGGAAACCGAATATGAACTGGAAGAGGAAAACAATCAAATGACATTTCCTACATCTAAAAATCAACATAGGAAACAACAACCTAACACTAGATATCTATCACAAAGCAGAGGAAACAGACACACCCATCCTCAGTACATCCAACCACTTGGAAGAAAACAAGAAAGTCACATACAGATACATGCTGAACAGAACAAAACAAACCCATAACCCACAACAATAAGTACAAAATCAAGAAATTCATTGTTCAAAGAAGAAAAAGACCAACACTGGAAAGAAAACAAAACTGGCAAAATTTACACATATCAACAAAGGCAAGTAACCAACATCTTCAACATACCGACCTAATAATCACAAAGTAAACTACACATTGTAAACAAACTTACACCAAACCAAATAACACAGTACATTCCATAAAAGTGGAGCAGACAAGCTAAAATGAAAGACCTGCAACAAAATATATGTAGAAAAAACTTAATGCATATTCTGAAACAGGTGCAAGGAATACACAAAGGATGTTAAGACACTTCAATGACAATTCCAGCTACACTAGAGACACCTGGAACAGGGCATGACTATGCTCCACAGAAGAAATAATGGAAGGGACAAAAATCTAGGGAAAAGGCCCACCATTAGACACATATAACAGTTCGGCCACACAGAAAGAGGGCTGCTGCGGCGGGCAGCGATCTGTGCTCGTGGTGGTAAGGCATTCAAACTGTATTATGTGTATGTAAGACTGCATCATCCCTGTCAAACAGAAGGCGGGCTGACACAGCTGACCAGTCTAGAGCGTGGCTGGCAGCAGACATTTGTGTTTTGGAGACAGATTTGCCAGGCGGGCAGTACGGAATGGTGGAAGAATTCACTGAAAAATTAACTGAGTAAGTGCAGCAGTCCTTGTGCGACTGAAGTTCTACGCAGAGATAGTGATATTCATCCAACGTTCCCTCTTCTCATTGATTTCGTATATCCACCACCATCTCCTTTATCTTTTACAACTCAGTGCTAACAGACGAAAAAGTTCTTCCTCATCGGAACTGGACACCATAAATTAAAGAAAAATAACCGAAATAAAAACAAATGGAAGCCTAACTAGATGGCTTTTCTTCACTCTAGACTGCTCTTAGCTGCCGTGCCCTGTCTGGCGTCACCATATCGCAGACTGCCGCGGCAGCCCGCTTTCTGTGTGGCCCAACCCTAAAAGCTACCACTTTTATGAATACAACAAACAGCATAACATCCTGAATAAACACTGAACACAACATCCAATCAACACCCTGTTGACCTCACTGCTGAAATATAAAAAAAGATACAAAGAAGCAACCTGAACACACAATTATGGTCGCATGGATACAAAGACCACACAACACACACGATGCAATATGGCTGAAAAAACAACATGCAAGAGCACAAAAGACACAAGAAGTGGGGAAAAACTATTTGATGATGAATGAACACAAAGTATGTTCATTCATGGAGTGCATACTGAATATCTAATTCTGGGATCTCTGCTCTACCAAAAAGTGGAAAAAATTTTCTATCAAAAGATGTTTGGATATATTTTACATAATTTTAACATGATGTTAATTATACTCTATATTTATGCAATGACAGTAATATGTACAAATATTTTACCATTTATATCTGACAATCTGTACGACTTGTGTACATGTCTTCAACAATTGCAGCTACCTGAAGATGGCTGCAGCCAAAACATACAGAAGCAATAAAACCAAGTGATATACAATTAAGTGGAAATAGAATTTGTGCAAAAAAAATAAAAAATAAAAATGGTAGCTTACAAGAATATACAGATATGAATAATGTTAGTATTCAGCAAGAGCTCTTACAGAAAGCCTGCATAGATAAGAGCACAGTTTAAATATGATGATGATGAAACAAAACATCATACATTACGCAGCATACCGTTTACAACATGGGTCTCCAACCTCTTTAAAGCAAAGACTCACACCTGTCACTGTGGGCTGGTTCACAGGCCACACATGAAAAAATAGTAAGTGGTATACCTGGCTGCATAAATTAATGTGTTATTTGTATAGAATATATGCAAACAAACATGGCCACATGCTACAACCTTATGGGCTGCAACTGGCCTTTGGGTTAGACACCCATGATTTACAGAGACTGATTGTGAACTACAACAGGATTACAAGAATAAATGAAAATGAGCTACAAGCACAAGAAGTTACTTCAGTAGAGTCACAGCCTCTTACAGCACTACATGTGATCAGAAGATTAAAATAACTCCTACTGAAGTTCCAAAACCTGTGTGTCAAACTACTGAGTTTAAGCATTTTCATGACACATTCAAGAGCTTAGTAATCAAACAAACAATATCCAGAGACATTATTATTCACTGTCTTCAGTAACTAATGAAGCACATCAGCTACTTCATAGTTTGCATGTCACAGATCATCACTTTTTTATATGTTGGAAGTTGTTGTATGAAAGAAAACCCAGTGTTTATTCACTGCAGCCCATGTTAAAACATTTTCACTATAAATGATTAGAAAAGATTATAACTCCCAAGAACAGTACGGTCAATCTAGTAAATTCATACAAGCATATAAATATGACAACTGAACACAAAGGGTCTAACAACTCCATCTCACTAAACAGAGGGATTAAGCAGGGTGACCCTGTCCCTGTTTATTTTTAATATCATGAAGGACCTTCCCTAAGAGAAGAATGTGCACCAGGAATACACCTGGAGATCGAAATTGACACCATTTGGACGACATGCTTGTGAAGCTTTGATTCAGAAACAATAAGGATGTGCAGAAAATGAGTTGAGCAAATACTGGCTCCAACCATAACTTGCTGGTTGTGAAGATCTGCACTAGAATGGATAAATCTGTTTAAGTTCCAAAAAGGAAAACCGAGATGTAATGTGGGGAAGTTGTATGCTCAATGACAGAAAGTGCAAAATACTCTAGAAGAAAAACTAGGTGCAACTGAATGTGAAAGTATGGGAGGAACCATACCAAGAAGTGTGTGTTACATAATATAACAGACTTGATTGGTTAAGCAGATAGGAAAGCAAGTAAGTCATGGATTACACAGGAAATGATTAATAAAATGGATGAACAAAGAAAATGAAGGAATATAAGCAACGAAGAAGCAAGGAAGACCAATAGAAGACTGACAAACAAATTTAAAAGAGCAACAGAAAGGGCCAAGAAGAAGTATCTTGAGAGCCATATGTGATCAGATCACGGAATTTAAAAAAGCATGACATTATGATTTAAAGTACATGAAGACAAAAGAACTAGGTGGGAAAGAAAAGCATGGAATTCAAAACATTGGCACTGAAGACTCTAAAGGGAATATAACAACAGAAAAGTACTGAAAATTTAGGAGAATTATACTACAGAGCTCCTCGATCAACCTGATCAACCAGAAAACCTAGAAGTCAAACCTGAGTAGATGCAAGCAAGAAAGGCTCTTATATATTGTGAAGTGAAGTGGTGAAAGCTATAAAGGAGATGAGGGATAGGAAGGCTACAGGAGATGATGATGTAGCTGGGGATGTACTCAACTGTTGGGGGAATACTGTCTCAGAATAGTGTCGCAACTGATCAACAACACACAAGAAACTGGAGAACTGCTCCAAGATTTCACTGAAGTTACCATGATTGCCCTTAAGAAGCCAAAAGCTACGCAATGCAGCAGCCATCATGCACTCAAACTCATCGCACAACAACCAAGATAGTAGCAAGGATACTTAAAAGAGGGAATGAAAGGAAAATAGAGGACGCATTTGGAGAAGACCCATTTTGATTTAGAAGAGGAAGAGGAACTAGGGATGCAAACGGGATGCTGAGAGTAATATATGAATGAACTTTGGACATAGACGAGGAGTTGTGTGCATGCTCCATAGATTGGCAGAAGTGATTTAACCATGTAAACTGAACCAAATTAATGCACATCCTACACAGAACTGGTGTTGATTGACGAAAAAGATTCATCAACAAACTGCACATGGATCAAAGTGTTAAACTAAAACTGGACCTGGGGGAGACAAGAAGAGTGAAGATTGGATAGGTGTTAGACATAGACGCTTTTTGTTGCCAAATCTATACAACTTTCACAGTGAACCATGGAAGATCTTGAAAGCTTTGGTGACCTCAGAACTGGAGGACAAGTATGGTACTGTGAACAATATGCAGCTGACCTTGTGCTACTAGGTCAGGAAGAAGCAGTGATACAGGGCAATGGAAATGAATGTGGAAAAAAGCTAAGGTGATGCAAATGTCAAGGCAACTATCATGAATATAGATTATGGTAAATCACAAACAGGTGGAGAATGTGGAATATTGCAACTATTTAGGTAGCACAATAACAAATGATGAAAGATGTACATGGGAAATTAAGTCCATGATTGCCATGGCAAAAGCAGCATTCAACAAGAAGACTTTTTTCACCAGCAAACTGGAATTATGTTTTAGGAAGAAACTAGTAAAATGCTACACTTGGAGTATAGTTTTGTATGGTGCTGAAACTTGGACACTTCAGAATGTAGATCAGAAACACGTGGAATGTTTTGAAATGTGGTGGTAGAGAAGGATGGAGAAGATCGGTTGCACCAATCATGTGAGAAATGAAGTGTTACAGAGAGTGAAGGAGGAGAAGAATATTCTACAAAAATAAAAAGAAGGAAGCCTAACTGCACTGGTAACATCTTGTATAGAAACTGCCTTCTAAAACACATTATTGAAGGAAAGATAGAGGGAAGGATACAAGTGATGGGAAGATGAGGAAGAATATGTAAGCAGCTACTTGATGACTTTCAGGAAAAGAGAGGATACTGGAAGCTGAAAGAAGAAGCACTAGATATAACTCAAACCTGCTTTGGAACAGGCTATGGACCTGTCGTAAGACAAATGGAATGAATGAATGGACTTTCTGGTAGAAGAGCTTGAAACGTTGTAAAATTATCAAACTGATTCCCAAGTATGTTAGAACTAGTTTTTGCTAATGACCTTATACTCCTGGCCAATACACAATGACGGCCAAAATCTTTTAGCACACAATGAAATCAAACTTAACAAAACTGGGATTGAAAATGGCGACAAATAAATGGAAGATGATTTTGTGGGACACAAAAACCAGTGTTTAATGATTGCAGCCCATGTGAAAACATTTTCACTACAAATAATTTGCACAGAATAAGCTACCAGATTAAGAGCATTAATAAAGCACTTTCAAAGCAATCTGATTTACTACTCACTAGCAAACTTCAGCCAGCATTATGGAGTAACAAAAAATGACATTTATTCCTAAGCATGGAAATAATTTCGCTTTAGTAGATTATTACAGGCCCATAACAATTAGCTCTATCATCTGTCACTTATACTGAGAATAGTGAAAAAACAACTTAAATTTGAGATAAAATTTTGTTTCAACACTAAGGATACGTTCATGAACCTGGATGTTTCAGTAATGTACATATTTTGATGAAATTACACAAGCCAGGTGGTCTAGGGGCTTGGTGGTGGTTCAAATAGATACACTTGAAGCATTCAGTAGTGTTTCACACCTAGACTTAGATGCAGCTGAAATGGCTCCCATATACACTGATTACTCACAGTAAATTCATACAAGCATTTAAACATTAAACAGAACATAAGAAGTCCAACATCTCCATCTCACCACAGACAGGAGTTGAACAGGGTGAGCCCTGCCCCCATTTATCTGTGATATCATAATGGACTGTCTGGTAGAACAGCTTGAAACAATGAAGGGTTATCAAATTAATGACCAAGTTAAGTACATTAATGTCAGCTTTTGCCGATGACTGTATACTCCTGGCCAGTAACTGCAATGACATCCAAAATCTTTTTGTTCAAACTGAATCATACTTAATGAAATTAGGAATGAACATAGAAGCAAATAGATGTGTCCACACATACCACCAGAAGTCGCTGTTGTGTGACACACCAACCATTGTTTAGAAATTTCTGCCCATGTGAAAATATACTTTTCACTGCAAATGATTAGCGAATAAATCAGCTACTGCATTAAGAGACTTATTAAATCACTTTCAAAGCAATACAAATGCCATTAAAGCACTAGATTTGAACATCCCATTACATGAGATATTATTGTCTAAAATACTGCCAGACATATAGACAAAGCAGCCTGAAGGCAAAGGGAAATAAAAGTTTTACAAATGACTTTAATACACCTAAAGAACCGATAATATTTATGTAAGCTAAAACCCAGGCATCTGAGCTAGTTGGTCAGCAGCCATGGGACATAACAGCAGTATTACAAACAAAGCCAGAAACAGTGCAAATAAAGACATCAGACAGTCACAGGTACCTACACACAACACATGTTTACATATAAAAACAACCAACCTCCATAAACATAAGCAAATTGGTCATGCAAGCCCACATCACAGACTAAACATAATTAAGCAGCATAATTTGTTTCACGTGTTTAGGCAATAATTATATAATAATAATAATCTTTAATATATATTATATATACTAATATATAACATATAATAATTATACTGTAGAAAGCAACTGTTCTTTCAATTGAAGGCATAATTCCTTAACTCATATTTTTTTCCAACTGCACAATAATACCACTACACAATTTTTAATACTCCACAGTGTATCCTCCTACATTTTTGGCTATCAGTAGCCACCTTTGGGACAGTTATTAACAAAAAGGAATTCTCATATTGATGTACGAACATATCATAGTTGGCTGTGCGTAGTATGTTACGATACTTAGTAGGTGAAACATTAAACAATATTACAAATATAGAGAAGCTAAAATCAGGTTAAAAATATATATACCAACTAAGATCCATATACTATCCAAGATCCAACTGTACACATATAGATGTATGGTTGCAAAAGTAAGTGTAAATAAATTTATAATGCATAAGAAGAAATATATGTAATAAGAACTGCTAACAATTAATTCATATTCTTAACCTGATTTTTAGCTTCTATATACACAAGGTACAGAATAATGTTTTTAACTATTTGATATTGTAACATACTATGGACGGTTGGCTAATGACAGCCCAAACATGCAGAAGGATCCACTACAGAATAATAAAAACTGTATAGTGCTAATATTGTGCAATTATTTGGAATAAAATATAAGCTAATACATCTATTGCATGGAATATTTATAATATTCAGTATGCAGCATAATTCTTTAGGTTATATGATGCCATATCATCACCAGAGACAAACAGCAGTCACACAGGTGTTAGCAATGTGCAGCTGCAGCAGCAGATTCAACAGAATCTGCACAAAACTGCAATCAGGTATGATAATTCGTTGCACACCTAAGGGAATGCCATCCTTGCACATACTGCCTGCTATGGTCATAATTTATGTAAAAAACAGGTCAGGACATTTTAAAATGCCAATGCCTAATTAACGCTTCAATCAAGGTCAGCAAACACTGACTATACAGCTCTGCTTGGAATAAAAACCTAGACTTGGTAAATGGCAAGCTAATGTAGATCGCACTGAAGCCAAAGTAATTGGAATGCTGGCCGCATAGTAAACATAACACCAAGTTAACAGTACAACCACACCCGACAGTGAACAAAGTGAATGAACCTACCACAATCAGAGACACGGCACAGGGGGACTCCATCAGCGAGCACCGCCACCCATACGGACCTACACCAAACAAGGGGACAAGCAAGACAGGAACACGTTAGCACCAAGAGCTTAGGCAAGGAAACCTGCCACCAAGCCGCTCGGACCAACCCCCCCCTCCCCCCACCCCGCACAACGCAGCACTTTCAAGGAGGTCAGAGAACAAGCCTCCGCACGACTACAACGCCACACCTGCCGAGAACAACAACCCCCTACAACAAATAGAGTCATTGTCTAGTTTATATTCATGTATTTTGTATTACTATCTGTATCTTCTACAAACTGAAACTACATCTCCCAGCCTACTTCAAACCATTTCAATCTTATTTATGCGAACGGCATTTCCAAACACGATTCAATGATGCCATCTCGGGCACATTCCCAATCAGATCAGGAGTGCCACAGGGAAGCGTTCTGGGCCCAGTGCTCTACCTAGTATATACAGCAGACTTACCAACTACCGAAAATACGCTAACTGGTACCTTCGCTGATGATACTGTGTTACTGGCGAGTCACGAAGATCCTATAACTGCACCAACCCGCCTCCAGCACCACCTAAACCTACT
>Ga0131853_10004537_pt1 | contig 24896 bp, 15 predicted proteins | sample TergutLab28metaG_FD_92764 | JGI IMG/M metagenome (GOLD analysis project Ga0131853, IMG submission 92764) | Labiotermes labralis P1 segment gut microbial communities from Petit-Saut dam, French Guiana - Lab288 P1 (version 2) (version 2) | ecosystem: Host-associated > Arthropoda: Insects >...
GAAATACGACTTTGCCTGCTGTGCTGTAGGGGATGCAGAGAAGGATGAATCTTTTATGCATTCTTAAATTTCGAAATATCGTATTCATGCATTGAAGTTTCGGTGGCCCAACCAAAAGTTACTATGCGTCATAGATTCTGTTACCAGTCAAGTCCTCACCGTAACATTTTTAACACGGTCATAACGACAGTCGTTTCGAACGACACACAATGTTCAGTGCCTTTGTTCACGTTATAACCGAGTTCGACTGTAATGTTTACGAGTAGAATTGCCGTACATTTCCCGTGTTAAAGAATTATTGTGTTTCGATTTCAGTACGGCGTTCGAGCAGTTTCTCTGCTGCGTGCAGTCAGTGTGGTGCGCTTGCGTAAATTATAGTCTCAGCATTTATAGCATGCTTTGAATTTCCGCTGTTCATGTTTCTCGAGTAAAACCTGTAGAGGGCTTACTGTGTATTCCGCACTCCATATCAGGATGAGTGTTATTATTCAGTTAGTAGGGTGCGGGATGAGTGGCGCATTGGACTGACTTGGATTGGTAGAGAGTGTTAGCATGAAACAAACGGAAACTTAAAGGCCTCTAGACCTACAGCAGCACCTGCTGATGCTGCGAGCACTTAAAGTATTTCTGCACATGATGGATCCTTCTCACCATGGTATTTCAGTTTAACAGTTCGCCTTTGGGGCTTTCTTCCCTTCAAGTATTGTTCTAAGGTTTTATACGCGACACTGTTGTTTGTGGAGTACAGTTATTCCAACACTGTGTTCTTACTCGTTGCTGGATGCACAAAGGTCCATTGGTTTTCTGTGGCAGGAAGAGTTGGATTTCAGGATTGTCATTGCATGTAACATGTACGAGTATATTAATACGGCGATATTTGTTTGTGACATCATTTTCTGCTGTTCTAAGAAACGGAAGTTTTCAAGATAGACATTTGTATAAAGCGTACTATTCGGCGGCATTGCTAACAGTCTTATTTGATTTCCTTAATTCGTTCTCAAATAATTTTTTTAAACAAATAGGCTAACTTTAAAATTGAGTGCTGCCTGAAGCAGAGTCTACGGAAGCTTTCTCCGCTTCAGGCAGTACTGATTTCAGCGTGTTTTTTCTTATTTGGGCATGACAGGAAGCTGTTGTTTCATATTTACAAGTTTCTGATCTCCGAAAAAGTTACCAAGCATGAAATCTTTTTGGGTACAATTCTTAATTTTTATAGAGATTTAGGTACAGTGACTTTTGTTGATTGAACATTTTGTGTTTTTTTTTACGCGCGAATTATTCGCACGTGTACAACCAGTGCAGCATATACAGGGTGTCCCAGGAGGAAAGGACCTAACTTCGGGAGAGTGTTCCTTATGTCAAACTATAACGATATAACCCAAAACACCTATATCCAAAGTTCAATGGTAACGGAGATATTGGTCAGAGAAGTTTGAAACTTTGCAAGCTATTACTCACTTATTGATTGCCAAATACATATTGAAACTGGCAGGAATATGTGGTTTCTGTAATGTTAATGTCTGTACATAACATCAAAGTAACTTGTGAGTGACATAAAGCCATTAAATAGAATTACAAAAACACTCGCATACGTGTCATACTTGTCCAATAACTTCCAACCACTATACAGTGTGAGCAGATGCTCGCCAATGTCGCTGTGAGCTGTATCTAGCGATAGTGCAGGAATGCAGTCAAAGGGGAGGGGGTCCATCCTGTTGTGTGTATGATGCTACTGCAGGATTAGCGCGTAGAAGGTCAAGTGCATATGACTAGTATGACGTCACGGACGGAGTACAGTACGCAGACACAAAAGACATCCACACTTTTCTCTGGCCAATATCTTCGTAACCATTGAACTTTGGATATAGGTGTTTTGGGTTATATCGTAATAATTTGACCTAAGGAACACTCTCCCGAAGTTAGGTCCTTTCCTCCTGGGACACCCTGTATAATGTAGTAAGGCCAGACCCATGTGCGAAATGAAGTGGCTGTCTGTGATTGGATAATTTCCACCTTTTGGAAGAGACTTTTCCCTCCACCTCAGTTGGTCAGTAGGTCCCGTGTTCATATATCGGCCCGGTCCCGGCTATTGTGTTTGGGCTTTCAGGCAGTTTTCCAAAAATTGCGAAACATGCTGTTATCTTCGTCATGTCTGTGTCCATCCGTCCGCCCGCACGCATGGAATGTCTCAGCTCCAAGTGCACGGATTTTCATGAAATTTGATATTTGAATATTTTTCGAAAATCTGTATAGAAAATTCGACTTTCATCACTATCTGACAAGAGTAACGGGGTCTTTGCATGAAGACCGATGTACAATTACGACAATATCTCGTTGAATTCCTCGTAGAATTAGAAATGTTCCAGATGAAATTTGTAAAGAATATCAAATCGCACATTTTATTTTCACTGTCTTTTTTTCCCCGAAATTTTGTGCCGTGTTTGAGATGTGGGAAATTAAGTTAGATCTGGAATGGCCACAGATGATATTAAGGCGCATGCGCAGCGTGTAATACGCATTGGTTTTCCACTGGAACGTTATTTACAGAAACGCGCTACATTGTTGCGTTTATACGTACATTGTCTGTCTTATTCGTCCTTTCGACAGTCCCTCCATTCATGCCCAGATAGTAAATCAGTTTGACATCTGTCGCTTCCTATTGTATACTATTTCCATTGTATTAGACTGATCTTATCATTGGTCGCTATGTACCCTCACGGCGTCATTAAGTGAACATCTCCAGGCATTGAATGTGACAATCGAAATTGAAATTGACCATTTAGCACCAACTCTATAAACGAATTTGAAAATTGCAAAATCATGCCTACTTACACGTCTTCTCCATAAGTTGTCAGCGGTGTTAATCGGCATCCGGTGTAATGTGAATGAGCAAGACGGATCTGAATGGTCGCGAAGACCGAGGGGTGTTTTTAACGTAAGGAATGTCCCTCTGGTCTATCTTGCAACAGCAACAAAGAATACGGTGGGTTTGGATTAATGCTGTAAGTGGACAAAAAGGTTGATTTTCACCGAAAATTCGACTTGGTTTATTACATTTTTCATCTCTGTCTCATCTGTGCCCAACTCTTGCTTTCCTTTACTCAGGACAATTCAGTTCACATACACAGCTTGGGTAGAGTCTGTTCCAACACTCGCGACGATGATCGAGGTAAAATACGTGGATTTTGTCAGCAACATTATTATGTTTCACCGCATTACCTTCTTTACAGTGGTCGCCAGTTGTTAGATGTTTCGTTTGTAAGAAGCCTGAAATACAGCTCTAACGACACAGAACACCACAGAAAATAAATGTCACACGCGCGAAACACCCCTGAACTTAAGCCCAGTGTATTTTTAACTGGAATACATCGCTTAGTGGTCGTAAACGAGGGACGGTCGGCATTCCCCAGCGCGTAAAACTCTACCCTAGTTGTGAAAGTCAGCTGCATTATCTTGAGTAAACGACTGTATCGCGACCATCGTCAGGGCATACCTTGAAAGTGAAGTAGCTTTATAGAACTTTACAGATCCACCAGACTAGAGGGAGTCGCATCACAGAAGATGGTAACTTTCATAATCACAGCCACGAGAGCGCGACTTTTATTTGTTAGTGGTAGGGTAAAGGAATAAAGTGAGATACTTTTTTTGAACATAACGTTGTACGTAAATCATTCAATATTTTTTACGACAATGACAGTTATTCAACAAAACATTTTAGTGTACTCTGGCACAGTTATAAATGCAGATTGTAGGAGTGTAAACTTCTCGGTAAATATAAGTGACATATCACTTTCCTCTAAAATACAAATGGTGCCCTAATATGAGGCAATAGGTTTTTCATGATGCAACGGACAATTTTACACTTTTTTTTGAACGCAAAGTAGTCTTCCTCACCCCACAGTCTTCGTGCGCCCAACGACAGCACCTCAAACAACGAATCCATTTTTTTTTGGTCATGCGAGAACACCGTGCAGAATAAGCACTCTGCACATCCATCGCTTTTATCATCACCAGAGTCATCATTTTCAAATTCAGTTTCCATATCTGATTCACTAGATGACTCTTGTATGCCTACACTGCATTTTTTAAGACCTTCTGCTCTTGGTTCCAATTAGCCATTTTATAATTGGATTCTTTGACAGCGACTACGCTTTATTTTCCTGACACTTCCTCAACTGCTTCCTGTATGGAGAAGCTGTTAATAGCTTTGCACAACCCGCACTTGATTGTTTTGCTTGATCTATGGGAGCAGAAAATTTTGCTGTTTGATGAGGAATGGATCAGGCGCCTGCTGGACTCGTAGATTTACCGACGCTGTCGTTGTGGAAAGAAATGCTTCATGTTCCAATCTAGAAACTTCATTACTGGCTCCAACAGTACGTTTATATTGAGATTCGCCAATTCATGGCATATAGATTCATGATCTTCAAATATGTGCCTCTTATAGGGAAACAGTCCAGTTTTTATGAACGATTTTACTGAAGCGTCATTGTTGCTGCTGTTATGTAAGCAGGCCTGAACAATTTGCAAACTGCTCAAGGCGTAACAACACGACCAGGATTGCTGTCTAGCCATGTATCATATACGTGTGCGTAATATGTTTTTAGCGGCGTCATGAAACGAACATAAATTTATTGCATTTTGTGCTTAGACTGTGGTGGGAGACTGACAATGGTAACACTGTGGGTAGTAAGTATGCAGCCAAAACAACCCAAAACCGACTCTATGACGTGACGGTCACGTGATTAACCCTTTGATAAGCGGAAGTAGGTCGATAACCACAAAAAAATATGCAAATGAACAAATTAGTGCACAAATTATCTACTCGATAAACACGGCATTGATTGATATGCAAATTACCTAATTGATATGCATGCTTCCTTGATTGACATGTAAATTACATAATATTCATACGGACTTCATTGATATGCAGTTGATCTGAGTGTTATGAAAATAATTTTGTCCCTGACAGCTTGTCGCCTTAACCATTTTGCTACGACTGGCAGACAGTTTGACGCCTATTAGGACGCCATCTTGCAATATGGTGGACGCGGGCTATTTTTTAATTTTTAGAATTCACAGTATAAATTCGAATTTTTTATTTTTTACAATATGACGACTATTTTTTAAATTTAACCTAACTTTAAAGTTAGCCATATTACTTATGAATTTTTAGAATATGGCGACTAAAGCGCTTTTTTAAAATTTGCATTTTGTTTAAGACGTTGTTATTCTTGAAAAAGGGGCGGTTGAGCCGTAGAATTCCAGACTCATAATTGACTGATTGTAGGTTCGAATCCTACCTCCTGAACGAACATCAGGTTACGGACATTAGGTTAAAGCGTTACGCTAGGTTACGGAAATTAGGTTAGGGCATAAACGAAAGTTTCAAAGACTTAGGTTAAGTTAGGTCAGGTTACGGATATAAATTTAAGCTAGGTTATGAATGTTAGGTTGCAGACACTAGGCTATGTTATGAACGTCAGGTTAGGGAGATTAGGTTAAGGTATTACGTTAGGTTATGGATATTAGGCTAGGTTATAAACGAAGATATCAGGGGACTTTAAGGGGAATAATTTTTATTTCTCGAACACGCATAGATGCTATACGTCAGTTCTTTCTGCATTGTCTGCTTTCTTACGCTTCCATCCCGCGTAATGATTAAAGTAATTACTTTTGTTAGTAAATGCCAATAATATAAAAACGATTAATAGGTTATACTTCTAATTGCTTTTAAGTAATTAACTTCACATTTTTAGGTTAATGGCCACCCAAAATAAAGAATGCTTCAGCCGTAGCACCTGTTTTACGGACGCTCACGACGAATTACAGACTGCAGCGGGAAATGCTCCATGTTTCTATGAGTTTTCCCCTAGTATCGAGGGTTCTTAAAAACGTATGGCTGAGGCTTTGCTGCGGTTGTTACACACGTTACCGTTATGATGCGCAATTGCCTGTGAGTTTGCTGTGTATCTAGCTGGTAAGTTGGTATCTCACCCTGATTCAATGACTATATACATCGTATGTCACCCTCAAAAGTGGTCATCGGATATTTCGATTTTGTTAAAAAAAAAAGAACGTACTCCTTCTTTTTCTTTAGATAGTTCAGGTTTTTTTATTCATTCCTAAATGCTCCATACATGGTAAAATACTTCATTATGTTCTCAAGTATGGTGAAGAAATTAGATCTCTCACAATTGTTTGTATAGAAATTGTTAAACTGTGCGGCCCGCGTTCCAATATGGATTTAACTCATTACATAAGGTCCTGTTTTGAATATTATTGCGCAAATTATGCAGTGATTGCACTACCGACGCGTGCCTCAGACAATAAAATTGTATACGTACGTCATTACCGAGCTGAAATAGGCGGTGAGACTTCTCGGCTTTGTGGACAGTGCGTGTGCGTTACAAAGAAACCTCGTGCGTATTATGATTTTGGCTGCAAAATACCTCAGTATTGTACGCGCGCAGTTTGTTGTAAACAGCCTCATTCTTTAAAAACTGCTGCAACTGAAATTGTGTTCGGTCTTTATAATAGACAGAAATTCCGTTTCGACAACATAACTACATGTAAACCATTGAAATACACGAAATTCCTGATGATGTCCTGTTAAACATTATATTGTCTTAATTATAAACCCTCAATGAGTCACGTCTCGTACCGAACGTGTAAAACGAAAAACATTGTGGTCCTGTAATAATAGAACAATATATAGTGACTCGTTCTGGTAACGTCCACAACAAATACACCGTCTGCACGGTATATCCGTATCATAAGTGTAAACGCTCGAGTGTATCTAAGTAAAAACATTAGTCGCCGGTTATAAACTCGGCAAGTGTGTACATGAACAGAGAAGTGATCAAATACGGAGGGGTCGAAGACAAGGATGTAGAGTAACGTTATAAGTGTTATGAAGCTACTAAGAATGTGGGTTAAATAAAACAATCGTTTAACATGAGTAGAAAAATACACTGTCATGGCAGTAAAATAATTATCTAACCCCATCTAGGTTTAAACCTAATATGCAAATTTAGAATTTCTAATTTAAGTCTCGCTCTACCTGAGTAAACGTAGATTTTGAAATTTCTATTGTACTAAATTCAGTCTGCACATCTTACCTCTGAGTATCAGGAGATAATACAGCATGGTATTATATAATGTAATCGCTTTTAACAATGTAATACTCTCACAATTTAGCGTAAAGACATGTAGTAACCGGCAAACGCTTAAACTGCAAGTAAGAGGTAAATCGTCGTTTATTATTCAGTTTTATAGGGGGTAGGTGGTTAATAAACATTCTTTTCAGTACAGTGAGCTATCACGTCACCCACTGAGTTCTATACATGTAAAGTATAGTGAACTAATTGGTATTTGCTGACCCTGTAACATGAGTAACCATTCTCTTCCGTTACATAAAAGTCATATAAAAAAATATCCGCTCTTACAAAACAAACTATAATTTGTAATATGCACTACAAGAACACGCTTTTTCTGGCTACTAAATATCTGTAAGTGTGATGATTTAATAGCCTGCGTTGTGTCCATTTATGTTAGAATCTTTATGAATGTATTTTCACTGTAATGATAAAATATCGTAAATTGTATTTGTTTGCAAAATGTAAAGTGTGTTTGTGTATTTATTTTCCTTATACCAGAGATAGGATCGCTCAAAAGAGATGGTTAAAGTCGTAGGATTCTACCCTAGAATAGTTCAATTATGAGTCCGGAATCTTACCGTTTCAGCCAACTCTTTTTGAGAAACACAAACTCATATAAAGTTTAATTTAAAAATACCGCGCTGGCAGCCATATTGGGAAAATAACGGACATGTGTTAGGGGTCTAACGCTGATGGATATGATCTGAGAGGGTGAAAGTCAGCTAAAAGGAAAAGTTATTGATTTTTAGTTCGAGACGTAGTACTCAGTAATGTTGACAAAACTCGTTTACATGTTCGAAACTGCTCACGCCCAAGGCGAATACTGACCTGTTGTCCACTTTCGCGTTTAAAGTTATATTTTAAAGTAGCGTGTTATGCATTATGAATACCTAATCTATTGTAAAACTTATAAACACAGCTCTGGTTGTCAGTTTGAAAAATGAACGCGTCCTTTTTATTGTAACATAGCTCCCATCCTAATAAACGTCAAACAGTCTACAGATGTAAACTATTGCGACTGGGACTAAAATAAATCACATAATTGGTTTATTACATGCCTAAAATTCGTGCATTGTATATTTTTATAAATGGAAATTGTGTGTATTTATTTTCCGTATACCCTGGAAACTTTAAGAAAAAGGGAGCTGGTTAAAGCCACTGGATTCGACCTTACGCAGATAATCTAGTCCGGAATCTTACCGCTCCAGCCAGCTCTACGAGAACCATAAAGTCGTTTAAAATTTAATTTAAAGGAAGCGCACTGGTAATCATGTTGTATGAAGTTGGGTTTATTTTAAAACTACCGCGTAGGTAGCCATATTGGAAAATGGAGGAAAGCGCCAATTCACACAAATTTTAAAAGTACCGCGCTGGCAGCCGTATTGGAAAATGGCGGAAAGCGCTAATTGAAACTTAAAGTTAGTTAGGTTTAATTTAAAAGTACCTCGTTGGCAGCCATATTGGAAAATGGCGGACTTTAAATTTACAACAAATTAAAAACTACCGCGCCGGTAGTCATATTGGAAAATGGCGGAATTTAAAGTTACAACAAATTTAAAAGGTTACAACAAATTTAAAAATACGGCGCTGGTAGCCATATTGCAAAATGGCGGACTTTAAACTTAGGTGGGCGCTCATTCAAAATAATAGCCGGCGCGATACTGTCTGCCAAAATTAAATCATCCACCTACTTTGTCTACATACTACGTCATGAGTTCATTACCCCACCGCCACATTTGTTGACATACTGCGTCATTTGTTTAAATATGAAAGGTTAAAGTTGGGTTTATTTCCAGCAGGTCAATGAAAGGCCATTGACCCCGCCGCCATATTTGTTGAAATTCTACGTCATTTGTTTACACCAGTGACCGCCGGAGGCAAGGTCGTCCGCCATATTTGTTGACATACTACGTCACTTCCGGCCTAGACTCATTGACCCCGCTTTAATATTTGTTTACATACTGCGTCAATTGTTTGCATATCAGAGGTTAAACTTAGATTTATTTACACCACGTGACCGAGAAGTCATTGGCCCCGCCGCCATATTTGTTGACATACTACTTTATTTGTTTACGTATCAGAGGTTAAAATGAGCTTTATTTACACTACGTTCCCGCTAGAGGGAATGTTATCCGCCATATTTGTTGACATACTACGGCATTTGTTTACATATCAGGTTTAATTTAGGTCTATTTACACCACGTGACCGACTGGGGAAGTTTATCCGCCATATTTGTTGACATACTACGGCTTTTGTTGACATAGCGGTTAGTGTTAGGTTTATTTAGACCACGTGCCCACCCGAGGCAAGGTCAGCCGTCATATTTGTTTACATAGTACGTCATGAATTCATTGACCCCACCGCCATGTTTGTTTATATCACGTTACCTTGACGTCACGAAAGTGGGCGGACCCGACAAAAAGGACCGCTCTCTACTGTTTAATATTTTGTATACAGGTAATAAATAACCCTAATATTATCTATCTTTTGTATTTATTTAAATAACAGTTCTTTTAAGACAGAATTATCTTGAACGCACCAGTTTCTTGTGAAGAGGGAAGTACTGTGCTGAAAGTATATTCTGTTGCGAATTGCATACAGTACCGGATGAGTACACTAAAATTAACAGAGTGACCTCTATTCATATGGTACAATCAGCGGTGTTCACTTTTCTGATGTAATCAGATAACCCAGCGTGAAGTATTCACAAATAGGTTAAAATTCCGGGAAGCAAAAAAATGTCTGGCGTGCGGAAACATTTTTGCCGATTACTGCTGAAAAGTAAGGCTCACCTTAGTTGTAACGCTGTTGTGTTGCGATTGACCTGAGTGACCAATTAACAAATATATCCCTGTCTCTCACTCCACTGCATTCTGATACAGAATATCATTGCATTCGCATTACACAACCCTCAGGTGCTAAGTGCTAATTGTTTTAAGTAAAGCCGGAAATAGCCCTGATAACGTGTCTTTTTTCACCTTGCTTGTCAAACGCTAAAATACTTATGTAAACACGCTTCAACTCGCAACCTTGTTGGGTGTCGTAGCGGTTACCCTGTGCATGATTCAACATGCGCTCGCTGCATGGTATACAGTCTCCGGCGCATTCGCTATCATTGCAAAAGCAGTCTTTACTTCACCTCCGTGCAAGCAAGCACCAGATTCTAAAAGCTTAACAGTTTGCCGATGTTTTAGCTACACTAAGTGTGTGCGGTAAACAGTTTTTCAGCCAACAAATTGTATAATAATGTACATATAATTATTACCTTTATCTACAAATTATATTTAGGAGTCCGATTTTATGTTGTCCAGTTTTTTAATACTTTATATTTATTTCATTTCTGCAGTTACATCCTTCTGCTGATTAACAAACTTTGTTCATCATCACAGTTAGAATAAACATGATTCAGAAGTAACTTTCTAATGTAAAACGGTAAAAATGCTGCAACGAAACAAGAAGAAACGTGTTTAAATCTGTTGTGTAAAAACCGCAGTTCGTGCAAGTGCTTCATAAATTAGTGCAAGAAGATTTGGACTATCACGTAAGTGATAATATTCAAACATGTTTCGAAGAAAAATCAAGAATCGTATTTCTATTGTACAAAAAGTAATTTATCACTCACTCACTGGGCAGAGGCTTGGCTTAATCACCCACAATCTTTTAAATTCTCGGATACATTCGTGCTGGAGTACTGAAATAGGTACATTTAAATACAAAGACTGCATAGAGGTCGTTCGAGAAAAAGATTGGCTGCGTTTCTGTAAAGAATTAAAAATTTCTGGTGTAGCTGGGCTAGCAGCATGTCTAGTTCGTGGGATAACATATGACGGATATCACAGAGCAGAACCTTTTATCTTTTTAGAAAAAGCTATTTGGGGAAATCGCACTGTGTGGAAAAATTATTGCTGGCAATACCTAAAGGTACGAAATGTATGCCTCTGTCCTGTAAGCTCTAGCTCTGTAATTAGTTAAATTTGTAAGTTGTAAACTTGTTTGATAAAAATTACCATTGCGTGTACTAAATAACTACTGTAAAGTAAGTTTTTAAAGAAGTGGCTTTATACTTATTTCAGCTCGCAAAATGGAGTGGCGATTCCAAAACTTTTTTTTTTACCAAATTCCAGCATCGGACAATTCTGTGAATATTTAAGTGAAAATGTTGGACAAGGGATTTATTATGATAGGTTTGAGATTGAGGACACAAAATGGTTCTCGTTCGTTATTAATATGGTTACAGCCATGAACAATGATAAAACATTATGTGGATGTTTTGTAATTTACTCGAGTTTTGTAGCGGGGACTATGAATTCAGCAAGACGAATCCATTTCTTTGTGCTCCGTAATGAAGAGTTAAATTATGAAAATTATATTGAAAAGTGTGTTGTTGACAAAGAGTGTAGTGTTTGTTACAAGTCACATACAGAACATTATTTCCCATTATCGTATCAAAGCGAAAGAATTTTTATTTCCTTTGAAGCAAGACTATTTCCAAAACTGCCGTCCGAAATAATATTCGCTCAGTGTGTTGAAAAAAATAGAGTTGGACTATCTAGCTTACGGAATAATAACATTTAAAGGCCGAGTGACATGCATAACTAGTGAGGTCATATCATCGAGTCATGTCTGTGTGTTTCAAGCGTATTTCTGTGAATCTGATTCTCCAATCAAACGGGCTAATTGGAAAGCGTGTACGCAGTACTCTTCATTGCATCCTGACGATACTTGTGTCCACCGAATACTGCATTTCTCACCGGAATCTCGCCGCATTTCTGCATACACAAAGTCATCATCATCATCATCATTGGCACAACAGCCCCTTTTGAGCCAAGGCCTTATTCAGAATCTTCTGCCAGCTGTCCCCGTTCCTTGCAGTATTCCTCCAATTCCTCTCCACCAACTTCCTGGCATCTTCTATCACACCATCTTCCCATCTTTGTTTCGGCCTGCCTCCCTGTCTTCTTCCTTCTACCATTGCTACGAAAACTCTTCTTGTAGGGCTCTGTTCCTCCATACGTATAACGTCCTGCCCATTTTAATCGATTCCTTTTAATGTGTTAGTGTATCACTTTCTTTGTTGTATTTTATTCTCCATTCTCCATTGTCATTTGTAGGTCTAAAAGTAGCTCTCAAAATTTACCTTTCAAAAACTCCTAAAAAGCTTCATCAGATTTTCATAATACCCATGTTTCAGAACCGTATGCCAGCACTGGTCTGATCAAGGTCTTATATAATTTTATTTTATTTTTTATGTATAAAAATTGAGACCTACATTTTTTCTACAATCCATAAATGCCTTTATTAGCCATTAAAATTATTTTCTTGATTTCTGCAGAATTATCGTTATTGACATTTATAAGGGAGCCCAATTACGTAAAATCCTTTACGGCTTCAAAATTAAAATTCTTAATTTGGAAATACCTCTGCTGATTTTTACTTTCTCTTGTAGCCAAATACTTAGTCTTTTTCTCGTTTATCCTTAAGCCCGTTTCTCCAGCTGCTATTTCAAGTGATAGAAAGGCTTCCTTTAATGCCGTTCGGGATCTCGCTATTATATCTATATCATCAGCATATGCCAGGAGTAGGACAGATTTATAAAATATAGTTCCACTCGTCTGTATTCCTGCCTTCCTTACAGCCTTCTCCAATGCTAAGTTAAAAAGCAAACAGGCCAGTGAGTCACCTTGTCTAAGGCCTTTCTTTGTAGCTATTAATTCTGATAAATCAGTTTGAATTCTGACCTGACTTTGTGTATTTTCGATGGTCATCTGGGTAACACTAATCAGTTTATTTGGAATGTTAAATTCACTCATTGCGTTGTATAGCTGGTCTCTCTTTATTGTGTCATTGCAGACTTAAAATCAATAAATAAATGGTGTGTCTCAATACAAAATTCTTTTGTCTTTTCTAATATCTGTCTTAGCGTGAATATCTGATTTGTTGTGGATCTCTTCTTCCGGAAACCACATTGTTAGTTCCGAATTATATTTTAAGCAAGTGGTGAAATTCTTGCAAACAATATATTAGACAATATTTTGTAAGCTGTATTTAGAAGGCTTACACCTCTATAGTTCGAACATTCCATTATATCTTCTTTTTTATGTATGGGGCAGATTATACTCACATTACATTGTGTTGGCATCTTTTCGTTTTGCCCAATATCTTTTATAATGCTATGTAAGTGTTTTACTAATTCGTTTCCACCATATCTAAATAATTCTGCTGGTGTATTGTCTGTTCCTGGGGCTTTGTAATTCTTATTTTTTGAACTGCCACTTCCACATTTTCTACTGTAGGTGCGGAGTCTTCCTCATTAGTATCTTTATGGTCCTGCAATATATATGGTCCTTTACCCTGTTCCGTGCTATTGATGAGTTTATGAAAATGATCTTTCCATCTGTTTAATATATCACCCTTTTCAGTAATGATATCTCCAGTCTTGCTTTTACATACTGCAAGCCTCGGTTTAAAATCCTTTCTAAGATTATATATATATATCCCTATAAAGTTTTCTAATTTGACGCTGTTGTTTTAATTCTTCCAGCCTTTCAACCTGTTCGTTTTCATACTGTTTCTTCTTCCTCTTATGTACCTGTTTTTCTTTTCGTCGTGCTTCCCGAAACTTATCGGTTGAGGCTGTAGTATAGCTTCGTTGCTGCATGTTGACATATGCTTTATTCTTTACTTCTGTGACTTCTTGGCATTCTTGCATACACAAAGTGTCATTGTAAATTATGTGATGGATAAATCTCTGTGTAAATAAATTACACGAACAAAAAGCAGTGTTAATGGGTAAGTGTATAAAGAAATTGTGCTTCCATAAAAAAGACATGAAGTGTATGTACTAATTACCTACTGTTAAACAAAATAAGGTTGTGTGTTAAATATGTGTCCTCTCTTTCAATCAACTGTGACTGTAAGTAAATATTACACGTAATTTTTCAAAATACAGCAGAGTCTAGTACGCTGTCTGTGGTAATTTGTTCCCCGCTGGTACAAACAAGTCTGCTTGTAAAAATACCTCCCTGCGTTCGCTTGTCATTCACTCCACCAACCCCTCCGAAGGAATACACATCGATACATTCTATCCTAAAAGCATCGTAGCGTGTATTGTATGTGTAAAAACATATTCGCTATCTAATTTACCTGTATTACAACAGTGGCATTAATAAATATTCTGCATTTATATATTTATAATTATAGTTTGTGTCTTTGTTTATTATCCTTATTACAATATACCTGAGATAGGGTCCATTAAAAAGGGGTGGTTCAGGAGGTCGGATTCGAACCTGCAATCTTTCAATTATGAGTCTGGAATTTTACGGCTCAGCCGCCTCTTTTTCAAGAACAATGAATTATTTAACTAGTAATATACATTCAAAAAAAACCGCTTTAGCCGCCATATTGTAAAAAGTTAGTTATAATTAAAAATGGCTAACTTTAAAATTAGGTTATAATTTAAAAATAGTCGCCATGTTGTAAATATTAGAAAATTCGAAATTATACTCAGAATTCTAAAAATGAAAAATAGCGCGCTCATGCCATATTGCAAGATGACGCCCAACCAATATGGCGTCCTAACAGGCGTCAAACTCTGCTAGTTAAAACAAAAGTGTTAAAGTTGCCACGCTGTCTGGGACAAATAATTTGCATAATACTGAAATCAATTTCATTTCAATCAAGGCCGTTTGAATATCAATTATATAATTTGCATATGAATTAGGGGTCATTGACCCACTTCCGGGTATGAAAGGGTTAATCGCGTGACCGTGACGTCATAGGTTCGGTGGCTGAAGGTTTCTTACCTACATGCTTATTGGTACTGTGTTCCCTTGCTTTAACCACCACATCTAAATTTTTCGTGTGTGAATAAAAATCATCAATCAGCAAGACAGGATCATCTGCCTAAAGCTAAAGGAATGAACAAAACGATTGAACCATTAAGTACACATGTGGGTCTCATTCCAACCACTTAGACGTGAAGCCGAATTTGATCCCCTCTGTCCTCCATCCGTAAGCACCTCTTTTATATTTTTTCTCGGAAACACAATGGTGAACTTATGTTCCAGTGGCATTCATACAGGTGAGAACAGTGATTAGGTTTCCTCTTTCTGCCGATGTTAGAGAGCTCACTTCTTTTTTGCACCTCATGCTGACAACTTTACTATGCCTGTGTTTCACAGTTGTTATCCCTGTTTCAACATTGTATATCCTGTGGGATTAATTATTAACCTTTCTTAGTTCAGATTCATAGATGTCAAAAAATGTTGCTTTTCTGATGTAAAGACTTTCACCAAGATGCAAATATTCCTTTCCGGAGTTCTCATAGATATTACTGGATGCCTTTTTGAAAAGTATCGAAGCCATTTCTTCCCAGCTGCTGATTTTTCTTTGTCAAACATGTTTCACAACATTTCTTCTTCCCAAACGAAAAGTCATGCTTTTTATGTCCTGTCGACTCAGTCCATAGCATCTTTTTCCTACTTATGCAGTGCTCCTTAAAGCACAGTTTCTACCTTCGCTGGAAAACCGGACGTATCCTTCACATACTTCTACAGAGTTCCTCTCGGCACAGAAGAGTATTTTGAGGCTCTTAAATAACCCATTTCTCCACTTCTCACAACTCTTACGGCACGACACATTGCCTCCTTACTCCAAATCTTTGTTTTGTGCTAGGCGACATGTAGAAGAACGCCTTTAAAAAGAAAACATTTTGACGGTAAAACTGCGTGAAGCAAACCTATTCAAATTTTTTTATAACGGCAGTCTCCTAATATGAGATACTGGTACCAAATATGAGATAGTGTCTTATATTAGATGCCAGGCACTGTCATATAAAGAACTTGCCATATTGACATGTAAATTATTATTCAGGGTTAGGACCACTTTTTGAAAAGACAAATAACTAGCGTATATTATAGCTAACAATATGAAGTAAATGTGTTCAAATAAATTAAAGCTCTGGATTTACCTTCAGTTGGGAAAACCGATGTACTTGGAGCCCCGTAAAAAACTCGTGGGCTCAAATATAAGATACACTCTTCTGTGAACTCCCTCCGGTAACACTTAGCTTCCGACTGGTTACTGATAACGTTCAATGTGTGAAAGAAGCAGTTCGCAATGTTACCACGATTTTTCAGCACTTACTTTGGCCACAACTGGGATGTTTTGTGCTAGGAAACTGTCTCATAAAAGGTTCCATTACCGCCCTGTGTTTGCGAGCGTTGCGTAATATGACACTCGCTGTTTAACCCTGGTTCACCCTGTTCCATCTCTTCTCCACATCGGCCCCTCCCATCTTCAGTTACCTTTCCATCACAGACGCCTTGTTCCGTGTTTTGCTAGAAATAGCTTTGGACAGCGATTTTCATTTCATGTGATACGTCCGTCTTAACCCGCACGATGTTCATGTCCTTTAGACGTCCGGTGGGTAACCTTAAGGCGTTAAATGCCTTTTGCGCTTGCTTTGGTACTGTACAGTTTTTCTTGCGCGCGCGCGCGCGCGTGTGTGTGTGTGGGGGAGGTGGAATTTAGTGTACGGTTTAGCACGAATACGTCACTTCCAGGAGCGTAGGCCGAGCGCTAATTTTAGTCTGGTAATTCGAGAGACAATTCTAATTTTCTCATTATCGTGGACAAAATAATACACTGGATTAACAATAGCGCTTTAGGAACGTTGCAATCTGACCCTGTTCTTTGCACGATGCGCATCGAATTACCGTGTATGGTGTGAGGTATGCCTGTCTCGTTCATCATTCCTTATGTTAAAACAGTAACGTAGTAGCCGAATCGGGTGCTTAACGGAAAGTTGGTAAACCCCACCTTGTTTCTTGTCACACATTGCATATTCTTAGTTCTTTACGAAATTTAAATCGGCGCTGTCGATTTATGCATTAAACGTTTGACAAAAAATTGAGCTTGGTTAGTCCACTGTCGGATCATCGAGGAATCTGGGTTCAATTCCATTGAGGTGTGGACTTTTTTCCTCTGCAGGAATTAGAGCTTCGCGTAGTCTTCATCGACCTTTGCGATGTTGGCCGGTCTGTGAATCTGTCCACTGATGCGCATCTAGTGCATTGGTTGCTAATAGTGCGTAGTACTGCATTAATTTAGTTGATTTTTTGCACGGTATAACTAGAACATACTCTACTGCCTCCCGAGTTGAGGGTTTTGGCTTAAACTAGGTCCCTACACAGAGAGGTTCCACAGTTAAAGTAACTTCGCATACTCACGCTAGCATCGTCTTAGCCCCTAATTTCGGTAATGCTGCCACCCGTTTTGGATTTTATAAGCAGACCACTGATTTCGTACAGAATTATCGTAGTTCGTACTGGCGACGAGGGTTCTGATCTCACCGATGTCATCAGCTTCTAATGGTTAATGGGGGTTGGTACACCCACTGCTTCCTATCATTCTTTAGTGGCTGGCGTATCCTCGACGTGGCAACAAACGCTTTAGTTGAACGCTCTTGAACCGCTATACAAACATAGCATTCGCTAAGACACGCCAAGCAAACATTACTGAAATTCCAAATGGTACAGAATAATTTGTGCAAACACAATGCCCATACTTTACTGGTAGCAAACGTGAGCACTGAGCGTTTAGGCGGACGTGGGGTTGTCTTCTACAGGAACGATCTGCTAGGGAAACCTTGTACCCATTACACAGTCACGCCCTTCTTTCATCGTAAAAAACAACAGAACTTTACGCAATTCACTGCCACCACGTTTGGGAATGTTAAATTAAAACCTCATTTCCATGTATTCAAGTTCCCAGTAAAGAATTTACCTGTCTTACGGTCCTACTAGGCTCATCAAGATAATATTAAAATAATTCCCTTAAAGTTAGTACTCTAGTTATGGCAATTTCACACACGTTAAAACAATGTTTCCCAAACATTTAGTACGTCAGAGTTCTAATCAGAATTTACCAATACTCATATAACAAAACCTATTCAAGGAATTACTTGGGTTCGGATTATATCTAAATCTTTACCACAATTTACGTCCTACCGGAATATAAAATACGGGTTGCATGTTACTTTATATAAAAAAAATATGTATGTATTTTCAACTGCGCTGTTTTCCTAGAAATACAAAACATGTTAGTTCTACGTGATTGCCACACAGGTTTGCAACTACAGTAGGGAACCTGTCAACTCAAACGCTGGAACACCTTCGTTATTTCAATAACCTCCCTTGAGCAGAAATTTGAAGAAAATAAGATTACCTATATGGTTCTCATCACCATCGGGAGTTACAGATGTACCACACACCACTCACCTGGTATGAGCAGGATAATGAGAGGTAGAAGGCTCATATTGAGGCTGTTCCCAGGACACTGGTTATTGCGTCTACTCTCACCGAAGGATGGATCACAAGAGACACTGTTCGTCGGAACTACAAGCCGGTACACGTGTTCGCAAAACTCCTAACTCGTCGCTTTTTGGGTCCGCTTAGCAACAGCGTTTGCAGACGCAAAGGAATTTGACTGTCACTAAGAGGATGTAACGTGATAAAGCCATCTTGTTGTTAGCTCTTGTAACTTTATAAGCCTAACTTATAAGCTAACCACAATTTTGAATTTTTCCAACATACCAGCAAAAAACATACAAGTTACACAAATAAAATCACCGTCATTTCCTACAGTTTCCCTGGCATAAGCTGTAATGCACCCTGTATCGTTATTTTTCCCCAAAAATTACTTTAGTATCCAAAATTATAAATGCAATCAAAATGTCAACTGATTTCTCTGTTTCCAAGCACCACAATACATTGCTAATTTGGGTTAAAACGGCATGTACTCTTGTACCTGACTGTACGGTGTCATAACCCAAGTCATGGAAACGTTATCTTATAGATGACATTATGACAACATGTAATTGTATCTTTTGTGCAAGATTAATATTTAAAGTATGGCGAGAACGCTGGGGGCTAGCCGTGGTGCAGTTCGTTGAGGCACCACTGTGATACAAGCCGGAAGGTCGCGTGTTCGATTCGATTGTGTCACTGGAATTATTCATTTATGGTCCTGGAATTGGCTCAGCTTCTAACAGAAGCAAGTACCAGGAATATTTTCTTGGGGGAGGGAGGGTTAAAGCGGCGGGTGAAAAGACTGACAGCCTTACCACCATGGTGTGCCGATTGCCTGAACATCTGTGAGCTTCAACCTCCCGGAACCCTCGAGGCCTGTACGTGGATTGCTGTAACATTATGACGGGATCGAGATAGGCCTTCTTAGACGTGACAGGAGAGTGGCGCTGCCTCCATCTTCACAATGGAAATATGACGTCTTATTCAGAGAATGGTTGCAGCAGGTTTGTATGGAGAGTCGGTGCCTACATACCAAACTGCAGGACGTGTTACATTCAAGAAGAGGATGCGTGAGTTTTGTGTTCGAGAGAACGTGGAGTCACGTTATTTCATGCCTTACGCAGTAGCTCGTAAGCTGTTACCGGTGGCTGTCATAACCGAATGGGCGATAGGCTTGCGTCTGATCTGCCTGAGGAAGACACAAAAGGCATGTGTAACCTCAGACTATTTGAAAAATTTGGACTTGAGAATTGAAGCCAAATAAGAATTTCTGTATATCTGGTTCAGCATGATTAAATCCGCACCCCATCTCGTGTTTCTGGTACCGTGATGAAGTAGGGATGTTTGGAAATCTAATCGATAGTATTAAGTTGGGCGATCGAATAATTTTGTCGTGATTTGCGCAAAAGGAGGAAACTTAATTGTTAAGGGTTTGTTGGAGTAAAATCGCAATTCCAGTATTGCCACTTGCAAATAACACTGCTGGAATGACACGGCATGAATGGAAGTGTGTATTTGAAGACAGAACGTTGCTGTTCCTAAGAAAGGGGATACATCTCTACGATGCTGTCACATTGCCTGTGGTGTTCGTTCCGGTGACATTGTTGAAACGTGATAAATGCGACGTGAACTACTGTTGAACCCCATCGGAGTTGGAAACAACGCGATGGTAGCTGTGCATGTCGCACTGGAGTCTATTTAGAATAACCCTGCCACGTCGGCGTGGGATAAGAATTGCATAAAGACAGTATATTAAACAATTCGGCGACTTTGTGGCATCTGTGGTAATGGAAGAATGGGGGAGATGATATAGTGGGAGGTGTTTGGTTTTCATGCTGTACGTCCTGACAGAGTATATTTGGCTCAAGTTGAACATCAGTACACTATAAGGTGCTTTACACGAATATTTAAGTGGCTTACTATTCAAGTTAGAAACAAGACAGGCAGTGTACGTATAACGTAACACTGAGGCCCGTTCGTGCTAGCGTTTTTGCAGTGGAAGAGCAATAAGTATTACATATTCTGAGTGTGTTTGTAGCCTTAGGTATCCAGCATGCAATGCACATGCGCAATATTGTCATCTGCCCTGTCCCGCTCTACAACATATTTCCACATCATCTCATAAACTGCACGATTTTCGAAAAAAAAATCTTATGGAACATGAAATATGTCCCTTGATTTCCTCTACAACAATTGTCTGAAGCATTTGTCATGCTAAGAATAACCGAGCGATATATAAAAAACATATTAGTTTTCACGTAAAGTACTTATATTCTTGTTGGATTTTAATGAAAGTTGAATTTTCTCGAAAGGTCGAAAACTACTCAAGTATAAAATGTCATGAAAATCCGCCCAGTGGGAGATGAGCTCCATGCGGACAGACCGACGGACGTGACGAACTAATGGTGGCCTTTGGCAATGTTTCGAACACGTTTGAAAGTTTTTACGTTCTACCTCGTGGAAAACATTCACCCGAGTAGTTGAGTAGCTGCTTTCCTAGCTTTTGGCATGAAATATTGTTGGATGTACTGAATACTTGAATTGTATGTTGGATTCGCCAGAAATGGAGTGAAATCGACAGGATGATGCCAGAAATGCTAAATAATTCAAGAACGTTCTTGCGTGCTGTATGATGTCTATGAGTGAACTGTCCTGGGGGACAGTATGCCACCTTTTGAGGCATGTCGTGTTTTATCCATCCTTTTACCGCTGTTGTAAATTTAATATTTATTTGGATATTGGAGGTTTGTAACCGTGCGAATTATGTTTGGTGCGAGATGCAGTCATGAGTAGAACGTAGAACTAGAGCCACGAACGTCAGCACCGGTAAGCTTTTTTGTAAGTTGGTGCATTTCACGTATATTTAACGTGGCCATATTTTGTTATTGGGTTTATGCTGGACAAGGTAGTAACTGTACGAAATTTGTTTAAGAATCTTTTCTCCTATTTAATATATGATGAAATGTAAAGACCGTGTGCAATGCATCGTGTTCGGCATGTCGAATAATGGGACTTCTTTCAATCTACCATGTTACTCTCAGTACGCGGTTCTCAGGGATTCTCTGTCCAGGTTCCGCTGTCAGTGAGAGACAAGTTCCACTCTCAAATACGTCTTTTTTTCTGGCGCAGCAACCCAAATTTGGCTTAGGCGGCCTCGTTTAAATCACACACACACACACATATACACCCCCCTCGGTAGGACCGTTCTGATCGAATTATAAGCTCGTAACATAGACCGCTACATACACTACACACTAACAAAGATAACACATGAACGTGCATAACCTCAGTGGGACTCGAACCCATGGACCTGGAAATCGAGCGGCGGAATAGGAAGACCTACGCCTTAGACCACACGGCCACCGAGATCGGTCCAATTATTATTGCGACGATAAAATTGAGAACGCTGGGATGAATGTGGTGCGCAGGTGTGTTAAGGTGGTTGGTAAGTCTAAGGGAAAAGGGCCTCTCTGAAGAGACACGTATGGGTGGGAGGATAATATGTAGCTGTAATCCGTTTAATGCCGAGCTAAATCCTATTTGTAAGTCCCCACTCATCGAATTGTTCTGCGGGGTATTTCAATTTCGCGCGTGCTTTTCAAAATAACGGAAAATTTGGAGAATTAAGCGGGATAAATTAGTGAAATAAAAATAACTTTTTGGGGAAGGAAACAGACTTTGCTCAGTGTGCCTTAAAATGCTGCCTATTACCTAATGGAGAAGATACGTTTCTAAAAATTTTATAAATGTCGCATTTTCCTTTACGTACGCTACAGTCGAGGTTCAACTGTTTGTACGGAGGACGGATGAAAAGATGTATTGTAATTTGTCCTTTGTGTGGCAATCCGTGAAACAATTGTGGTCCACACAAAGCGCCACGTCACACTTGGTACCTTTGAACATCACTTCGCTACACGCCCCTCGCTGAACACACGCGACATTGCCGTTTCTTGGGATAACGGCCAGGCCAGTGCTTATTGTGACGTGTGTCCAGTCTTCCGATGTTTATAGAAGCTGGGGCTGGTCTTCCCACAGGCATGGATGGCCGTGGTTCATGCCTAGCCCATGCCAGCACTCTGATAAGGAAGAGTCGAAAATCTCTATGTCAAATTTTCTTCCCACCACATGAAGATAAAAGGATTAACTGTTGGGAATGGCCAGGTCTAACAAGTGGAAAAAGAGATGTACTGTCCATTTCTGTGTTCTACGACTGGCTGTGTTGTTATTGGCCATCCTATCAGCATTGTCAACATGTCCCATGTGACGGTTATAATCCGCCACAATTGCCGGCGTTATCGCGTTTCCGTGTTCAACAGGATAATTTCCTTCTCTGATTGGATCGCGAGTGTTGGTCAGTAGCCACACACATCAGTCTTGTCCCTCCGCACCACAGCTGTCGTCACCCTGTTTCATTCTCAGTGTTCTGTGTTAGAGGTCCTTGGGCATGCCCTTTCTATGTAACCTCACTGTCCCACAACTGGATTTTTTTGGGGGACTGAGCCAAGTCATCACACAGGTCGGGGAGAAAACGAAGTTGTCCATGTAGAGTATGGCCAAATCCTTCTACTCCCCTTCTCAGAATTGTCACTGTGGCGTACGTTCCTGTCACGTGTTGTGCCGCCCTTTGTCTTTCTTTGCCGAGGTAAACATTCATGTTTGATTATATCCACTGAAGTCGCTTAGTTTCAACATTTTAATGCCGAAACCCTCACGTTCTTTCGGGATGTACTGTTTGAAAACTATCCTTCTTGAATTTCACAGTGACTTCTTTTAGTGCCAAATATTACGATGGGTTGTAAAATTTTGGAGAGTTCGTCCTTAGAATTTGAAATAAGTCTCTTATTTTCCAGTCTGTCATCCATCCTGTCAACTCCATTTCTGTTATTTTCCGTGAAATTGAGAAAGCGTAGTATGACAATACCTAGCACGTACCGTCTGTTGTCCGTAGACTGGACAGCGATACTGTTCCGTTTTCTTTCTGTGGTTCTCCAGTCTGCCATGAACTGTGTGTCTCATCTGTAATATCAGAGCCAAAAGCGCAAGCATTTCTGTTTTGTCACCCCACGTTGGTGGAAAAGGCCCGTCGTCACAATTCGCTAAGAACAGTTGGTAGTAACGTTTCATTTCCACAACCAGCAAATAGTTTCCGTGAAGAACAGTATCCCAACGATAATTGGACTGGACTCGTCGTGTGTGCAGCTGCGTTGTTTTTTCCCTCTGGTAGGGGGAAGATGTGCACTAAACGCCTTCGGGGTTTAGGAGGTAGTGTCCACTGAGGAAGTTGTGACTGTTGACTTTACACATTACCATCATCCTAATCATCACAGCTACTGGCGGAAAAATCTTGGCTTGGAGGCTCTGACAGGGAAGACCATCGCGAAATTGGGCGTGGCTCCTCGTCCTCCGTGTCAGTAGATGCGTAGTGTTTCTTTTCGTCGTCCGAATTCCTTACGATTTCTCGTATTTGATTCTCAGATAATACATGAACCCGTTTCGCACGCGACACCTCACCACGTTGTATTTTGCGGGAAACTAGCGCAGCTACCACACACAACAACCAAATCTCAACAGCGAAACTTCGAATATCTGCAAGGTACTTTTTGGAAATGTTTCCTTCCCCTGCCTAAGAACCCGTACTCGGCAGCCTGTCAGTAATACCACAAGATTGTATGACCTAAACATTCTATTAAATTCCATTTACTAAATGCATGACTGAACTAACTGCATTGTAAGTTTTTAAGACTTATGACACTTACACATTCATGGTCTTATACATAGCTGACTGATCACCACACATAAGATAACGGACGCCTTGCATGATTGTTTCAATCTTGGGAATCTGTGCAGACAGATACAAAGCGAATGCTTTCAGCGTTGCCAAATGTAGGTCACGAAATACTACACATTAAAATTACTGGCATTAGGAACTCGCCACATCCTCCACGTTAGCAGGGTAAGGGTTAAAATACGAGTAAAGTTTCACTTCTGCCCCACCTCTTGTCCTGCATGGCTTGTTCTGGTGTGAACTTGGAGTGGGTTCATTTTTCCTCAGATGGAGCCCTACTGTGTTTGTCAACACATTACTGAAATGTCGAGTTCTGTAAAATGCGTGCGATTTCACGAAATGTAAAAAAAATGTTAGCTACCTCCAGTGATGAGAAAATTACTGGAGAGAAGCAAACCTTGGGTGATTACCAATGTCAACGAAACAGTAGAGAAAGAAGGTGAGGTAACTGAACTTACCCCATGCTTCTTACTTCCAAGTCGTCTCCAACCAGCTGTAAGTAAAGACAAGTAGCATAAGATTGGCCAATAAATCTTCCTGTTGGCCAATCTCCCTACGTGAGGGAGGTGTTGTATCCAGAGGCTCTTGGCGGCTCACTGGCCATCAGTTGACCCTCCCCACTCGACGATGTGTATGCATTC
>Ga0131853_10004539_pt1 | contig 24889 bp, 19 predicted proteins | sample TergutLab28metaG_FD_92764 | JGI IMG/M metagenome (GOLD analysis project Ga0131853, IMG submission 92764) | Labiotermes labralis P1 segment gut microbial communities from Petit-Saut dam, French Guiana - Lab288 P1 (version 2) (version 2) | ecosystem: Host-associated > Arthropoda: Insects >...
ACAACTGTTCTTGCTGGCATAACGCAGTCAAGAATATTACATAACATTCTTGGTATACGCCCACTTTGTAATTTTTAAACAACCCATTCAACATAAAGCCACTAGTAAATCAAAACCTTATAAAACTTCTTATCACTTTCTGCACACATTACTGATAACAGCTGTTCTTGCTGGCATAATGCAGTCAAGAATATTATGTAACATTCTTGGTATATGCCCATTTTGTAATTTTTAAACAACCCATTCAACATAAAACCACTAGTAAATCAAAACTTTTCACACTCATTCCAACCTACTGCCAGTTTAAAAAGAATGCACAAATACTGGAAATGTTACAAGTGAATTCTCAACCATAAAATATACAAACATGCTTGTTTTTCATTTATCAAGAATCCTGTACAGACTCACCATTATAATCAATTGGAGACCCACTGCGAAAAAACTTGAGTGTGGGATAACCCCTTACACCATGCTCCTCTGCAAGTTCAGTTTCTTCAGTAGCATCTACTTTAGCTAGTTTGATTGCAGACTTTTGCTCAGCCAATTTTTGTGCTGCTTTGATATATTCTGGAGCCAAAGATTTACAATGGCCACACCAGGGTGCATCTGCAACATATTTAAAAACCTGTAATGGCGAACACATCTGCAGTCAACTATTTACAAAATACGTAACTCCAAAAACTTACCATAGTCACTGTACCAACCACCATACATTAAGTAAATTGTCCATTTTAAAATAAGTAATCTGGATAAAATGATAACAGTTTTTCCATAGTTATTAAATCTACAAGAATGTCAAATGAGATCTTAATCGAGTCTACAACAATGTCATAAAATCCCCAACTTCTCTAATCAAGCAAACAACAATATTATAAAATCCCTGACTTCTCTAATGAAACCTACAACAATGTTATACAGTCCCAAATTTCTCAATGAACTTTAACTTTAGACTGCCAGAAGTAAAACTGCCAACACTTGGGGAAAGCCAGGAATGAACATAAAAGCCATCTTGTTAGGAACTACTTTTGAAAATTGTTATAATGAACATCCATAAAGGAAGTGCTTAAAATGAAGGTGACTAATCAAATCATTCTGGATAAAAAATGTTATCCTAACATGTGTCATATTTGTGTAAGTTACAGTAGAAAAGGCGTGAATGTTTGCAGTGTGTGAAGAGCCATGAAAACAAAATGTAGCTGTACATGAACCTACAGTAAAGTACTTTTAACTGTCCTTGAATTCTAACATGCTGCACTTTCAAAGGCAAGCAGGTATACAGAGAATTATGTGCGATGTCCCCCAGTAATGAAGACACACAAGGCGTGACACTAACAGTTGTCCATCACTACTAAATCCTTTTAGTACAACCAATTCAACATAAAACCACTAGTAAATCAAAACCTTGTAATACTTCTTATCACTTTCTGCACACATTACTGATAACAACTGTTCTTGCTGGCATAACGCAATCAAGAATATTACATAACATTCTTGGTATATGCCCACTTTGTAATTTTTAAACAACCCATTCAACATAAAACCACTAGTAAATCAAAACCTTTCACACTCATTCCAACCTACTGCCAGTTTAAACAAAATGCACAAATACTGGAAATGTTACAAGTGAATTTTCAACCATAAAATATACAAATACATGCTTGTTTTTTATTTATCAAGAATCCTGTACAGACTCAGGTATGAACACAAAAGCCATCTTGTTAGGAACTACTTTTGGAAATTGATATAATGAACATCCACAAAGGAAGTGCTTAAAATGAAGGTGACTAATCAAATCATTCTGGATAAAAAATGTTATCCTAACACATGTCATATTTATGGAAGTTACAGTAGTAAAGGCGTGAATGTTCGCAGTGTGTGAAGAGCCATGAAAACAAAATGTCCCTGTAGCTGTACATGAACCTACAGTAAAGTACTTTTAACTGTCCCTGAACTGTAACATGCTGCACTTTCAAAGGCAAGCAGGTATACAGAGAATTACGTGCGATGTCCCCCTGTAATGAAGACACACAAGGCGTGACAATAACACTTGTCCATCACTACTAAATCCTTTTAGTATGTTGTATGGTTTCAATGTCACACGATTCAGCTCTTACACAAGAATCCATCATCAGGCTGATAAAACACCAAAGAAAAATTACTATTTAAACTGTTGCGTTATTTTATATCATCCATATATACAGTTGTGGTCTCAAATCACAAATATCAAAAGAACTATTATAAGCTGAGAGCAGTTAAATCTAAGAAACTGTACTACATCCACAGATCTGTGACAAATTTTTAACTTACCATTTTTGTCACACATCTGTGGAAATTGTACAGTTCCTTAGATTTAACCGTTCTCAGCTTACCACACACAATGTTTGTGAAGCTGAAATCTCAACAGTATATATGTGGATGATATGGAATAACATAATAAGATTTATATAATAATTTTGGTGTGTTTTCAGCCAGATGATGGCTTCTTATGTACGAGGGGAAACATGTCACATTAAAACCATATAACATATTAAAAAAATTTGATTTTAAAGTTATACATTCCATTGTGCATCATTTAGAAGACAAAATGGAATAATAATAATAATAATGATAACAACAACACCACTGACACAACTAAACACTTAATATTCTTTAACACAGCTACACATATCTGCCTTGTAAGGTCAACTTCATGGTACATTTAAAAAGATATAAAACTGCCAGTGCTATAAATAAGATCTCATTTTTTACAGTTTGTCTCGCATTTATATGCCGATTAAGATGTCCAGTAAAACAGGATTAAAATAGAAAAAAAATTGGAGGAAGCAATAAGCCAGAGAGGCCTATGGAAAAACCAGGTCACTATGTTGTTGTTCAGCGATATGCAAGAGACTGTATAGTGTGCTCAGTTCTCAGATGATGGTGAATGGTAGTCAGTTCAGGCTGATTCAGCTGCCATGCTTCTTACTCACAGCACAGTTTAACAGTTTACACCCATGAATTGGAAGGAATTCTTCACAGCTCGGCACTCCCCAAGTCTCTTTTCACTGACGATGCACCACCAACTCACAATGGAGTGAATGCACAGAACACATAATCCCAGGATCCAGAGAATTCTCATGTAACAACTGCAAAGAATTTCTAGTGGGTCTGAAGGTTTTTCTGCATTGCAGCATCAATGATTCTCAGAGATGCCAGTGTCACACTAGCTTCAGGTTGTGGCTGATTTTTTGCAAAATTGACTGCCTTTACTTCGAAAAACTTTCCTTTGAACAGTTTTCTGAAACTGTGCAAAACATAGACTGGTACCTTAAGTGGAAATGTGCAGGAAAAATGACCCATTTGAAGGTACAATTTCAAAGGATAACTTCTGCTGTCAGTCACGAGGACAATATAGGCTAATTACTAACCTACACACATATGACATTACACAGTACAGGTATTACATACACAAATTAACCTACAAAGTACTACACTAGTCTAAAGAGGCCTAACCAAAATAAAGACACAACAGTGCAAAAACATCTGAATATTAACTACAGCAACCCTATACTGCCTAACCGAAAATACCAATACAGCACAACTCAGTAACTCACTTGTAATAGTAGTACTGTTAACAGCACAAGCCTTGGGGTTTGCCCATGGTGAGCACACCAAGGCTTAAGTAAAACTTAAATTCTACGTGGTCTGACATTACAAAACCAGGTTCAAACTGCAGCCCTTCTTGGTACGACAAAAATCAGAACACCAACACATTTTCTCTCTTTTCTTTCCTGTAGAACACAGTGGTTTTCCGGTAACTTTTTTTTTGTCAAAATACATTCGTGAAACGATGCTCGCTTTGTTTATGTCATCAACCAGCTAATTACACGTCCATTCTTAATCGCCCAGTATCTTCAGTTTTGTATCTTTGCATCTATAACTTCCCTCAAGTTGTTCACCTCCGCGGACACGCCACGTTTGGTCTCGTCTTCATTGTTACTCTACCAGCAAGATCATCAACAAATGAAACAAGATTAGAACACAGTTTTCGTTAAAGTGCCGTTCTGGGATCTTTTCTCTGTAAATGCTTAGCAGGCCAACAATACATTAAAAATGTTCAACATGTTGTGTTCACATGTGTTATTTCCATTACATCTATGTGTATACTGCCAGGTCCTGATATGCTGCACATATACCAAACGATTATGGACGTTATTCTTTTTCACGAAAAGTGGTGAAAGTTACAATCCTAATACAAGCCACACAGCAATGCTACATTAATGTGCTCGCTACATGCGAGTACTTACAGAATTCGACGAGAACGAACTCATTATCCGTTATACCCGTTTTGAAGTTATCTTTTGTGAAAACAAGTACGCCTTCTTCATTCTTAATTTCATCACAGAACACACTCGTTGATATAGCTAGCAGCAAACAAACTTTCAACATCTTGAACAACACCTACTTCGAGCCGCCAACGCAACATGCACACTCACACCGACCCTCAAATAAGTGACCAACTGCCTGTATTTTGTGATAAACGTGGCATCATCGAATCGTGGTGTGATTTTATTGGTCTGCAGCATCCATATCCGTGACCCAGTGGGAAACATGACGTTTAATTTGATGATGTAAGTATTTATAAAGTTTCTCAATAAATACTTCCAACTGATTTCGTATCGTTTAAAAAAGCTACAGCTAGATCACACTTATCGTTTTACTACATGCTTTCTGCTGACTATTTATTGGCATTCCACAGGGCACATTACAATATAGATTTTGACTCGCCATGTATATATCACGGAAAACGGTATATGATTCAGGAGCAGTGGTACCAATCTTATGCGTTTTAATGTAATTTGTGGTAAGAATAGTAAGGGGAGATAAGGTAGATGCATAATTATCGTTACATAAATACAGTCCATACTATAAACATTGTTTTGTATTTATTAACACAGTCTTTTGTTTTTAACAAAATAAACAGCTTGCAGAATTGAATTGACTTTTTGCCGAATAACATTACTTTCAATGAGAACATGAAATATTGCATGGTATGAACGGATTTTTTGTGCCGCGGTATGTCGGCTCAGTAATGTGACTTCTTGGAATTGCAAAGTTGGTTTACGTCTTTGCTATGCTCGGCGGTGTGTATACCGGTTTAATTTTCGAATATGGTACCGTGTTGATTGGTAAATATCGACGTTAGTGGCGGTAACAAGCTACCCGAAACGTTGACTTTACCAATCTACATGGCGGTACAGGGATAGCGTAGTCGGTATTTTGGGTTACGAGCCATACATATAAGGAACTTTGGTTCACTTCCCAGTGGGTGACCTTCCAGTTTCCTATGCAGCGGTTACCGGTGGTAAGGCCTTGTTGCAGGCACAGGGATGGCCTTACTTTTTACCTTTACCATGGCCCTTGAAAATCATCGTCAGCATTGCCGTGAGATTTTGAAGTGTGTAATGATATTCATGCAATTCCACAAATGATTATTGAAATTTAAATATACGACATAGTCTTCATATGGAATTTATATAGACATGCAAGTTTTAACAAGCCAGGCATTGAATGTATAATGGTAACAATGAGGCATGTTGTGTGATCATTGTTGCCATGGAAAACCAAGAAGTATGAAATATTATGATTGTGTGTCCCTAGTTATCTGGTGTGCAAGTTACATCCTTTCTTCACTGCATTATATTGTCATCTGTGGCCCATCTGGCTCTATTCTATTTTTCTTCATTACATCATAAATGGCACAATTCTCAGAAAAAAAGTTATTGAGCATAAAATGTGTTTTGATTTCCTCTACAACTTCTGTCTGAAATATGCCTTATACAAAGAATTCATTGAAATATTATCATAAATTTATGTAAGTTTTCACATATAGTACCCATTGTTCTTGTCACAATCATACTTGAATTTTCTCAACAGATTTTTGAAAAATACTCATATCAAATTTCATGAAATTTGGTCCAGTAGGAGTCAGGTTCCATGTGGACAGACAGGCCAATGGATGGACAGACAGACAGACACATGATGAAGCTAATAGTCACTTTTAGTGGATGCACCTGAAACCCCAATTCCTGGACACTTAATAGCATTTAAGTGGTGGAGCATGGGGGTGGTAGATCAAAAGTTTTAATCTGTTATACCATTAAATAAATGGACTATTTTATTAATATTATTACAAAGAGATAACTCAGATAAAAGTGATGTATAGATAAAAAATGTAATAATAAGAATACTGCTGAAAAGTAACTAATAATTAGGTGTAAGACAAGTCCTTATTAATAAAACATGGTCTCAGCTACTTGTTTGGATTCTAATCAAGCTATCTTCAGGCTGTATGTGTAACAGACTGTTAAAACAGATCTCCTGTTTATGTCATATATGGTATATTTATACTTTATGTGTTAATGAGCATTAAAAGAGGCATTATTAAAAATAACATTCAGTTGTGATGGCATAACAAGTATGATAAATATTCAGGTTTGAGTAGCTGCATTCCTAGATAAAATTAAAAGGTATGAAACTGTTAGTTAGCTGTCCTTATATATTGTAAAATGTATGGTATATAAAATATTAGTGTTGCTATCTTTTAGAAGAAGGAGCTGGGGAGAGTCAGGCATATGTTTTGTGGCACTGCATCTGCAAAGTTTGGTGCAACAAATTAAAATAATGTTACCAAAATTCAGACACTCTGTTCACTTACTTTATTTTTCTTTATATAGCTGTTCCTTGTCCTGTATAATCTCAGTCCAGGCTTATAGTCACTTATCTAAGCATCTTCCTCAGCCCCTCCTCTTCCATCCTGTTAGTGGCTGGTTGATGGCTGTAGTATACATTTTCTCCTGCTGTGGGGAGGTCAAATGTTTGTGTGAATTGTTGGAGTAGTTTTGTCATGGGTTGGAGATGCCTGGGACACTTGGTGCCCAAACCAAGTTTTGCAGGACACTGGGATACAGCTCTTGACAGTCTGTAAAACTGGGTTGAGGAGAATCCCAAAATATGTATATGTGTGTGTGTATATATATGTATATATAAAATGTATGCACGTGCATGTGCGCACACACACACACACACACACACACACACTCACATACACACACACACACACTCTCACATTCACACACACACACACACTCTCACATTCACACACACACACACACACAACATTTGCATGTGTACCATCTTATAAAATTTAGTTTTGCTGATATTAGAATAGTTCTGAGATACTGCACAGTAGTGTGATCATTTTGAATATTTGTTACAGATGGCTGATGATGAATACCAAATCACATCTGAGATTCATGAAGCATTGAGTAAAGACGATGTGACCAAGCCCAGTTTAGCAACAGAAAGTTAGTATTGCTATAATTTTACCCATATTAAAGTCAGGACAGGATGAATTGACTTGATTTATAGCTAAGTTAACAACCTATATGATATTGTAATAAATCATGTCACTGCATGACTATAGTGGCAGTAGTAGACATCAGTCTTCAAATGGATGGGGAAGTTTTGTCATTTATTTAATTAGTCATGGGCCCTTCTGATAGGAGACTGGTAGGAATAGAATTATGATTTCTTTACATTACATAGATCCTTTACAAGACTAACCCATGGGTGTGGAACATGGATAATATTCAAGTACACTAATTGAATTACAAGTATGAACATGTAGTTGGTACAGCTATATACAGGCATTTGATAAGAATGATTATCTCTCTGAATTACCAAAAACAATGTCTAAAATTCCTACTAATATCCTTTAATCTCACAGCACTAGTTGACTTCCCCACAAGAACTTTCGGGCATTTCAGTACTAACACTGTTTTTGTTTTTATGTATAGTTGTAGGCAGGGGTACACATTTTATTAAAATATGGGAGCCATGTCAAAATTCTGAGTGTCAGAAGGGTGACACAAAGCAAGTTTTCTTTTTAGGAAAATATTTGCTGGATGAAGGCAGCTATTGCTGAAAAATGTAGCAAATCTGTGTTGTCCTCTGATTTAGGTGTGGGTTCTCTTGTGACCAGTATTACTATCTTGGGCTGTGAATGTAACCAGACAGATTGCACGTGGTCACATCAGTCCAGAAACACCTTCCCATGAAAGTGTTAACTGTCTTAAGGTGCAGGAAGTAATCAGTTACAGTAAACCGTATGAGCTTTGACATTATGGTTGGCTACTGAAGGGCAGACAGTTGTTTTGTTCAGAGCACATGTCATTATATTTTGGCCAACCATAAGACATGCTGATTTTCCTAGAGATCAAATTTCTCATCAACTTGCTTTGAACCTCAGAAGATCCTTACTTCTGGAAAAGACTGTTTACCACTTTGTTTGCTGTTGGCAGTAGATTCGGATATTAAGAACTTGTTAGTTTGCCCCTTTTTTCAATGAATGTGGTTCTGTACCCTCAGCTTTCTGCATAGCAGGGAGTTTTAAAGTTATGCTGAAGGGTTACAGATTTTTCCTCAGCTGTATATCAAGTAACAAATATAAAACATAGAGCAGCACATGTGACATGCTTACATACACAAAGCAAACTTACAAGACAGCATAGAAGGAGAGTGGCAGTATCTGACTTGTTGGAGTTTATGTATGCTGTGTACTAAGAAACTGAATCTTCATCAGCAGTTCATGGGTGTAATTTAAATATAAGATATTTGAGGTTTTTTGTCATTCCTTATAAAGTACCACTCGGTCCTCTGTTTCTCTTACCAGATGTGGTTTCGAGATTTGCTTTCAAATACCCATTCAGCATTGAGTCTTCAGAATCTGGAACAAAATGTGGAGTCACAGTGGATGAAGATGGTGATCTAATCCTATGCAGGAAATCTGATGTAATCCAGAAAGAAGGCATAATTGCAATTGGTAATGTGTTTTATATAATTATACAATATAAACCAACACAATGCACCTTTTCTAAATTAATATTTTAATTTTTAACACACTCTTCTACCTGCTAGACTGCTTATACTGATGCATGTAAAACATGCTATACCATACCTGTGTATACGACTGTCTTCTTCAATATGAACCCTTGGGTTCAAAACATGTAGAAGAATTCTAAAAATTAAAAATTAAAATATTAATTTAGAAAAGATGCATTTTGTTGGTCTACATTGCATAAGTATATTACAATGCGTGGTGCAAAATACGTAAAATGTGTTATATATAGTTAAGTGCTAAGTAAGGTAAGTGAAATAAAGGTAATGTTCTGGCTCTGTGTAACATACACATTGTGAAGACGCACTCTCTTAACCGTGGCATTGGGTGGAAGTGAGCAGTCAGTTCCGGCTGCTAGGAGCTGAGGTATGTCGCAGATGCGGTCTGGGTGTTGTGTGTGTGCTGCAGATTTTTTAACTGTCCATGATTTTTCAGAATCATGTGGTAGTTCTGTGGACTCTTCTAGAACGTGACTCAAAGCCCAGTTAATGGATAGTCTGAAGAAATAACAACAGTTCACTTTTAGACCAAGCAGCCTGGCTTCAGTGTGCTACATGTTCAGACAGTAGACCAATGAAATTCAGGTGAGCAATCAATCTCTGTATTTTCAAACGTGAAGCTGTGTTAGATAAGTCATGACTGTTTAATCTCAAACCTGATCAATTCATATTTCACTGTAGTTTGAACAGAATGGCAATTTTTACATTCATATAGTGTATGGAGGCTATGCCATAGTCCAGGTGGCAAGTCACCAGTGTCTCACTGGAGGCTGAGTTTCAATTCTAGGACAGTCCACATGGGGTTTGCAGTGGATATAGTGGTAGAGGAACAAGTTTTTCTCCAAGTATTTAGGTTCTTCTCAATATCATTCCGACAATGCTCCATATGCATATTTCATTCATCTACCATTGGCATTATATAGTTTTAGCAACTAACGATGTAGGTAAATAAAATACTTAAACCCCCTTTCGTGGCACACATGTACATTTGTGGTAGCAGCAGCTGGGGTATGTGTGATCTGAAAGTTTGCTCTAAAGCCATAATTCTGTGACCTATGTCCTTCTTCCTTATATCCATGATGCTTTGAACTGAAGGTCAGATAGTACAGAAATAAGAACCTGTTATTTGGAGTGTGAGGTTTATACAGTTAGTCTTGAAGTCAAACAGAATGTGGCTTATGGCTGATAGTCTGGAGATCAAACAGAATTAGCTCAGAGTATTTGAATCTGTGATGATAACACTGATGTTACCATGTCATGCCACAGTGGACAGCTCATGAACCTGTATAGAAATTAGACCAGAATCAGTGAAAATAGATGTAAAACATGTAGTATTGCATGACGTGTAAGGAAATTCAGATACATTCTGAATTTACAGATTTATTTTTATGATGTATTTATTCTTTTTCTTTACTAAATATCATTGTTATTTTCTACATGTTGGTGGATGAAAAATTCCCAGTCTTATTTTTCATCCCACAATTATTCTTCTTGGCTTCTTGCCAGCTCTTTCCTCCATCTTTCATTTCAGCCTGTATTTGGCCAGACCCTGTTCTACTGTTTAATCCCATAGGTCTCTTTCCTTGAAGTGGTAATTTTGCTGTACTTCTAGATAACCTTGCTCTGTCTGTGCCTTTCTGTTTCACCAATCCATAATTCTCTCTCTTCTACCTCTATTAACAAACACTGAATTCAAACTTCATGCCATAAAACTTCATTTCTAATTGTGTTTTCCTAAATACTTGTAAAAACTTTACACCCACTGCCTGAAGTTTACTCTTGGTGCTGTTTGTAAGGTTATGTTCACTTTTGTTTCCTGTAGGAGACTGTGTCATGTCGCTAACATGATAGAGGTGCCACAGAAGAGGGGTTCTAATTTTGAATGTGCTTATGATGTATCATATAGTAATGCTAGAAACCCTGGTTTGCTCAGAGCATAGTTATTCTACAACACTGGACCTCGTGGGTCGTCAGATATGGCGTGGTGCACTCCTTTTGGCAGACTTTGTACTTCATCATGGTCCATCACTCCTGCAGGGTCGCACGGTCCTAGAGCTGGCCTCTGGTGTTGGTCTAACTAGCATTGTGGCAGCCATGTTTGCTACAGAAGTAATATGCACAGGTGACATGAATTTTATTGTGTTTTTATATGCAGCATCTTGGCATCATCTGCATGTATATATATATATATTTATATTTATTTATTTATTTTCAGTTAATACATTTTGCTCACCTGGTCTGTTAAAATGTATGCTGTCCCAATTGAATTCACTACATTTGATGCTATCACACCTGTTCATGTTAATGTTTGTTACAGACCATGTTTTAACATACTAAACTTGGCAGGGTCTGCAATAGCATGGCAGATGGTTAAATTATATTTCTAATGTAACATTTTTATTGCTGTTTATATTTAATTGTTGTAAATTGTAAACTCGTAGTTAACAAGTAGCTTCTCTTGTATTAATCTGTGTTCTCTATTATTATTTCTGTTTGGTAGACATTGAAGTTGGAGGCATTCTGGAACTGATCAGAGTGAATGCGGCCAGAAATTGCAAGCTTACGAAGGCTAATTTCATTGTTCTTGGCCTTGATTTCTTTGCACATGACTGGTGCCCTAGAGTTCAACCAAAACTAACAAATGTTACAGTGGTCCTTGTCGCTGATGGTGAGAAGATTAAATCATCTGAAATTACTTTTGCTAATGGATAACATGTAAAAAACACTTTAGTTGCATTGAATTTATTTTTTTTGTTACACTTAAAATCTGCCACTTTTAAAATTCTAGTGATTTATGACAACAGTGTGACGGAAGCATTTGTGAGCACGTTGAAGAGACTTCTGAGCTCTCCTCCAGGCAAGACAGTATACATTGCATTGGAGAAAAGGTGACTATATGCATTGTGAGTGGCAGTTCTCTGTATCTCGACTTATCCAGAATAATGCTGTTGTACAGGTTTTTTGTAATTATTTGGTGTTCAAGAAGTTTCTTTCTGTAGAACATTAAGTTTCATTACCATGATTACAAAATCCCATCCTTGGGCCTTTTTTTATAAATGGCAGTCAGAAATAATGCCTCCTATTTATTAATCTTATTATATTCATAACAATGGGAATAGCCAGTGAAGGCATTGAACATTCGTGATCGTATTGTATTAGTTGCAACTGTTGGCTTGACAGGTGGCAGCACTGCTTGATTCTAAAGTGGCAGAGATTGAAATGCAGTTGAAACAAGCAGTGATAGGGCTTTGGTTGCTGAAGGTGAGGAGCCATCTTGAAATCATCAACATTTGCTCCAAGTGTATGGTGATGCTGCTGTGGATGTGAGTGCTATTTGGTGATGGAAGATGGATCAAAGAAGCTGAAACAGGAGGAGCAGCACTCCATCATCAACTGCGGAGTGGCCTCACTTCCACTGCACTGATGGCTCACAACATCTGCTGGGTGGATGGAATGATATGTAGTGACTGCCTCACAACAACAGATGAGCTGTACTCCACCCTATCCATCGGTAAAGGTAGTGTAAAGACAGTTATGGCAGAGCTGACTATTCCAAGGTCTGCGCTCATTTGGTTTCACAAATGATGACAGATGTACACAAAGAGAGAAAGAAAGCAGTCACCACTGATGTGTTGCACCCGTAAGACACTTGAGGTGATGGCTAATTGTTGCAGATTGTCACTGGGGATGAAACGTGGGTCCACAATTTTTAACCAAGCAGCAGTCATAGAATTGCACCAAGTGATGTCCCAAGGAAGAAGTTACGAGTGTGCTGTTAGCTGGAAAAATCATGGTTACAGTGTTTTGGCACAAGAAGGGTGTTGTTCTTGTGAACTTCTTGCCCAGGGGAACAACAGTGAACTGAGACCACACTAACCAAACACAGAGAATTCTAAATGCTCCCCTTTGTTGAGTTTGTCCCACAACAAAAATGTCTGAAGTGTTGCTTCTTCTTGACAACGCAAGGCCATATACAAGTGTATGCATTGTAGAAGCCATCACCAGATTTAGATGGACGGTATTGCTGCGTCCACCTTACATTCCTGATTGCAAGGATTCCATTACACCGGTGACGAGGCTCCACAGAATGCCGAGTGCCAGCGGTTGCAGTGGAGGGACAGCAACTTTTGGTGGGTGGGTGCGAATGCTCCTGTTGAAAGGTGAAATAAGACAGTCTACAAAGATCGATACTACATTGAAAAATAACTGTGCCTTCAGCAATGTTGTAGTGAAGTTCTATGAAATTTTCGTATGCCAAATTGTAAAAAGAATGAAATAAAAAGTAGGAGGCATTGCTTTCTGCCTATCTCATGTAGATTTAAATTCAGTTCAGTTTACATTCTTACAAGTGGGCCATGATAGCATAGTCAGTATAGTGACTCGCTATGGGCTGGACGGGCCGGGGATCAAATCCAGGTGGGGGCGAGATTTTCTGCACCCATCCAGCCCGGCCCTGGGGCCCACCCAGCCTCTTATACAGTGGGTACTGGCTCTCTTTCCCAGGGGTAAAGTGACCAGGGCATGGCTTTGACAACCCACCCCATCTTGCGCCGAGGTTAAAGAAAAAGTAGAGCTATACCTCTACTCCCCCTCTTGGCCTTTGTGGCCTGTTCTAGGGTGAACTTCACATTGTTACAAACTCTAGAACGGTTTACATTCTTACGACCATTTGCCCTAAGACACATTTATGTTGTTCTATCATACCATGTGTAATGAGTGGATAAACGCATTCTTCACCACAGCATGCAAAAGCATGCTTTGCAATGTTGACAATTCATCCCATACAGTCAACTTCCCCTTCTTCCACCTGCAGCACAGGGCATCAATGAGTTGGATATTTATGGACTAAGGAAACACAACATATGATACAAAATTTCCAATACCATGTGTACTTTATCGTACGGTTATAAAGTTATTCCATCTATGCTGGTTGCATATTCATGTTCCCACAACAAATACACAAATCATCTCTTAAACGTCTACTTTATGGCACTTGGATTTTAGCTAGGATTTTATTGAAAAAAAGGCAGTTATTGTACATTATACATTTTATCTTTTATTACTCCTTTTTTCAGTATAATATTAGTGCATCTTAATAGAGTGGTTGTAAAGTGGAGACCTCCTCTATAGGATTTTTCTTATTGTACTTGTATTTTGTCCATCCATGATGATGGTCAAAGTGATTGATTGGAACATGTAGCAAGATGGAATAAATCTGAATGTGCAAAGTTAAGAGTGTTGTGTCTCCATGGATTGGCACTGTTGATGATTGGCTTACACAATGGGATGATGATGCACAAATTTGTAATCCGTTCTGCCCACATGCATGTTAAATGTCTACTGTATACTCCCATAATCTTGTTATATTCTGTTCTTTACATGCATGACTAACTGAATGTGTGGGTTTGCTGACTTCCAGATTTGAAGTCCTCTTAAGTTGGTATTGGAATTTTTGTTTTGACTGATCAAGTCATATGAAGTTGTATGTATAAGCAACAAGTGTGGTCAGTCTTTGAATGGGGTTTTCATACAGTAAACTGCACTGAAGTAATTAAGTTGCTTAGGCTGTTTATCATACATTGAGACTGAATTAAAGTTCGTGTACGTATTTTAAAAATAAACATTGAATTACAAAGATAAGACATTCCAAGTGTCTTCATATAGTCAACAGATGGAAATGACGCAACCACAGAAGATCCACTACAGCATTCAGACTGCCTGAACCCTGAATAGCACAGTGGTTACTGCATATGTGTTTTTATGCATTAGATATTTCTGCACTCAGCCCAAAGACTGTATTTATGGGTTCAATGTGTTGCAGAATAAACAGTGTAAGTATCATTACAATGAAATAGTCTCTGCAACGGAGAGACAGGCAGGAGCAGTCGTAATATTATGAAGTGTTCTCTGTTATTTCCGTCTTCTTAAATGTGGAAATATCAGACAATGGGAAACATCCACATGCTTTCAGATGCTAATTAATAGATACTGCGCACATTGGATGTGTAGGAGAGACTTCTACTTAACAGTTCCTTTTATGCAGTTGTAGATCAACTACCTGATGATGGCCAGAAGATAGGCCAAAGCATGTTGTAGCGAATAAAATAGAATAAAAGCCATTTCTTGAAGTTGTGTTATTTGGAACATCTAATGAATCTAGTTAAATAAAACACAATGGAGTGATGACACTTAAATTTGAAACTAAATGTCAATTGTACAGTTCTATAATTTTGTCCATTCTTTTATGTGTGTTTCAAACGTGATCTCTAAGAGTATGAACAAAGAACATAAATCCAAAGGGTATGAAAACAAATGGCCAGGAAAATGTCTGGGCCTGACGAACATATAATGCCACAGTGAGGGTTTTCACATATTAGTAGGAACTTAATTATTTCTACAGGTCATGTAATGTTGCTAGTTAGTGAAATTAAGAACTCTTCTGGATTGACTGGGCATGTGATTAGGATCAGGGAGACAAGGAATGCATGCAGAATTTGGTTGAAGAACCATTTGGAAAATGTGACACTGATGGGATGATAACGTTAAATGGATATCTTACAGAGCTATGTTTGTGGTGACTGGATGGGGTGAGGGTCATATTCAACAGTGGAGTTTAATATTCACACTTTTGAACCTTGGGTTTCCTCTGTCACAATGTTTTTTATATTGTCACAATTTGAGTTATGCTGTCACATTGTTCTGATGCCACAGTGTTAGTTATGCTTTAGATTTTCCATCCTTTTTTATACCTTCGTTTACTGACTTATTAATTTGCTTACCACCAGCTTAGTTTATCCAATGTAGTGCACGGTTCTTTGTATATCTCCCACACAACTGACCGTGTTATAGTCGTACACATTCCAACTGTCATCTGAAGTGTAATTAATAATAAAGTTATTCAGAATTGCTTGATACATTGTTGGTTGTCTGTGTAGAGACTGTTCTTCGAGTTTTGTACGGGCTATACATTTTTTCTTCCCATTATTCTTTTAAAACTTGGTTGGCATATTATTTTTGAGGGCTTATTCAGTTTGAGTAAATTTTTATGTTGGAAAGTAGAAACCTGTTTCAAAGTCCTGTTATTTGGACAACATTAATTTTGAACAAGAATTTGAGAACCTGATTGTTCTTTTTCATTCCATTGTTCCAGGTATGTATTCACAGTTGCTGACCTGGATTCAGTAGCACCATGCTATGAGTATTTCTTACAATGTCTACAGAGAGCTCAAGCTGAACCTCCAGGGTCTCAGTGGCAGGTGGAGCAGCTTCCAGTTGACTTCCCTCAGTATTTCAATTATGAACGTGTCAAAGAGCTGGTCTTGTGGCGTATAACATCAAAGTGCCTTTAATTTTTCATAATCTGATGGCAGACAAGATGCAGTATAATGTAAAATCTTATGCCTTGCAGTGTTATGGCACAGCATTACTGCTGGGCAGTTGTGCTTATAGACACTGACAGTGGCAGAGGAGCTTTAGGTACACTTAATGTTTTACTTGAAATTGCTCAGGTGTCAAACTTGAATGATCTGTCACGGAAGGATTGTTGACTACTAGAATGTGACAGTATTTTGTAGATCTGTTGATAACTGAAACATGTAGTTGGTGGACTTTCGAATTAAGTAAAATACTACATGGCAGAGTTAAAGAGTTTGTGAACTTTCACCCACGTGATTTCTGACTTCTGTGTTTACTGTACACTGCCTTCAGAGTAACTCCCTTGCATTGTCACACATTCTGCCAGTGGACAGAACACTGCTAGGAGAATGTGGACCTTATCATGTGACTTTTGCCATCACTGTTTTTTTTTTTTTGGCCCTTTCTCTTGACTGGAACACTTGTCTATGCAAAAGCAATTGGGAACAAGAAAAAAATTATCAGATGCCAGATCTAGAGTGTAGGTTGTGGTAGCACAGTGCATTTTCGATTAGACACTCTGGTGTCCATGTGAGGTTACGGTCAACATAATAGCACTATCCTTTTGTGTAAGATTCTGAAAATAACAAACTTTGCAGAACCAAACAGATATTGCTGTCATATTGAAACACACTGATGTTCTGTCGCTGCCTTTGCCTTCCCTTGATATCAGGACACGGTGAGCTGTGAAGACTGCATTCTGCAGCCACTGAAAGAAGTTCACGTACTATTTGACTCTGATATTAGTTTATGTACTGTACTCAAAATAAGGGTAGTGACAGTTATTTGAAAGACAAATTGTTGTCTTAGTATTGTTAAAGTTTGTCATATAACAGTGTTTATACTGATACAAATATCTGTAAAATATGTCTTGTTAGTAAAAGAAATGTATATGCAAAGTTTTGAAGTATCAGCTTTCATTAATGCTGTATGGTTTAGGATAATTTAATGTGTCTCCGTCTTACTTAGTTAGTTTCAGTGCCTTTCCTTTTCCAGTTCCTAACTCTGTATCTGACTGTAGGACAAGTCTTGTTATTACTTTATACAAGTTGTCATTAAACCATGTTGCAGCTTCATTCCTTTGAAAGCCTGAAAACTTTATATGATTGCTGGGTTTCTGGATTTTGTTCACCATGTAGTATTTCAAACAATACAACGTTTCAGAAACCATATTTATTTCTGTCCTGGGGGGAAATGTTGGTGGAGGCTCTGAGTACAATTTTTTTTTTTGTAAAAGTAAATTCTGTTAGTAAAATATTACAATATCCCACCATACATATGGATTTTGCAGTACTTCTTTTGAAAGAGGTTTTATGGTATTCTGAATATAGGGATTCCTGGTTTACAAATTATTTGGTCAAAGTTAAAGAATTTACAGACGAACTAACATTGAATCAGAATTCGAAACAGCTTGTTGAAATAAAAACAGGAAATTATTCCAGGCTGAATGAGCCAAGAAGAAAAATAATTGCTTCTAAAAATAGTTGATTCCACAATAACATCTTTCAGGTAAATGTTTGCAGTGTATGAGACATCCAGTGAAATATATTGTTTTTATATAATATGGACAAATAAAAAGTAATGGATTAAACTTCTATGTCAGAGAGTGGTAAAGTTTTGCATCATCAGCATTAGAAGGAGATATTGGGAGAATGAATTTATCTGAGGAAGTGGAATTGTTAATAAACAAATACCAGAGAAATGTACAAATGTAAATGCACTAAATATTTTATCAATTTTAACATCCCCGAAATCAATCCAAGTATGATTATATGTTTAAAGATACTGCTAACAACCCCCATTACATTCTGCGTTGCCATTGAAAATGAAGTTGTGAACATTTTAAATCATAATGGTATAATCTTCGAATCTGCACGTGGGAGTTCAGCAACTCAACATTTTTCAGCATACAAATTTCCCTGCTTGACTTAATTATTATGTCTGGGGCACAGAACACACAGAATGACAATGGGGGGAGATAAGGGAAATGTGTCATGGAACAGCTATCTGTCCTTACAGTACCTGTGAAATAACTGTACAGTAGTTGCTTCTGTTGTTAGGCACCTTAACTATGCATGTAATATCCCACTGTCAACCAGTACAATATTTAATAGCAACTAATGGATTAGGTTGTGGGGTGGGAAATTCATTCTCATCTGTCAATTTTTCCTTTTCTAGAATTTTTGAAATGTTAAATTAAACATGTTTGTCCTAAGCCCTCATTCTGATAAGAATTACAAATATATAAATAGTTACCAAAAAAGCTGATATCAATATTCAGATGGAAGTTATGTATATTCAGGGTAGTCTCTTGACAGCTACCTGAAAATTTCCACTACTTGCCATGCAGGCAGGAAAGAAATGTCAAATATAAATTTTCTTTATATGTTGTTTTCATGTCTGTATTGCTCCAATAAGATAGTTTTCAGGTTATCATCCAACATAACTTCTTTAAGGAGAAATACATAATTGCTGAACTAAGTTCTTGTAGACTTCAAAGGATAATATCAGGATGTCTGAAGTTCATGCAGATTCAAATATTCCTGCCATAATTAAATAAATTTATAAGAACAGAGGCAGTTCTTGTATACCTTGTAAGTATTCTGGAAATTTCCCAAACAGTATAAAGTTATTACATCGTTCAAATAAGTGTTGTTTGTTATGAGACATGAGCTCACCACCGGTACCACACAAGCCTGTCATGGATCCCACATGATCAGTACCTTGGGCTATACTGTTTCGCTCTTAGCACCACTATGGATACTAATAGCAAAATCAGCTCAGAACACTTATTTATGCATGATTTTGTTTAATTCACTCTGACATGAGCAGGTAAAATATGATTCCGGTTTTTGTGTCTACTCCTTGGAGGGAATAGAGAAGAGAGTTTTGCAGAAATTGAATTCAGCTCTCAGCAAGTGAGCAGGCGTGACAAACTGTAGTGTCTGGTAAGTCAAATGTGTATTGTAAGTTCTAAGGTTTTCAGAGCAATGAGTGTTCACAGAGTAATCTGCACTGTGACATCATGCAGTCTTGGAGGTGGGTACCAGCAGGTAATAGGAACATACCGCCTCCTTCTTCAGACTACAGACTGAAACAAAATGTGCTGACGTGAATATGTCAAGTCAGACATTATAAACAACCTAAACATTCATGTACTATAATTCTGTTCTTGCATACCTTGCTGCACATTTTGGTGTGTGCTTGAAGAACAAGAAAATGACAAAGAAATGTAATTTACATCAGTGGTACTGCAGAAGGTTGTGACAGGAAGTCTTGTAACATTCATGTACTGAAGTATTTTGTATTGAATTATTGTGTTACTGTTTATTATAATTTTAAGTTACAAGGGTCAATGAGTTATGAGAATGAATACCATAATGATATGAGGTAATATTAAATTTAAACTTCATTCATAAGAAAACAATGTATTTTACTCATACAATGCTCTGAACTAATAGTAATTTCCCTTACTACGTACAGGGGCATAAAAATTGGAACTTAAACTGGAATTTTAGGGTGTACAAAATATATGTTTACAAATCTGATTATGAACAAATATTCTAAATAACACCTGTAACAATTGGGGTACATATGAACTTCTTAATCAATTCAAGAAGTGATCCATTTTCTTTAATACCAAAAATAATTATGGATGTTAAACATTCAACCAACTGAAATTACAAGCACCCCAATTTTTGTACCTGTATATTACCTGACCTGTTATACTGTACACCCAGTTAAAATTAAAATTTAAAACATATCCAAATATAGTAAGGGTTGCTTTTCTAATATCTGCTAATTCCAACCACAGAATTAGGGAAGTTCTAAATGACACAGTAGGCAAGTATTACATTTGGCAGTATATGAAAAATAACCTACTTGAAGTCTATGAAAGTCATTTTCTCTACCAAAACATTATTTTGTACCAAGAAATGAACTGCATAGTGCAATCATTTTCACCCACTATGTTACAAACTAAAATACTTCCATCCAGTCAGTTACAAATAGAAAGCTACATAATTCAACAAATGAGACATTGGATAAAATCTCTGCAGTTGTTTAAAATGTCAGTGTAACAATTTTTTTTGTTGTTGTTTTACTTTTCCACTCAACTATCATTAATTCATACCATTTGCATATCTGACTACACAACTACCTACAATACCAAGATCACAATTAAGTCACAAACACACTCCCAAATACATATACAAGTTTTGAAGTACCAAAATTTACATGTTTATTTCCAACTTTGTCTATGTATAGGAGAAAGGACTGTGGTTTACTAGAAGTATATGCTGTGAATGCCTATTAAATATTAAATTTCACATCTTACACTGGAAATCAAATTATTTTACAAAAAACACATTACAACAAAAGCCTGTATATAATTTAGTATCCTGAAGAAGGCTGAAATAAAACATGAAGATACAAATAGTCAGCCCCCTCCTTATACAAATTTTATTGTATATGGGCTCAGATTCTTGAACACCATATATTAAAAAAAAGTATCGCATCATTATGTGCTGTATCAGTTCAAGTATTAGGAACTACTTATAAAATGTAATCAAGGGCATAGAAATAAAACTTTGAAATTTTTGGTACTTTCATATCTTCCAATCTTCCACAAACACATTGCAATGTGCGTAGGCATGCACATGCACACACATCCAATATATAATTTTGTATCAGTGCATGCTAACAATGCCCAGTACCTTAACTACAGATTGCAGTAATTGTCCTTCCAATTAAGTCTGCCTCTTAACATTTTTAATCCACGTTTTTCCTTACATCTTTTTGTGTACCTTATTTTAAAAATTATTGTAACAGGATTAGGTACTACAATAAATTAATTAAATTTTCTGTGTGTCAATAGTACAGCTATAAAATTCAGAAAATAATCAGTACAGAACATAGGGAAAGATGTAAGTATCCCCCACTTCATGTGACAGTTGACTAAAATAGTGCCTATGTACTTTGAAGTTATTTTTATTCCCTTGGCTTCACTAAAAAATACGTACATTATTCAATTAACTTTAATTTAAGCCATTTATGGATACAGTTAGCACCTCACCTAATGTGGTTATGGCTATACATAGTTGAAAATACTTAGATATATATGAGAATAATTTGCCAAATGCTGAAAAATATTAATACATGTACATAAAAGTGGATGGTTACTCACTCAACTGCTGAAGAAGATGGCAGTACCATCTACCCAAGCAATATGCACATGTTTAACGTCCAATAGTGCATGTATTTTCAGCAAAGGGGGTTCCAGATGCGTCCACATTCAGGTAACTCTATTTTTACCACCAGAAGTTTGCACAATGCAGTTTTGCTCAATATGCTGTGATCAAACCTCTTAATACTCCGTGCTGAACAAGGGATCACTATTAACTGCTTTCAACATATAACTTCATTGTTTAGTCTTTAATAAAAAACTAAAAAAAATTCATATAAAATTATACTTACATGAAATTTGTGTACAAGAATGCCAGGGGATACTTGTACTTCTGAATATAAATACCCACAAAGGAAAATATACTGGTTAGAAAAACCCCACTTTTATCTAGCAAGGAAATTTTATTACAGTGGGAAGTACGTTATGTGCGTATCAATGATTACACACAAAATTCTAGTAAATATAAAAATGAACCAATTTCTCACAATGTTACGTAGCACTCCTCCCAAACTATGGCAGCCATGGTGCTCATGAAGCTGCACTTTCACAAAGTTCCATTTAGCCCCAGCTTACTGAGCAATAAAACATTTGTTTATTAGAGCAGGTCAATTTTGAAGCCATCAAGTTAACTATGACATAATATATATATATATATATATGCGCGAGTCTGGGTCTGTTTGGGTCCCTGTTTCAACTTCTGAACTTACAGATTTTCAGAAAACTTGGCATGAACACTATGCCATCAATGGAGGCAATCCCAGTGTTGCACTTTTTGATATTCTACAGGGAGCAGTGGCGTACCAAGGGGGGAGGGTTCTAACCCCCCCCCAAATTCCGAAGGCCCTCCAAGATCATGCCAAACTCAACCCAATTGTGAAAACTGTTAAAAATTGCTGAATTTAGGACGCCAGCACCCCAAGATGTTCGGAAAAAAGGCAGTAAAATTCTAAAACTACCTAGGTTCGCAATTGTTTTACATCAGCAATGACAAATAAATTGGTTGTCATCATAAATATTCTTCAAGTACCAAAAATTAAGAAAATTTTACTATATGAAATGAAATTTCTTGTACCAAATTACAGCTGCCTCCAGAACCCCTGACTAGGTGGCTACCGCCCCCAGATCCCCATTTTCTCTGTCCTCAACTGAATTTGTTGAACCCACCCACCCAAACAAAATTCCTGGGTATGCCACTGACAGGAAGTGAAGATGATGTGGCAAACATGCAAACTAAAGTCAATATAAAAGCCATGTGATGATAATAGCATGTAAAGGAAATAAAAGAATAACTAAAATTGTAGTTATAAGCCTTCTGAAATATATAAAACTGTTGAATATACATGGAGAATGTTATTTGATATACCCTAATTGATTTAAGAAAATTTCAGATATTTGAGGGGCAAAATAACTTAATTCCTCTTGATTACACACTTTCAGCTGTCCATTCAGACAGTTACTGATGATAGAACAGCTTGTGTGTTTTGTAAAATTACTCAATAGTGATTCTGTGACCTTATTCATGGTCACAAAGAGGCATTTTAATCATAAAAAAGAGGGGGAGGGGAGCAAGAGAGAGGGGGAAAAAAACCAAATGACAGTGCCTGAAGACAATCTTACTCAAGTTAAACTGAGTTTCTGTTTTCAGCAGAATGACAATGTGCACACACCAATACAGGGTTAGATGACATGTACCTCAATGTTACATACAAATAGCACTGTCAAATGTAAACCTGGTAATTGTGAGATCTGCACTTCTCTCACAGCAGTAACTATGAAGAGTGTCTTCTGGGATGTGACACAGTAGTCTTGTAGATAAGTACCAACATTTAGCATGAACATCCTGCATACATCTTCAGTAAAATAATCTACAAAACACAGCTATCTATCAAACTACATGATGTAAAATTCCAAAATACCCAGCAACTTCAAGCTGGCGACTGTTCAATGTCAGGGGTATGCTTTACCCCAGCTGAACATTAAGCTTTCCTTCAACAACAGATATCTAATACATCACATACTGTAATAAAAATCTACAATAATATGAGGTCTGAAATTCCCACTGTGGTGTGTACAAAGAATGCTGTCTTCTGGAATGCAATCCATGCAATCTGGTTACAAATACTGCGGACTCTTGGGAGGAACTTAATGCGTCTGTCTTCAGGATTTAAGGTTGATGCAGTATATTCCACAAAGGAATGTACATTTTTACTAGACTGCACATGGAACTTGAATCAGAGACACTGGTTGTGTCCTTCAGTTAAAGCAAGACAGAGCTACTGCTGCCCATACTGCATTACAAACTGTGTGTGTTCTTATAATGTTTGCAACAAATGTGACTGCCTGCTAATGCAATCTTCCCTACCCAATGAGGTCCATCACTTAGACAGCACCTCATTATTCTTGTTGGAATACCTTAAGAGCGTAGTTTATGTGACCCAAATCCTTGGCACAGCGACACTCAAAGTGCTGCATATATCAAGGAATTAAATTTACCACAGAACATTCTGAGTGTATTAAGTCATTGCTTGAGTTTCATGTGCAGCTGAGGGATGCTTGGTGAGGGAGAGAATGGGGATCACTTAGAAGATGTAATGCTTAAACATTTAGCAACCACCCAACTGATACATAGGATGCCGATACCGTTACCACACAGTGACTGTATTTCATGTATTCAGTCAATAAATATATTTAATGAATTCCTGAGATATGCTGCACAATCTGCATTTTTTCTCCACAAAATGCCATGTATTTCATAACTTTATGTTTTTGGTTCATATAATATTCACATTTTACATTAAGAGTGCACTAAAACATAAATGGTCAGCTCTGGTGCCAAAGGGCTAATACTGAAATGGCAATGTCACTGGGCTATGTTATGAATGTCAGTTTCTGTTCACAAAATACAAAATTATTTAATTTACACATCCATCAGTTTGTTCTGAAACACTGTGTAAATTTTCTTTCACATGGCTTCTGTTGCTGCCAGAAGTCCATACTAGGCAAGTTATATGTCACATCATGCCAAGTCCAGCTCTTCTGTTTCCACTACATTCATATAACTCAATACCTATTCTTTCCCTCAAGAAATTTACACAGTTTATTCCTTGAGTAATTTTTAAACACTGTGAATTTGAGAGCCAATACATAAATGGCATACTGCACAAGGTTAGTCACGAACGTCTCATCAGAGGGCAAGGTTTAACCAAACAGCAGTCTATGTGGGTTTTGTGATGGATGATTTGTCACTGAAACAAGTCTTTGGTTCCCCCCCCCCCCCACATCCTTCCCCTTTGGGTTTCTTTTCTTTTTTCTTTTTTTCTTTCCAAACCCTGGTATCCCTTCTAAAACAAAAAA